>Ga0364880_10398_pt1 | contig 13234 bp, 20 predicted proteins | sample ExccelJu500001D3_5_FD_206927 | JGI IMG/M metagenome (GOLD analysis project Ga0364880, IMG submission 206927) | Enriched cells from Trout Bog Lake Hypolimnion, Wisconsin, USA - BchlTB.July30.5000.01.D3 | ecosystem: Environmental > Aquatic > Freshwater > Lake > Hypolimnion/Profundal zone | place... | reverse complement strand
AGCGTGGACCTCTGGATGCATGGCCATGTCCACGATTCGTTCGACTACGAGGTTGGTAGGTGCCGTGTGCGGGCCAATCCGGCGGGCTACATCCGCAACCGGGGATGGGCAAAAGGACCGGACGAGTTCGTGTTCGAGAACACGATGGACAACTCCACCTGGGTAAGTCAGCTCAAGGCGCTTCTCTTGAAGTACGACACGCGCGTCGCCATGCACGCTGCTACTGGTTTCTCCACTGCCTGGGCATCAGATCCAATCTGGTCAATCTAGCCGGCTAGTTCTTGCAACCGGTTTTGCAATACGCGATGGACCCAAGTGCTCATGATTTTCTAAAATTTGATATCAAGTTAATCGCGCGGCCTGACCCCAGAATACTCATCACTTTCGCTGCCATCATCCTCAATTTGTAGTTTTCGCAATGGAAGCACACGTGTATTTTCACGAGGAGGACTATTCCATTCTCGCTTCCGTTTTAATTGGCCACGTCCAGGCCCTTCTCCAGCAGCTATTGCAGCAATTTCTGCTGTTTGCATCAAAGATTCCGCATCACTGACCTTACCTAGGTCCTGCATTTCCATTAAGAACGGCCGTGTCGTAAGGAAGAACGTAATACCCGTCCATTCGGTTTTCATTAGTTGATCATCTTCTGATACGAGGAGTGCATACTCTTTCCCATCAGTGGATTCATCTAACATTTTGATTAGACGGCGAATTGACTCATCGCCAGGATCTACTTTTAACGCAGCGAGCTGCTCGGCTATTGGCGGTACGTCGGTTTTGGCAATCGATATACCCTTGCCAATATTTTCTTCAATGAAAGTAAGTGCAATCCTATTCCCAAGAAATTGCAATCCATTTTTTATTTCCTGCACAACCATATCGGATATTTGAACGGATACTCCGCAATTGAGAAGGATGTCTATTCTTCCGGAGTATGCAAGGGTTTTTAATGGCCCAGTATCAATAATTACAATGTTACAGACTGTCATTTTTCAGCACGTTCAAGCATTTGATGAAAGCGCTGTTTCATATCTTCATTTTCCTGCAAAGAAACTCTTGGAAGCGGGAAGCCGGCTTGAATAGTCAATGCATTGAGTTCAACGTCACTTTCCAGATGTAGGCTTTTGATTGCTCTTTTTCCCGCAATTTGACCTAAGGAATATTTGAGAAGAATCTCATAATTTCCGGAAAGCGGCGCGCTTCCATAGTTCACAAAGCCATCCAAGAGATTGCGAATTATGGAATTCAAAGATGTTCCCGACTTTGCGGCCATAACCTTGGCTGCGGTCAGTAAGTCATCAGGAATTGCGACAGTGAAGTTCGTGTTCGACATACTTTGGCTCCTTTAATGCGGATATGTGCATTATACGGATACCCGTATAGATTTTCAAGCAATTTTCATTGCAGTCAAGCTCAAGTTTGTTGACTGAAAACAGCTCTTGTGGATCTCGATTCCGTGCTGTATTTTGGTTGCATGAAAATCCAACTTGCATCCGACCTTCACCTCGAATTCCTTCAATCTCGCTGGCCAAACGAGCGCCTGATTCAGCCCGCACCTGGTGCTGAAGTATTGGTGCTTGCCGGCGATATTTTGAACGACACAAAAAGCCTACAACTGTTCGCCAATTGGCCCGTGCCCGTACTCATGGTCTCTGGCAACCACGAGTTTTATGGTCATCCCATTCCTGGCCAGCGCGAGAAGTTGCGCCGCGAATGCGCCAAGCTCGGCATCGTGTTCCTGGAAAACGACGTGTTCATCATGGGCGATGTTCGATTCCTGGGCTGTACGCTCTGGACAGATTACCGCCTGCCACGCCTGAATCGCACCCAGTCTCAGCTCATGGAAAACGCGGGAACGCGCCTGAACGACCACTTCCTCATTCGCTCTGGCCGGCACACGTTCACACCCGAAGACGCCCTGAAACTGCACGAGGAATCACGTGCTTGGCTGGAATCGGAACTCGCCAAACCATGGGAAGGCAAGACGGTGGTGGTGACACATCATGGCTGCCATCCGCTGTCAGTGCATCCTCGCTACATCGGCCAGGCGCTGAATGCCTGCTTCGTCTCCGACCTGTCAGACATGATGCCAAGCGTGGACCTCTGGATGCATGGCCATGTCCACGATTCGTTCGACTACGAGGTTGGTAGGTGCCGTGTGCGGGCCAATCCGGCGGGCTACATCCGAAACCGTGGATGGGCAAAAGGGCCGGAAGAATTCATGTTCGAGAACGAAGCGTTCAATCCTTCGCTGGTAGTGGAGGTTTGAGCCATGGAAATGCACATCACACACACACCCGGCTATATCCGCATGATCCCGCTTGTCCCAGGGGCGACGCCAATCGAGAAATGGTCTTTGGTCACCATCCAGACGGCTAAAGGCACACGCGCCAAGCACGTCATTGGCCGCGCTGACAACGAGGGCCGCTACAGCACAGCGCTTGTCGAAATCGATTGGAAGACTCTTACCGTCCAAACCAGCTCAGGTCGCATTTATGAGCTGGTTGGGCCGCCCGGCCGAGATGCAGACGCTCATTGGATCATGGGCATGGCGCACATGGCAAGAGGTGACCGGCTCATCAAAAACCACTTGAAGGCGATTATTCGGTTGTTGCGGGCGATGGAGCATAACCATGCTTAAGATCGTTCTGACCATCACCACAGCCAGCGGCAAGCTGCTGATTTTTAACGAGGGCGAGATCGGCAACATCACCGACCTGGATGCCCTCAGTAGCTACGAGGTGCTTCTAGATGGGCGCAATGTCATGACAGAGCTTCATGGCTACCCACGCTGGAGTGAGCCGGTGCGGGGCCTGCTTGCACGTTGTATCGCTGTTGCAGAGCAAGGTTCTAGATTTATACCAGTGCCCGCGGATTGGACTGCACTGCGCGTGGACATAGGCATCCAAAGTGGCCGGCAAACGCGCCCAACCAGACTTGCCATGTGTCGCGTCACGCGCAACAACGACATCAGCGGAGGCTTTACCGTTGGCTTCGTTGAAGGAAAGTTGGCCGGCTTCATCGAGAATGTGCAACCGCGCGAAAGCTATCAAGATGTGTGGGATATGGCTCAGCACGCACTGAATATTTCAGTGTGGAATCAAGATTTAATTCCGCCAGTTCGGCCTCTGGAAATCAAAAAATACGACGGCGACCGATGGATTCGCAGCTCGGAGTTGCCCGAGCCACTTCGGTCTGCTTTCGAACACCGCCAGCGGCACAGCGGCAAGCCACACATCAGAGAAGCGTGGGATGCCAATTGGGCGTGGGACTTGGAAGATTTTATCAATGGAACAAGGAATATGGGATGGCTCTGAACCGCACACGCTTAATGGATTTTTCTTTCGACCATTGAAAGATAAATCCCACTTGTGCAAGTGGTGCTTGCAAAAATAGCTATTGTGGGTAGCTGATTCGTGCTGTATCTTATTTGCATATGCGCCCTATTCTCTTTCTCGATTTCGATGATGTAATTTGCCTGAACAAGACCTATGGCGGCTACGACGCGCTGGAAGCACTTGGGAAAGTGCAAAAGGGTGAAGTAATCGTTTCAGACTTTCAGCATATTTGGGATGTGCTTTTCGATAAAGAGGCCGTTGCCAATTTGCGCTTAATTAACGACGAGTTCAAGCCAATTTACGTGATCTCCAGTTCGTGGGCGCGGTTCATGAACGTGCACGCGGTAAAGGCCGTCTTGTTCCATGGCGGTCTACCGTTTGTGTGCGCGAACATGCGGTAGTTGTCAATCAAGTTGTCGCATTTTTATTGGCTAGTCAGGCTGCTTTGAGGTCTGTTGTTGAGTCCTTGTTTTTGGGTGTACTGGGGTTGAGGTGTACGTCGCCGACGGGGCACCAGTTACGGCTTGCTCCGGTCCACCGTCGCGGGTTTTTTTCACGGGCGGCGGCGTAGACTGCGGCGCGCTGGGTGAGCAGCGGCTGGTCCAGGCTGGCATGGCGCTGCGTGGGTGTGATGAAGCGAATGGCGCTGTGGCGGTGCTCGTGGTTGTACCAATGCACCAGCTCCGTCACCCAGCGTCTGGCCTGTAGCAGGTCCGCAAAGGGCTTCAGAGGCAAGGCCGGGCGGTACTTGAGCGTGCGAAACAGCGCCTCCGAATACGGGTTGTCGTTGCTCACCGCCGGGCGGCTGCGCGAGTGAGCCACACCCAGGCGCTGCATGGTGGCCAACATGGTTTCACCCTTCATGGGTGAGCCGTTGTCCGAGTGCACCGTGAGCTGCCCCAGGGCAATACCCTGGCGCTCACAGATGTCGCGCAGCAGCTGTGCCGCCAGGTCGGCGCTCTCCCGGTCATACACCTGCCAGCCCACAATCTTGCGGCTGAAGAGGTCCACAAACAGGTAGAGGTAGAAGTGCATGCCCCGCACCGGCGCGGGCAAGTAGGTAATGTCCCAGCAGTAGATTTGATCGGACCGGGTTGCCACCAAGGCGCGCGGCTTGCTGATTTTGCGTGGCACGCGCGTGAGGCCCCGGTGGGTCAGCTGTCCGGCCTGGCGCAGCAGACGGTACAGCGTGGATTCACTGGCCACGTACTGACCGGCGTCTGCCAGCCTGGGCACGATTTGGCTGGGCGGCAGGTCCTTGAACTCGGCGCTGTTGAGCACCTGCATGGCAGCCTCGCGCTCGGCCGGACTGAGCTTGTTGGGTGGCGCAGTCTTGGCGCGCAGATCGGCCGTTCGGTTGTCGCCGGCAGTGGCTTGAGGGCTGTGCCAACGCTGTACGGTGCGCGCACTCAGGCCAATCAGGTGGCATGCCGCGTGCAGGCTCGCGCCGTCCAGGCAAGCCTGCGCAATCAGGGGCAGCAGGGTTTGGCGCTGTTGGGTGGAGGTCATCAGGCCTCGTCCGCCCACAGCGCCTGGAACTTTTTTTGCAGCACCAACAGGGCTGCGGCCTCCGCCAATGCCTTATCTTTGCGGCGCATATCGCGTTGCAACTGGTCGTGTTTCGCTTGCAGCTCGCGCAACGCCGTGCGGCCTTCACGCACAGTCGGCTCAGCGCCGGCACAAAAGGCTTCGCGCCAGGCCTGCAACTGGTGCTCAAACAGGCCCTTCTCGCGGCACCAGGCGTGCAATGCCGGGCCAATGAGCCCGTGGCTCTCATTAAGGGCTTGCAGGCGCTCAGCCGGGCTCCACTGCTGCGCCGGCAGGTCGCCTGGCAAAGGGCTTGCCCCATGGGGCAAGCCCTTTGCAGCAGAAGACTGGGCCGTCAACCAACCCTTGAGGGTGGCCAAGGAAATATTCAATTCATCAGCAATGCTTTGCTGGGTACGTGGGCCGCGCTCGCGCAGCTTGCGCAAGGCCTGTTCTCTGAATTCTTGGGGGTGGGGTATACGTTTCATGTTTGTCGCTTCGGCGGTTCATCCGCATTAAAAAGAGCGGCGACAACTAGTCTGACATAGGGGGCATGCACGAGGATTGGGAGACGGAAAAGATCGCGAACAGTTCGCGCTCCAGGGAGGTTGAGCACTGGCTGGATCGTTACCCAGAGTACGAAGCCAATTGGGTCGCCATCGACGATACCGAAAGCGGCTCAGGATGGATTGAATTTGATACTGGCAAGACCAATAACGAGTTCGTCGTTTTGTGTCAGGTCGGCATTGGCTTTCAACAGGGCGAGTACACGGCCTTGCGCGCTGCACTAGAGAAAAGGATCACACCATGACCACGCCACAAGAACGGACACGGGCCTTGCGCTGGGGCTGGGAATTTCTATTTGAGCTGCGTGCAAACGATGCCCTCACTACTGAGCAAATAGCCTCAGTGGACGCCCTGCTGCTGCACTATCCATCTCGTCAAGAGATTCGCCGTTGGGCTATTGAGGCCGCAACTGTGGCAGGAGTGTTCTCAATGTTGGAGCCCGAGGAATCACCACACGATGAAGAATCGGTGCCGGACACCATCCCACGAGGTCGTGTTTCCGCCATCGACCGCGCTGCAGCCATCACCGAGGCCTACAGCTTTTTCCGGTCGCTTCGTGGTGCCGGTTTGCCTGAAGAATTGAATCGCCAGATCCCGTTTGTGCTTCGCCACTTCCCGGATCAATGCGAAGTGGAGCACATGGAAATGATCGAGCAAGGTGCTAATCTCCCTGCAGAGTTCAACGAAAAACTCTGGCTTCAGACGCGGGCAGTCGAGCCATTTTTGACCATGGCCGAATATGCAAAAAACGAATTCAAGCCCTGGAGCAATTCGCCAGATTGGCCTGAAGAAGGCTCTCGCCGCCGCCACTACAACCTCTTCAGCCGCTATAAACCTGAGTGGGGATTCTGCGTGCCAACGCGCGAGGTGATGGACACATTGGCCACCATTTTGCGTGAGCAATTCGGCCCTGAGGTTCGTGTTCTGGACGCCGGCAGTGGCAGCGGATTTATCAGCAAAGAGCTCTGCAGAATGGGTGTGAGCAGCTTCGCCGTGGATTCGATTGCCCACGAGATTCGCAAAGAATGCGACAGCGGTTACCCCATCATCAACGTCTATCAAAGGGATGCTCTAGGTGATGCTGTTGAGCATGTAGGCAATGGCTACCAGGCCATTCTGATGACCTGGCCGCCCTACGAATACCCTTTTGCCGTGCGCGTGGCTGCAGCGATGAAACCCGGCCAGATGCTGATTTTTGAAGGCGAACTTGAGGGCTGCAGCTTCGAAGAGATGTTCTTTGACCTGGTAAGCCAGCCGAGTGAATTCGAAGTGCGCCGCGACCTGGCTGATCGACTTGACGCCCATCACACAACCTTTGCCGGCAACGACGATCACTGGCATGTCTGGATTCGAAAATCAACGAAGGGAACTACGCTATGACCATGCCCCACGAACGAACCAGGGCCCTGCGTTGGAGTTGGGACCTCTTGCAGTCCCTCGCCAGTGCGGACAGCGAACTCACGCCCGAACTTCGGGCAAAAGCCGCACAACTGCTTGCACACCACCCAAGTGCGAAAGACCTGCACGAATGGGGGCGTGACTGGAATTCAGGCATTGGCATTGAAGCCGCCGACGTTCGTCGCAGTGACTTTCCGGAAGACCTTCAACGCGAACGGCCGACCCGCGATCAGTATGTTGCGGCAATCAACGAAACGTTTAACTTTGTTCAGGGTCTTCAATGGCAAAGCGCCATCCCATTGAACGAAGAAAGAAGGCGGGAAATCCTCTACGTCCTGCGCCATCATCCGGGCGACCCTGCAGAGCAAGGTGCGGTTGATCACCATTTACGCAAGCTGGAGAGGGAGGCGCTGGAGAAGAAGGACTGAGAATCTAGGGCAACTGCGAAACGAACGCTTCGGCATTGTCCGGTACGCTCCCTCTCATGGACGCTCTAAACAACTCCATGCTCTGAGCGTCTTTGACCTCATTCCCCAACAGTCGCCACTTGAGTAATGAGATCCAGATGCCATGCCCGAAAATGACGGTGTTGTCAGCCATGCCAGGCATGAGGTCAAGAAAGCAGTTCACCCGGGCCTGGAACTCAAAAAACGTGTCAGCCTGCAGACCCATCCGCAGATTGGGATCCATCGCCCGCCAGTACGGCCTGGCCACCGCTGATCGCTGCGGTCCATCCATCCCGGCAATCAGCTCATAACTGATCATCGAGAACTCAGCCAAGCAGTCAAGAACCTTCGGCGTCACGCCGTGGAGTTCGCAATACGGGCGTGCTGTCTCATGCGTGCGGATCATCGGCGAAACAAACACCTGCGATGTAGCTGGAAGTGTTTGTGCCAATTTTAGGGCTTGCTCTGTGCCAAACACACTCAGACCGATGTCGTTGATTGGGACGGAAATCCCTCCGGTGTTGGATACGCTCTGAGCGTGGCGGATGAAGGTGATTTTTGTCACTGGCTGGCCCTATATTCGCGGTTATGCGCCGGTCGTAAACGTGAAGCTCTTGGTAAACAGAGCGCCGTTATTGGTGCCCTGGATGGTCACGGTGTACTGCGTATTTGCAGCAAGAGGCGCATTGGGAATGATGATGGCCTTATTCGCTGCGGTCATATAGTTAGCATCATTGGCCGAAGTCAATGTGGTTGCAATTTGAACAGGGTTCGAGCCGATGGTCGTTACGATAGATGAAGTCGTAATGGTCAATACTTGTCCTTGTTGAACTTGAATAATTACTGGCTGACCGATGGGCGATGTAGCTAAGTTGCGATTTGCAATAGGGTTAGGAGATTCGTTAGAAGCGCCTGTAGCCGTATTGGTTACGCCTTGGCATGGGTATGTCAGAACATCGGTAGTGGTCTGCGATTGCAATGGATAAGTAGGGCTTGCACCCAGATCGGCAACTAACCACGTCGAGACAGCAGAGCCCGGATATGCAATGTCTGCACCTGAACCTGTAGGACCACTGGTTTTAACACTGATGCCAACCTCGCTGTAGCGGTCGGCTAATCCCATTAAATGGTAAGGAGCAGCTAATAGTGCACGAGTGAATTGTAGTCCGTACCCTGCTTTAACGGAAGCATTAGTTTGTGTCAATACTTCACCACCTTGTGCCCAGTTCGTGTAACCAACGTAGTTAAAGCGTGAGCCGACAGTCAGGCCAGTGAACCCCGTTGTATTGGATATCTCATTGTGGGAGATGATATTGTTATAAGCCATCCAGTTGATGTGATTGAAAGCGGCCAAATCGATTAAGGTATTCTGACGAACTGTGCCAAAACCGCAGGTCGAGCGAGCGAGGTTGATTTGATTGAAGGCGGCCAGTTCTTCCGAACCCACTGCATACGTGGGCGTGGGTGCTGCAGCGGTAATGATCGGAACCGTTCCGGAAGGAATGGTCGGCTGGGTGGTTGTCAGAGTTCCAGAACCACCAGAAACAGGTGCTACTGGTGTGGTTGTCCCTGACGCTGCCGGAGCGCTAGATCCTCCACCGCCGCCACAAGCAGTTAATGTCATGACGGCTACCAGGCTAGCCGTGCTGAAAATCGTCTTGAATGTTGAATTGAATTTTGACATTTGTTCTTCCCTGAATAGTTAACTGATAACGATAGTGTGCGGTACGAAACCGTCCTTCGCAATAGCTATATTAGTCTCTGAAGAATATCAATTTGCTTACTGCTTCAGCACCTGATTCAGCAACTCCGCCAACCGGGCCCCACCCACCGCCAGGCGCTTTTCCATCAACGGCGTGAACCGCTCAATATATGCCCCGTCAACCAGACGGCCCGGGTAGAAGCCGGGCATGGCGACGATTCGACAAGATTCTTCAGCTGCTTGAGCTGCAGACCATGCAGGGGCCTGGCCGATACCGCCAAGGCGTGCTGCAAGCTGTTCCGTGTCCTGGCCAAGGCTTTTGATCAGGCCACTATCCCACACCGCATGAAGGTTGCTGCCCCGCATGAATGCCTGCAGCTGATACGTGTTCCCGCCGCGGTCGTCCTGGTAGCCGGCGTGCAGTGGTTGATGAATATCACCGACGAAGTGCACGAGGTACTTCAGAGCTGCCAGGCGTTTTTCATCCGGTGCGTTGGACGCCAGAATCCCGGCCTCTTTTTCGATCGCACCCACGACGCAATGACCGTCCGGACAGTCACGCTCAGGCACGTATTTGCAATCACCACGCGGGAAATTGACGTAATGCCAGGCAGCGGTCTGAGAGCTGCGGTGCTCATCGGCCCAAGTCGAGATCGTGGACAGTGTCTCGCCCGGCTCCATGGCCAGCAGGCGATTCACTTCCGCGCGGGCGGCCGGCGTGAGGTGCTTGTCAGCAATGAGGGCGACTACCTGATGGCCTTCAATACCCCATGCGTGGGCTGATACGTTGAGGGCAAGGCCCAGGGTCAAGATCAGAGTGGTGCGGATGGAATTTTTCATTTCGGTTCAAGTTAGACAACAGGCACAGCCAAGTACCGAAATACGGATCCATTTCCTGTTTGCACAGACGAAAAATCACGCCAATGAACTACGCCGCCCCAGAGGGGCGGGGTATCAAGGGGGCAGGAAGCATACGGCTCACTGCGTTTCGCCTGAAGGGGAGCGCCCCAGAGGGGCGGGGAATATACCCGCCCGGATTCAAGGGGGTATGAAGCTCGCAACGATATTGGCTTTTCACGTAGCTTCTTTGTCCCGTCCGAAGCGCCGATGCCCCAGTCGGCAACGCCAGAAAGCACCCGTCCATCATGCAGACGAAACGGGGCGTCGACAGTATTTTCACTGATTGGCGGCTTCCAGTAGCTGCTTTCGTTTGTAAGAAGCACTGCGTAACCGATCGCTCCAGGATGCGCTTCAGCAATAGATTCAAGGCGTCGAATGTCCTTCACGAAATCATAGCGGCCAAGGTCCTGAGCGCCGTGATTGCGCAAGTTGTACGTTTCCCCATCCACCAAGGCAGAAAACTTGCTTGATTTGTATTTCAACTCGATAGCAATAAGTGCGTTGCCAATCTGCACAAGAATGTCCAAATGAGCCACACCTTCCTTTGTCGCAACGGGCTTTTCGAGACGTATGGAAGCATCGGGAAATTGGCGATGCAACTCCCATGCAAACGCATGCTGAAAATCTGCTTCAGAATGAAATATGCAGCGATTGATCGAAACGCTAAGTAGTGTTTTGTGAATATCGAAGGTCATTGAAAAAGTCCGGTTTTATTAGCAGATTAGACTCTCATTGGCATCCCATCTTCAATGAATCACACCTCCTCGCCTGCAAATGCCCCGCGGCATTTGTTCTCCACTCCCCCCTCGCTTCGCTCAAGGTCGCTGCGAATCCGCTTGCGCGGACCAAGACGGCGCTACGGTGGGCTAGTTAGAGAAAGGCAAGTCGGACTTCTAGAATTCGCATCTGTCCAGAAAACGTCACGTTTGGATGACCGCCCAGCTCGGTTTGTCCAGAAAACGTAATCTTAGGCTTGGTCACGCTTGGCCAACAGATCAGCATTCCAGTCCTTGAGTATCGGTGTGTCGCGGACGATTTTCATACCAAGATGGGCCAATCTGGTCACAAGCTTCGCCATGATTTCACCAGGCCTTTGATCAAAGGGAATAAACACTCCATCCTTAAATTCGTCGTTATCCATAGCAAGGACGAGCGTAGCATTCGGATAATTGTAAAGAATCTCCATCAACTGGCTCTTCTGTAATTCGCTTAGCTGCGTTCCAGCAGTGCTTATATAGAGCGTGTGCGGCTCGGGCTTGAGCTGATAGTACGACAAAGCGTCTATCCCGGCCTCTGTAACAACTATTTTTTTAACGATATCACTCTCATCAGGGCATCCAACAAAAAAGCCTTTGTGCCCACCTTCAGAAAAACCAGTGACTGACTTCTTGTCGCCACACTTTGGCTTGTTTTTATATTCATAACCACAATATTCATTGTCGTTAGTTATATGCGGAAAAATGGCATTGCCGTACATCCCAAGTCCAACAGAAAATCGTTCGATGATGGATTGATCCAAGCCGCGAGTTTCCGTGAGGTAGGTTCCGGTGTAATCAGGGATCGAGTTCAGGTACTCCGCAATCCCTTCGAGGTCTTTTTCTACGACCACCGGCGCCATGGCTTGAATCTCTTGAGTTGAAATTTTCCTGACAGCTTGTTTCTTCGAACCAGGTGCATATTCGCGCAGAAGCTGGCGAACAGGAATCATTCTAGCGTCGTTGCATGGGACTCTGAATTTCACAAAATCTATCACACTGCCGCGGTCGGACTCATCGCGACTAAAATACGTGTCATAGCCAAGAGTTTTGTGCTTCATTACAACCAGTTTGTCCGCGCCGGACCGAAGAACAACTGACGACTTACACGAATCATTTGTATCAACGACATACCCAAACTGATTTATCGCAACGTCAATGATTCTGACATTAGATTTGAATGATTCGAGTTCAGCGTCCATGATTAAACTCTCTGATTACGAAAGTTAGCATCGCTTTGCGCATCATTTTTAATTCTGAACTCTTTGACGAGGGCTAACCGATCCCCATTAAAAATATAGTCCGGATTGATGAAGTACCAACTTACACGCTTTGTAGCGGCAATGAATTTCTTATCGAGAAGATTACGAATCCCACGAGTGAAAGTGCTCTGCGTAAGACCTACCGATAGATCAATCCCCGAAAAACTCAAATAAACCTCATCCTTCCCAATGGCCCTCTGAACTTCAAAACAAAGCAACTCAAAAACTTTCACACCGGCTGGGCTTAGTCCTGCAAAACCTTTCATCCCATTCGCGAAAATTTTCACGAACTGGGTTCTGTCTACTTCTTGATATTGCCAAAAACCAGCAGCACACACGAAATCGCCAGTTGGCGTTGTCAGCATGAGTTCCGTCCCGTCCTTGCCCTTCAAGGACTTCCGACGTTGTCCTTCGTTCGTGTTAGCAGCGGCTTGAGCAATAAAGGGGTTTGTGTGATGCACACGAATCCCACGACGCGATTTCTCTTCCTGCGCCGCCTCAGCAGCTGCAACCGCCTTTTCAGCAACTGCTATCTCTGCCGCAATGTCTTCCAACGTCCGAACTGGCTTGCTTGTGTCATTGTTCATTTTTGCGCTCACTTTGGCTATTCAATGATCACAATTGTGAACCTTAATTGGTCACTTGTCAAGCGATAGTGAGCAGTCATTGACCAAAAGAAGCTAAGGAATGAACAATGATTCGCGGAATCTGAGCAATCATTAGCGGATTCTGAGCAGTTCGATGCCCCGGAACCCGCATGAACGCTCAAATTTTCAAAATCCCTTCTTAAATCTTACTATTGGAGGTTCCTTACTTTCAAGGAATCCATCCGTCTGGATGGTGGGATCGTTCAAATCAGTGGGACCTTTTAGGTTGGTCTGAACTCTTTGGATGATCTAAATTTTTAAAATGGTAGCGCTGCCGCGCGCAGCAGGATGGAAAAGAGGCGGAACATCCAAACAGCCGGGGAACGCCTTCGGCTCTTATATGGCACACACCCAATGGAGACGGTCACCTTGCCAGCTTTAGCTGGTGCACCGGCTGTTTGAACCACTCTTTTTCCCATCAAGCAGGCACGGCAGTGCTGTCCCCGGCTGTCCGGCTGTCCTGACTCCCGCTCTTTCTTCCATGAAGCCGCCAGCGGCAGCTGGGCTGTCCTTTCTTGCATTTGATGGATTTTTAAATTATTAGATTCCTATATAAATCCATCATCTAAATAATAATTTAGATATGATTGAATCATAAAAATATCGATTTCCTAAAGGATTAGCCGCATAAAAAAAATTTATGTATGATTGAGCGATTTTTTAGGAATCGGTCAACCTAGCCAGAAGGCCTT
>Ga0364880_10513_pt1 | contig 13330 bp, 11 predicted proteins | sample ExccelJu500001D3_5_FD_206927 | JGI IMG/M metagenome (GOLD analysis project Ga0364880, IMG submission 206927) | Enriched cells from Trout Bog Lake Hypolimnion, Wisconsin, USA - BchlTB.July30.5000.01.D3 | ecosystem: Environmental > Aquatic > Freshwater > Lake > Hypolimnion/Profundal zone | place... | reverse complement strand
TTCATGCCAGAAAGCTTCTTCTGTCTCGAAATGATAAACGGTGTAATCAGTCAGTTCATCGAAAATGAGGTCTAACTCAGGAAGTTCAGATTGATTAGCAATATGACCGGCCAATTGATTCAGGAGTTGAACCAGTCTTTGATGCTGCTCGTCAATAATGGAAATGCCCGTGTTGAAATTTTCATTCCACGGAAAAATATCAATTGAATTCATGGGTAATACCATTAAGCGCTTGTTCGAACAACTGAAAGGTCCGGCAAGCCGATTCAATCGCAGCCTGAATCGAATCAGTGTTTTCGGATATGGATTCAGCGAAACATAAAAAATCCTGCCACATGGTTAACGTGTGTTCACCATAACCATTAAAAAAGCAGGCCCCCCGGGTGGAAGTGAGTCGGTGATTTTCAGCGAGGTTACGAGAAATAACCTGACCGCCCAATGTCGATCCTTCAAGGGTATACAGAACGCCGACAAGCTGGCCGATATCTGTAATCTCCGGAAAGGTGGTGATCTGCTGATTCCAATAATCTAACTCTTTTAGGTTCTCATGAAAGAATGTAAGGTCATGAATGAGCCAGGGAAGCTTGTTGCGCTCTGAATATTCAAAGAGGTTGGGATGAAGCTTAAGGTACTGGTTGATGCGACCTTCCACAGCCCTGTAGAGATAAGAATAGGCAATAAGTACCATGCGATAGGTTGAAAGCGAGAGGTCGCGCTGTGTCAAGCTGGCAAGCAAGGTATGCCTGTTAAGTTGCAGATGATAAGGGTGAGTGGCAACTCTCAGCCGGTTTCTTACCGTGGTTTCCAAATCCATTTTCCTCAACTTCAATCCAGTTCTGACTGGTAGTGTGTCCACCTTACCCAATAATAACAATTATGTAAAGATGGAATTGGGCGATAACTATAAGGTTTGCGAAGAGTAAGGCACAATCGATTAAAAATAGATTCCAGACGCATTATGGATTGACACCCGGTTTGGAAATGCAGGAGTTTTTCGTTTAATGAAACAAGTATAGAGGAGGCATCTTCAGCGTGGAATGGAGCATGCAGATAATGAATTCTTGCCTAATTATCAAGTTAGCAAAGTCAAGCTTTTTTGCTCAAAATATTGCTTGCATAAAATTAAATATCCACTAGAATTAGCTAAATTAAGGGGGGGAACTACTACATCTAGTGGTTTTTAGATTTTTGAGCTGGTCTGCCTGGTTTGGCAGAATTGGCCTTTTGGATTGTTTTAAGGGGAGTTTTATGCTGCTTGCCACAGAAAGTGTTTTGTCATCTGCTTCAATGCCTGTCCACGATGTTTCCGAATCTGCCAACTCCTCAAATAACATGTCGTTTGACCAGTACAAGGTAGTTCGCCGTAATGGTTCTGTTGTGCCTTTTGAACCGGCCAAAATTTCCATTGCCATGACCAAGGCGTTTTTGGCGGTCAATGGCGGGCAGGGTGCAGCTTCCGCGCGAGTGCGCGAGCTGGTAGAGCAAATGACGGCGGCAGTGGTTAATGCGCTGGTACGGCGCCAGCCCCATGGCGGCACGTTGCATATTGAAGATATTCAGGATCAGGTCGAGTTGTCGCTGATGCGCTCGGGTGAGCATGATGTTGCACGTTCTTATGTGCTTTACCGTGAACAACGGACACGCGAGCGTGCCAAATCCAAAAAAGAACACGAACCCGCGCATGTGTTGCATGTGAAGGAAAATGGCGTATCGCGCCCTCTCGATGTGGCAGGTTTGGAAGCACTTATCAAAGCATCTTGCGTGGGATTGGGGGAGGTGGTTGATTCCGACCAGATACTCAAATTCACCCTCAAGGATTTGTATGACGGTGTGCCGATTGAAGAAGTGCGCAAGTGCACAATTATGTCGGCCCGCTCGTTGCTGGAGCAGGATCCGGCTTATGGTTTTGTAACGGCCCGTCTGTTGCTCAATAATATTTGCTGCGAAGTGCTGGGCAAAGAAGTGGTGCAAACCAACATGGCAGCTCACTATGCCGAATATTTCCCTACTTTCATCAAGCGCGGAATTAAAGCCGAATTGCTGGATAAAGAACTGGGAACCTTCGATTTGCAGCGCTTGGCAAAAGAACTGGATGCGAGCCGCGATATGCAATTCAGCTATCTGGGTCTGCAAACCCTGTACGACCGTTACTTCCTGCATATTGACGAGACCCGCATTGAACTGCCACAGGCGTTTTTCATGCGCGTGGCGATGGGTCTTGCACTCCGTGAAATCGACCGCGAAGCACGCGCCATTGAGTTTTACCGTTTGCTGTCCAGCTTTGATTTCATGAGCTCGACACCAACACTGTTTAATTCCGGCACCATCCGCTCACAACTGTCCTCCTGCTATCTGACAACGGTGCCGGATGATCTTGATGGTATTTTTGAAGCCATCAAGGAAAATGCATTGCTGGCCAAGTATGCGGGCGGACTGGGTAACGACTGGACCTCGGTGCGCGCCATGGGCAGCCACATCAAGGGTACCAATGGAAAATCGCAAGGCGTGGTACCGTTCCTCAAAGTGGTGAACGACACAGCTGTGGCAGTCAATCAGGGTGGCAAACGAAAAGGTGCGGTATGCGCTTATCTGGAAACCTGGCATATGGATATCGAGGAGTTTCTTGAATTACGCAAGAACACCGGTGATGACCGCCGCCGCACGCATGACATGAATACGGCAAACTGGATTCCCGATCTGTTCATGAAGCGTGTAATGGAAGGGGGCGATTGGACCTTGTTTTCACCGGCAGACTGTCCCGACCTGCATGAAAAATTTGGTGCCGAATTTGACCGTGCTTATCTGGCTTATGAAGCCAAAGTGGACAGTGGCGAGTTCAAGTTATTCAAGAAAGTACAGGCCGCCGGTCTGTGGCGCAAGATGCTGACCATGCTGTTTGAAACCGGCCATCCGTGGATTGCGTTCAAAGACCCGTGCAATGTGCGTTCGCCGCAACAGCATATCGGTGTAGTGCATAGCTCTAATTTGTGTACTGAAATTACCCTGAACACGTCCGAATCGGAAATTGCAGTTTGCAACCTCGGCTCAGTCAATCTGGCCGCGCATTTGTATCCCAAAGGCCATGAGAAGTTTGGCCAGTTGGATCATGACAAACTCAAACGCACGATTAGTACCGCGATGCGCATGCTGGACAATGTGATCGACATCAACTATTACGCGGTCGACAAAGCACGTAACGCCAACCTCAAGCATCGTCCGGTGGGCATGGGGATCATGGGCTTTCAAGATGCACTGCATCAATTGCGCGTTCCGTATGCCTCGGAAGCGGCAGTGGAGTTTGCCGATCGTTCGATGGAAGCGGTTTGTTATTACGCCTATTGGGCATCGACAGAGTTGGCTGAAGAACGGGGTCGCTACGCAACTTATCGGGGTAGCTTGTGGGATCAGGGCATCTTGCCGCAAGATACGCTGGCGTTATTGCGCGAATCACGCGGCGGCTTTGTCGAGGTCGATACCTCTGTGAGCATGGATTGGGATACGCTCCGTGCACGCATCAAGCAATATGGTATGCGCAATTCCAATTGCGTGGCGATTGCGCCTACAGCCACTATCTCCAATATTGTCGGGGTGTCGGCCAGTGTCGAACCCACTTATCAAAACCTGTTCGTAAAATCGAACTTGTCCGGCGAATTCACCATGATTAACGATTATCTGGTGAGCGACCTCAAACAAATGAGATTGTGGGACGAGGTGATGGTTTCTGATCTGAAATACTTCGACGGTAGCCTTTCCAAGATTGACCGCATTCCACCTGAATTGCGCAGCCTGTACGCGACTGCATTTGAAGTGGAACCCAAATGGCTGATTGAAGCAGCCTCACGCCGCCAGAAATGGATTGATCAGGCACAGTCATTGAATATCTACATGTCGGGTGTATCCGGTCGCAAGCTGGATGAAACTTATAAGCTGGCTTGGCTTCGAGGGCTGAAAACGACTTATTACCTGCGCACCATGGGAGCCACCTCGGCGGAAAAATCGACGTCGCGCGCCGGTTCACTTAATGCGGTATCTAATACCGGGGGCACGGCAGGAATAGCTGCGGCGACTGAAGAAGCCAAATTTTGCTCGATTGACAATCCCGAGTGCGAGGCTTGCCAGTAATTAAATCGATGTAGCCATCTGTAGGCTGGTGGTGAGGCACAAACCCCGGCATTGAGACTGGGGCTTATCTCTCATCATCAGCCTATAAGAAATCATACGAACCAAATACATAATCGAACTTAAACATTGGGACAAGGGAAATAAATATGGGAACCAGCATGTTGACATTTGATGATGACGTTATTCCTGCCGCATTGCCAGCAGGTCTGCGTTTGGGGGCGTCTTTCGCTGAGCCCGCGATTAAAACGGGCGATCTGGAAGATCATGCCTATTCTATTGCAGCGACCAACCCCAACCGGATTCGTGTGGAAGATAAGGCAATTATCAATTCACGCGCTGACGTAAACCAGCTGGTTCCGTTCAAGCATAAATGGGCTTGGGAGAAGTATCTGGCCGCTTGTGCCAATCACTGGATGCCCCAGGAAATTAACATGACCGCCGACATTGCCCAGTGGAAAACCGGGCAACTGACCGAGGATGAACAGAAGTTGGTCAAGCGGAATCTGGGCTTCTTCAGCACCGCCGACAGTTTGGCAGCCAACAATATTGTATTGGGAACTTACCGCCATATTACCTCCCCAGAGTGCCGTCAATACATGTTGCGTCAGGCTTTTGAAGAAGCGATCCATACCCATGCCTATCAGTACATCGTTGAGAGTCTGGGGCTGGATGAAGGCGAAATTTTCAACATGTATCACGAAGTGCCGAGCATCCGCGACAAAGACGAGTTTCTGATTCCCTTCATTGACACGCTGACCAATCCGGAATTCAAGACCGGTACACCGGAAAACGATCAAAGACTGCTAAAGAGTTTGATTGTGTTTGCCTGCATCATGGAAGGACTATTTTTTTATGTGGGATTCGTGCAGATTCTGGCTCTGGGACGGCAAAATAAAATGCCCGGTGCGGCAGAACAATATCAATATATTCTGCGCGACGAATCCATGCACCTGAATTTTGGTGTCGACATGATCAATCAGCTTAAAGCTGAAAATCCGCACCTCTGGACCGAGGCTTTCAAGAAGGAAATTGAAACGATTTTCCGTAAAGCCGTTGAACTGGAATACGCCTATGCCGAAGATACCATGCCGCGTGGTGTGCTGGGACTGAATGCGGGGATGTTCAAGGAGTATTTGCGTTTTATCGCCAACCGTCGCTGCCAGCAGATTGGTATTGATATACTGTACCCGGGAGCAAACAATCCGTTCCCATGGATGGCTGAAATGATTGATCTCAAAAAAGAGAAAAATTTCTTTGAAACACGCGTCACGGAATATCAGACAGGTGGCGCTTTATCCTGGGACTGATCCAATTTGCCCCGGCGCGGGCCCGAATGCCGGGAGGTGTGACAGGGGCGCAGCTATATATGGCTGCGCCCCTATCCCGATCAAATATTACGATCTATGTCTTAGGCAAAACTAGAATGGTATGTCGTCATCAAAATTATCAAAACCCCCAACTTTAGCAGCTGGGGGTTTGCTAGTATTGGGTGCGCTGGATAAATTACCGGAAGGTGCCGAGGTCGCTGGTTTTTCTACCACTTCAAAACTGCTGCCTCCGGTGGATTTTCCGCCCAGCATTTGCATTTGATCAACAATAATCTCGGTTGTATAGCGATCTTGCCCTTCTTTGGTCTGCCATTTACGTGTTTGTAGCTTTCCTTCCACGTAAATCTGGGCACCTTTCTTCAAATACTCGCCGGCCACTTCGGCCAGACGTCTGTAAAACACCAGATTATGCCACTCGGTCTTTTCCTGCTTCTCACCCGTTTTATCCTTCCAGTTTTCAGAAGTCGCCAGCGTGGCGTTCGTTACGGCTTCACCGTTGGTCATGTAACGGGTTTCAGGATCTTTGCCCAGACGCCCCACCAATATTACTTTGTTGACCGACATTTCAAGCTCCTTGAATTCTTGCGAAAAAACGATTGAACGAGTTTCTGAACAATTCGATAATTCACTTTTAATTTATGTTTAACATAATAGTTACAAATAATTCATTGATTTTATAGCCTGAACTCTTGATAAAATCAAACAATCCAGAAAAAATTAAAGATTTAATTTTACCTTACGCCTTGTGTAACGTGTCGAGACTAAACACAGATCGGTTGATTATACTTTCGATTAAGCCGCGTTGCATACTACTGTGAAAATCATATTTTAGTTGCTTGGCTTGTTAATTCTTAGCAACCCATCCCAAAGGGGTACGTTATGATATCCTTGCCCGTAGTTGATTCCATGCATTTTCAGATGAAGTTTCTATTGCTTTTATTGCTGTTTATTCCCCTTGGCGCAATGGCGGATCAGGACTCCGATTTCCTTGCCGCGCGGGATGCTTTCCGTGCAGGAAACGCAGCTCGCCTTGAGAGCTACGCTGCAAGATTAAAGGGCTCGTCATTGGAGCCTTACCTGGCTTATTACCGCTTGCGGTTAAAACTAGAAACTACTGATACGGCAGCCATTCAGGCATTTTTGGCACGCACGGACGAGACGCCAGTTATTGACCGCTTGCGAGGAGAGTGGCTAAAATTTCTGGGGAAAAAACATCAATGGGATGTTTTTGCTGCAGAGTATCCTCATTTGATCAATGAGGATACAGAGCTGAGTTGCTATGAAATGCAGGCACTTTGGCGCACACAGGAAACCGAGGTTTTGCAAAAAGCCCGCAATTTTTGGCTGACTGGCAACGATGATCTGCCAGAAAGCTGTACTCCACTTTTTGAGGCCGCACTTACCAATGGCGTTATCAGCGAGGCCGACGTGTGGTTGCGGATGCGTCTTGCACTGGAGGCTGGTAACGTATCGCTTGCCAAGCAATTATCAGCAAAACTGCCACTTGAGCGCCGATTGTCTGCGGTTCAACTGGACCATGCTGCGGCCGATCCCCTGCATTACCTAAATAACGCCAAGTTGAAAGATTCAACCGAGGCTGAGCACAGGGTGGCTTTGTTCGCTTTGCAAAGGCTTGCCAAGCAATTACCCCAATTGGCATGGGTGCAGTGGGAAAAGATTTCGGCCAATTTTAATTTGAATGAACAACATTACTTTTTTGCCTGGCTGGCTTACGAAGCAGCTATCAGGCAGGATCCCCGCGCAGTGGAATGGTTTAAAACAGCAGATGGAACGACACTGACAGAAGCCCAACATGCATGGCGTGCACGCGCCGCCTTGCGGGTACAAAATTGGCAGGAGGTACGGGCAAGTATTGTGGCCATGCCGCCACAGGAGCAACAGGAAGGCGTGTGGCGCTACTGGAATGCACGTGCGCTAAAACAATTGGGACGTGATGAAGAAGCGGCAAAAATTTTTCTTGCCTTAAGCAGTGAATATAATTTTTACGGGCAGCTCGCTTCCGACGAACTGGGTATGCCGATTGCGGTGAATACCAAACCCGTTGGTTTTCAAACCGGCAAAAATGAGATCGATGCCATGTTGACCCAACCGGGTATTCAGCGCACGCTTGCTTTATACCGTATGGATTTGCGCAGCGACGCTCTTAGAGAGTGGGCATGGACAATACGAAAATTTGATGACAAGCAGTTGCTGATTGCAGCAGAAATTGCACGCAGGAATCAAATGTATGACCGGTCTATCAACACTGCCGACCGCACTGTACAGCTGCATGATTTTAGCCTGCGTTACCCGGCGCCGTATCGCGAAGATTTACGCGGGCACATTCAGGAAAATCAATTAGAGGAAGCTTGGGTATACGGATTGATGCGTCAGGAAAGTCGCTTCGTCACCCAGGCAAAATCCAATGTCGGCGCTGCTGGATTAATGCAGGTGATGCCAACCACCGCGAAATGGATCGCACGCAAACTCGGCATGAGTGATTACCGCAAGAAACAAGTCAGCAATATGGAAACCAATCTGATTTTTGGCACTTATTATATGAAGACAGTGCTGGGATGGTTCGACAATAATCCTGTACTGGCCTCTGCCGCTTATAATGCAGGCCCTTCCCACGCGCGCCAGTGGCGGGGAGACAGCCCGTTGGAAGGCGCCATTTATACTGAAACCATTCCCTTTACAGAAACGCGTGATTACGTCAAAAAGGTAATGAGCAATACGGTCTATTATGCCCAACAATTTGGTCAGCCCCCACGTTCCCTCAAGCAGAGGCTGGGAATTATTGCGGCTAAAAACTCTGCCAACCAGGCACCAATACCTGATGAAAAATAACCATCGGAAAGCGTGAACCACAGAAGCTACCATGACAAATCAGCTTAGCATTTATTGCGTTGGCGGTGCCGTGCGTGACCGACTTCTAGGCCTTCCGGTACAGGATCACGATTGGGTCGTTGTGGGTACCGCACCGGAAGAAATGATCAAGCGAGGCTATCGTCCTGTGGGCAAAGATTTCCCGGTTTTTTTGCACCCGGAGTCGCATGAAGAATATGCGCTGGCACGTACCGAACGGAAAACCGCACCGGGATACAAGGGCTTCGTTATCCATGCCTCACCCGATGTCACGCTGGAACAGGATTTGTTGCGGAGAGACTTTACTGTCAACGCCATCGCGCAAGATACCGATGGCAATCTGATCGACCCTTATGGCGGGGTAGCCGATCTGCGGGCGGGCATTCTGCGACATGTCAGCCCTGCATTCAATGAAGATCCGGTGCGCATTCTCCGCGCGGCGCGTTTTGTCGCACGCTTCGGATTTTCTATCGCGCCAGAAACCTTGGAACTCATGCAATCAATGGCCCACAATGGCGAAGTGGATGCTCTGGTTCCCGAGCGCGTGTGGCAGGAACTTTCACGAGGGTTAATGGAGAAATCCCCCTCACGTTTTTTTACCACGCTACGCGAATGTGGCGCGTTGGCTAAAATTCTGCCCGAGGTTGATGCCCTGTTCGGTGTGCCGCAACCCCCGCACTATCATCCTGAAATTGATTGCGGCATCCATACCATGATGGTTCTGGATAATACCGCCCAACACGGATACACACTTGAAGCACGCTTCGCCGCACTTGCCCACGATTTGGGAAAAGGGAACACACCCAAGGATATTTTACCGCGACATATTGGACATGAAGCGCGCGGTGAAAAAATTCTACAAGGGCTTTGCGAACGCTTGCGTGTACCCGTTGAATGTCGTGATCTGGCCCGCTTGGTTATTCGGTTTCACAGTGATATACACCGTGCATGGGAATTGCGTCCGGACACTATGGTACGTTTGTTTCAGAGTTGCGATGTTTGGCGCAGACCTGAACGTTTCAGGCAACTCCTGCAGGTCTGCTCATCGGACGCACAAGGCCGTACCGGGCATGAAAGCGATGCCTATCCGCAGGCGGATTATTTGTTGCATGCATTGCAGGCGGCTCAAGAGATCAATGCAGGTGAGATTGCGCAACGCTGCCAAGACAAAAAACTGATTGCCGAACGCGTTCGGCTGGAGCGTGTGGCTGCCGTGCAACAGGCAATCAAAAATGAACGTGGCGATCAGATTGATGCTTAACAATGGGTTGCCAGCCCGAAAACAACTTAGTCAATTAAACAATACTACTCCCCATGACAAAAAAATCTTCCTCATATTGTAGCCTTCTACTTTTTATCGGAGTCGTGGCAGGAGTGTCGGTTTCAGGTATGCAATTTCAGCCGGGGGAATGGTACGCACATTTGGTTAAACCGGAATGGACACCGCCCAACTGGCTTTTTCCTGTGGTCTGGAGCCTGCTGTATCTGATGATTGCAGTTGCCGGATGGTTCATATTTTCCAGTGGCAATAGGTCACTCAAAATTCTCTGGGGCGCACAACTTTTTTTGAATGGTCTTTGGTCGTGGATATTTTTTGGCATGCATTCAACACGGCTGGCTTTTATAGATATTCTCGCCATGTTTATTTGTATAGCGGCTATTCTCTGGCTAGCTCGCAAAATTTCCAGCGTTGTCGTATGGTTGATGACACCGTATTTATTTTGGGTGGGTTATGCTTCAACGCTCAATGCCGCCATCTATTTTTTAAACTTTACCGGATAGTGATTTTTTCACTCCTCTCCAAGCCTGCAATTTATCTTCATAACACATTCCAGCATGAGCCGGACTGGTCGAAGGGAGTCGGCAATACTGGAGCGGAGGCAAAACTTGTTTGCTCTGCACAAACTTCTTGAAGCATTGTTCGGCTTTGCTGCCATTGAAAAAAATCTGGGTGATGTTCGGATGTTGAATGAAAAACGTGACAAAATCGTTTGCCTGTTCATTTTTGATATGTGAATCCAGACTTGAGCTACGTTCGCAGGAGGCCAGCGCATCCCATAAAGCAATGCCCGCAGAACTGAGTAAGCACAGCCTGCTCTCGTAAGGTAAATGTGGGTAAGCGCCCACCAGTTCGCCCATAATTTTCCAGAACGCATTCTGGGGGTGGGCATAATATTGATTTTGCGCCAGTGACTGTTTTCCTGGCATGCTACCCAGAATCAGCACCCGGGCTTCAGAATCACTTACCGGCAAGAAGCAGTGAATATTTGACATTGCACTTTGCTAATCAGGCGTTATTATAAATAATGCGATTTGTCCCCGCGTGAAAAGCCGCGTAGGGGCTCTTCCATTCCTTTTCCCAACGCGATGATCTTGAACAGATCGCCCATCTCGGCAGGACTGGTAAGCTTCTGTAATTGAATCGACAAAGGCAGGTAGTCGCGTAGTTTTTCGGGATCGTGCTCTGCCAGAAAATCGGTAATCCCACAATTGACCAGAAAATTTGCCTGGGTCGTGTAGCCAAGCAGATGCGCTCCCTTGGCAAGAGCGTTTTCAGCAACAGCTGAGAAATCCACATGCGAAGTTATGTCCTGTAATCCCGGCAGAAAAAAAGGATCGTCATGCGAATGATGGCGGTAGTGGCACATCAGTGTCCCTTCACTTCGCTGAGGGTGATAATATTCGCCTGCACCAAAACCATAGTCAATAAATAACATCACGCCTTTATCCAAACGTCCGCACAAAGTTGTGATGAGACCCCGGGCGGCAAGTGAAATTTCACTCAGGTAATTGTCCGGCACATTTATTTTTTGAGCGACCTCGCACAGTACGGAATTTTCTGTTGCTTGTTCATGCCAGGCAAATTCTTTTCCCTTGCTTACAACACTGCGTTCTGCGATACCCATTCCCGTCCAACGCACCAAATTCACCGGCAGTGCATCCAATACTTCGTTGGCAATCACGGCACCCGATATTTTTTCCGGCAGCGCATCAAGCCAATTAACTCGCGCTGCCAAATGCGGTATACGTTCCTGCAAAGTGGCCTGCTGGCGTTCGCGCAAATCGGCACTCACTTCCAGTATGTCATATCGCTCGGGCAGACTGCCCATTCGCTCAAGTTCGCTTAATATATCGATAGCAAGTTTGCCGCTGCCGGCGCCCAGTTCGAGAATAGCCGATGCGCTTGATAGCATGATATCGGCAACTTGGCGTGCAAGCGTGCGTCCGAATAAGGACGAAATTTCGGGTGCAGTTACAAAGTCTCCTGCTTCCCCCAATTTGTGTGAACCTGCGCTGTAATATCCCAGTCCGGGTGCATACAAAGCCAGCTCCATAAAGCGCGAAAACGGGATCCAGCCACCCTGTGCTGCGATATCTTGATGAATAAATTCACACAGCCGGTTACTGTGCGCTTGAGCTTCGGCAGAGGGTAAGGGCAGAGTTGTCGGCATCGTCAGGTATAATTCAGCAAAGAGTAGAAGTGTAGTGGAGAGTGCAATGCAAGGCAAAGTCATCTTGGTTACGGGAGGGGCAAAGCGCGTAGGCGCGGCAATTTGCCGCAGGTTGCATGCAGCTGGGGCCGATATCGTCATGCATTACCGTTCGTCTGAACAAGATGCGCTCTCCTTGCAAGCCGAATTGCAGGCTCTTCGCCCCGACTCGGTCCTCAAGATTCAGGCTGATTTACTTGACGCTACTGCATTATCCCTAATGGTCGGTAAAGCCACCCATCACTTTGGCCGTCTGGATGGGTTGGTCAGCAATGCTTCCAGTTTCTTCCCCACGCCGCTGGATGAGATTGATGAGCAGCAGTGGAATGACCTGATCGGCACCAATTTGAAAGCCCCTTTGTTGCTAGCCAAAGCTGCTGCATCGGAGTTGCGCCGCAACCGGGGAGCGATCGTCAATATCGTGGATATTCACGCTGAACGTCCGATGCAAGGTCATCTTTTGTACAGTGTCGCCAAGTCCGGGTTGCTTGGACTAACGCGCGCATTGGCACAGGAACTTGCTCCTTATGTGCGTGTCAACGGGGTGTCTCCAGGCGTTATTGTTTGGCCGGAACACGATGAATGGGAAAATGAAGACCGCCGGGAACAAATCGTTGCACATACCTTGCTCAAGCGTGAGGGTGAGCCTGATGATATCGCCAGGACCGTGCATTTTCTATTGCATGACGCTCCTTATATTACCGGGCAAATTATTGCGGTGGATGGTGGCCGGAGTATTAATATTTAGAGCTACTTAAATCTGCGCTACCCTGAACGTTGCGCCAAATTGCCCGATACTTTCGATTAATAGGCTTTGCCAAAGTCAGTAATTTCAATTTTAAATTATTTACCTTAAAATACATATAGATGAATGTGTTGGAGCGACCGGGCAGAATATGCTGTAGTATCGGCCTCATTCTACTGATCTTCGGAGAGGTGGATTGTCTGTCATAAAAGTCAACACTTAATCGCTCCCTGGGAATAATGTCATGCCAAAATTTGGAAGATGGGTTGTAATAACAGTTGGGGTATTGTTTTCATTGGCTAACGCGGTAGCCATGGCACATGGTGATGTGACGCCGCATCCTGTTGATACCACAGGTCTCAAGCCTCTTGGCGCTGATTGGATTCAACCCAATCCTTATCGCGGGAACGAGAAGGCGGTAGCGGTTGGTGCAGTCGGATACATGCACAATTGCGCAGGATGTCACGGGCTGAATGCTATCTCCGGAGGGATCGCTCCTGATCTACTGAAGCTAAATAACGATTGCATGGATATGGCATCAAAAACTCAGCAAGCAAACTGCCTGAACGAGGTTGACGGCTATTTCAAGGATGTTACGCTCAAGGGTACGAAGACCAGTGATGGTCGAGCCACAATGCCCTCATATGAAGCTGTCTTTACTCAAGAAGCAGTATGGGCAATCAAAGCGTACGTTGACTCGCGTACCATCGAAGAAAGAAGCAAGTAGTCCCATCCTTTGAAAATTGATTGATGATTAGCTCAAAAGCATTGGCAGA
>Ga0364880_10161_pt3 | contig 13385 bp, 13 predicted proteins | sample ExccelJu500001D3_5_FD_206927 | JGI IMG/M metagenome (GOLD analysis project Ga0364880, IMG submission 206927) | Enriched cells from Trout Bog Lake Hypolimnion, Wisconsin, USA - BchlTB.July30.5000.01.D3 | ecosystem: Environmental > Aquatic > Freshwater > Lake > Hypolimnion/Profundal zone | place... | reverse complement strand
AAACTTTGCTGTGGCAAGGGAGTAAGAATAAAAAAACGACGATCCTTAACTATTCGGGCATTGGAACTAAGAAACTGTTTGCCGGAAATGCCATTCATCCCAGCCAACATATCATCCACATGGTCAGAGTTAAAGCCGAACTTTTTCAGAAACTCAAATAAGATTGTACCGGCGTACTTTGTTCTTTCAAGCTTTAAAATAGGAATGTAGATGTCACCTTTTCGTTCCAGGAATAAACCCTTCACCGGTTTAGCAGCTTCCTGCTCGTACAGGGTTTCCAACTCGGTGAACAAATCAACCTTGTTTCCCAACGTTTTCTCCAACGATGGGTTTATTTCCTTCATTAGTGGAATGATGTGATGACGTATTTTGTTACGTGTATATTTATCATCTGCGTTCGAGCTGTCTTCTCTGTAATCCAACTTGTTATTGATTAGATAAGCTTCAATCTCTTCTCTGGAAGCAAAAAGCATGGGCCGGATAATATTAGCTTGCCTGACGGGAATACCTCTAAGGCCTCTTATACCGGTACCCTTAATAAGATTGTAAATAATGGTCTCAATATTATCGTTTAAATGATGGGCTGTTGCAACGAGTTTGATTTGTTGCTCTTCGCGTAATTCTTCGAACCAGGCGTAACGCAGCTCTCTGGCTGCTAATTGTATTGAAACGTTTTTTTTCGAAACATATTCTTTTGTTGCGAAAGACTTTACAAATACCGACACTCCATAGCTTTGCGCCAATGATTTTACGAAAGCTTCATCACCATCGCTTTCATCACCACGCAGATTAAAGTTACAATGGGCAATAGAAAACGGAAAACCGGCTTTGTAAAACAAGTCGCACATCACTATCGAATCCATACCACCGCTTACAGTGAGTAAGCATCGCTTTTTTCGACTCGCAAGCCGCTTTAAGCGATTGAACTCCATAAATTTTTCTAAAAGGCTCTTATCTTTATTCATCCTCTAACAACATTAAAGCTTCCTTCAATTCGCCGGCGGTTTTTGTATCGTTGGCCGCCTTTGCAACCAGCATCCCTTTTTTATAAACGCCTACTGCAACTGCCAAATCATTTCGACGTTCATATAAATGCCCTAACTGATAATACACCGGTACATATTGGGGATATTTTTCAATCACCACCAGGTAATACTTTAACGCATCGTCATCGTTATTCATGCTCACAAATTCCTGGGCAATTGAAAATTTCAAAAACGCATCGTCAGGATTTTTCCTTTCCATTTCTAATAGCATTTGCAGTCTCGGTCTCATTTTGTTATAATTCTACCATATCCTTTTACCAAACTAAAGTCGATAAAGTAATACAAACTAACAATACACTTCTTTTGCACATAGTTTCGGCGCTTTAGTGTAAACAAAGGCTATAATGCCTTGTTTTTTGTTTTGAGAATACTCAAATATCCATATTTTCGCACCGCAATTTTAAAACTAATAAAATGAAGATACTCGTTCCAATAGCAAAAGTGCCAGACACTACCTCCAAGATTGCCTTTGTTGACAACAATACCAAGTTCAATCCAGATGGGGTTACTTTTATTATGAATCCTACTGACGAATGGTACGCTCTGGTGCGGGCTATTGAGTTAAAGGAAAAGCAAGGTGGTGAAGTTGTTGTGATACATGTCGGTGGTGCGGATGCAGATCAGGTAATTCGCAAAGCTCTGGCCATTGGTGCCGATAAAGCCGTGCGTGTAGATGCTGACCCTACCGATGCTTATTTTGTAGCAGCTCAAATTGCTGCCCATGCCAAAGCTGAAGCGTATGATCTGATTATTACGGGAAAAGAAACAATAGACTACAATTCTTTTGAAGTAACTGGTTTGATTGCTGAATTATTGGACCTTCCGGCAGTTGCTTTGGTAAACGACCTGCAAATTGAAAATGGTGTTGCTACTTTACGCCGTGACATTGAAGGTGGTACTGAAACTGTAGAGGTAAAATTACCTATGGTGGTTGGTGCACAAAAAGATCTGGCAGTCGCCCGCATCCCAAACATGAAAGGTATAATGTCCGCGAGAACAAAACCTTTGGCTGTAGTTGCTGTGGTAGGTGCTGAGAAGCTAACTTCGATTACCAGCTATCATCTTCCTGATAAAGCTAAGCAGTGTAAATATGTTTCGCCGGATAATGTTGGCGAGTTGGTCAGGTTGTTGCATGAAGAGGCAAAAGTTATCTAATCGAAATTTGATATTCTATTCAAAATCTAAAATCAAAATAAAATGGCAGTTCTAAGTTTTGTTGAAATAGCGGACGGTAAAATAAAAAAGGCTTCGGTTGAGGCTGCGTATTACGGCTCAAAAGTGGCTGAAAGTCTGGGTACTGACTCCGTCGCCCTGGTTATTGGCGAAATTGCTGCGGATGTACTGTCTACTCTTGGACAAGTAGGAGTTAAAAAGGTCGTTCATGCCGACAATCCTAAGTTTAACAACTTCGATTCCAAGCTTTATACGAAGATTGTTACTGAGGCCGTAGGGCAGTCTGGCGCCACCGCGGTAGTTCTTTCCTTTAACAATAATGGTAAATTACTGGCCCCACGTTTAAGTGTAAAACTGAATGCCGGATACGTGCCCGGTGCTATAGAGCTTCCGGTTTTCAATGGTAATACCGCCTTAGTAAAAAAGAATGTTTACTCTGGTAAAGCGACTGCCGAATATCAGGTTACTACTGCAGTAAAGGTTATTTCGGTAAATCCTAACTCCTTGGCTCCGGTAAAAGGAACGGGCGTTGCCGAGGTAACTCAGTTTACTCCCGCTACAGTTACAGATGCAGATTTTACTACGGTAGTTAAATCCGTTGACAAAATAACAGGTACTATTCCGTTAACTGAAGCTGAATTAGTTGTTTCAGCAGGACGGGGTTTAAAAGGCCCTGAGAACTGGGGTATGATTGAAGAACTGGCAAAAGAAATGGGTGCTGCTACAGCATGTTCTCGCCCGGTTTCTGATGTTGACTGGCGTCCCCATCATGAGCACGTGGGCCAAACAGGTTTAACTATCAGGCCTAATCTTTATATAGCTGTTGGTATTAGCGGTGCTATTCAGCACTTAGCTGGCGTTAACGGTAGTAAGGTTATTGTTGTTATAAACACTGACCCGGAAGCTCCCTTCTTTAAAGCGGCTGACTACGGTATTGTTGGTGATGCTTTCCAGGTGGTACCTGCATTGATTCAGGAGTATAAGAAATTTAAAGCTGCTCACTAGAGTTGTCGATTAAACCAATCAAAACCTTTTGCCCTAAATATTAGGTTAGGCTGAAAGGGTTTTGGTTTTTGAAAAAATCCGGAAAATCCTTTTACATTTCGCACAGGTTGATTTATCTTGTATCAGATGAGGAAAATTGAATTAGAGATTATTGCGCTTTCACATAGTGTTACTCAATCTCATTCTTTTGCGGTAGTGCTGGGTGAAGTAGGTGGTTCACGGAGGTTGCCTATTGTTATTGGCGGGTTTGAAGCCCAGGCTATAGCTGTGGCCCTCGACAATATGAAACCATCACGTCCATTAACTCACGACTTGATGAAAACCATGTGCGATACCTTCGAAATACAGTTGGAATATATTTATATCTCTAAATTGCTTGATGGAGTCTTTTATTCTAACCTGGTTTGTAAAAAAGGGGCTGAGTTTTTTGAAGTTGACTCCCGAACATCGGATGCATTAGCATTAGCTGTGAGGTTTGATTGCCCTATTTATGTAGAAGAATCCATACTCCTGGAAGCTGGTGTTGAGGCTGACCCGAATGAAGAAAACATTGTTTCTAACTCAGAAGAGAAGCAAATTGCCGAATTAACCAGTCCCCACGCATCTTCAAACTACAACGAAATGTCGGTGGCCGATTTGCAGGTGCAATTAAAGGCTGCACTGGATAATGAGGATTATGAATTAGCGGCCCGAATACGCGATGAACTGAATAAGAGAAAGACTTCGTCATAATCAATTCATTATTGGTTGAGTGGCCTTTTCTTACGCTTTATCATTGGGTATGACTTTTTATCTACCGGGAAGGACAAGCCGCCGACAATATAATATTCAAGGTACGTAATATTCTGATGAATGCCTGATGTAGGGGTATTTTCGGCGGGAGCCCATGGTAAAAACACTTCGCCCGTCTTAACTTCAGCAGCAATAAAAATACACTTCCAGAAATCAATTCGTGGACCCGTATAAACCGGAAACGCAATACCCGAAAAGTGGAAGGGGTTGTAATAGAATACGTTCATGAAATGGAATTCCGTTCTTGTTATTACAAAGCACCCCCCTGCTCCAAAGTTCCAGCCAATATGTATGATATCTTTTTGGGTATGATAGATTGGCATTAGCCATCCTGCATCCAGTGTCAAAACATTTAACCCGTTAGTGTGCTGAAGGCGTATGAAATCAGGGGTGAGCGTCACATTTTTATTGGCATAATTGCCAGCATATTGAGTCGAAACAGTTGAATCAATTACTCCGTTCATTTTCACCGTTTGGTTTTGGACGACCACGTATTTCATGTGGTCCAGGCCAAATGAAATATGGATGTTGTTTTTTATGTAAAAACCCGCACGGTAATTATATTGGGGTATAGAAAGCGTATTAAGTCCGAAATAAACTTTTGCAGAAAACGGACTCTGTTTATCGAGCGCCGAAACGTTGTAGATGGTAAAATTGTAACCTGGCCCGTGTATGCTTATATCCGATTTAAGGTAATAGTCTCGGTTATAACCCCAATACAAATAAGCCCTCTTTTCGTGGTATTTATCTTTCAGGTCGAACCATCCGTTATTCCTTTTGCCGGTGCTTAAAGTGTCCCCGGCTCGGCATACTAGGATCGAAAAAAATACTAGCAGGACCATTATATATTTCATGCCTCAATATAGAGATATTCTAAACCTTTTTGGCCTGAAATTTGAGCTCGTTTTGTACGCTTACTAACCAACAATTATCCACCTTTCCTTTTAGTTTTATACCCCATGGTTTGTAAAAAGCTCATTACTTTTTCGCGCTGTTCTCCCTGTATCATTATCAAACCGTCTTTTACAGTGCCGCCCACGCCGCATTTAGTTTTTAGTTGTTTGCCTAGTGTTTCAAGGTCGGCTTCGTTTCCTATATAATTGCTAATTACCGTGGCAACTTTGCCCCCTTTTAAACGCTCCAAAGCCACATAAAGAGTTTGCAGGTTGGCTGATAATGTTTCCTGATTGTGGTCATCATCTGACGCGGGTTTAAAATCAGGGTTAGTTGAATATACTACCCTGCTTTTCTCGTCTCTATGTTTGCTCATAGCTGCTGATTGTTTTAATATGCCGTTAAATCTTTTGGCACCATTACATTGATAGCCTGCGGTACTATTTCCATCATTACATCATCGTGGTAAACAAAGGCATCACCGTCGAACTGGTAAACCATTTTTTTATTGCCGTGGATGGTGATTTTTTTGGCCCGGAAAGATTGCGCTTCGGCTATCAAATCCGGCCGTTTTAGCATTAGGCATGCCACAATATAGGGTAACTTTTTGAGTGGGAAATAGCGCATAACAATTACATCCAGCACTCCATCCTTTAAACTGGTGGTTGGAAACACTGCGTAATCGTAACCATATTGGTTGGCATTAAATGCAGTGAACAAAAAGAAAGATTCCTCCACAATAACATCGTCAATTTCGACTTTCGCTTCGAATGGCTGGAAATAGAACAATAGCTCTTTTACCATTGCCCAGGCGTAAGATGCCAGGCCACGTTGATGATGATGCTTGAACCTGCGGGCCACCGATGAGTCGATACCGAAACCGGCATTACTTACAAAATACCGGAGATTTGATTTGACCAGGTCTATTTTAACAGTTTTGCCTGTATTAATCACCTGCATGGCGCCCTCCACATCGCGTGGAGGGATTTGCAAATGCCTGCCAAATCCGTTTCCTGAGCCATAAGGTATTACCGCCAATGCAGTTTCACTGCCAACTAGGCTCTGTGCTATTTCGTTGATTGAACCATCTCCACCCACTGCCACGCAGATATCATAGCCCTCCTCAACTGCTTGTTGGGCAATCAGGCTGGCATGACCTGCATACTGGGTGAAACGAATGGAATAATCGTATTGAACATAGTCAATATAACGGGCCACCTTTTCAGGTACATTCTTCTTTTTATACACTCCCGAAATGGGATTGATAACAAACATCACTTTTTTCTTCTTCTGTAATTCCATAGCTTGTTGAGGGATGCGAATATAGTGAATGGCCAATACATCGGTTTCTGGCTGTTAACTACCTCATCTGACGTATGAGCCTGACTTTAATTTTTATAAAAGAGGGGGGGGTATACATTTTTCAAAAGTGGCCATTGGTTTTCAATCGAATGTACTGCAATTTTGAGAAAAGTGTAAACCCTTGGGTGGTTTTATAAATGTGTAACTATTTGATTTTAAGTCATTATGAATAGTGAATAATAATACAATATATAGGGGGTAACCCGTATCCATATCAGGTATAAACCCTGTTATTATTGTTAAATAGCCCAATTAAGCGCACTAAGCCCGGCTATTCCTTAACAAAACGAACAAATGAAACCAAATCATCATGCTCGTCATATGCCCTCAGAATATATATCCCGGGCTTAAAAGACTCGGATGAAATCTGGTTTGGGTCCTTTATCCATTGTGTGTAGATTTCCGAGCCGGCTAAATCGAAAATTTTGATGTAAGTAATATCACTGCCTGTTTGCCTTAACTGGTTCAGTTTTCGTTTTAAAGGGTCAATATAAACGTCCTTTAATGCCTCCGATGTTATTTCTTCAATAAAAGTGACGTTGCTGCCTATGCCCCACAATTCCCGCCCATGTGTCTCATCATAGGCACTGAAAAATAGTGTCGTGTCGCTTTTATAAAAACCAGCAGGTTCCGAGCTGCAATTCCCCTGGCATAATTCGCTCATCATTACAGTACCCCTGGTTGTGCCATCTGTTCGCCAAAGTTCGAAGCCGGTATTGGCTGAATCGGTAGTGAAATAAATAACCTGATTATCGGCAAAAAGATTTTTGAAATGTTCACCAGTGGTTGGAACCGGGGGGTAAAAAATTTGAGTTCCTGTATCACTCAGGTCGCTAACCCAAAGTTCGGTTCTGTTTTCACTATCGCTGGCAACAAAATAAATTTTATCCCCTAGTACCACAGGCCTGCCGGGGTTACTTCCTTCAGTTCCTTGCCTGATATCCTTAATGAGCAATGTTCCTGCTTCAGTTCCATCGCTCTGCCAAAGTTCATTACCATTATTTTTTGTGACCGCAGAAAAAACAATATGGTCTCTCACTATATTGAAGTGAATGGGCGCCCCATCGCCTTTTCCTGTATTGATATCCTTAACCATAACTGTTCCAGCCGCCGTTCCATTGGTTTTCCATAATTCCGCACCTGTACCAAGGCTAAAACCATTAAAATACAATTCTCCTTTAAATTTTATAAAAGGGATTGAATCTCCTGCGTCTCCTGTTGGTGCTACATTCTTCAAAAAAACGGTCCCATCTTCTGTTCCATTACTTTTCCATAAGCCATAACCATGGATATTGTCATTAGCGGCAAAGTAAACCACATCACTATCTGCAAAAAGGTAAAGGGGGTTTCCACTTTGCGGCCCCGGGTAAATATCTTTTACTACAATCGTCCCGGTATCCGTACCATCACTTTTCCACAATTCTGTGCCGTGCTTTCCATCATTGGCGGCAAAAAACAAAAAGTTTCCTGCCCGCGTAATGTTTAGGTCAACGGAAGAACTAACGGGTCCCTGAAAAATATCTTTAACCATCGTGGTGCCCCAATCTGTACCATCGCTGCGCCATAACTCAAAACCATGGATAGCATCGCCCGCAAAAAAGTAAACATATTTGCCAAGCGCCTGGAGCACGGAGGCCTTTGTATATCTCATGCCATGATATAAGCAGCCATCGGCTGCACCGGCATTGATATCTTTTACCATAATGGTTCCAGTTTCGGTTCCGTCGGTTACCCAAAGCTCGTATCCGTGAATGGCATCATTTGCAACGAAAAAGGTTCGATTACCTACGCGGACAAAATTCTGTGGATTTGAATTGCCCGGACCTATGCAAATGTCTTTCACCAACGATTGGCCGAATGAAAACAAGGCAACCACGCAAACAAGGCCCAACAACAACACTCTTTTCACCACTGAATCTTTTATAAGGTTGCGAATATACCAAGATAAAAACGGGGGTGGAATTTTAGGGCCTTGATTTTGCAATTATTTAAGGCTCAATAGACACAACTGGTATGTTGCATTTAAATATTTTCTATATCCTTGCTGCGGTTAAACTACCCTTCATTAGCAAAGTCTGACTGAAAATTAAAAATCCGTACATGACTAATATATACGTTTACATCAAGGCAAAATGCATCTTGTTGAGCATCTTGTTGGCGTTTTTCGCATGTTCGCTGCAAGCCAACAATTATTATGTTACTACAGTTGCAGATACAGGCGCAGGTTCATTAAGGGCATCTATCGATAGTACAAATCTTAACCCCGGGCTTGATACAATTACACTGCAATTATCGGTACAGGATACCATTTACCTTTCTGGCCCGTTGCCTGCTATTACCGATAGCCTTTTAGTTACCGGGTTGCCATGTCAAAATCCTTATATCAGTGGTGGATTGGTTCCGTTTAATGGCTCGGCTTTTCACTCAGGAGGTTTGACTAACCCTTTAACTTTAAACTACCTCAACCTAATTAATTGTCTTGACACAGCAAGTAATGCCCAGGGTGCTGCTGCATGGGCTCGACAACTTTCGGCAAACAACTGCTATTTCTCAGGTAATGTGGTAAAACCGAGAATAGGTAATGGAAAGGGAGGGGCAGTTTATGCCGACCATGTCTGGATTTATAACTGTACCTTTTATATGAATACCGCTAGCAACAAAACTAACTCAGACGGGCTGGGTGGGGCCTTGAATTCTTCGTCAAGGGCCTACATGTACAATTGCACCTTCGCCGCTAATAATTCGGCGGGCCCCGGCGGTGCTATGGTTCTTGATTCCGCTGTTATCAGCAATTGTACCTTTACTAATAATAGTGCCGGAACGCAAGGCGGAGCTCTGGGTAGCTCAGATTCTATTACTATTTCAAATAGTATTATTTGGAATAACACAGCTATTTCTTATCCCGGCCTTTATATCGCCGGACCGGTTAATTCCGGAGGGTGTAATGTATTACAAACCTCATCAGATAATTATAATTTTGCAACCGGTCCATCCGATATTTCAGGAACTGACCCCATGCTCGATACCCTTGGTTACTTCAACGGATGCGTTCCGGTAATACCTATATTTTGTGGTAGTGTTGCCCAGAACCTGGCTAGTTGCATAGGCGTCACCGATTCGGATGCCGAAGGGTTACCGGCATATGGTGTAAGGGATGCAGGGGCTTTTGAAATAACTCCACCATCGTTGGGCGGAGATACCATTGATAGTATACAACCCGGTACCACGGCCGACCTGGTAGACTTGTTTAATACCACAGGATTGACATTTTTCTTTACCGGAAATTATACCGACAGTACTCAGGTATATACAGGTACATATACTATTATCGCCACCAATTATCTTGGTTGTTCGGATACCGCCATTGCAATTATCAGATACGGTATTAGTGATACCACAATTGATACCATCATGGGCATAAGGCGAATAAACACAAACCCAACCGGATTCAGTTTATTTCCCAACCCGGCTTCAGGTTTGGTAAATATTAGCTTCAAAAATTTTCCTGCGGGTGAAGTTCAACTGGTTTTATTAGACGAAACGGGAAGGCAATTAGATACTCAATTATTTGAGCCTGCCAATGGCACCTGTCATTTTGATGTTTCCGGTTTAAGCGGGGGCTTGTATTATGTGCAGGTAACCGATTCATCGGGCACACGTATAGCTTCAAAGTTGAATATTATCGGAAGGTTATAGCCGCCACAAAACATAGTATCAAACAGTCTTTTATCTGACATTAATCAGATTCTTTCTTATGGCTGCGGCTTAATTTTGAAAGGCCCGGATTTTAATTAATTGGGCTGACTTTATTTTTCAAAATTCTGCAATTTGAGGGCTGGCTTCCCGGTATTGATTTTATGCTTTTTCTGTTTTTTTCTGCAAGCGGAGGGAAAAACGGTGTGGAGTTCTGTTGATTCAACTTCGCGCGTAAAACCCAAATGGTGGCAAATACTTGACCGGCCAAACCAGGTCCCCCGAAAAAGTACGTTGTATTTTTTTCCTTTACCCATGCTTAGCTTTAATCCTACCAACAACTTTTTAATTGGCGTGGGTACCGGATTTAACTGGTTTTCGGGCGAACCGTCCGATACCCGGATTTCTACTGCCCATATTGGCGTGGCGTACACATTGAAAAAGCAGATTTTAAGCACCTTTCGAAGCTCTATATACACTAATCATGACAACTGGATATTGCTGGGCGACTGGCGTTACCAGATATCATCTCAGCCGGGATTCGGTATTGGCACCGGTCCTCAAACCGATAATCTTGCCAATGGAGTTCATTTTAACGATAATCCATATGGTTCCGAACCTTCTAACATAAAGCTGATATACTTCAACTATGTAAGGCTGTATGAAACGGTGCTTCGTAGGGTAGTTGATAAATTTTACCTCGGTATTGGTTATCACTTAGATTATTATTACCATATTAATGATGCATTGTTAAATTTAAGTACCCCGGTTCCTGTTATTACAAACTATTATACCTATAACAGTATACATGGTTTTAATCAAACCGGCAGTATCCTGTCCGGTGCCTCCGTTAACGCTATTTACGATACGCGCGATAATCAAAATGCCCCCCACAAAGGTCGGTATGCTTATATATCCTTCAAGTACAATCCTGTTTTTTTGGGCAGCAATAAAAATTCAAGCACCATATGGTTGGAATACCGCGACTATTTAAATTTCACCCGCGACTATCATAACCTTCTTGGCTTTTGGGTATTTGGCAATTTTGTTACAAGTGGAACTATACCCTACATGAACTTGCCTGCAATAGGATGGGACCAATACGGTAAATCGGGCGAGGGTTATATACTTGGACGGTTTAGAGGAGAATCGCTGGTTTTTGGCGAAGTTGAGTTCAGAAGACATTTATTCGGCATTAAGGGTAATCCCAACTTCATGGGCATGGCTGTGTTTGCAAATGCGACTTCTGCCGGCAGCAAAGACAATAATATTAACTTGTTTAAATATGTTGATCCTGCTTTCGGGACCGGGCTGCGGGTTAATATCAGCAGTGTTGTACGTATGAACGCCATACTTGATTATGCTATTGGCTTTTACGGTTCAATGGGTATTTACCTTAAGCTAAATGAAGCTTTTTGAAAATTCGGAACCTCGCAAAATATTGTATTTTGGCACTGGCTTAATTATTCCCCGGAGAAATGGCCATGTCAAAAAGAAATAAATTTATTGTGCTCGCCTGCCTGGTCGTAACCGGAAGGTTTTATGATATTTTGACCACTGCTTTATATACACCCGACTTAAAACATGAGGCCAATCCCCTCGTATTTTTTATGGGCCTGGGTTGGACAGGGCTTCTGTTTATTCAGCTCTTACTGGTATCAGCTCTGCTTTATGGATTGTATTATTACTTCTTCAAATTTAAGACAATAACTCCAGGTGAACCGGGCTTAAGTTTTAAGCAATACATTTCTTTTTTTTGCTTTAATAATAAATACTCGTTTAATAAAGTATTTTATGAAACACCTACCAATAAGCAAGGCCTGGTAGCAATTGCTTCCTACGTAACGTCTATGTCGGTTATGTTTTTTAGCTATTTGGCGGGCATTAGTACTACATTTTTACTTATCAGTCCTGCATATAAGCAAATTTACAGGCATGGTATTCCCTATTTAATGATTCTGTTTTTCGTAATTCCCTCCATCTTTTATTTTGCCTATCGTTTTTTTAAAATGGAATACAGGGAATATCTTAAACGAGATATTTCGCGTCGGGTGTAAAGACCTGCAATCTCGTTCAAGCACCGCTATCAACAGGTGTGATATAAACCTCAAAAGCTGTAATGCTTATATTTGCCAGGCATGCTTAAAAAAATCTGGACTTTTATCTGGAAAACAGTTCTGTACTGTTTTATCTTTTCCATTGCAATAGTTGTTTTATTTCGGTTTGTTCCGGTTCCGTGTACAATATTGATGTTGGAGCGTTGTGTACAGCAAAAAGTTGCCGGAAAGGATATGGTGCTCGATAAGAAATGGGTGCCTTTGGATAAAATAAGTAACAACCTGCAATTGGCCGTTGTATCGAGTGAAGACCAGAATTTTTTATGGCATCATGGGTTTGATGTAAAGGCGATTGAGGATGCCATGAAGTACAATGAAAAGCAGGAGGGGAAGAAACATCCGCACTTACGGGGTGCATCTACCATTTCGCAGCAGTGTGCCAAAAATACCTTTCTGTTTCCTTCCCGTAATTTTATTCGTAAAGGGCTGGAGGCCTATTTTACTGTTTTGATAGAGTTGTTTTGGAACAAACAACGCATTATGGAGGTTTATTTAAATGTTATTGAAATGGGAAAGGGTATTTACGGAGCCGAAGCCGCTAGTGAGTACTATTTCCATAAACATGCCAAAGACCTAACACCGGTTGAAGCTTCTCTGATAGCGGCTATCCTTCCTGACCCTTTAAAATGGAGCCCCTCCAGTCCGGGGCCTTATGTTGCTTCCCGAAGCGCGGCCATACAAACCCAGATGAGGATGTTTGGCGGAAAACTTGATTATGGCATGAAACAACCGTAACTTTATCGAGGCAGGTTGGCTTTATCGTATATCAGCCCATAAATCATCATCGCCCAGCAGGCAGCACCGAGCACCAGCAAAAGCGTTTCGCGATCGTTCAGCTTATCGTCGCGGTAACCGTTTTTATTTCCGGTAAAATAGAAGTTCATTTCTTGTACTGCCAAAAGTACGGGCACAAAGGTTAACATGCCTAGCAGAAAAAAAGGACTAGGCAAATAGCCCATCAGGTTAATACCCAGGCAAGCCAGCCATATAAACGTTGAATTATAACTTACCCGGTGGTCATATTGGCGGCAATACGCAGCTATTTTATTAAATAAATCTATACCGAAAAACAAAAAAAAGAGTGCTCTTAAACCCGGCCAGATATTCAAACGCTCACGCTCCTTAAAATAACGCCAGCATTTGTATTGCCACCATACCACATAAACGCCAAAAGTGGCAACACTTAACAACGCAAAATAAAGCGGCTTAATAACCACCGGGTATGGCTCATTGGGATCCAAAACGTTTTCTTCCCCTTCCGGATTTTCATTTTCGTGACTCTCTAAATCCATGTTTCGAAAAT
>Ga0364880_10509_pt1 | contig 13545 bp, 9 predicted proteins | sample ExccelJu500001D3_5_FD_206927 | JGI IMG/M metagenome (GOLD analysis project Ga0364880, IMG submission 206927) | Enriched cells from Trout Bog Lake Hypolimnion, Wisconsin, USA - BchlTB.July30.5000.01.D3 | ecosystem: Environmental > Aquatic > Freshwater > Lake > Hypolimnion/Profundal zone | place... | reverse complement strand
TGCTTTTAATGGAAGGAATGAAGTATTTATCGGCAATACAATACGGCTGAATAAAGAAGGCACTTTATGGAAAGCCATGATTTATTGTATTAACTGGAAGGGCTTACAGCAAACCGGAACCCTTGATGGAAATATTATAAATACTGTAGAAGACGATACCTGTATACAGGGAGCAAGGCCTGAATATGTACGGTATAAAAAGAAATGGTATGTAGCTACGGCTGATTATGGAAACAAAGGAAATGAAGTGCGTTTATACGATCCCGCTGCCTTACGAAAAGCCGCAAAAACCTCAGATGCTGGAGTACTAGTGAAGAAATTTACCTGCACACCCTGGGTGCAAAATTTAAAATGGGTACCTGAAAAAGGAGTATTGGTATTGATTCAAAATCAGATAGAAGGCAGAAAATGGAGGTTCACTTATGTTGACCTGAACAAATCTATTGAGACTGGTAAACAGGAAGTAATTAAAGTGGTTGACCTGGATCCTGCAGATGAGCTCGAAGGATTTACATTTTTAAAAAGCATATCAGATGGAATTGCAGTAACCTCTTCCAGAAAAAATAATGTGCGTAATATCCATATTCAATGGTAACATATTTGCATATATATAAATATAAATCAAACATCATGAAAGAAAGAAAACGAATTAAGTATTTAGCGCTTAAAAAAACGAGCTATTGCAGTATGCTGCTGCTTGGCTTTGTTTTGCTGCTGTAAAGCAGTATTGGTATTTATGCACAGAATACCAGTATTGAATTTAAAATCAGTGGTACAGTAAAAGATGAAAAAGGCCAACCAATCGCAGGTGCCAGTATTACATCTACATTGCCCAGAAAAGTAATTGTTTCCGATCAACAGGGCCATTATGTTATTCGTATCAGAAAAGGGGGAGTACTGATATTTTCTTCTACCGGATTTGTAAACCAGGAAATAGTAGTTACAGGCGACAAAGAATTGAGTATAACAATGATAGCCGATATTAAAGTACTGGATGAAGTATTTATCGGATATCAGAAACTGCGGAAATCAGATTTAACCGGAGCGGTAACCAGTGTAAAGGCAAAAGAATTAAACCTATCCACACCCACACTTGGGCAAGCGCTGGTAGGGAAAGTTGCCGGTGTTCAGGTAAGCCAGGTAAGTGGTGCACCCTATTCCGGAACCAAGATAAGGGTGCGTGGTATCGGGTCTGTCAATGCAAGTTCAGAACCTTTATATGTGGTGGATGGTTACGCAGTAGGCGGAACGGTAAGTTCCGGTCCGGGTAATAGTACAAACGGAACAAGTGGTTATAATCCGGCAACAGCTGGTAATGATATTTTTATTAATCCGGAAGATATTGAATCAGTTGAAATCTTAAAAGATGCTGCCGCTGCCTCTATCTATGGATCAAGGGCATCCGGTGGTGTGGTACTGATTACCACCAAAAGAGGAAGTCAGGGTAAGGGTAAGTTTGAATATGATTTTCAATATGGTAATAACAGTTTAGCCAAAAAAGTAAAATTACTGGATGCACAAAACTTTGCACAATTATTTGTAGATGGAAGAAACAATGCCTATCACGATATTATGATTGCACAGGGGAAAACCTGGAGTGATGCTTTTTTTTCTGATGATAATGCCACCAGGGTATCCAAAGTTGGGAGTACCAATGCCGCTTCTGTTTGTATCTTAAAATCTGTTTATGATTTTCCTTCCCAAACTGTTATAAAGCCACAGTATAATACAGACTGGCAGGATGCTTTATACCGCAATGCCAATAACCAGCGGCATAATTTATCTTTTTCCGGTGGTACCAATAATATCCGCTATATGATGAGCCTGGGTTACCAGGATCAGGATGGTATTATAGTAAGTACTTTTCAGAAAAAAATCAATTTCAGGGCGAATATAGATGCGGATATTTCAAAAAAATTAAAATTCAGTTCCAGTGTTTTTGTTACCAATACCAATAACAGGGAAGTGGAAGAAGGCCGGTTTGATCATGGACCCATTTTAGGTGCATTAGTGATGATGCCTTTTTTTGCTGAATATAATCCTGATGGAACCTTACAACTTGGACAGGCTTCTCAGCAAACAGACGGATTTCCTTATGGTTTTCAAACCATTGAAAACCCGGTAGCACTGGCTGAACGGGTGAATATTACCCGTTTAGGAACAAGGGGTACTATTAATACCAATGCCTCTTATGAAATTATACCAGATCTGGTAGCAAAAATAAATGTTGGCGGACAGCTGTATACAGAAAAGTACCAGTACTATTACCCAACCAACCTTAGCAGCGGGATCAACCCTCCCGGATCAGCAGCAGCCATTGCAGCGGCCAATGCAGCAGCTCTATTTCTGAATACCAAAGACGCTTTGGCAGAATATACCCTAACCTATAAAAAGCAAATAGGCCTGCACCGTTTAGATATGCTTGCCGGATATACAGCCCAGCAAACAACCCTGGACCAGTTAAGTGTAGGGGCCAATGGTTTTACGAACGACAGGGTACAGGAGATAACAGCGCGAGGTGCAGCAGCAGCTAATTTTTATATCAATTCAAACGCTACATTTAAAACCAATACAACACTGGTATCTTATCTGGCACGCGTAATTTATAATTACAACCAGAAATATTTTGTTACCGGATCTTTCAGAACAGATGCTTCTTCCCGTTTTGGCCCTGATAACAGATGGGGGCAATTTCCATCAGCATCCGTTGGCTGGAATATATCCAAAGAAAAGTTCTACCATGAATGGTTAGGCAGGGGATCTTCTTTAAAATTGCGTGGTAGCTGGGGTTTAACCGGTAATAATAATATCGGTAGTTATAAATATGAACAGGACCAGACCGGTAGTTGTGGGGTAGTGATAGGCAGTACCGTAAATAATGCCACCTGGGCAGGTAATTTAACTGACAGTAAATTGGGCTGGGAAACCACATCTGAATATAATTTCGGGTTGGATGCAAGCCTGCTTAATAACCGTTTATCGGTAATACTGAACTATTACAACAGCCATTCCTATAACCTGTTGTTCAATCAGAATATATCTGCATTATCAGGTTCCACTTCCATATTAACCAACCTGCGGAATTCAAATATCAGTAATACAGGGTTTGACTTACAGATAGATGCCAAAGTTATTTCCAATAAAGATTTTGCTTTGAATTTTAGTGGTAATATCATGGCCAATAAAAACCTGGTAAAAAGCCTGGGAGGCGTTAGTCCTATTTTAGTAGCTGGTGCAGAGCGTTCTTATACCACGCATATTACAGAAGTAGGACAACCGGTGGGTATGTTTTACGGATTAAAAGTTGCCGGACAGGTAAGGGCAAAAGATACCGCCAATATTGCAGCAGACAGAGCTGTTTACCTGGCAAATAATAACAGTTTCCCTGCTGGTTATGTATTAAAAGGTGTACCCATTTCTACTTATTCCACCACCAGGCTTAATCCGGGTGATAATTATTTTCAGGATGTTAATGGAGATGGTATTATCAGTGATGCGGATAAAAGACCAATCGGTACCCCTTATCCCAAATTTACTTATGGCTTTAATTTCAGCATGAGTTATAAACAATTTGATTTGAGTGCATCCTTTAATGGTTCTTATGGAAATCAGGTATTGGACGGACAGGATTATTATATCAGAAATTTTGAAGGGTCTGGTAATAATTATGCTGTTGTAGCAAACAGGTACAGAAGTGAATCACAACCTGGAGATGGTTATGAATATCGTGCTTCCCGGTACAGTACCCAAAGTAACAGTACCCGCCTTTCCAGTTATTATTTACAGAACGGGTCATTTTTCAGGTGTACGAACATTACGTTTGGTGTAAACATCAAGCAGATGGCAGCATTCAGAAAGTTAGGGCTTAGCGGACTGAGATGGTATGCAGGTATTGACAATGCATTTACCATTACCAAATACCTGGGATATAACCCTGAAGTGGATTATAATAACGGGGTAAATCTTGCTCCAGGAGTGGATTATGGAAAGTATCCGTTAATGCGTGCAGTGAATACCGGTATTAAAGTACAATTCTGATTATAAATGCATAAACAAAAATAGATATGAACAAAATATTTTTAATCATTACGGGTTTTATGGTTATACTGATCATGCCCGGATGTACCAAGAGTTTTCTGGAACAGACCAATCCTAATTCTGTTCCTGTTAGTGCCAATTACCAGACAGAGAATGATGTAATAGGCGGATTAATGGGTTGTTATCAGGCTTTAAGGAGTTCAAACTGTAAAGGGGAAAGTGCTCAAATCTGGACCGATGAGCGCTCAGATGATGTAAACATTACCGATAACCAATCCAATAACGGAGAACCCTTTCAGTTCTCAGCTTTTTCACTGGTGCCCAGTAATACATACCTGTACAGTCACTGGTCTGCATTATATACACCCATTTCCAGGGCCAATTTGGTATTATCTGTAATTAATACCAACACTAGTATTACTTATTCGAGTGATTCTGCCAAACAGCAATATATAGCAGAGCTGAAATTTATCAGGGCGATGATGTATTTTGACCTGGTAAGGGAATTTGGAGGTGTGCCATTAGTTACAGATAAGTTAACCAATACACAGCAGGTAGCAGCACTTACATACAGGGAAACACGGGAAAATGTGTACAACCAGATTGTAAAAGACCTTACAGATGTAGTAAACAGTAAAATACCAGTAGTACAATCGGCAGCCAATAAAGGAAGGGTTAGTTTACAGGCAGCCAATGCGTTGTTAGGCCAGGTATATTTAACCATGGGAACCACTTTAAATTCTTCCAATGCGCAAACTTATTTTGCCAGTGCAAAAACTTATTTACTGGCCTGTTATAATATGCGCAAATTTAACAACCTGTCTGACATACCTTATACCGATGTGTTTAATGTTGCCAAAAAACAAACCTGCCCGGAAATAATATTACAGATTCCTTATTTGCAGGGCGATGCCAATTACAGTTCTTCCCTGGCAGCAAATAACCAGGCAAAAGGTGAAACCATTAATTCTCAGTATGTTTCCACTGGTGCCGGGTATCCATTAACCAACGACTTACTGAATGAATTTGAGACCGGTGATATACGTACCACATTCAGTATCAAATTTGCAGCAAACCCTGCTGTAAATGCATATTTTGTTACAAAATTCAGGGATGCCAGTGCTGCTGCCGGTCCGTTGGGATATGGTGGCAATGACTGGATACTGATCAGGTATGCAGATGTAATTTTAAATCTTGCAGAAGTATCCCTGTATCTGAATGATAATACATCTGCCATTAACTACCTGAATATGGTCAGGGCCCGGGCTGGTATGCCAAACTATGCCATTATGCTTAGCAATCCAACATATGCTGCCAGTTACCCTACATTAAAACTGGCCATACTGCATGAAAGAAGGGTTGAGCTTTGTTTTGAACACCATCGCTGGCATGACCTGCTCCGGTTTTTTAATATAACAGACCTGGTAGCTTATTTTCATGCAAAAAGCCAGGCTAATTATAACAATTGCCCCCTGACTAATTTTACAACAAAAGATGAATATTTTCCGATACCATTAACGGAATTTAATCTGAACCCAACGGGTATGGCGCAGAACCCCGGTTATTAATTTCTTTTCTTATCCTTCACCCTCCCCATTTATTTATAATGGGGAGGGTGTTTTTTTATCTGTTAACAGTAATTAGTCAATCATATGGCACCATTAAAATGTGTAATGCCAACTGCCGGTAGAAACCTGGATATCCGGAATCAGGAAGAACCTGGTTATTTACCTTAAGACTTTTTGGATCTGCAAAAGAGCGTAAAATCTCTTTTTATTATGATATTTAATGATTGAAATCGAAAATAATTATATAATTTAGCGATTGAAATCGAAAAATATGATAAGCAGAAGCCTGCAGGCTAATATTGATAAACGGCTGTTTAAGGGAAAAGCTATACTATTGTTTGGTCCCAGGCAAAGTGGAAAGTCAACTTTAGTAGAATCATTGTTACAGGCACAACAGCAATCCTGGCTTTACCTTAATGGGGATGAAGCAGATGTAAGGGCAATGCTCACCAATACTACTTCCACCCAATTAAAATCTGTAGCTGGAAACAATAAAATTGTCTTTATTGATGAAGCACAGCGGGTTCCGAATATCGGCCTTACGCTTAAATTATTTACAGACCAGTTAAAAGACATACAGGTAATTGCAACAGGATCTTCTGCATTTGAGTTAAGCAGTCAGGTAAATGAGCCATTAACAGGCCGGAAGTATGAATTAATGTTGTATCCGCTTTGTTTTTCTGAAATGGTAGCCCATCATGGATTATTAACCGAAAAAAGATTATTGGAACACCGGTTAATCTATGGGTATTATCCGGAAATTGTAACTAAACCCGGAGAAGAAAGGGAACTATTAAAATTACTTGCCGGAAGTTACCTGTATAAGGACTTGCTGATGCTGGAACAGGTTAAAAAGCCATTATTACTGGATAAATTACTGAAGGCTTTGGCCCTGCAATTAGGCAGTGAAGTAAGTTATCATGAATTGGCACAGACAATTGGGGCAGATAAAGGAACCGTTGAAAAGTATATTGATCTGCTTGCCAAAGCATTTGTTGTATTTCTTTTACCAGCGTTGAACAGGAATGTAAGAAATGAAATTAAAAAAGGGAAGAAAATATATTTTTATGATTGCGGAATAAGGAATGCCATCATTAATAATTTTAATGGAGTAGCATCCAGGACTGATACAGGGGCTTTGTGGGAGAATTTTATTATTGCAGAAAGGATGAAATACCTGCATAATCAACAGATCAGCAAAGAACAGTTTTTTTGGAGAACCACCCAGCAACAGGAAATTGATTTAATTGAAGATTCCGGCAGCCAGCTGGATGCTTATGAGTTTAAATGGAATGAAAACTTAAAAGTGCGTTTCCCGCAAACATTTACTGACCATTATCCAGGAAACACAACAAGGGTCATCAGCCCAGCCAATATGGAAAGCTTTATTGGGAAATAGGATAGTTATTTTTATTATAGCTCCCCATACCAATAGGCAGCAGTAACTCCACCATCCATCAGAAAGTCGCTTCCGGTAATAAATGCTCCATCTGATCCCATGAGTAAAGCACCAACATTACCCACTTCATCTGGCGTGCCGGCACGGCCTACTGCAGAAGCTTCAATCATACGGCGGTATCCATCCCCGCGTGGTCCGGACAGTTCGTCTTTAGCAAGTGGTGTTATAATGATTCCCGGGCTTATGGTATTGATCCGGGCACCCCTTTTGCCCCATCTTACCGCTTCTGCCATTACACGCAATGAATTTCCTCTTTTGGATAATTGATAAGCATGTAAACTATCTTTTACCTGGTCTGGCTGCAATAAGGGAAGAGATAATAATTGTTCTGCAGGAGTGGTGGCAAGGGCTTTGTCCTGCTCGGGTGTGAGTGCAGGCAGGCGATGACCGGATTGTGAAGCAATGACTACACCTGCACCACCACTGGCTATAACATTGCCAAATTCTTCCAATATCAATGCAGTGCCATATAAATCTACTTTAAGAATAGTTGAAGGAGATGCCTGTGAGGGGGAAACACCTGCTGCATGAATAAGACCAGTAATACTGCCAATAGAAACAGCTTTCTCTGCAAGTGCATGAACCGAATCTCTATTAGATACATCAACAATAGCTGTACTTACTTCAAATCCGGCTTCGCTGAGTACTTTTGCAGCAGCATCAGCATTCTGCTGCCGTAAATCTGCAAGTAAAATATGTTTACCGGCACTTACTCTGCGGGCTATTGCCTGACCAATTGATCCGGCACCAATTACAACTATTACTTTTATTAAATTGTGCTTCATAAATTTTTGATATAGATTATTTACCAACCCTGCTTTGTAAAACAGCCGGATAGCGTTCTCCCTGAATTTTTGTATTAGCAAAAGCGTTATCAATGGCCTTGACATCATTAGCAGATAAATTAACTGCTGCAGCTCCAATGTTTTCGGTTAACCGATGCGATTTTGTAGTACCGGGAATAGGAACGATCCATGGTTTTTGATATAATAGCCAACCCAATGCAATTTGTGCAGGAGTCGCTTTTTTATCTGTTGCAATGACAGTTAATAAATCAACTAATTTTTGATTAGCTTTTCTGTTTTCTTCCGTAAAACGGGGAACAATATTTCTGAAATCGGTTGGTTCAAATTTTGTATGCTCATTGATTGCTCCGGTTAAAAAACCTTTGCCCAACGGACTAAAAGGAACAAATCCAATTCCCAATTCTTCCAGTGTTGGAATGATTTCTTTTTCCGGCTCTCTCCACCAAATGGAATATTCACTTTGCAAAGCAGTGACTGGTTGTACAGCATGTGCTTTACGGATAGATGCAACACCTGCTTCAGACAATCCGAAATGTTTCACTTTGCCTTCTGCGATTAATTCTTTTACGGTTCCTGCAACATCTTCCATCGGAATGTTCGGATCTACTCTGTGCTGATAAAATAAATCAATTACATCCGTTTTTAACCTTCGTAATGACTCTTCCGCTACTGCTCTGATACGGGCAGGGTGACTATCCTGCCCTTTCCTGGAGTCACCATCTTTAAACCCAAACTTCGTAGCTATAACTACCTCTTTGCGAAAAGGAGCTACAGCTTCTCCCACCACTTCTTCATTTGCAGCACCATAAGCTTCCGCTGTATCAAAGAAAGTGATGCCTTGTTCATAAGCCTCCCTGATTAATTTTATGGCTTGTTGTTTGTCTGTTGCAGGACCATATCCAAAACTTAATCCCATGCAGCCCAAACCAATGGCGGATACTTCCAATCCGCTGTTTCCTAATATTCTTTTTTTCATAATTATTTGAATTTGTGAGTATGATTAATTGTTATTTATCAAGAACATTTGCTTTCATTACTAATACATTCCATGGCATATCAGCATTTTTTCTTGTAAAAACTTCTATATAGGAAAGATGCAATGATACTTTTTTACCAGAAACAGTAACATAGAATTTTCCTTTGCCGATTGCGGTTGCAGTGTTATTAGCAACAGTAATTTTATTTTCTTCAACAGCAATACTATCGTGTATAAAATTGCCACTCTTAAGCCGGGAAATATATTGCGTTTTTGTTTGAATATTACCATCAGAACCTACCACCAAAAATTTATCATGAAATATTTGTGCAACGGAATCAATTTTATTTTCAACTTCCCATTTAAATATTTGGTTGGATAATCTGAGGATTTCATTCTCTGTTGAAGCTTGCCCGTATCCATTAAATGCGAACAAAATTGCGAAGATTAAAAGAAGTTTTTTCATTATTAAAGATTGTTTATAAATGATGCTGTAAAATTCAATCAACATTTATACTTCAAATAACGAAAACCAAACCATGCATTACGTAATTCAAACATTTCTGAATTTCAAAGGGCTTATCTGTGCATGTTTTTTAAAGAAATTGTTGAAGTGTGTTACTTCTGTAAAACCCAGGGCATAGGCAATTTCGGAAACAGACCAGGCACTATGTTTCAGCAGTACTTTTGCTTCCTGTAAAAAACGTTCTGCAATTAACTGTGTGGTGGTTTTTTCTGTAGTTTCTTTTACTGCTCTGTTTAAATGATTTACATGCACATTTAATTGTTTGGCATAATCTGATGCGCCACGAAGATGCACCCTGTTATGGTTGTCTGGACTTAAAAACACTGGCTATTAAACCAACTCCATTAGATATTGGACTGTATTACAATGATGATTTTGCTGCAGTGGATGCCACCATTAAAGAAAGGCTGACAAAGGAAAATGACAAAGGGATCGTGCTCTTACACGGATTACCCGGCACAGGTAAAACCACTTACCTGCGCCACCTGATCGGAAGCCTTAAAAAGAAAGTGCTGTTCGTTTCTCCTGGAATTGCCGGTAATCTGATGAACCCTGAGTTTATGGACCTGCTGATGGATCATCCGAATGCAGTTTTGGTGATTGAAGATGCAGAGAACATCATCATGGACAGGCGTTACAGCAGTAACAGCAGTGTCAGCAACCTGCTGAATATCAGTGATGGTTTACTGAGTGATTGCCTGAATGTCCAAATCATCTGTACGTTCAACAGTTCCATCAATATGGTGGACAGTGCTTTGCTGCGGAAAGGCAGACTGATTGCTAAATATGAGTTCGGAAAATTGGATGTGCTGAAAGCACAGGCATTAAGTAATCATCTGGGACTGGAACAAATTATTGTAAAACCAATGACATTGGCAGAGGTTACCAATCCTGGTGAGACATTCCACGAAACCACAGCTACTCATGTAATTGGTTTCCGGAGAGACCTTGTACTTGAAAATTAATGAGGAACAAAAAACAAAAACAATGCGTAAATTAAAAATAACAGCAAAAGAATTAAGGACTTTAGGCTTTCCTGAAAGCCCTGTAATTTCCGTTGCTTTGAATGTGATAGAAAAACAATATAAGCACAGCAGCAAAGAAAAAGTATTTGAAATATTAAAAGCTGTACTGGCCGCTCCTGTTGATTATTTGAATGATGAAGTATTGGGAAAAATTGCAGCAAAATTATTACCGAAAGAAGCTGCTGGCGGTCCTGAAATATCTTTAAATAATGCCGGAGTTCATTTCAATACATTTGGTGCGGAACATATAGAAGAAGGTGCATTTCACCAAATGTACAGTGCCGTAAAATTACCGGTGGCTGTAGCAGGTGCTTTAATGCCGGATGCGCATCATGGATATGGATTACCTATTGGTGGTGTATTGGCAACAGATAATGCGGTGATCCCTTATGGAGTGGGTGTAGATATCGGTTGTAGAATGTGCTTATCAGTATTTGATACAGATCCAACTGCATTAACCAACAGGGACCAGTATTTTGCAAGAGAAATTCATGCAGCTACTTTATTTGGAAGCGGTGCCACATTTACACAGGCAGAAGATCATGCAATAATGGAAAGAAAAGAGTTTTATGAAATTCCGCTATTAAAAGCGATGCATGGAAGGGCCTGGAAACAACTGGGGTCTTCAGGTAGCGGAAATCACTTTGCAGAATTTGGCGAAGTATCTATTATTGAGAAAGATGAAATACTGGGTATTGAACCCGGAAAGTATATTGGCTTTTTAACGCATTCCGGCTCCAGGGCATTGGGTGCCAATATTGCCAATCACTATACTAAAATTGCTATCAGTAAAAGAAGGTTGCCACAGGAAGCAAAAAACCTGGCCTGGCTGGACCTGAATGAAGCAGACGGTCAGGAATATTGGCTGGCCATGAATTTGGCGGGAGATTATGCCAGTGCCTGCCACCATATCATTCATGCTAAAATTGCAAAGCAATTGGGCAAAAAGCCCATTACCATGGTAGAAAACCATCACAATTTTGCATGGAAAGAATATTATGAGGGAAGAGAAGTAATTGTGCACAGAAAAGGAGCAACACCTGCCGGAAAGAATATATTAGGAATTATTCCAGGCAGCATGACGGCTGATGGGTTTATTGTTAAAGGAAAAGGCGAAACCGCATCCATCAATTCTGCCTCCCATGGTGCAGGCAGAAAGATGAGCAGGTCAACTGCACTGGGTTCTATCACACACAATGCATTGAAAGATGAATTAAAGAAATATGGGGTAACCCTATTGGGCGGAGGTTTGGATGAAGCTCCTTTTGCTTACAAAGACATTTATGCAGTGATGCAATCTCAAAAACAACTGGTGGATATTATCGGAAAGTTTACACCTAAGATTGTTAAAATGTGCGGCGATGCACCCAGACAATGGAAAGAATAAAAAAACTCCTGCTTTTGGCAGGAGTTTTTTATTGCTTCACTTCAACAGTTTAATCCTTTAAAGAAGCCATATCAATTACAAAACGATAATGTACATCGCTTTTCAGTTCAAATATGTATATTCAGGTTTTGATAATTTAGTCAGTCTCTTTAACCCATATTCTAAACTTTTAATTGTTAATTATTTATGAGCAGATCTACTGGGTATCTTGATTCAAAAAACCATTACCAGATCCTGGATGGATTAAGGGGGGTTGCCTCCGTTCTGGTTATTATATTTCATGTCTTCGAAACATTTACCGGAGGAAACCGTTTTATACAGATCATCAACCATGGTTACCTGGCTGTTGATTTCTTTTTTTTATTGTCGGGCTTTGTAGTGGCATATGCATATGATGACCGTTGGGATAAATTTACCCAGTGGGATTTTTATAAACGCAGACTTGTGCGCCTGCAACCCATGGTGGTAATGGGCTCTGTTATCGGTGCCGCCCTTTTTTATTTTCAGTCCGGCGCTGCTTTTCCACTCGTAGCCACTGCATCTATATGGAAAGTGCTGTTATTAATGATTATCGGCAGTACCCTGATTCCCGTACCCATTTCAATGGATATACGTGGCTGGCAGGAAATGCATCCGCTCGATGGGCCGGCATGGTCTTTATTCTTTGAATATATCGCCAATATCCTCTATGCAGTGCTGGTGCGCAGGTTCTCCAGATTCTTACTGTCAATATTCGTATCCCTTGCAGGATGTATGATGATCGGATATTTGATCTATGGCCCAAAGGGAGACCTGATCGGTGGCTGGTCTTTAAATCAGGAGCAGCTTTTCATTGGCTTTACCAGGGTACTATATCCTTTTTTTGCAGGTGTACTGCTTTCCCGCATGGGTAAACTGATCAAAGTTAAAAATGCCTTTTGGTGGAGCAGTGCCCTCATTATCCTGGTACTGTGCATACCCCGTATAGGTGATGAGCACCATGTATGGCAGAACGGCATTTATGATGCCACTGCAGTAATCCTTATATTTCCACTAATTGTATCAATAGGTGCAGGCGGTACATTACATAGCCTGCAATCAGCCAGAATATGCAAATTCCTGGGTGATATTTCTTATCCGCTCTATATAACTCATTATCCGCTTATTTATATTTATACTGCCTGGGTAGTGAATGACAAAATACCGCTGGGTGCAAAAGGCCTAATGGTTGGGTTACTGCTTGTTGTAACCAGTATTGCGCTTGCTTATGGCTGTCTCAAACTGTATGATGAACCGGTGCGCGAATGGCTCAAAAAGAAAGTGTTAATTAAAAAAGGATAAATAGTATTGTTTGAATTTCATAATGATTGCTTTGAATTTCGTTACACTTCTTCCATAAATATCAATTTCTTTGTTATTTGAAATTCGTAAATTTTCAAAATGAACAAGGTTGAAACAATAGAAGAATTTTATAAAAGAAAATTTGATTGGATGCCCGATACTATTAAAAAGGAAATCGGGCATTTCAATGTATTTAAATTAGAACCTTTTGTTGGGCCTAATGCAGGTATTGTGCCTTATAAACGGCGCGACTATTTTAAGATTATGCTGGTAATTGGCAATAGCAAAGTCCATTATGCAGATAAAGTAACGGAAGTAAAAAAACAGGCATTATCTTTTTCCAATCCGCAAATCCCTTATAAATGGGAACATCTGGATACTATCCGCAGCGGGGCTTTTTGCATTTTTAACCAACACTTTTTTCATCAGTACGGTAACTT
>Ga0364880_10506_pt1 | contig 13631 bp, 18 predicted proteins | sample ExccelJu500001D3_5_FD_206927 | JGI IMG/M metagenome (GOLD analysis project Ga0364880, IMG submission 206927) | Enriched cells from Trout Bog Lake Hypolimnion, Wisconsin, USA - BchlTB.July30.5000.01.D3 | ecosystem: Environmental > Aquatic > Freshwater > Lake > Hypolimnion/Profundal zone | place... | reverse complement strand
CCTCGACCCATGCCGCCAAAGGGCCGCAACACGGTGTGGTGCTACGACTTTGTGTTTGACTCCTGTGCCAACGGTCAGCAACTGAATGCCTGACGGTGGTGGATGAGTACACGCGCGAATGTCTGGCCATTGATGTGGCGGGCTCGATCCGTTCCAAGCGGGTCATTGATGTGCTGAGCCAACTCATCAGCGTGCACGGTGCACCACGCTATTTACGCAGTGACAATGGCCCCGAGTTTGTCAGTCTGGCGCTGCTGCGTTGGGCCAGCGATGAAAGACTGGAATCGGTTCTGAGTGACCCAGGCAAGCCCTGGCAGAACGGTACCAATGAAAGTTTCAACGGCAAGTTCAGGGATGAATGCCTGGCCATGGAATGGTTCCGCAATCGGCTGGAGGCCAAGGTCATCATTCAGGACTGGCGGCGTCACTACAATGAAATTCGGCCCCATTCGAGTTTGAACTACCGCACACCGGCTGAGTTCATCGCGGGCCTGAATAACGATTTATCAACCGAGACCAAGAAGTCAAGTTGAGGTTGGTCCGAAGAAACCCGGCAGGTCAGATGTGACCTGAGTGCCCCAAGAGGCAATAGCAAACTCACTAACCTACAACTAGCATCGACCACATATTCAAACCTGCATGCAATCGTTCTGACCACGAGCTTCATCTCCATAATGATCCAAAATTCCTTATGACAAATCACAAGCAAACCCGTGTTTTGATTGTTGAGGACCAGGCCGAAGCAAGAAAGCTGATACACATTGCATTTCGGAGTCCCACTTTTCTGGTGGAAGAGGCTTCCACAGGCTATGAAGCTCTTGCCATGGCCAATGAGTCGCACCCGGAGGTTGTGCTGCTTGACATATGTTTGCCAGGCAGTCTCAACGGATTTGAAGTCTGCAAGGAGCTAAAGACTACCTACGGCATGGGAGAGATATTTGTCATCCTGATTTCGGGTCTAAGTGAGCCAGACGACTTCGAAGAAGCGCGTCTTGCGGGTGCGAATGCCTACTTTGTAAAACCCTTTCGCTTTGCCGGCATTGAAAAGTTGATCGAGCAGCGCCGCCTGCGGAAGGAAAACTTCACGCTTGTTCAAGCTATGGCGGATCTTGAAGTGCGGCACTTGCATTCGTCGAAGGTGCAGGTTCCGGCATGAGGTGCACGGCACGCCTGGGACGTTCCTATTGTCGATAGGGGATGAGGCGGACGACAACACTAACTGGGATTTGAGATGAATACGCGTTCAAAGTCAGCTGCAAGTCTAAAGGTAGTTCTAGGCTGTCAAACAACTAGGGCTTTTGCAGCAGCGCCTAGAGACTACGATGTTATCGGCATCGTGCGCATGGGGCGGGGAGGACATGAGGGCATGGAATTCGGGCTATTGGCTAAAACTGAACTTGGAGTCTACGTCAGTGTTAATGGCTCCACGGTTATGCCCCTCAACAGTGCAGTGGTCGAAGAAGCTATGCGTGTAGCGCGCGTTCTTGCCAAATGCGAATCCTATACGGCATCAAGTGCGCAGACGCTAATACGTGAATGAATCGCTCCCTGCTTGAAGTGAAGCGCACCGTCCCGGCGCAACACGCGTTGTTCGCCAGGCACAGCAAGACAGAATTCATTTATTTGCCGTACAAACATTAGGAAACGTATAAAGCCTATGAATTACATACTGATTGTTGACGATCATGTCGATATCCGACGCCTGCTCCGCATCACATTGGGTCGACAATTCGACATAATTGAAGCGGAAGATGGCGTATCCGCCCTGCGTGCGATACGCCGCTACCATCCCAAGATCGTCTTGCTTGACGTGATGATGCCCGGTGAAGTCGATGGATTGCAATTGCTGGATGCGGTCAAGTCTGACCCGCACATCAGCGGCACCTTGGTTGCCATATTGACGGCACGAGGCCAGAAGACGGACAGCGACGAAGCTATTAGACGGGGTGCGGATGCCTATTTCATCAAACCTTTCAGTCCACTGAAATTGATCAGCTGGGTGCGAGAGCAATTGCGCGCAGTTGCATAAGGGCGCGGATGGTTCATCGCGATTCACTTTGGTAAACGTCTGTAGTCAAATTATTGGTGAACACTACGGCACTTGCGCCAAACGCTGTTCAAGAGAATAATTCTATTGTGCGGTTTAGTACACATAGACAAAAGTGCGTAGGGCCGTGAGAAAATGACAAATTGCACTTGCGGCCTTAAATATCAAGTGCAACACTTGAGCGAGTGGGGTGTACGGATGAAAGATAGGGAGCTTCGTTGAATCCACTGTGATTTTTCAAGCCATAGCTAAATTCAGCTTGCCACAATGAAACAAAATCCTTGCCCGGTAATTGACGAAGTTGCGGAACCCGCGCGCATTGGCTTTGATAAGTTGGATGGCACTGTTGAAGCCCTCTGCGCAGGCGTTGCTGATACCGTGTTGGCTGTAGTTGAGCAGCCCTTCCTCGTTACGGCGCAGCATCTTGACAACCTTCTTCACCGGCTCCAGGCGGCTTCTCATCGCGTTGTTGGACCAGGCTTTGAAGAAGCGCTTGGCAGCGCCTTTGTTGCTGTAGCTCCAGAACTGGCTGAAGTTCTCTTTGATGCACCAGGCCCGACTCGTCTTCAGGTTGAGCTGGTTCAATGCCCGAAACGAGACGGCTTCAGCGCTTCGGCCATCGGGATAATTTCTCAACCAAGCCCATTTGCTGCCCACCAGTGGCGAAGTGCCCGCTTGCGAGAGCTTGCGGTGCTCCTGCTTTCTGACAGCATCCACCGCCTCACCGAGGTACTTGGAGACGTGGAATTTGTCATGTACGATGTCCGCCTGCGGCATGCACTGTCTCGCTGCACTCATGTACGCCGGCCACATATCCATGGTCACCGCCTTGACCGACGCGCGTTGCGCTGGAGTAAGAAACAATTTACATTTAGGAGGAGTGTATGTCTTATGTACTTATTGTCGATGACCAAATAGCTATCCGTCGCCTGATCAGAATTGCACTAGGTTCGCAATTTTCGATAGTTGAAGCAGAAGATGGAGTGGCTGCCATTCGTGCGATACGCCGATACCATCCCGAGATTGTCATGCTCGATGTGATGATGCCCGGTGACATCGACGGCTTGCAGGTGTTGGACGCGATCAAATCAGACCCGCTCATCAGTAGCACAGTGGTTGCCATGCTTACGGCCCGCGGACAAATGGCGGAGAGAGATGACGCCCTAAAACGCGGTGCTGATGCTTACTTCATCAAGCCTTTCAGCCCCGCTCAAGTGAGCCGTTGGGTAAAAGAACGACTGCGTGTTGATGCATGAACATGGACGCGGATTCCTCGTTTTCGAAGCGGTTGCTCGCGCAACTCCCGATCTCGATCATGGTTACTGATCGGGAAGGAAACATAGTCTATGTGAATGCCTACTTTACGAAGATGACGGGCTACGCACATCACGAAGTGCTAGGGAAAAATCCAAGCATGCTCAAGTCCGGGAATACCTTGGCGAGCACATATCGGCAGATGTGGTCAACGATCACAGCCGGCTCAACCTGGAAAGGGGAGTTGGTCAACCGAAAGAAAGATGGCACGGTTTATTACGAGTACGCCGTCATAGCACCGATCTTCAATGAACAAGGAATTGCAACCCACTATCTGTCGGTAAGAGAAGATATTACCCGTAGCAAACAGGCAGAGGAGAGGCTGCGCTTGAGCGAGCATCGGATGCATCTGCTCGCGGAAAATGCACGCGATGTCATCTGGACCATGTCCCCCGAAGGAAAGATGACCTATCTGAGCTCTGCGGTCAGACTGTTCCGCGGGTTTGATGCGGCTGAGTGCTTGCAACAGACCTTGGCTGACATGCTGGCGCCTGCCTCGCATGTGATACTGCAGCGCTACATTCAGCAATTGCATAGCAATCTGGCCGACAACTTGCTGCCGCCGAATTTTCAGGGCGAACTGGAGTACCTCTGCAAGGACGGCTCCACGGTATGGGCCGATGTATTGCTTTGCCCACTGTTTGACGATGAAGGCGTGGTGGAACTGCTCGGTATGACGCGCGACATTTCCGAGCACCGACGGCGCAGAAGTGAGCTCGAAGGCGATGCAAAGCGACTGGCAGAACAGATTGTTCATATCGATCGCCAACGTGCCCTGGGTCAAATGTCTGCTGCGCTTGGACACGAACTCAATCAACCACTGACCGCAATCCTCAGCAATTGCCAGGTCATGCAGCGCGGCTTGCGCGATAACCAGTTGGGAGCGGAAAAGATTGGGGAGTTGATAGAACGGATTATTCAGAACACACGGCGCGCCAGTGGCATTATCCAGGGGATTCGCACCTTCATACGACCTACCCAAAGGGAACACCGGGTGGTGTGCCTGCAAGAAGTTGTTCGCGAAACACTAGAATTAATCCATGCCGATGCCCAGCAGCACAGGGTGCGACTGCGATTTGATGATTCGGCAAGTCCGGTCCCGGTGCTGGGTGACAAGATTCAACTCTCCCAAGTCCTGCTCAATATTCTGCGCAATGCCATCGAGGTACTGCAGCAAGTGGCCTATCGGGATATCAACATCCAGATTGCCCAAACTACGGAACTTGTGCATTTACGCATTACTGACAGTGGCTCTGGACTCACCCCGCAGCAACTGGAAATGGCTGGAACTCCGTTTTTCAGCACCAAGAGAAATGGACTGGGCATTGGCCTCTCGATTTGCAAAAAGATTGTTGCCGATCACAATGGAACACTCATCATTTCCAATGCACAGCACGCAGGTGCACGCATAGAGATCACTTTGCCAATTTCCACCTAGAGGACATCAGAGCTGGCCCTCATCGGCAAGTCGAGCGAGGTCTACTACGGTCTCTACACCTAGCTTTTCCATTGCTCGGTGCCTGTGCAGTTTGACAGTGCGCAGTGCGATGCCCAACTGGTGGCCAATGTCCTTGTTGATCAGGCCGCGGGCCACACAACGTGCTACTTCACGTTCACGCTCCGTCAAGGATTCAATGTGTTGCGCTAGGTCGTTGCGTCGCTGACTGTGGTGCTGGCGGTTCTTACTCATTGCTAGGGCTTTGTTGATAGCACTGAGCAGCACATCCGCCTCTAGCGGTTTGATCAGAAAATCAACCGCACCCGCGCGAAAGGCACTGACAGCTTCGTTTGCGCCACTTTCACCACTCATGAGAAGCATCGGGGTCTGACCAATTTCAGCGAGTTTGCGTTGAAACTGAAGACCATCCATTTCGGGCAGCTTGACGTCGCACAACACACACCGGGGACCCGGGAACCAGGGGCGACTATAGGAAAGAACCTGAAGGTAAGATTTGGCCGAAGTGTAGCTTTCGCAGGCATAGCCTTCCAACTCCAACAGATCCGTCAGCGCAATCAGTATTTGGGGGTCGTCGTCAATCACCCCCACGTGCCCCTTAGCACACCGCGCAGCCAGACGCTCGTCGTCAACAGTGATGATGCGTCGGGTGTTGGCAGCACTATTGGCAATACCGGTCATGGCGTGATGCGCAAACAGTTGAATAATCTTGTGTGCAACATGGGAAAGAGTGTACTGTCCAACATATCTAAATTGAATGGTTTTTGCAGGCACTCAATGTCCATGCTATCCCGACCATAAGTCGCACGTTCTTCCTCCGACAGACTGGAAATGATAACCAGCGGGAGCGTAGGGGACATGCTGCGCAAATGTCTGGCTAGGTTCAGTCCGGATATGCCAGGCAGGTTTAGATCAAACACGCCAGCCACCAATTCCTTCCATACGGAGGGATTACTGCCCGTAGCTACGCTCACGTGATCATCATGGACCTTGATGGAGCGAAGTAAACTTTCTGCAGATAGGTGAACGCAAACCGTGAATCCGCCCAACTCGTACCAACTAGCTATGGCTGCACAGATATGAGTATCGTCATCCACAACGGCAATAACCCCAGGATGTACGGGGGGCGAATTGGTAGCATTCTGGTGCAAATCGTTAATCATTGTGGTCTCCTTTTGGAGATTCTTGAGCAGCCTGTTCGGAGGGTTTGCGCAGGCTGACAAGCTTGCATAACTTTACGGATTTGATATGGGGTTGCAATTGCCCCTTGGGGCAATTGCAAAGTGGTACTGCGACCAATAGCATAAATCGAAAGACCACACTCCCTTGTTTCATTCCCCTAGGTTTTTTACATGACCCTTCATCGAAATCCCAATATTTTTCTTGTTGGACGGGTGAACCCATTCAGGAAGTCAGTGCAATCTAAATTACGACGGCCCGCGCACGCAGTCAATGAGGACACCATGGTGAATGCTGAGAGCCCGCTTCGCGACGAGCATTCTGACAGTGTGCTACGCATAGAAGACGTCTTGGAAGATTCTGGTTTTCACGAGCTCCAGATACCGCTACCGTGAGCTTGGAAGTGCCCCTCACTTATCCATATTGCCAGCACGGATCGAAACCATGTTCTTAAAATTCGACGCGGATACGCTGGAAGCACTCAGTGAAGGTGTGGTGATGCTCAATCATCAAGGGGTGATTGTCGATTTCAACCGGGCAGCCAAACCTTGGCTTCCCGTCTGTAACAAGGCGGCGGTAGAGATCAAGGCGGCGGTTTCCCGCGTCGTACGGAACCACATTAAAACACCACTGGTAATGGATCTACCGGGAACAGACGCTGCTTTCCGGTCTGCCAATGATGTCCGGCTGTGCGAAAACGGCCAAACTGGTTTTTTGTTGCTGATTACCCAAAAGCGCTTGATACCGGCAGCAGTCAACGATACTGACCAAAGCAATGGCGTTTACCAATTAATGGTTGATGCAGTTCGACACGCACTTACGGAGTTGCTTTGTGAACTTGGCGCAATTAGGAACGCAGAAGCACTCGCGGCGTTGGCGCCGCTGGAAGCACATGTACTACATGTGCGCAGTCTCTTTGTTGCAATGGACCAATTGGCACGGTTGGACCAGTTGAGCTCAATGTATCCCGGCAACCGACTGTCCGTTTCTGACTTGCTTAGTACCGCGATTGGCTCCATCACACAAGGTCACTGCGACTACTACAAGGACCTGTCTTCCGGTGAGTTTGGACCGGTATATGGCCGCACAAGCTGGATTACATGTGGTTTAACCGCGCTGCTGGAGGGTATGGAGGCTGGCGCACCCCGACGAAGCCGGATCAACCTGACCGTTCGCCAAAATGGTGGCTTCGTAACAATAAGTGCCAGAAACTCCAGCGGTTCCAATCTGAGGGGAAGCATCCCCTTCCAATCTGAAGGAGTAAACGACGCGATCCTGCAATTGGTGGCATCCACACGCATCCCCTTGGCGCGTCGAATTGTTGAAATGCACGGAGGAATGGTCCACGTCACAGAACTGGACGCAGAGAATGCGGACAAGTCCTTTGCCCTCGAAAGCTTCACACTGCAATTGCCCACCGGACTTTCGGTTGCTCCGCACACTGGCGCCTGCAAAAATTGTCCCGTCAACCTGCAGACCGAAGCCTATGCATTTGACCTGGCAGCACTTACACCTTGGGTGCCGGAGGAGGCACAGGTGTCAGAAGAGGAGCGCGTACTTTTGAATTCACTGACAAGCGCTCGCGAATGAGACAGAAGGTGGCGCGGAAATGAAGGAGCCATTGATCCGGAATATTGCACCGCTCATCACCACCATCTGGATGGCTGCCAGCCTCTTGATTTTGTTCAGCTGGCATCATGTGGATGATCTTGAGCAGCAGGGCCTTAATCTAGCTTTAAGCTCCCAAGAACAGGACTTGCGTAACCTGACCTTCGTTGCAGAGGAGCATGCCCGACGCACCATAGAGACGGCCGACCAGTGGCTGCGCCTAGTACAGGCGCGCTATTTGGACCACGGACCGCTGCTCGACTTGCAGCAGTTGGCCGCCACCGGAATGATTGACCCGCAGATTTTCATTCAGATTGGTGTGATTAACGACAGAGGCATACTGATTGCGTCCACTTTGTCCAGATTCAAGAAGGTGGACTTGTCAGACCGGAAGCACTTTCTTGTTCATATCGCCGCCGACAGCAACGCCACGTTTATCTCTGAGCCTGTGCTGGGTCGCGCCAGTGGCGTCTGGGCCATACAGTTGACACGACGTATTACCCTAAAAGACGGCAGCTTTGGTGGAGTAGCGGTACTGTCTATGAATCCGGACTATTTCACCCACTTCTACTCGCAATTGGTTCAGGGCAAGAAGGGGATGGAAGCGATCTATGGATTTGATGGCGTGGCACGCGCGCGGGTGCTGGGTACCGCTGTTGATTTCGGGGCAAATGTTCAAAAATCAAAAGTATTTTCCCTAATTAATGGCGGAAAAATGGAGGGCTCTTTCATTGAGCACTCCGTAGTGGATGGCGTGGAGCGTCTCTACTATTACCGTGCAATCAAAGGTTTCCCGCTTCTGATGATCAGCGGTGAGGCCGTGGACAAAATTCTAGATGATCATATCTTGGCAAATAATGCGCTCAATCTGCAGGCCCTATTGCTTTCGGCGTTGATTGTTATTATTGCGGGTATGGTCCACTATCACTTAGTTCGCGTCCGGAACTGGGTCAAATCGCGCGAGGAGGTCATGCTTGAAACCCAGATACGCAAGGCCCATCTCGAAGCCATATTTTCAATGAGTCCGGATGGCTTTGTCTCCTTTGACGAACAGCACCGTATCTCATTCGTTAGCCCGTCTTTTAAAAAAATGGTAGCTGGCAATGAGGTGGACAGTCTGGAAAAAATGCATGAAGATGACTTTGCATATTGGTTTGCATCCTGCTGTATACCGGGAGTATCCTATCGAGGCCATATGAAGACGGTCTTTGAAGATGAGCATTCGCCAATCTTGAATTATCATCAAGTGGAATTTCCAAGATGCAAAAGGCGTGTGTTGCAGGTTGCTTCATTGAGAAATGCCTCAGGGCCTGTACCGTTGCTGATGTATTTTCGCGATGTCACACATGAGTCCGAAGTGGAACGAATGAAAAGCGACTTCCTGACCACTGCCGCACACGAGTTACGTACACCAATGTCCAGTATTTACGGCTACACGGAGATCCTTATAAGTGACGGGGGACTCAGTGAGATACAGGCAGACTATCTCAACATCATTTACAAACAATCTGAGATCATTACGCACATATTGGACGAACTGTTGGACCTGGCGCGCATAGAAGCCCGTCAAGGCAGCGATTTCCGTTATTCGTGCGTGGAGTTACAGGGCCTATTACGAAGTGCCGTGGGGCTATTCGAACCTGTGCCGAGTCGGGCACCCCCTGTACTGAAGCTTCCTTCGGTTCCTGTTATTGTGGACGCCGACGAAGACAAGTTGCACCAAGTCATGATGAACCTTCTTAGTAATGCCTACAAGTTTTCACCAAATGGTGGCGATGTGGAAGTCGAGTTGGAACTGGTCATGGTTGATGGCACTGCCACGGCCTGCATCCATGTGTCCGACCGCGGTATGGGTCTGACGGCAGAGCAGGTTGAAAAGGTCTTCGTGCGGTTCTACCGTGCCGATGCCTCGGGAAAAATATCCGGTGCCGGCTTGGGCTTGAGCATCGTGAAGGAAATTGTGGAACTGCACGCTGGCCATCTCAGTGTGAAGAGCAAGGTGGGTGAGGGTACTCGGATTAGCGTCTTTCTGCCGACGGCTCATCTACAAGTACACCCGTCCTGAATTGAATTTCAAGAAAGATGCCTGTGAATCGGTGGGCGTGAATGTAGTTCTCTTAGCAACTCCTTCGTGGTCACTGTGACACGGGCTTCCAGCGCCTGACCCATTAATGCATGGGACTCGCTGACACGGTGCCCTTCAAACTCAATGCGTTGGTCGATGTGAACCATGCTGTCTAGTAGCGCGTCACCTCCCAACTGTGGGCAAAGGAAACTACTCGTTTTTCTTTGCATTAGACAATAGATCTTGAATATCGACATGCAGCGCCATGGCGAGGGCGACTAGCACAGATATGGTCGGATTGGCGATCCCCCTTTCAATGCGAGAAAGGTAAGTTCGATAGATGCCACATCGTTCGGATATCTCATCCTGCGTTGCACCGACCGATTCTCGGAAGTGCCTGATCTGTTGACCGATGGTCCTAAGATGTGTCGGCTTTGAATTTGTACCGTCGTGCACTTGAAGCCTCACATTCGTTGGATACAAGACAGATGCGTCTGCATCAGACTACAGTTTGTTACATTCACCAAAGTTAATAACACGTCAATCTCCACATAAATGTCTGACCGGTTAGCTTTTTCTAATGCTAATTGTCTGATTCAATCTTGAATATTGCCCTTTGGGGCGATGGCGAGAGCCGTGGATAGCCAATAGCATAAGACCATGTCCTCCTCCCTACTTGCCCATACGGCGCAGGGAGGAGCATCGGTTGCCTAGAGTTACTGGCATTTGACTGTGGTGCTGAAAGCCACAACGCTTACGGGCGATAAGTTGTTTGGAAAATATATGTGGATTGCCGTGGTTCTGTTTATCTGGGTGCTTGCGTCGTTACCTATCGCCATTCTTATCGGTAAGGCTATTTACCTTGCAAATACGCCACCGAAAAATTCCTGCCATGCCAGATTGCACGGCCTTGCTGCAGACCAAAAGAATATCGATCAGCGTAAATGAAAGCGCCAGTGGGTGGCCTGCGACGATCTGTCTATCCTAATTTCCAGGGGATATAGATATGCCAAAGCACAAAGTAAATAGGCAGCACCTGCAAGTGATACTTGGTAGTCAAACCATCAAGGCCTTTGTGGCCGCACCAAAGGAATTTAATGTAATAGGCATCGTGCGCATGGGCAGAGATGCGAACTCTTGTCTGGAATTTGGACTGTTGGCCATAACCGAGGCTGGGACCTACTTCCGTGTGAATGGATCAACAGTGGCGGCTTTGAACAGCGATGCTGTCAAAGCCGCAATCAGGGCTACGATTACTCATGGAAGAGGACGCCCCTACATCGATAAATGTTCGCATCAAGCCGTGACTGCTGCGCCTGCTCCAACTATCATTGTTCGAAAGCGCCGCAGGATCGTGGCCTTGGGGCAGCTGCGAAGCGACCCTGAAATGGCACTTCCATCGTAGCAAGTCGCCTGACAGCGGCTAAATTTGCCAGGTTCTGCAATGATAGAAGTTCCTCCGCAAATTTAAACAGTTGAGATAAAGATAAGCTCCTAACGGTATTGTCAAGTTGTTTCGCCACTGGCGCCACCGCGGACAACTTAAGCGTGAACACGATGACCAAACCCCAACCAATATCCTATCGTGGCTACAGGTTTCTGCCTGAGGAAATCAGCTATTCGGGGCGGACTTTCGTTTTCCGCTGAAGCTGCACATGGCAGAGGAAATGCTGGCAGCCGCAGCATTGATGTGACGTACGAGACGGTGCGCAAGTGGACGCAGTGTTACGGCCAGTCGGTAGCCAAAAATATTCAGCACCGCTCCCCAGTGTTACGTCCCGACCTAATTCCGGCTCAAGGTCCCAATCTATTTGAGGTCGAATATGGTGGGGCGTCCCATAGCAACTCCGGCGGTGCACACACCTGTAAATAGGTGGGACAGCCGTTGGCAATGGCACAAACAGGAACGCCGCCAGAGATGAAGCTGGCGGCGCGCTGGATTGAGCAAGAAGCCGATTCAGTCGGAGAATTTCCCCGTTTCAAACTCATGTGCTTCCTGCCAGAGGGAGTGATAGTAGAGATCAAGTTGCTGGCCGTAGTGGTCTTCAAAGACATCAAGCACCAGATGCAGGAAGTCCTGAATCTGTACAAGCGCCTCGTCGCTCAAGGTGGGCAGCACAATTTTCTTTCGACGAGGGCTGGGCGGTTTGGATTTGCGCGTCATTGCAGCTCCTTGATGGCTTGTTGAAGGATTTCATCGGGCAAGTGGTTCAGGCCTTTGGGTACGGCCAACCGCATGGCGGTGCTCAGGATGCGTCCGGCCTGACGGGGCAGCCCTTTAGATGCCTGGCGCAGGATCTCCATACCGGTGTCGGCCAGCAGGTTGTGCTGGCTGCCGGCACTCTTGAGGGCGTGGGCCACGAGCAGCGCAAAGCGCTCACGTTCCAACACGGGCTTTAGCTGCACATGGACCTGGATACGGCTGTACAGCGCAGAGTACGGGGCCCTCTCCAAGACCTGTGCCAGCGAGGGATGCCCCACTAGCCAAACCGTCATGAGGTCCCTTGAGTCGAAGGCGAAGTTCAGAAACGAGGGGAAGTCACGGAAGAATTCGGCTGGCAGGTTCTGCGCCTCATCAATGATCCACAAAGGAGTGAGCTGCTTGCTGTCGACCATCTCGTGCACGCGCTGCTTGATGTCACGCCACAGTTGTGCACGCCGGTAGCTGGGCTCCAACCCCAGCGCGCGAGCCAGGCTGCGATAAATATCCACCCGCCCGAAGTCGGTCTCTGCTTGGTACAGCACCTGATAGCGATGTGGATTGAGTGGGTGGGTCAGGCTGCGCAGTGCGGCAGTCTTGCCCACCCCTGGCTCGCCCGTGAGCAGTCCGATTCCTGGGGACTGTAGTAGCCAGTTAAAGCGTTGACTGAGCTGCGCCAATACACCATCGTCCCAGAGTTCGGTGAGCTGCTTGCTGAGTGGTGGGTGACGCAGACCAAAGTGTTGCAGGTACATCTCAGCCCTCCGACTTCGGGGTGGGCTGTACCTGTTCATGGCCCAGGCCGTGGTACTTCGCATGGGCCAGCTCCACCAGGTTGGGGCCGTTGCGTGCGGCGAACATGGGGTCCGTCACTGGTTCTGGTTTGCGCCGGGTACGGTGGATGTTGGCCACCATGTCCAGAGGGGTGGCCGCTCCTAAAGAGACGCCGGCAGCGTCCTCCACGCCCACCACACGAGCGGCGTGCGGGTCGACCACCAAGCGCACGGTCTTGCCCGACAACTCGTAGGGCACTTCAAAGCGCTGACCCAGGTAAGACACCGTGGCGTCCTTCCTCACGAAGCGAGCAATGCGGTGAAGAAACAATGCATCGAGCTGAACTGCCTTGGCCCCCAGGCTACGGATTCTGGGTAAATCGCGCTGGTAGCGCTCCAGTGGAGTCATCCCATTGAGCCCGGCATGAGGGGTCTGGTGGTAGACCTGCTCAATCCAGGCCCAAAGCCTGGCGTTGAGATCGGCAAGGTCGGCAATGTGGCGCACGTCAAGTTCGCTTAGGAACTGGTCGCGAAACGTGCGGTGCCAGCGCTCCAACTTACCCTTGCCCTCGGGGGCATAGGGTCTGCAAAAGATCAGATGAATGCTCAAGCGCGCACACACGCCCTGCAGGGTGGCAGCACGGTAGGCAGCGCCATTGTCAACAATGATTTTTACAGGGCAGCCGCGACGCAATAGTGCCTGCTTGAGCACTCCTTCGATGTCCAGAGCTGTCTCACCCAGGCAGAAGGCGCTGTGGGCAACCAAGCGCGAGGCGTCATCGATCAAGGAGACCAGATAAGTCTTGCGCAGTTGGCCTTTGATCGCAACGCGGGGGCCATGCATCACATCGCCGTACCAGATGGAGCCAGCAAACTCGGCTGTGAAGCTACGTTTCTCCTCGGGCAGGCTGGCCGATCCTCTCATCTGGGACAGGCCACTTTGCTGCAGCAGGCGGTGTACGCTGGAGCGCGACAGGCTCTGTTGGGGT
>Ga0364880_10505_pt1 | contig 13635 bp, 14 predicted proteins | sample ExccelJu500001D3_5_FD_206927 | JGI IMG/M metagenome (GOLD analysis project Ga0364880, IMG submission 206927) | Enriched cells from Trout Bog Lake Hypolimnion, Wisconsin, USA - BchlTB.July30.5000.01.D3 | ecosystem: Environmental > Aquatic > Freshwater > Lake > Hypolimnion/Profundal zone | place... | reverse complement strand
TGAACCACCTCTAGCAATTCTTCACGTAATTTATGCAAGTGTGGCTTACCATCCATTCGAGCACCACTTTTAAACTCATCTTCACCAGGAACTAACCCTGCTCGTACAAGGGCATCAGCAACGTCATCATCTACAGATTCTTTAGCGTAGACAAATGCTGTACAAATGTAGCCTAAATCAGCCTGAATACTTTCATCGATGTATATCATTTAGTAATCCCACCTTCAAATCTAACCCTAACCAATCTATCCCAACTAGTCATGTATTTGGATTTTATTCACCCGCTTCATCTTCCGCGACCTAGTGAAACCTTCACTGGCAAGTTTAATCGACTCACGTACCATCTTACTGTTAATCGGTCGATGATGCTCATAAGACTTGCACTTCGACTAGTTGATTACCCTGTCGCAATCTTTACTACTGGTATTTTTAGCCGAATATTTAAAAAATCAAAAAACATGCTGTATAGTTAATGCACTTGTTGCATTTATTGCATTTAGTAGTAATATAAGCAATCATCCAAGCACATTAGTTTTTAAAAAAATTTAATGAAGCTGAATTTGGAAACTTAAAAAGGAAATTGCGGTGAGCACAATAGAAAAGACAAGACAACAGATAGAACCACCAATGTCTAAAAAGGACATTGAGATGGCTCGTGTTGCACAAAGATGCATTATGGAGTCTCTAGATCATTCTAGAGCTGCAGCAATAACATTAACCACTGACACTGGAGAACATCCACAAGTGGATCTTCCCCCTGCAGCATTGAGATTTATAGGCCAACTACTTGGAGCAATGAGTGAAGGCCGACCAATCACCTTAATGCCGTCAAAGCAGGAATTTTCCACTGTTGAAGCGGCAAACTTTATAAATGTTTCGCGTCCATTTGTTATAAAAGAAATTGATGCTGGTCGTTTGGAGCACAGAATGGTTGGAACTCACAGAAGAATCCCATTTGAAGCTTTAGTAAACTATATGAACACAATGCGAGAAAAGCAAAATGCTGCTTTAGACCGCATGGCAGAAAATGCTCGAGATCTAGGGCTGGATTATTAAAAATGGCAGGAAATGCGCGCTATACAGTCGTACTGGATGCTTGCGTCATCTATCAATTAGCCATAATTGATGCATTGATGAGTATAGCTGTTACAGGATTATATGCCGCCAAATGGACTGCTGAGATAGAAAAAGAATGGATGCAATCACTGGAGAATGATCGCCCTGAATTGAAGGGAAAATTGGACACACGACGTGACTGCATGAGAGAACAAGTCCCAGATTGGGAAGTAAGCGAAGACGCATGGAAGCCACTAGTATCTGGGCTGAAATTACCAGATCCGAAAGATATTCATGTGTTAGCCGCAGCAATAGCAGGTCATGCTGACTGCATAGTAACAAGGAATTTAAAAGATTTTCCACCTGAAGTGTTATCAGTTCATGGCATAGATGTATTAGATCCAGATGAATTTATAGTTAATCAATGGGACCTAGATAACGTAACTGTGATGACGGCTTTCAAAGGCATGAGAGCTAGGCGTCAGAAACCAGCGGAGAACGCAGAGGATTTTGCCGCTACACTTGAAAGAAATGGCTTACCAGCAACTGCTCAGAAAATAAGGCAAGCGGCAAGTCTGATCTAACCCCCCAAGCTGATTGGCATAAGCATCCCAATAGCTTATGCCAATATCGCTTAAAAGCTCAACGCCTAGTCCAGCGTCAATACTTTTGACGCTTCATACTAAATAGAAACCTTTTTAATTACTTCGAGCTTCTGTTCTAGCGTGTATCCAATTGTGCCGTATGTGTTGAATTCAGAACCTCCGCTAGAGTGTCCAGTAATACTCTCAGCTAATCTTATTGGAATATCATTACAAGCCTTGAGTCTATCAATTAAGGCGTGTCTAAATAAATGGCTTCTAAATTTATATGGTTTAAGCGTCTTACGAATAGCCGCCGAACAGCTATCGTTACCTCTATACCGCGCATAATGCGGCACCAGCCATTTACTTCCCCTTCTTTCAGCTAAATTATATAGAGCCTTTGCGGCAACAAGAGAAGCTCCGTAAAGTGGCACAGCACGAATGCTTGTCTTAGTTTTTCTATCAGTTAATTCGTTAGGTCTAACCCAAAGATGTGGAATTTCATGATCAAGCACGCAATCATCTAACTTCGCAAATATTGGCTCAGACAATCTTAAGCCAGTATTTAATTGAACTAGAGCAACTAAGCAATGTGGACTCCTTCGACTAAGCAAGAGCTCTTTAACCTTTAGTATTAACTCTGGCGTAACAACAATCATTGGCGTTGTATCATTGCCTTCATTCGCGATCTTTAATCCCCTAAAAGGACTTAAGCGATCAATATCTAAATGCTTAAAAGCCATGTTAACCATCGCATTTAAAATACCTATGTGCTTTCTCACTGTAGATGTCTTTAAGTCCTTAGCAAGCAGAATGTCGCGGTATTGAACAATATGCCAATGCCTTAAATCCTCCAAAAGCATGTCGCCAAATACAGTTAAAAAATTATTGAAGTTTCTATTTAAATCTACTTGAAATTTCCTTTGGTAGGCTGCTGGACTTTCCTTTGTATATATTTCAAAAGCTGTTGTGATGGTAGGCTTTTGAGAATTATTGGGATTCTTCATATGATCCGCAATTAAATTTGCGATGAACTGTTCTTCAAAATCAATGCCATTGACTTTAATAGTACGGTCTATATTTGGATGTGATGAGGATTGGATCTGACTGAAGATAGAAATATTGCTTTGCATGTAATTACCCTTTTATGTCGAGTAACTAAAATAAACTCTATTTTCTAGCTTTACTACCGAATTCAGACCAGCATTAATTGAAGTTAAAACCCGCTTCTCGTTGATGCCTGATGGCTAGAATCAAGATGACATTTTTATGCTCTTCAACACTATAAAGTGCGACATAACCAGTAGCGCCTCTTGAGATGACGAGCTCTCTAATTTCCTCATCAACAGCACGCCCAATAAGCGGGTGACGATCAAGAATGCTAATCGCATCTTCGATTAGATCTATCGTCTCCGAAGCAGCTTTAATATCTACTTCAATAAGAAAGTCTGTTAAGCGAACGAGGTCGTTAACAGCATTCTGGGTATAGACTATTTTTACCAAGATTTAGCTTTGAGTGATGTGACTTGTTTACCTGCAATGCGTGATCGTAAATGATCAAACACATCTTTAGACTCGAAAGCCACATTAGTTTCAAGAGCTGCTTGTCTTGCAAATTTGGCTTCATTGACAAAAGATTTTCTGTACTCAGCATTCACTGAAGCAAGTCTAATGGCTTCCACCATAAAAGCATGGGCCGAAACGCCGAGCTCTTTTGCAGCGCTAGAAGCTTTTAATTTAATTTCGTCTGATAATTTTAATGAAGTAGTGCTCATAAGGAATGCCTCTGGGTGTTACTAAAGTAACACCACTTTAAAGGGTATTGGAAATACTGTCAATTAATATTAAAAAGTTCGATACCTAGTCTAAGCGTCAATTATTTTGACACTCCACTTAAGCTATAAAGGCTTCTTAGATTGGCGCTAGGCGCTCAAAAACAGGTGATTAAAGCGTAACTGCTATCTATGTAGCAGTTACGTTTATTAAGCGTTGTTACAGATCTACATTAGCCGCAATGAACACTGGCTTACCTACTCCCGTCTTAGTACAAGCCTTCACATCTAACGTCCAGTGATCAACAATGTTGTTTACTGGATCATTAATGCTGAGATGTAGCTCTTGGCTATTGGGTAGATAAACACAGATGCCATCGACGGAATGTTTGGCTTTTGTTATTGGATCATAGTGCTGCACCCAAGATACCGCAGCATCACTGTCACTATTAACTCCAGCTTCATGTAACCTTTTTGTCCAAGTAATTTGCTCATCTGTTTTTGCTGAATGTTCCCAGCGATTGAATTCAAATAAGTCGATTAGGTATTTGGTATAAGGATCCCTAATCTCAACTGATCCGTTATAAATGGCACGATGGAATAATCCCTTGCCAAATGTTGTGCCAAATTTCTCATTGATAAAACCACGTACTGCAATTTCTCTTGCTTTCATTTTTAGTTTCTCCATTTTTCTCAAGTTACAGGTTGCTTAGTCGCATAAGTCGCAGATACAAAAATGAGTGTGTTGCTTCGAGTTGCTCTAGTCATAGTTACCCATTTGCCACTACTTGTAACTTAACAAGTAACTAAACTCAGCTAGTAACTCAACTGCAACTCTTTTTTCTTCTTTCTGTAACGGCAACTTAACTAAGCAACTCGTAAAAGTATTTATCATCTAGATTTGAACGTAAAAATAAATGACGCTGGAAAAGACAGTTTTTTAGTGATTTTGGTGAAATCAATTTAACCAAAATAAATTTATCTGGCAGATTTCGGTTGTCCATCTGGCGTGTTCGAGCATATTTTATGGATGTCATTACTCATTCATAGGAGAACTAAATGAACACACTAGCGAATTTGAAGTTAGTTAACGTTGTAAAACCGCAGCATTTACCTGCAATTATTAAGCGTCGTAATAAATTAAGTCAGAAGCTATGGGAGCAGATCTTATTGGCCAAATCCAAAGCCTCAGGTGAAGCCCTTAATTTAACCCGTCAGAAGAGTGTCAAAAATAAGGACACTGGCGAGGTGCGATTAATCACAGCAGCCAAGTTAGTCAGGCCTTGGTGGTTTACAGCTGAGGATGGCAGTGTTTGTGTATCGGTTCGTTATGGCTCTAAGGTATTGGAATTAGCCAAAGGCAAAACCAGCATACAACTCCCTGCCCCTGATGATCTGATAAATACATTAGAGATCATCAAGCAAGCCGTTGAAGGCGGAGAACTAGATCAACAGATTGAGCTAGTCAGTGGCGCAGTCAAAAGTAATTTCAAACATAAAGGAGAACAAAAATGATGGGCAATTATGAATGTTGGGTAAAAGTACCCTTAGGACAAAGTCGAATGACAACGAAGGTCAGAGTGCAGGCCATGAATATTAATGCTGCTAAAGGGCAGTTAGTCGCTACATACGGGCAACCAAATGTAATTGGCATCCCATTACAAATTAAAAGCTAAACATCGTGCGCATGGTAAATACTTAAAAGGAGCAATTACCATGCGTTATTACGAATTTGCAGAAGCAATTATCAAACCAAAAAAACCACTAACACCCGATCAGTCTAGGGTTGCATCCATGCAGAATCAGGTTAAAACCACCCAGAAAGCCATTAAGGCTGAGAAGGCAAGGCAGAAGATTAAGGCTGGGCAACAGCAGTTGGCGAGGATTTGAAGCTGTATATCGAAATCAATGATCACAATAATCACACTATCGAGAATTGGACTTTGGATGTTCACAACTGTAAAAGCCTAGGTCATCACAAGCCAGTGTTTATTGCTACGAATGTAGACTTGAATTAGCTTAAATTGGTGTCTTAGACTTGGGCTAGGGCGCAATAAAGCTGAAATCTTTTAAAGTTAAACATCTATTAATTTTAAGCAGAGAAGGTGTCAGAAATGGGCAGCAAATTATTCTGGTTAATTTTGTTTCACCTGACCCTTCTCAGACATCTTGAGGGTGTGTGAATATGTGGTCGAAGGTCTCCTTAATTGTGTAAATAGCGGTAATTACTGCAGCTTTTTTGTTAAAAAAATCAATTTACTAGCTTTGGGTTCATGCAATTAACAGGTAAGGCGAAGTGTCCCGTAACCCCCAAATCAAATGCTGAACAAGATAATTTAATTGGCACCCCTTCAGGAGCATTTAGCTCCCAATCTACCGCAATTAAGTCAACATTTAGCATCTCAGAATAAAAGTCATCATTTTTTTCTTGTGAAAAGTTAACCTTCTTGTTTAGCTTAATTCTCTTATATTCACTTTTATGCTCAACACCATTTGAGCAACAATCCATGTAGGTGCTGACTTCAATAACGCCCTCCAAGAGTGCAGGCGATCTCCAGCGTAATGTTTTATTACCAATCGATGTTTTCCGTTCAATGTCTGTAGGGTTAAGGTTTGTTTGGTTTGGAGGTGTATAAGTCTCACCATATTCTCCTGATGGGTTATTGGTTAAGTCACCTGTGTACACCATGAGGAAATCAATTCCCTGATTAAGGGGTCTATTTTGAAAGAATAGAAAACCGACTTTTTTTTCGGATTGCCATTGTTGTAGTTTTGAAAGTTCCGTATCTGCCATTCTTACCTCAAGTCCACCCTTCCATTCTTGGCAACCAACTTCTTTGATCTTTTCAGAGCGATTTGAGAATGAGGAGGCAATATCCATTATTCGCTTTGGACTCTTGTTTAGATCTCGGTCATCAAGGATAGTGATCGGACAAACCATAGCCCCACGCTCGCCGCCAATAGCTTGCGTATAAATTGGAAGATTGATGTTTAACGACTGCCCTTTTGGGGTTGATGTGGCTCCATTTTTGTCACATCCAACAAGCCATAGCGAGCAAAAAAATATAATGAACAGCGAGCTAATAGATTTCATTTCTAAAACCTTTCATATGTTTTGTGCATTAGAAAATCGAAGAGCAGCTAAATCTTCCATTCGGGGCTTAATGAGATGAAGGGTGTCATCCAAGTTACAGAAGGTTGTTTCAAGCATAGCAAATCCAATTAATTTTCATTCTTGTAAGTATAAATTTATAGCAATTATTTAGGATAAGAAAACTGCACAATTCTTATCTTACCCCTAATTGGACATTTAACCAGAAAGACTCTAATTAGATATAAATACTAATAACGTTCAGGTTAAGAAAAGTCACATTTTCTTAACCTGAATAGTAAGTCATTGATTTATAAAAGGTCTGCCCAACAGTCTTTTCGGTCGCTCTTTTGAGATAAAGAAAACACAATATATGTGTATTTTTATTTATCAAAAGGAGTAAAAAATGGCTCAAGCTAAAACATTTACACAAGCAGAACTAGACCAAGTACTGCGTTATGTAAGCACTAAGAAATATGCGATTAGAGATCGTGCAATGATCTTAACAAGTTTCTGGTCGGGAATGCGGGTGGGAGAAATCTCACAGCTCAAGATGGGAGATGTATTAAACGAAGACGGCAGTATACGAAATGAAGTTCGTTTAAGTGCTGCCCAAACCAAAGGAGATCAAGGACGCTTAGTGTTTATTCCAAACAAGCTACGCGATGAATTTGCCGCGTATCTTAAAACACGCAAGATAACCAATGTGGATATCCCGTTCTTTCATACCGATCATCGCTTAGGCTTTAGTGCCAATGGCTTATGTCAGTGGTTCTTTTGGGCTTATAAGCGAGCAGGCATTAATGGTGCAAGCTCACATTCAGGTCGCAGGTCGTTTATTACCAACCTCGCAAACAAAGGAATTGGGGTGCGTGTGCTTGCAAGCCTTGCAGGACACAAATCCATTATGGTGACACAACGATATATTGATGTGAATGATGATATGAAACGAAACGCTGTTGAATTGATTTAAGTGTCAAAAGTATTGACGCTTTAAAAAAATAATCATAAATCGCTTATTTAAAGAAAGCAGCCGTTCAGGTTTAGCGAGTCAACTTCCGTTATGGGCCAAAAGCGGACGGTCAATAGACCTGAAGCATTACTACTTATTTATAAAGTTTAATATTTTTAGAACACTTTGATTGATTTCGTCTTGTGAGGTGTCGATGGTGACTTCAGGATTGGTTGGAGCTTCATAAGCTGAATCAATGCCTGTCATCTGTTTAATTAATCCTAGACGTGCTTTCTGATACAAACCCTTAGTGTCCCGTTCCTCACAAACACTTAATGGCGTATTCACATATACTTCAATGAATTGTTCTTGACCGATTGTCTGTCTAGCTAACTCCCGCATTTCTTTGAATGGGGATATAAGTGCGGTGATAACAAACATGCCATCTTCTAACTGTTGTTTACTTAATGCAATAACACGTCGCATATGCTCTATACGATCTTCATCACTAAAGCCTAAGTCATGGCTAAGTTTCTGACGAAGGACATCGCCATCTAGGATGGAAACTTTGTGACCTTCTTTGACGAGCGCTTGAGATAGTTGATTGGCCAGCGAAGATTTACCTGCTCCAGAAAGCCCAGTGAACCAGATGACCTTAAGATGACTCATGACTGACGCTTAAACTATTTGATTTAAATGATTTTAAACGACCGTGACTTTGTATTTCTGTACAACGTCTGCCTTCTTCCAGAATGCATCATGCTCAAAACGACCAAATATATCAGGTGGCAAAATGGTTTTGCGTTTATGCTCTTGCACCTTAGGTCTTATGGTATGAAGTCCAGGGGTTCCTGCCCGTTGATCAAATTCAGCTACATCAAACTTAATGTGATTGAAGTCATGCTCAAATGTTGGTTCACCAATGAACTGATACACTTGCTTGAGTGCATATTCAGGGTCTTGAACCAAAGTCTCGTATTGCAACAATAGTAATTGTTCAGGGGCATGTTCACCGAAGTAAGCTTGCTTTAAAGCATTAAATGCATACCCTACCATCCCATTGCCTCCCGCAACCCCGTCCACTCTTGAATAGACTGTGCCGCCACTTAAGTAATTAAAAATAGAGGAAGGTTGAAATACGTTCTTATCTATTAAACGCTCAATACTATCAATAATCCATGGCATGTCTCTGACACAGGCAATGATTTTAGATTGGGGATATAAGGTTTTAAGTAGTGTGGAATGTGCACACCAAGCACGACTTGTATCAAAGATTACCTCAGCTTGATTGGATTGGTAATAGCCTTCCATCAACGATCTAATAATGGTTTCTCGCTGCTTATCGTCAATGAAGACTGAGAACTCATTTTGTCCACTCATTTGTTCTAACAAAGAACCGACCAATCCCGCCAAAGGACCACTCATGCTGGCATGAAAGCGAGGGTTCTGACTCAATAATGCTGAGAGAAGTGTTGAGCCTGAACGGGGAAGACCTGAAATAAAATGATGGGTTGGCATGAAAGAAGAACTTTTTAAGCATGTATGAATACTCAATATTGACATTAATTAACATAATGTCAATTGATTGCGATATGAATGTGATATATGTAACTTTAATATAAATATTATAAAATTATGATATATTAAGATTAATATGAATTTTTAATAAAAAATTTGTAACTCTTTAATCCAAATCTCATCATTCCTGTTAATGAGTTTTTCTCTAAAGCTTTATTGATTGGAGTGATCTTTGAATCGTTTTTACCGACTCATTTTTAATAGTGCCTTAGGTGTCGTCCAAGTCGTCTCAGAAAAATCACGCTCCAAGAGTAAGACCAAATCGCGCTCAGCCATCAAGGCCTCAACGACTCAAAACAATTCCACTAGCGTTCTGATTAAATCCGTTGCAGGAGCAGTTTTTTCGTTATATGCGAATTTAAGTGCTGCAGGCAGTTATACAGGTATTAATGGCGCTAATGGTACTTTTGCATCTCCTGCTGGGGCTAGTGGGTTTGTTGGACTTACCATTGGTGCAGGCTCATTTACTATTACAGGTTCTGATTCAATAACTGGTGGTGCTGGTGGTGCTGGATATATTGGTTTAAATAATGTTAGTGGTTTTTCGGGCAGCACAGGTGGTAATGGTGGAGAAGGAGCATATATAACAGGCTTGGGTAATACAGCGTTTACCAATAGCGGTTTAATTTCTGGTGGTAACGGTGGCGTTGGTGGTAATGGTGGTAATGGCAGAGACGGATGTGCAGGTGGTAATGGTGAAGCCGGAGTATCCGTAACAGGGTCAACAGGGTCAGTTACAAACCTAGACAACAACAATGGTGGTTCAATTTTAGGGGGTAATGGGGGCTATGGGGGTAATGGTGGTATTTTCTGGACCAATCCAGCCGCTAATGGGGGAGCTGGCGGTGCCGGAATTTTTATAACAGGATCTGGTAATACAGCGATTACCAATAGTGGCTCAATTGCTGCTGGTAATGGTGGTAATGGTGGTAATGGCCAAAGTGGTTCAGGGGGTTATGGTGGTAATGCCGGTGATGCCGGTGATGGAGGTGCAGGGATAAGTGGTAACACAACAACTACCAATATAGGTTCAATTTATGGAGGCAATGGAGGCAATGGAGGCAATGGAGGCAATGGAGGCCCTGGTTATAGTGGTAAAAATGGAGGCAATGGTGGCAATGGTGGTGCCGGAATAAGTGTCTTAGGATTTGGTAATTCAAAGATTACCAATAGTGGTTTAATTGCTGGAGGTGCTGGAGGTGCTGGCGGTTTTGGCGGTGCTTCGGGAGGTGGTGGTTATTTTGGACCACCTGCTATAGGGGGTAATGATGGTGCCGGTGGTGCCGGTGGTGCTGGTATAAATATTTCAGGATCAGGCACAACAACAATTACAAATTATATTGGTGGAAAAATACAAGGTGGCGCTGGAGGTATTGGTGGTTTTTATAGTGCTGGAACTGGAGGTTCTGGGATAAGTGTTTCTGGATCAGGCACAACAACAATTACAAATTATATTGGTGGAAAAATACAAGGTGGCGCTGGAGGTATTGGTGGTTTTTATAGTGCTGGAACTGGAGGTTCTGGGATAAGTGTTTCTGGATCTGGAGCCACAATAATTAATAATTACGGTTTGATTGCTGGTGGTCTTGGGGGTAATGGAGACCATAATTTTTTCCGTAGCTATGGTGCAAGTGCAGGGCTGGGCATCAGTATTGCAGGAACTGGATCGACAACCATTAACAATAGTGGCCGAATTATTGGTGGTACTGGTGGTATTGGCTATAACGGTTTTTGGGGCGGTGTAGGTGGAACTGCCGGAGATGGCATAAGTGTTGCAAGAGTAGGAATCACAACAATCACCAATCAAACAAGCGGTCAAATTAGTGGTGGTGCTGGTGGTGGTGCTGGTGGTAGCTCCTATTTTCAGGGTGGTGGTGGTGCAGGGATAGGATTAACAGGTGCTGGAACAACAACTATTACCAATAGAGGCAGTATCGCTGGCGGCGCAGGATACTCAGGTGCTGCTGGTATTTATATTGGACCCAGTGCAGTTGGTTCGGTCAATATAACAAATCAAGGTACTATTTCATCAGGTATTTCATCACGTCAGTCAGCTGCTGGAAATATTGTTAATAATTCAACATCACTTCAGTCCTTCACTCTGGATAATGGGCAATCTAATTTAACCTTCACAGGTACTTTGCCTAACGCATATAACATTATTATTACTAATGGTACGACAACGAATACCTATGGCCAGCTCAATGCTTTAGATGCTGGTAATGGTGCTATGACTTTTGGCATCTCTAGTTTATCTGCATCGATAGTCAGTGGAACCTATTCTGACGTATTACAGGGTCTTTACGGATCATTATCTGGAAACACCATCACAGGCCTATCAAGCTCCTTTTCTGTTACATGGACTAGTACGAGCTATTTAAGCTATCTTTTTAATCTTGTTCAAAATACAGCCTACAGTACCACTGGTGATTGGGACTTAGTGGTGTCTGGCGGGCTAGTCTCTACAAATATATCAGGCGTTGGAACTGTCTACCAGTCTACTAATTTAGGAACCTCGGTTAATTCGACATTTGACGGAGGAACTTTACAAGTTTCTTCTGCTGGAGCTATTCCTGATCACTTTACGATTAACTCGAACAATGGGGTAATTGATCAAAACGGTGTAGCGTCTAACTTTACTGGTGTAATTTCTGATGCTGTTAGCGGTACACCAGGTTCTATTAAGATTGCTAATACTGGAAATGGTGGTTCAGTCACTTTTTCTAATACCAATACCTACTCTGGTTCAACTACGATCAATAGCGGTGCGACTTTAGCCTTGTCTGGCAATGGTTCAATTGCTGCTTCTAGTGGCGTTAGTAATAGCGGTACCTTTGATATTTCTCACACCAATAGTGGTGCCACTGTTCAAGCGATTTCAGGAAGTGGTGCTATTATTTTAGGTGCGCAAAACCTCACTATCACAAATGCCAGTGGTAATTTAGCTGGTGCAGTAGTAGGTGGCACAGGTGGCCTTAACATCACAGGCGGTAGTCAAACGCTTTCAGGTGACAATACCTTTAGTGGCGGAGTAAAAGTACAAGCAGGAGCCTCTCTCACTATTACCTCTTCAAGTGCCTTGGGTTCTGGCACCTTGGCTTTGGTTGGAAGTAGTTTAATACCAGTTACATTCAACATCACAGCTAATACCACGATTTCGAATACTATTACGTTTGCTGGTGATCCAGTATTTAATGTGGCCTCAGGCACAACGACTACAGTATCTTCACCTATTACTAACGGAAGTGTTGCGGGTGATGTTGAATTGACTGGTAGCGGTACTTTAGAATTGACAGCGATTAATACGTATTCAGGCTTAACAAGCATTGCCTCGGGCTCAACGTTGGCATTGAGTGGTGTCGGCTCTATTACACCATCCACGTCAGTCACTAATAACGGTACTTTTAATATTGCAGGTACAACGGGTAATGTGGCTTTAGGTGCTTCTTATACACAGACTGGAAAATTGGTCATGGGTTTTACCCCTACCAATAATCAACAGCTCAATGTGACCGGTGTAGCCAGTTTGGCAGGGACGCTTGATTTAGTGGCTAGTAGTGGAAAGTATTTAGCAGGTAAATACACGCTTCTTACAGCTAATGGTGTATCAGGAACTTTTGGGGCCTTTAGTTCTAATTTAAGTGACTACACAAATCTAACCTCCTTATTGAGTTATGACACTAACGATGTGTATCTAACCTTCATCCCTAATACAGCTAATACGCAACAGTCTTTAGTCAATACTTCATCAGCTTTGCAAGGTTCCTTCAACCGCCAAACCTCCATCATCAACAACGGTTTAAGCTACGACTGTTCATTGTTTGATGTGCATGGGTTATGTATCTCTACGGGTGGTCGTTACACCAACACCAATACGCCTACAGGAGATAGCACAGGTGCTTTGGTGATTGGCGGTTACCATGTGAATGACAATGTTCGTATAGGGGCTTATTTAGACCAAGGTGTTGCTTCTTCAACACCTGCAGGCATTAATCTAAAGCAACATAATCCGTTATTCGGTGCCTTTGCTGTATGGCAAGCTAGACAAGATGGTTTAGGGGCTCAAGTAAAAGTCGCTGCTGGTTACAATGACTCAGACATGACCGTTACTCGTGCTGTAGTTGGCACATCTGAAGCTGGTTCAGGTTCAACCAGTCTAACAAGCCAAGCAGTGTCTCTTGTTGGTAGTTACGGAGTTGAGATGCAAGGCAGTTGGATTGCTTCGCCTTATGTAGGCATTCGCTACACCGATGTTAAGGCAGGTGGTTATACAGAAGCATCAAGCGCAACTGTGACTGTACCATTGTCCTATGCAAGCCTTAGCCAATCAACGACTTCACTCTTAGCTGGAATTCGTTGGTCAGGTAAGTTAACTGATAGAGTTGGTTTAAATGGCAGTGTGGGTGTTGAGCAAGATGTGAGTAACAACAACTCGAACTTCACAGCGACTGGTGTAGCAGGACTTACCCCAATTTTGTTTAACACAGACATCAATAAGACTAGACCGGTTGCAAGTATCGGAACTACTGTTTCCATTGATAAGAGACAGCAACTAGCCTTTAGTGTGTTCTATAGCGAGCAAGCCTTTAGTAAGAGCAGTAA
>Ga0364880_10502_pt1 | contig 13776 bp, 14 predicted proteins | sample ExccelJu500001D3_5_FD_206927 | JGI IMG/M metagenome (GOLD analysis project Ga0364880, IMG submission 206927) | Enriched cells from Trout Bog Lake Hypolimnion, Wisconsin, USA - BchlTB.July30.5000.01.D3 | ecosystem: Environmental > Aquatic > Freshwater > Lake > Hypolimnion/Profundal zone | place... | reverse complement strand
TGCGTCATAGAACTCTCCCAGTTCGATGAGACTGCCTTTTACTGGGCAAGTCTCAAATTTGAGCGGAATCAACTCCAAATGTTTCCTTTGTGTGAAATCAGGCGAAACCTCTGCCTGAAATTGATCTCTATCAGCCAACCTAGCAGGCTATTTACGATACGGGGTAACTCCTTTCATATCGAACCGAGTCTTTGTAATCTGTTACTTATGGCGATAATCTGGGGATTGAGAGTTCTTCAGTAGGGATGAAAGAAGTCGCTTTCAGGGCTTGCGAAGCCTTTATATGGCGAGTATGCTTTCAGTTAAAGGATAGCTTATCGGTAATTTAGGCATACGTTAAGCGCTTCTTTTGATCCAGGCAGTCGACCACTGAGGCGGTCAACAAGCCATGTCAACCAATCCTGATTCGAACGCGGAGCCGATGAAGTTTGAATCGATTCTGCAGCTTGACGTTCCAAAAGGCCGGGATGGGAAGCACAAGCGGATTGTCACGCAATTGTTGAGCGACATCGATCAGTTGGCAAAGGGCACGGCGCTGAAAATTCCCCTCTCCGCCTTGCCGGACACAAAAGAGAACATCCGTTCTGCGCTCAATCGCGCGACGCACTTCAGAGGAATGGAAGTGGCCACATCCAGCGACGCGGAATTCCTCTATGTGTGGAAGGTTGAACCCGAATCCTGAATCGGCCTGCTCTGACGCTCCATTGCTGAAGTGTCCTCTCGCATACGACAATCGATCATGGCTTCCGTGCGCATCGACAAATGGCTCTGGGCTGCCCGCTTCTTCAAGACGCGGGCGCTGGCCAGCAAGGCTTGCGACCTGGGCCGCATTCACTCCAACGGCATATCCGCCAAGCCCGCGCGTGAAGTACGCGTAGGCGACATGCTGCAGGTTGTCAATGAGGGCGGCGAATTTAAGATTGAGGTTCTGCTGCTGAGCGAGATGCGAGGCCCGGCGGCGGTTGCGCAAACGCTCTACCGCGAGACTGAAGAAAGCAAGGCCGCGCGGATCAAGTTGGCCGAAGAGCGCAAGGCGATGCAGTTGTATGCCCCCCTGCCGGAACACAGGCCCTCCAAACGAGACCGCCGCAGAATCATCCAGTTTCGCGGCGGAAACTAACTCAAGTAAGACTCATGGAAGATCTATCCACAAGCTTAGTCAGGCAGAGTGCCGTGTCTCTTACTCCCAGTGACCTATCAGCGTAAAGCTGGCGCTTCCCGGCGTCTCTGTGATTGAAGTGTTGGTATTCACATAATAGTTATGCATGATCAGAGTTACCCTGCTTCCTCCCGCGACCGCCAGGTGCACAGATTGCGAAAGCGTGTAATGAGGATTGGGCGTGGCTGAGCCAACCCTGCTCGCGGCAAAGCCGGTCATGGCCTCGTAGCCGCCCAAAACCGTATCCAGATACCATTCCGCTCCCGAAGCCAGAGCCGCATCATAATCGGCCTCGGCAAACAGATGGTCGATCACGAATGTCTTGCCCGCGGGAATGACGATACATAAATACCCCTTGCTCGCCGGCTGGGGATAGGTATCGAACTGTTGATACTGCTCGTAGCCGGTGAGACTGCTCTCCGGCGCAAAGCAGGACTGCGCCTGATCGGTGGGAATGAGTAACTGCGGGTCATTGGAAGGCGAGTTGGGATAGCGGGAATGGCGTGGCAAATGAACCTGTCCGAACAGCGGAAAGGCGGCAAAGGAGACAGTTGCAAGAATCAAACAAAGAGGGCGGCAATTCATCTCTCGATCGTCCTGAAGGTGGATTTATAGGCGATTTCTTCTACTAGACGCAGTGCGCGGCGCTTCCGTTTGCCCAGGAACTACAGGAGAGAAAGAGCGTGCTCGTAGACGAATCATAGTATGTCACTCCGCGCGGATGCTGCACACGCCATGCACTCTGAGGCCCCAACTTTAGCAAACTCATCGGCGGCATATATATTTTTCCTGCGCGATCACCCGGAAATGATCCAACTGGGCTGTGCGTTGATCCTCCTGAGGCCTCGATGAGACTGCTTCTAGTAAACTGAGTTGGGACTCCCGCCGCGAGAACTACGAATTCCGCATCTTTCTGGACGTAATGTCGGGAAAGATCAGTGAGCACCTCATCGCCGTCCGTGTCTACGACCGGCACGAAAACGCAGGCGTGGCCAGACGGTGATCGCCGCGCAAGAGAAGTAGGTCCCATGCGATTTGAACTTTTTCTGGCAGCGCGTTACCTCAAAGCCAAGCGGCGGCAAGCCGTGGTGGGCGTAGTCACCACCATCTCCATCGCCGGCGTGGCCGCAGGCGTGGCCGCGCTGGTCATCGCCCTGGCCATCACCAACGGCATGAAGCGCGATCTGCAGGATCGACTTCTGGGATCGAGCGCGCACGTGCAGTTGATGCGCGTAAAAGACGACGGAATTCGCGACTGGCAACCGCTCATCAACCGGTTGCAGCGTTTGCCTCACGTTACCGCCGCAGCGCCCGGGCTTTACGAGCAGGTGCTGGTGGCACGAGGAGCCCGCGATGGCGGCGCGCTGCTGGAAGGCATTGTCCCCGCCCAGGAACAGACCGTCAGCGACCTGCTGACCTCGGCCACGCCAGGCTCGGTGCAGGCACTGGAACCGCAAGCTGGGCCGGCCGCTGCTCCAGGCACGGACCTGCCGCCAATCGTTCTCGGTAAAGAGCTGGCGGATACGGTTGGCGCAAACATTGGCGATTCCGTAATGGTGATCAGCCCGCAGGGGGAGATGACGCCCATCGGCGTCTTCCCCAAGGTTGTGCGCTTTCGCCTGGCCGGCACCTTTCACTCCGGCTTTTACCAGTACGACGCGCAGGAGGGCTTTCTGCGCCTGGCCGACGCGCAGCGCCTGTTCGACGAACCGGATCTTCTGTCTGTCATCAGCTTCAAGGTGGACAATCTGGATCACGCTCCCGCCATTGCAAGCACTATCGAACAGGCCGTCGGCAAGGGCTACATGACCACCAACTGGATGGAGCAGAACCGCGAGCTCTTCCGCGCCCTCAAGCTCGAACAGGTGGTCACCTTCATCGTGATTGCCCTCATTGTGATCGTGGCCGCCCTGAACATTCTCATCGCCCTCACCATGATGGTGATGGAGAAGACGCGCGACATCGCTGTCATGATGAGCTTCGGCGTCGAGCCCGGCCAGGTGCGGCGCATCTTCCTGATGCAAGGCCTGCTCATCAGCATCATCGGCACCGCCATTGGCCTGGCGCTTGGATATTTCGCTGCCTGGGCCGGCGGACATTACCACTTCATCCATCTCTCCGCCGAGGTCTACTCCATCGATACCCTTCCCTTCGCGCCCCGCCCGCTGGATGGAGTCATCGTCGCTGCGGTCTCTATCGGTATTTCAATGTTGGCTACTGTTTACCCCTCATTCAGTGCTTCCCGTGTCCTGCCCGCCGAGGCGCTGCGGTACGAATAAAGGAGTCAATGGATTGAGCAATTGGCGGACGGTTCTTTTTCGAATGAGTTGTGCCGCCGCATTCTTAGGCGCGGGCGCAGCGTTGTTGGACTGGACGGCGCCGTTTCCTCTTGTCCACCTTGCGGACGGCAGCTACAGTATCGGTCCTTGGGATGACCGGGTATTCGAGGCTGGGTTGGGTTTCTCCGCGTTAACGATTGTCCTTGCGGCCTTTGGACGCGGCATGCGGCGATGGCTGCTGAGTGCGCTTGCGTGTTGTTGCTTGCGCTATCCGCCTTTGGCTTCCTGGGAAGTCATCGGTAGCTGATTCCAATGGAGTTTTGCTGCCTCCGTAGCGCATGCTGATGCTCATAGCCCATTTGACAATGTGCCACATTTTGTGTCACATTTAGGTCATGCCCAGCATTAACACTCGCCAACTCCGCGATACCCGACAGCTTTTCACCTGGCTAGAGGCCGGCGAGGTTGTCGAGCTCAAGAAGCGCAATCGCGTTGTGGCCCGCATTGTGCCCGAGTCGCCGAGGATTGAGCCCGTGAAAATGCCGGACTTCGCAGCGCGCCGCCGCGCGATATTTGGCGACCGTGTGCTGACCCCGGTTGCCGATCTAATTGCTGACCGGGAGAGCAGCCGCTATTGAGCGTTTACGTTGACTCAAGCTTTCTGGTTTCGAGCTACATCCCGGACGCGCACTCTTCGCGCGTTGACAGATGCATGGCTGGCAGCCCTGTCGTGGGTCTCACTGAGTTCAATCGCACCGAACTGGCAAACGCGATCTTTCAGCAAGTGTTCCTGAAGCGGCTCACTCCCGCAGATGCGGCTCATGTCTGGAGTGATTTTCAGCGCGATTGCACTGATGGGGTCTGGACTGGGGTGGGATTTCCTTCTCACGCTTGGGAGACCTGCGCCGATCTCGCTAGGCGCTACGGTCCAACACTAGGCGTCCGCACCCTGGATTCGCTGCACGTAGCCTGCGCGCTGGAGTTGAAGGTGCAACGCTTCTGGACCTTCGACGACCGGCAGGCTAGGCTGGCAAAGGCAGTTGGACTGGATACCAGCCCAGAATGGCCTGCCTGATAAACCATCACTGCGGCGTAATAATCCCGCCCAGCGCATGGCACCGGGGTAATACGATGCCGCGGTGATCCACTTCAGCAGCAGGCCCGGCGGGCTGGTCAGGAGCAGGCTGGCTTGCCCGCTCCAGCAAGGCTCCGCCACAGGCTGGACACCAGTCCGCGATGGTTTCCTGAGCAAGAACGGCGTGGCAATGGCTGCAAATGCGTTCCATACCTCAAAAGCTTACCGGATCGGGCTTCCCTGCGGAACCGGCATCCACTTCCCGGCCTTTACACTGAACATATGCACCCTCCCCTTCGCCTGGTGGCAATCGATATGGATGGAACCCTGCTGCCAAGCCTTTCGCATGAAATAACCCGCCGTACAGGCTTGGCGCTCAAGACTGCTCAGGAGGCGGGAATCATTGTCGCCATCGCCACCGGCAGACGCGTTGCCTATACGGCGCCGCTGCTGGAAGGCCTCGGCCTGCGAGCGGATACTCCCCTCATTACGTCCAATGGAGCAGTGGTACAAACTCTGGGCGGAGAGCTGCTCGACGGCTGCCTGCTCGAGGCGCGGGTGGCACGCGGGCTCTGTGGACTGCTCAGGCAGTTCGGATCCCTGGTTTTCACCTTTGACAAGCCGGGACGCGGCGCTCTGGTAGTCGAAGACCTGGAACAGGCCCATAAGAGCATTGCCCTGTGGGTTGAAGCCAACCGCGGCGCGATTGAGATCGTCAAGCCGCTGGAACTGGCGCTCAGCGACGGCGAAGACCCTATTCAAGGGATGGTGGCCGGTGCAATCGGCAGGATGCGGGAGGCTGAAAAGTCGCTTAAGGACAGCGAGTGGAGCGGCAGTTGCACCTGCGTCAAAACCGAGTATCCGGCGCGCGACCTGTCGATTCTGGATCTGCTGCCGGCTGGCGTCTCAAAGGGCTGGGCGCTCGGCCGTCTCGCCGCCCGGTTGGGGGTGGACCGCAAGCAGACCATGGCCATCGGCGACAACTGGAACGACGTGGCTATGCTGGAGTGGGCTGGCCAGGGCGTGATAATGGGCAATGCTGCCAGTGAATTGTGCGCCATGGCCAAAATGCGCGGCTGGAAACTGGCGCCGCCCAACGACGAGGACGGAGTGGCCGTGGTGCTGGAAGCGGCCGTGGAAAAACTTTCTTCTGCACAAGCGTGAACAGATCATTAAGATTGGAATGTGCGATTGGGAATGCGCGAAAATCTCCTCATCACGGTGGCAAGTGTGGCGTGCCTGGCAGCCGGCGCGGCGTCAGCGCAGGCAGCCGAACGCGTGACCCTGCGCAACGGCTTCGCCATGGACTGCGACCATCACGCCAAGGCCGAGAGCCGCGTCCGCCTCTACCTGACCGCCGGCGAAGACAACTACATCGAGTTCGCGCCGCAGGAGATCGCCGCAGTGGAATCGCTTCCCGATCCACCGCCAGCCGCCAAAGAAAAGCCTTCCGCAACTGTGCCATCTCCAGGTTCCAACGCCCACCTCAACCCGGCCGACCTTGCCGAGATGCTGGCCAATGCCGGCCGGGAGCACAACCTGGACGTTGACCTGCTGGCCAGCGTTGTCAAAGCCGAGAGCGCTGGCAATGCCCGCGCCGTCAGCCGTGCCGGAGCCCGCGGACTGATGCAACTGATGCCCGGAACCGCAGCCAATCTGGGGGTTGAAGACAGCTTCAAGCCCGACCAGAATGTGCGCGGCGGCTCGACGTACCTGGATGCACTTCTCACCCGTTATCACGACAACCTGGCCTTGGCCCTGGCCGCCTACAACGCCGGACCGGCGGCAGTGGACAAGTACCACGGCATCCCGCCTTACCACGAGACCAGGGCCTACGTCGCGCGTGTGATTCATGAGTTCAACCGCCGTGTGAAGGCGCGCGCGGTCCAGGCCCGTCTCTCCGTTGCGTCTGTCGCGGTTCCGCAGAAAAATACAGTCCGCTAGGGCCAGCCCTCCGCAATCACAGGTGAGAACATAGACTCTGGATATATCCATGGCCGGGACGGAGAGCGCTTGAAAAAGAATCAACTGATTCTGGGTTTGGTCGTGCTGGCGGGGCTTATAGCCCTCGTGGTTTGGGGACGCGACAGGATTCACTTCGACTTTGGAGAATTTCGCGCCCAACTGGCGCTGGCCAACTGGTGGAAGATCGCGATCGGAACCGGATGCATCTACCTGGGCTATGTCTTCCGCTCGGTGCGCTGGGCTCTGCTGCTCCGGCACAACAAAAAGGTACCGCTCCTTTCACTCCTGGGAACACAAGTCATCGGCTTTACGGCTGTGGCTCTGATTGGCCGCATTGCTGACCCAGTGCGGCCCTACCTGGTGGCCAAAAAGACAGGCCTGCCGCTCAGCAACCAGTTCGCTGTTTACATCGTTGAAAGGCTCTTCGACGCCGGATCGATGGCGCTGATCTTTTCTTCGGCTATTGTTCTGACCGCCTGGCTCGGACTGCCTGGCGCCCTGCCCCACCCTGAAATCGTGAGGAAGGCCGGTTATTGGGGGATGGCCCTGACCGTCCTGGGTGCTCTCTTCCTGATTGCCGTACGCATGGCCGGTGGAGCAGTGGCCGCGTTTCTTGAGGCTGCCTTTGGCATCGTATCCAAGCGTCTGGGCAATGCAGTCGGACAAAAGATCCGCAGCTTCCGCAGCGGCCTCGACGCGATGCGCACATTTGGCGACTTTGGCGTTGTCGTCGCGCTCTCGCTGGGCATGTGGCTATTGATTGCTCTGGCCTACCTGGAAACGATGCAGGCCTTTACCGCCAGCCCGGAGCTGGCCGGAATGACACCGGCCAAGTGCGTATTGCTGTTGGCGGTCAGTGGAATCACAAGCATCATCCAATTGCCGGTGCTGGGCTGGTTTACGCAGATCGGCGTGGTGGCCGCGGCCCTTGCCAGTTTCTATGGCGCAGCGCCCGAGGCGGCCACTGCCTGCGCCGCCACCATCCTGCTGGTATCCTTCCTGGCCATCGTGCCTGTGGGCCTGATCTGGGCACATTTCGAGCACGTAAGCCTGCGCAAGATAACCGTGGAAAGCGAAAACGCCGGCGAGGAGTAGCCTGCGGACGAAACCCCGCAGCAGGTCTGACCGATCAACGCGTTGGCACTCCGAAAATGGCGATCGCTCGCCGTTAAGTTCCTATACAAGAGGCATCTGCCCGGCTTTCGCCGGGACCGCGGGCCGCGTGAACCGAATCGTTGCCGGACCAACGGCCCCGCCCGTCATGATCATGCTCATCGCCTGCTCCATGTTCAGGTCGGTATCGGTGACCCTCTCGATGGGTAGTATTTGCAGAAAGGCCGAGGTCGGGTTGATGGCGTTGGGCACCAGAACCGCAGCCAGCAACTCGCCACTTGTCGAATCAGTCAGGGTTCGCGTCAGGAATCCAATGCTCTTCTGGCCAGCAATGGGAAAGTCCACCAGCACCACGCGCTGACTGGACTCATTCTTGGCCATCATGCTGTCCAGCAATTGCCGCACCGACGTGTAGACTTTGGCCACAAAAGGCAGGCGCTCCAGAACTGCCTCGAAGAGATCGAAAGCCTGGCGGCCCACGACCAGTGACGTCACGCGGCCCACCACGTAGAGCATAGCCAGGGTGAGAACAATGGCCAGCACGGATTGCAACCAGGGCTGGCTGAGCCAATCCTGAGGAAAGAAAGCCGCCAGGAATCGCACCACGGGTAGCCCAGCCTTGGCCAGAGAACCCAGAAGAAAGCTGAAGATCAAGTAGGTAACAAAGAGCGGTCCAATGGTGATCACACCGGCCAGGGTGTTACGTTGCAAACTGCGCAGAGTACGGGCAAGCACTGGTTTCACACGCCTCTCCTGTTTATGAGAATAAGGTACGAGGATACTCGAATGCAGCGGCACGGTTGTGTATAAATGAACTGGATTCTGGCAACTTGTAGGACGATCGCGGCACCGTCCACGGCTCATCTGCAACAACGGTATGCCCTCTCTGGCGCTGGGAATTGTCTTTGGCAAACAATAAGCGTACTCATGAGATCGTGAAAATCCTTATATAGTGGAGAATGAAGGAAGCTCATGAACGATTCCGAGGATTTTGGCTTGAACGATCAAGGCCGTCTGGCACAAATCGTGGGCGAATCTCATCCGCGTGCTGTGGGCTCCCCGCTGCCGGTAGGGTCCGGCGGACGGTCCTCGCGGACGTCTGCCCAGGACGGCCTGAAACCTGTTTCGTCTGCCCTGCCTCCGGGGCGCGCGCTGGCCAATTCCTCGGCAAACGCCTCTCAGGCAGAGCAGCCTTCCAGCATTCAGCGCGCAGTGAGTGCCCTGCGGCTGGCGCTGCCGTTCGTCCAACGAATCTTGCCGCTGCTTGACGGCAATATCGCCACCACTGTCTCCAATATCCTCAGCCCGCATCCGCAGACCCAGCAGCCACCCTCTCCAGTCAACCTTGCACACATCGAAGATGGCCTGGCCGATCTCCAGACGCAGCATCGCGATCTGCGCGAGCAGGTCGTGGAGCAGAATTCGTCTCTGAAGCGGGTCGAAGACCAGTTGGAAATGGTCCGTGAAGCAACCGACCGCAATACGTTGGAACAACAGGAACTTATCGAGGACCTGAAGGGCGTCGGCAACAAGGTCAATCTGCTTGCGCTCACCGCCCTGTGCCTTCTGGCCATCTCCATCGTCTTGAATGTGGTTCTTTACCTCCACATCCAGCGCGTTCTTCCTTAAGATTCTGCATCTCGCGCTCAGGTCAGTCCCTTTTTCAGGTTTTGTGCTGACAAAAAGGCGCGACAAACGCCGTAAGTTGGTGATACGCCTGATGCAACGCAATCTTATAGCAGATTTCAGATTGGATTGGCGGTCCCAGAATGCATCATATTCCATGCCGTCAATCAGTGTATTGCTTATATAAATACTGATTTGATGGTTTTTGCTACCTTTTACGAACTTCATGATTAGAGACATTGCCAGCCGTATTTTCAGGGGACTAGTATTCGGGTTAGTTCAACCGGGCTTGCACGCTATAGTCCGGCATTAGCACTATGCAGTTATCCCAAGTTCACAGAGCTTCACCAACGAGCGGCGCTTAAAAGCGCACGCACACGGAGTGTCTCGTCATGGCATGGTATGCCTACTGCATCGGTGAAAAAATTGCATTTCCAGAAATTGCCCGTCATCGTAAACCTGTTCCAATGGAATCCGTCCTTGGCGTAAGCGGCAATCAAGTATTTCTTTACCCCGCCAGCGACCTTGCCATCGTTGTCAGCGAACACAACCCACAGGAAACCCTGAACCAGAAATCCGGCGTGGACCACGCACGGGTCATCGCCGACTGCTTCCAGCATTCCACCGTGCTGCCCTTTCGATTTGGAACTGTCTTTAATGACGACGAATGTCTGCGCAAGTCGATCCGCTCAAACCAGCGCCAGTTCCAGGAAAACATCGACAAGCTCCGCGGCAAAACAGAGATGCACCTGAAGATCTTTGTCGACGACTGCTGCACCCGCGAAATCGAGCGGCGTCTTCCCGCCGAGGGTGTTGGTAGGGAGTATCTGACCAACCTGCGGGAGACAGCGTCTCGTACGCGCGAGCGGCAGACCCGCGCGCGCGCGGTCAGCTTCCAGATGCACCGCTTGTTCCAGCCGCTCGACGAAGAAGTCAGCTGCCGGCTTACCGAAAGCGGCAAGATGGTCTTGGACATCTCCCACTTGATCGACCGCAAGTATGTTGAGCGCTACCAGAACAAATTCGCCACCACCAGCGCCAACATGCGTGAGTGCCAGATGCAGATCTCGGGCCCGTGGCCGCCTTACCACTTTGTGCACCGGCTTACACGTACCGGGCATGCGCAGCCTCAACCATCCCCGATCGTTCACACTCAGCCTGACGTTTCAGTTGCAACGCCGATAGTCTTCATTCCAGAGCCGATTCCGGTCCTGGCTTAAGCTCGGTCCAGGTTGGCACGGACCAGTCACCTCAAATAAAACAGCCCCGGCGATGGCCGGGGCTGTTTTATTTTGATCGGAGTACAGGCACCTCTACAGTGTGCTCGTGCTCTTGGGGCGCGAGAGCACGAAGGTCTTTCGGCGATCCTTCGAGGCGTGGTCGATCCTCCTCCAGAAACCTACAAAGTAGTCGATCGCGGAAATTACGGAAACCAGCACCGTGAAATAGATAGCGGCAATTGCAATCCACTTGACCGGCACAATGAGCCAGCCGAACTGCCACTGATACCAGCCATGGGCCAGGATGGCAGAGACCACACACACAATCTGGATGACCGTCTTCAGTTTGCCCAGGTCGCTGGCCTGGATGGTAAAGCCCTCTGACGATGCAATGGAGCGCAGTCCGGAGATGAGGAACTCGCGGCCAATGATGACCACTACAATCCAGACCTTGACAACCTGCGGGTTATAGGCCACCAGGGCGATCAAGGCGCCGGTCACCATGATCTTGTCGGCTATAGGGTCCAGCAACATGCCCATGGTCGTGATCTGTTTGCGCTTCCGAGCCAGGTAACCGTCCAGGCCGTCCGTGATCGAGGCCAGCACAAATAGGACTGAAGCCAGAATCTCCTGCTCGCCGCTGTGGCCTTGCCAGGGAAAGTGCGGCGACAGTATCCAAAGCAACAGCGGGATCATGACGATCCGGCTCATCGTGATTGAATTAGGTAAGTTCATTTATAATCAACAACTTGAGATATCAACAACATGGTTTGTTGGATTTTTGCGGAAAGCTGCACGCGAAATACTCAGGAAATCGAGATCGAGGAAGCTCAACGCGCGGCCCTCCAGAAGTCCAAGAATATCACGGTGAGCGATACCGCCGATCAATGGCTGCGCTCCCAACAGTGGCAGAACCGAAAGTCTAAGACGATCAGCCACTGTACCGCCAGGAGGATCGCCCGGCTCAGGATCACGGTGTCCAGGCCCAGGGGCACTGTCTCTCGCGCTTCATGACAGTCCGGTACCGGCCTGAATCTGCTACTCATCCGTGCGAAATTCGAAGCCTTCACCGTACTTGATGCGGCCAAGACGTGGAACTGCTTTTAACGCGCTGTGAGCAGCTAAAAGTAATATGTACCAGTTGCAAATAAGTAACTTTCTTCGGTGGCAAATGAGTAACAATCAACAGTTTAAATATTTACAATAATCCCCTTGCTTTTGCTGTTTGTCGGCAGTATATTTCCCGCCAGCTTATCTTCTCTCTACTGCCGCTCGTTGTAACTTGGATCCCATTTTTGATCGGGAGCCCACAGTTGCCCAACGAGACCGCGCCTGGGCCAAGTCGCACCGGAGACTGGTTCTGTCGTACTTTTTCGTAACTCCCGTGCAATATCTTGGGCGTGAACAGTGGCCAGGAGTCAACATCCTGTGCGACGGGGCGGCTCTCCGCCGTTTTCGTTACAGGCTTGAACGTGATGGAGGGTTGTACGATGTCCGACCGTGAAAGCAATCTCATTGGGAAAATCAACCATGGTGTTTTGTTGCCGCTGACTGTAGTAGCCTGCCTGCTTTCTTCAGCCCTTGCGGGAGCGCAGACCACGGTTTCGGCAACATCGGTGGCCTTTGGCAACGCAGTGGTCAACACGACCAGCGCGGTCAGGTCCGTTACCCTCAAGAACACCGGCGCGGCCTCCATCACCATCAATTCGCTCTCTGTGACGGCGGGAACTCCCTATGCGATCAAGCCCACCTCGACATGCCTTAATCCAACGCTGGCCGCCGGCGCCAGTTGCACGGTTGCTCTCACGGACACGCCAACTTCGCTCGGCGCCGAGCCGGCGGGCACTCTGACCATCACTACAACTGCGCCCATAAACGGTACACGGACGGTGGCGCTCTCCGGGAACGGAGTCAATCCTACCTCGCTGTATATGATTCCCTGGAACTTCGGCTACGTGCAGGAGAACACCACCAGCGCGGCCCAGTCCCGCATCTTGACGAACAACCAGTTGACGCCGCTCTCCATCTCTTCGATTGCAGTGACGGGCACAGGATTTGCCCTGGATCCATCCACGACATGCGCCAACCCTGGCACGTTGGCCGCGGGCGCCAGTTGCAATATAGCCGTCACCTTCAATCCCACCACGCTCACCACCCAGTCAGGCACGCTGACGGTCGCCTTCAATGCTGCCGGCAGTCCGGATACTGTGGCGCTGAGCGGCACCGGATCTGGCCCGATTACGGTTTCGCCCACGGCGATTGCCTTTGGCAACGTGGTTCAGAGCACGGCCAGCGCCGCCAGAACGATTACGCTCTACAACTCCCAATCGACGCCGATCACGATTTCGCCGATTACCGTTGCAGCCCCTTATGCCATCGCCGGGGGGACATGCGGAACCTCGCTGGCGGCCGGTTCCAATTGCACCATCCCGATCACGCTCACGCCAACCGCTCTGGGCGCGGCTCCGGCGGGCACTCTGACCATCACTACAAATGCGCCTATAAATGGTACGCAGATAGTGGCGCTGTCCGGGGCCGGAGTCACTCCTACCACGCTGTACCTGAATCCCTGGAACATCGGCAACGTGCAGGTGAACACCACCAGCGCGGCCCAGTTCCGCACCTTCACGAACAGCCAGTTGACCCCGCTCACCTTCTCTTCGATTGCAGTGACGGGCACCGGATTTGCCCTGGATCCATCCACGACATGCGCCAACCCCGGCACATTGGCCGCAGGCGCCAATTGCAATATAGCCGTCACCTTCAATCCCACCACGCTCACCACCCAGTCGGGCACGCTGACGGTCGCCTTCAATGCCGCCGGCAGTCCGGATACGGTGGCGCTTTCCGGCACCGGAGTTCCGCCGGTTACGGTTTTGCCCACGACGATTGCCTTTGGCAACGTGGTTCAGAGCACGTCCAGCGCCATCAAGACCGTCACACTCACAAACAACCAGGTGACGGTGCTCAACATCAGTTCTCTCGGCGTGACGGGCGCCGGATTTGCCCTGGATCCATCGACGACATGCGCCAATCCCGGCACGTTGGCCGCCGGCGCCAGTTGCACCATCGGCCTCACCCTCACCCCCGCCTCCACTGGAGTTCTGCCGGCAGGCACGCTGTCCATCAACGACAATGTCGCCGGCAGCCCGCAGACGGTATCGCTGTCCGGCACGGGAGTCACAGCGGTCACGCTCAGCCCATCAAGTGTCTCCTTTGGCGCCGTTGCCGTGAATACCACCAGCGCGACCAAGACGGTGATGCTGAAAAACAATCAATCCGGTTCGTTGTCCTTCACCTCCGTTGTTTTCAACGGACCCTTTGCGCTGGACACCGGCG
>Ga0364880_10435_pt1 | contig 14055 bp, 8 predicted proteins | sample ExccelJu500001D3_5_FD_206927 | JGI IMG/M metagenome (GOLD analysis project Ga0364880, IMG submission 206927) | Enriched cells from Trout Bog Lake Hypolimnion, Wisconsin, USA - BchlTB.July30.5000.01.D3 | ecosystem: Environmental > Aquatic > Freshwater > Lake > Hypolimnion/Profundal zone | place... | reverse complement strand
TCGCATGAACAACAAGCATTCCAGCGCGAATATGTTTGGAAAAAGCCAGATGTGAAAAATCTAATAAGATCATTACTCAATGATTATCCAACCGGAACTATGCTGACGTGGGAGACAAATGAGCCCCCAGAACTTAAAGGAGATCATAAATACGTGCCTTCTCAAGGTGCTGTAAAAATTATCCTTGATGGTCAACAACGTATTACGACCTTGTATATGTTGGTTAGAGGGAAGCTACCACCCTATTACTCTGAAGAAGAAATCGCTCATAAGATATGGGATTTGTACATCAATGTTAGCTCGATGGAACTGGAGTATTACAAGAAAAACCAGATGGAGAACAATCCTCGCTGGGTGCTGATTACCGATATTTTTACCAACAAGGTTAATGCACTCACAGTAATTAAAGACATCTCTAAGACTGAAGCTATTAACAATGATGATCAGTTCAGCATCATGCAAAACATGAATGTGATTGTAGGAATATTGAAACGCGAATTTCTTGAGCAGACCATTCCAGTTAAAGCGAAGTTACGCGAAGCAATTAATATATTTTACATAGTAAATTCAAGCGGGGTTAACCTTACTGATGCGGAGCTGGCATTAGCCCAGATTACCGCTTATTGGCCTGACATAAGAGAGCAGATAAAAACAAAGTTGTTTCAGCTCGGTAAGCAAGGCTGGGTGTTTAAGCTAGACTTTTTTATTTATTGCCTACTTGGGGTCATGTATCACTTGGGCTCGAAGATGGAGAAGTTGCACGACAACTCAAATGATTTGCCATTACGCTCTGCTTGGAAACAACTAAATGACGACACTCTGGATTACGTATGCAACCTGATGCGCGAACATGCCTATGTAGATCATACAAAAGAGATTAACTCCGTATACGCCTTGATACCTATTATCGTTTTTGCTTTCGATAAGGGTAAAAATCGTATGACCGAATTGGAAATAAAAAAAGCTGTGAAATGGTTTTACTACGCTCAAGTTCGTACCCGTTATGTAAGCCAGTTGCCTCAAAAATTAGATAAAGACTTGGGCATAGTTAAAGATAGTCATATGCCATTTGATGCGCTACTTAAGTTGATTGAAGATGAACGCCGATTAGAAATTCAAGCTGATGAGTTTATCGGGGTAGGTATTCAGCACCCTCTTTGGAGCATGATGAAGTGGTATTTCAAAAGCAATGGAGCAAAGTGCCTCACAACCGGGGTTGGTATTCGCCAAAACATGGGCGAGAAGTACATGCTTGAGTGGGATCATATTTTTCCATTTTCAGTATTAAGCCAAGCTGGATATAGCTGGGAACAGCGTCACAAATATAGTCTTGCACAAGAAATTACTAATAGGGCAGTTCTCACCCAGACTGCTAACCGGTCAAAATCCGCCACTGCTGCACGAGACTATTTAACCGAGGTGCAGAGCCGATTCAGTAAGGCACTGAAGTTGCAGGTTATTCCAGAAGACCCTAGGTTATGGGAGCTTGAAAACTATGAGCTATTCTTAAAGGAGCGTAGAAAACTACTGGCCGCCCAATTAAACGAATACCTTACGAATATCACAGAGACCGAAGAAACTGATTCGCACCTTAGTGTTCAGGAACTTATCGAACAAGGTGAAAATTTCGGTGTTGAACTCAAAACATCATTACGCTGGGATGTACGTGAACAAAAGGTCAACCGGTCACTAGAAGAAGTCATACTCAAGACGATTGCAGGTTTCAGCAATCTTGAAGGAGGACTGCTACTAATCGGGGTTAACGACCATGGTGAAGTGGAAGGTCTTGATGCAGACTACGCCACAATAAAAGGTGGCGATAAGGATGGATTTGAATTACACCTGCTAAATTTGATTACCAGTGCTTACGGTTCAGAAATGGCTGCCACAGGTGTTAAGGTTAGTTTTCCAAGTATAGATGACAAAGAAATTTGCCAGATTGAAATCCGCCCCGGAAACAAACCTCTCTACACAGAGATCACGGACAAAAACGGAGGGAAGGCGAAAAAGTTCTTTGTTCGACGTGGCAATAGCTCACATGAACTATTGCTGACAGAAGTCAGTAATTATATTGCGACAAGGTTTAGGTAAAAATATGAATGCAACTGCATCAATCGTTTCCAAAGTCTGGAGTTTCTGCACTACGCTGCGCGACGACGGCGTGGGCTATGGCGACTATCTGGAACAGCTTACCTATTTGATCTTCCTTAAAATGGCAGACGAATACAGCCAACCCCCTTATAACCGCAAAGTAGGCATTCCAGCTGAATACAATTGGCAAAGCCTGAAGGCCAAGCGAGGCGCGGAGCTCGAAGTTCATTATGTGACGTTACTGCGCGAACTGGGCAATAAACCGGGGATGCTGGGCACAATCTTTACAAAGGCACAAAACAAGATTCAAGACCCAGCTAAGCTGTATCGCCTGATCGACATGGTGAACGAAACACAGTGGGTGACGATGGGCGCGGACGTAAAGGGTGACATCTACGAGGGCTTGCTCGAGCGCAACGCGGAAGACACCAAGTCCGGCGCGGGGCAATACTTCACGCCGCGCGCGCTGATCAAGGCGATGGTGGAATGTGTGCGACCAGAACCCGGCAAAACGATCGCCGACCCTGCCTGCGGCACAGGTGGCTTCTTTCTGGCAGCGTATGATTTTCTGGTGGCGGCACATCAGATGGACAAGACGCAGAAAGCATTCCTCAAGCATGAAACCTTTAACGGTAACGAGATCGTTGCAGGTACACGTCGCCTTGCTTTGATGAATATGTTTTTGCACAACATCGGCGAGATCGACGGCGACAGCATGGTTTCTCCAAACGATGCGCTGGTGGCTTCTTCCCCCAAATCTTTCGATTATGTGCTTGCAAATCCCCCGTTCGGCAAAAAAAGCTCAATGAGCTTTACCAATGATGAAGGTGAACAAGAGAAAGATGATTTGACCTACAACCGGCAGGATTTCTGGGCGACCACATCCAACAAACAGCTCAATTTTGTGCAGCACATCCGTACCATGCTAAAAACCACCGGGCGCGCGGCAGTGGTCGTGCCGGACAATGTGCTATTTGAGGGCGGTGCTGGTGAGACGGTACGCAAAAAACTGCTGGAAACAACTGAGCTGCACACTATCCTGCGTCTGCCCACCGGAATTTTCTACGCTAACGGGGTTAAGGCGAATGTATTGTTCTTCGATAACCGTGCGGCGAGCAAAGAGCCGTGGACAAAGGAAGTCTGGTACTACGATTATCGTACGAACATCCACCACACTCTGAAGAAAAAGCCGTTGCGGTTTGAGGATTTACAGGAATTTATATTAAGCTATAACCCGCTGAATCGACATGAACGCAAAGAAGGATGGGACGAACAGAGCAATCCGGATGGTCGTTGGCGCAAATTCAGCTATGAGCAAATCATTGCGCGCGACAAAACCAGTTTGGATATTTTCTGGTTGAAGGACAAGAGCCTTGCTGATCTGGATAATTTGCCCGAACCGGATGAATTGGCGCTGGCAATCATCGATAACCTTGAGGCAGGGTTGAACAGCTTTAGGGAAATTGCGGCTGCGTTGGGGTAAGGCACCATAAGTTGATATTTGGTTGCCCAGTTCATATAAGTGCAACCACTGAAACTGTCATTCTTCACTCAGATTTAATGACCTCATACAGGCCGCTGGTAGCACGCAGGCTGCGCTGGCTAGGGTAGGAGCTTAGAGCTTCGTGCAAAGAGCTGAGCGGTCTGTACGGGGTGCTGGGCGCTGAGCCCGTAGTCGGTGCCGCAATCACTTTAAACTTAGTAAAAATCCAATGTATAGATGTATAGTTATGTACAGTTAAAACCTAAGTTTCCATATGTAAATTTAATATGAAAAACTTAGGTTTTTACCATACATAACCATACATAACCCTACATTTCAGGTTTGACCTTCAAGCCTTTGTACCAATTTGTGTCAGCCCGCCGCTTTTTGGTGATGCCGCGCTCAGCCAGACGACGACCAAATGTCGTTGAAGTGGCCGGATAGATGCCGTTTTGTTTAGCCCATACTTCGTAACTTAAATAAAGTGCCGAAGCCCGCTCTTCAAGGTTATCGCCTACGGTACAGCAGTCTGCCATCCACTGACCCAGCCAGTCCATCTCTTCGCGGTATTCAGTGATGTCCTGAGTGACTGAGGCAGGTATGGCGAGCCCGATTTTCTGCCACTCAAGGCAACCAGCAATCGCCCAATTCAGAATACCTGATAGCTCTGCTTCAAGTTTGTTGGGTAAGTCTGGGTCTTGCTCTTCCTTGGGTATCGACACTGGGAAATCCACCATCACTGTACGCCGCCAGATACCGTTGTCGGTGCCCTTGATAATGGGCTTGTGGTTCCCGGCGAAGATCAGCTTGTACTCTGGGCGGTACTCAAAATACTCCTTGTACAAGAAACGAGCCGTCACGGTATCGCCACCGGTAATCTGCTTGACCAGAGATTCGGCTAGTTGACTACCGTCCTCAATCTCGTTGGCTATCACGACGCGGACACCCAAGAGACGGGCAAGATCGTTCGACTGCTTAGTACCTTGAACTTTTGCCATGAGCGTTTCTGCAGGCGTCTGCTTAGCCATTTCATGACCGAGCAGTAACTCGATCACCCGTAGCAGTGTTGATTTGCCATTAGCACCAAATCCAAAAAAGAAAAAGTACGCATGTTCAGTAGTAAGACCTGTCAGGCAATATCCAATCAAGCGACGAACAAAAGCAATTTTATCTTTGTCACCTTTGAAAATAGTCTTTAAAAATTGACGGAAAGTTGGGCATCCAGCCTTACTGCTATAACGCACTCCTGAGTATCGAGTAATCAGTTTGTCAGGGTGGTTGGGTTCAAGTTTCCCTGTTGTCAGGTTGACTACCCCGTTAGCCACACCAAGCAGCATGGGGTTGGAGTCCAGTTCTTTCACCGGCACGCAAATGATAGGGTCGCGTGAAGCTATCTCCTGCATGGCCTTAAGGCGAGCCACATGGTGACTGTTTGAAGCATGTTGGTGAACTAATTTTAAAATCTCAACGCTCGGTTGCAGAGCAGCTTCTTGAAAAATACTCTCTACAGTCATTTTTACCGAGGCTAGAACATGGACACCATAATTGTCGACTATCCAGCGGTCATCCTGCCAAATCATCCACTGCTCCATGCCAAGCACGTAGCGCAGAATGACTTGGTGCATGTCCACAAAGCGAGCAGCATTGCCAACATCATTCAGGGTTTGCAGCACTGGCGTAGCATCTTCAGTTGGTTCATAGCGCATGATGCTGAGTGCAATTTGCTCCACTTCGCTTTCCGGCAGTGGAGGATTTACTTGCGTCTCGTTTGCTGCCAGTAGTCCAGCTCTTATGGCTTCTTCACCGAGACCGCTTCTACGCATCGTTCCTGCGAGTCGGCAGAGCGTGTTATTCCGGTTCCCCTCGAAGATTGTGCCGCCAGCTAAGCCTGCAGCATCTGATTGACGCTTAGGTGCTTTGGGTTGGGTAAGTTTGCCCACTTTTTCCACGGGTGAAATGATGGTGATGCCTAGCTGCTTAAATAGGTCAACGCTACTGTAAGGCACAGCTTTATCTGCTAAAATGATGCTCATAGTAATATCTTTCTGCGTCAGTAAACGCAATTGAACCGGCATCCCGCTCGTAACGGGTTGCCGGTTTGTTTTTTTAGGATTAATCGCGAAGCAGACGTGTCATGTATGGCTCTTTTTTCTGATGGTAAAAGCCGGGCAAGCGCATGACGCGGGCCAGATCTTTTACAGCAGGGTCAGTGCCAAACTTCTCCGCCAGTGCCACCTGTCTGGGCTTGAACTCCTCCAGCTTGGTGTCGCTGGTCAACCAGTACACATGCCACTTGCCGGGACTGCTTTCGACAATGATATGTGGTGGTGGAGAGTCCTCCAGAATCGGTTCTAGTGGAACACCGTCAGCATCTACGAACTGCGCACGTACTTTGATGACGTTATCGTTTGTCCGGCATGTGGCCTTACCTTCGTGGATCACGCCGTCCCCCTCGTTCACCATCACAAAGATGCCAGCGCCGCTCTGATTCAGGCGGGTTAGCATGTCTGCATGTTCATTAAAAGTGCCGTGAAGAACTCTCGATTTGCGGTAGTCCTTGTTAGGACTGTCATCGAAGGCCTGAAACGTAAAAATACGGCCAGGATCAAGATCATCTAGAAATACGTCGGCTTGATACGAGTCAGGAATTAGCATGGCGATGCTCCTACACGAGTCCGCTTAAATTCAATATGAAATTCCAAGTATGCCTTAAGTAATATGTCGACGTTAATCGGCTCGTTCATAGGGTGTGCAGTCAGAAGCTGAGTACCGTTGGGCCACCCTATATATATAGGAACTTCTTCATTTTCCTGAAGCTCTAACGCTTTTGCAAAATGAAGTTCAGATATATCATTCCCCATACCAATTCCTATAGCTTGATATGGCAACTGAATCCACTTTTCTCGGACTTCTGCATCTGTTAACGTTGCGTACGTGAACGGCTTGTCCATATTTATATTTTTCTTTTTCATATTGTTTTACCTGATAGTATTGAACGAATTTTTTCGACTGACCATGCAAGGCGGCCATTGATGCTTGTTAACTCTAAGTAATTCGAGCTCATTTCACACCTCCTTGTTTGCTTACCCATTCAAAAAATGCTGCTTCGTCGATCAGAACGCGACGACCTATGCGACGGATGACTTGGTTGAATCCGTTAAATTCGGCAAAAAAGATTAAGTGCCGAAGGCCTCCAATTGATGGCCAAGGATGTTCTTTTGGCCATTGAGTGGCCGGAATGAGACGGGTAACTGCCATAATGTTCTCCTATTGATTGTGATGAATTACTGGTAGCGATAATTTGCTAAGCAGCAGGTTAGTCACATTTCAGAGAACTAAAAATTGGGGCGATTGGGGTTATATGAGCAAAAAAATAGCCCCTGAACGGAGGCTATTAAACTGAAGGGCATTGGGGAATTGGGGTGAAATAAACAACCCTAATACGGAGCAAATATCACCCCAATTAGATTGATTATCTTTTTGGCAATGCTAGGAAATCCTCAATAACATTAACCATTGGCATTCCATCTTCCTCATGATCACCTTTGATCCACTTGAAACTCATCGACTTATGTTTCAGGTAATCCTTACCGTAGAAAGTATCAAGAGAAATGTGAATTGTTGGGTCAAACCTCTTCAGTAAATTGAACATCTGTTCTCTTGTACCGGGGATTCTGCCAAATTCAAACTTGATCCCATTTTCTTCGCAAATCTGTTGAAATTTAGTTATGCCATCCGTAATCTTTTCACGAGTCAATTCCGCACTATTTATCCTTATCCCAGCTGGCTCATGTTCAGAAGCATTGTTTACAACGAATCCCTCCATAATCCTACTGAATGTAGTTGGGGTGAGTACATCACATGACTCTGGCAACGAGTACATCACTCCATCGGAGATGTTATATGGAGTCATGAAATGGTCGAAGCAGTTGCGCATCACGATATTCATATCTTCTAATTCAACTATTTTCCCAGCCGGTAACTCGTCGAATGATGTGACGGTCTTCAATGCACGCCACTCAAGTTCGTTTGATCGCTCAAATTCACCGTCCACTGATTGGAATGAAGGGGCAGTGAATAAAGAATCCAGACAGGATAATAGTTTGGGGACGTTTGTAGCAGGAATACAACCACCAGTTATGAATGGAATGGCACGAACTGGAATGCACTTCGCGAACCGGTGAATATACCCATCAGAAATGGAATTCATCACGTATCCATTCTCAGCTGCAAATGGCATACATCCGCTCCTGATTACTTCCGGGATGGAGATTGTCACGGTCCAATTACCCATTTTTATGTTCTCCCGCAAAAATCTTGTCGTTCATCGCACTAACCACTTTGTGCGTATGGCTTTCAGCGATGTGGCTGTAGCGCTTTACCATAGATAGCGTTTTGTGCCCTAAAACTTCTGCTATTTCTGCCAATGATGCACCGCCCATAGCAAGGTATGAAGCGGTACAGTGTCGCAAGTCGTGAAACCTGAAATTCTCGATATTTGCCTTCCGTAATGCCGTTTCCCACGGTTTCTTGGTATCTACTGGTTTATTTGTACCCACGCCCGGAAATAGATGATCTGAGCCGATGTGTCGTACTTTGGCCCACTCTGTCATGAGCTCAAACGCATGACCAGTAAGTGGCACTGCCCTGCGCTCTCCATTTTTAGTCAGGTGCAGTGTGATCTGTCCACGCAGAAGATCAACTTGGCTCCAGCACAATTTCAGGATTTCGGACTTCCTCATGCCGGTTGAAATAGCCAGCACTACCACCGTATATAGGTGCTTGCTTTGCGACAATTTGCACGCTTCCAGTAAACGCTTGCGTTCATCATCGTCGAGAAACCTAACACGACCCTGTGGAGACTTTGGTTTGGTAACTTTACTCATGGGATTACTATCCATCCAGCCCAACTCGTTTACTGCAATCGTCAATGCGTGCGAAAGCGCCGCCAAGTAGCGGATGACAGTGGAGGGAGAACGCTTTTTGTTCCGGTACGTAAGTGTATTCAGAAGCGAATCTCTATATTGTGCGATCAGAGCAGGGGTTATTTCAGACAGTGGGTGAAACCCAATCTGATCTTTCCACCATAAAAGGTTCCGCTGGGTATTGATGGAGTTTCTAGGTTTTGAAGGCAGAACTTCTACTATGTACTTGTCGATTAGCTCCGATAGCAAATGCTTCTTCGCTTCGGCGTGCCTGAAGTAGCGGCCATCGCGCATTGCAGACTCGGTATCTTGAGCCCAGCGCTTGGCATCTGTAATACGTTTAAATGTTGCACTTTGCGGGCGATAACCACGCATTCTTATTTTTACTTGATGGGTAACATCCCCGTTTATTGCTGTGTGACTTGTAAAAGTAGCCATAAAACCCCCAACTTGACCGTGCGTAGCACGAACAATATCTATAATCCTCGGCACGTAAAACGTACTGAGGGCCGTTTGGCTGCGTCGCTATAGTGGAAGTGGTACAGCAAACACAGACCTATTCGCGTTAGTTTCTTAGTTCGCGTTGAGTCTGTGTGCCCTACACAAAATGAAGTGTCCATTCTGTGTCTGTTGGGCTGAGAAAAAGGGTTACAATCTCTTGTAACCCTCTGAATTCTTTGGCTCCCCGACCTGGACTCGAACCAGGGACCTGCGGATTAACAGTCCGTCGCTCTACCGGCTGAGCTATCAGGGAATTGACAAGGACGGCATCATACCAACGAAGCGCTTTTGGGTCAATCAAAAATAGCGTCAAAAACTTTAAACAGCACTTCCCAGTATGTACCGCACGCTCTGTATGAATGCAGATTACTTTCTACGCAAAAGCTTTGGCAATGCGAGCTAGCGCATTTTGCAAATTCTCCATCGAAGTTGCAAAAGACAAACGCATATAACCTTCGCTACCAAACGCGGAACCGGGCACTACAGCCACCCCCGCATGCTCAAGCAAATATTCTGACAGAGCAATATCCGTAGCAGCTTTGATCGTTCCACGTTGATGAAGTTTTGCGATGGCTTCGCGCGCATCGGGGAAGGCATAAAACGCGCCTCCGGCCATAATGCATTTTACTCCTGGAATCTTGTTGAGCTCATTCACCACATACACGTGGCGTTCGCGAAATGCTTTCACCATCGGCGTAATACAGCCTTGGTCGCCATTCAATGCGGCCTCGGCCGCAACTTGAGAAATGGATGTCGGATTCGACGTGCTTTGCGATTGAACGTTTTCCATTGCGGTAATGATATTTTCCGGTCCCGCAGCGTAGCCAATGCGCCAGCCCGTCATGGAATAGGCCTTGGATACACCATTCAGCACCATGGTGCGCGGATACAAGTCAGGACATGAATTCAGAATATTCACGAATTTCGCATCGGTCAGTGCAACGTGTTCATACATGTCGTCAGTCGCGATGAGAATGCTCGGGTGTTTGCGTAATACCTCACCCAGAGCAAGCAAATCTTGCTGAGTGTACACGGCACCGGATGGATTGCTCGGGCTGTTAATCACCACCATTTTTGTCTTTGGGGTAATCGCCGCTTCCAGTTGCGCAGCAGTCATTTTGAAACCTTGTTCAATGCCGGCTTCAACGATTACCGGTTTGCCTTCGGCGATAATCACGATATCGGGATAGGAAACCCAATATGGCGCAGGAATAATAACCTCATCACCCGGATTAATGTAAGCGAGTGCCAGATTGAAAAAACTCTGCTTGCCTCCACACGAAACGAGTATTTGTTTTGGGGTGTAATCAAGCCCATTGTCGCGTTTAAATTTGGCGATAACAGCAGCCTTGAGTGAAGGAGTACCACCCACTGCAGTATATTTTGTAAAACCTTTGTTAATCGCTCCTATAGCTGCATCCTTGATGTGCTGCGGAGTGTCAAAATCAGGTTCGCCGGCACCCAACCCTATAATGTCTTTACCTTCGGCTTTCAGTTTTGCTGCGCGGGCGGTAACAGCGAGAGTTGGGGAAGGTTTGATGGCTTGTACGCGACTGGAGAGTTCCAAAATATTTTCCTTTACGGCTTCACCACAAGGTGTTTGTGGAGGTTATTGAGATTGCAACGAGTGTGAAGCGTTAATTATAGAAGAGTTCTATAAATTCGTCATTAAGGTATGTAAAAAAACAACCAAGTCCCGAACACGAATCAAAAGTAACCTTAAACTTCAGTCTCGACTGAAGAAATTTATTCTCAGGCCGATACTTACACAGAGTTCCCGAAAATCAATTTACCCCGATTTACATAGGTTGCCCGGAATAATTGATTTATAATTAATACAATAGCCTCCATGAGGATAGCTTCATGAGTTCAATTCAAACTATCAAACCTGCATCACAAATTGCTGCGATGAGCAAAACTCAGGTTGAGGCATTGAAAAAAACGGTATGAGTGCGCTGACTACAGCTCAGATTCAGTCGCTGACCACAGCTCAGATTCAGGGACTGACCACGGACGATGTAGTCCAGCTAACCACCAGTCAGCTTGCCGCCCTGACTACAAAGCAAATATCCCAAGGCCTGACCACGGATCAGATTGCTGCGCTGACCACAAACGAAGTCGCGGCACTCACCACTGCGCAATTGGCCGCGCTGACCACCAAACAGTTATCCCAAGGCCTGACCACCAGCCAGATTGCGACGCTGAGTTCGAGTCAATTCGCCGCGTTTACCACAACGCAATTAACCAAAGGACTGACCAGCACTCAAGTTGCGGCACTGACGACTGAGGATATTGTTGCCCTTAAAACTAGCCAGATTGCCGCTCTGTCCTTGCGAATTCAAGCTCTGACTACCAATCAGATTGCCGCGTTGACCACCACTCAAATTTCCTCTTTAACCACGACTCAGGTAACCGGCGGCTTGACCAGTTCCCAGATGGCGGCACTGACAACCACAGATATTGCCGCCTTGAAGACTGGTCAAATTGCCGCGTTAAGTTCAGGTATCAAGGGGCTGACCAGCCCCCAAATATCGGCGCTGAGCAGCAGCCAGTTTACAGCGCTGAGCACGGCGGGCGTAGCTGCCCTGACTACAGCACAGATTGCGGCTCTGGGGACCCAACAAGTCGTCGAGCTGACTACAAAACAGCTCGCACAAGGCCTGACCACCGATCAATTGGCCGCACTAACCACAACCGAAGTGGCCGCACTGACCACAGCTCAATTGGTCGCACTGACCACCACTCAAATATCTCAAGGACTGACAAGCAGCCAGATAGCGACCCTGACATCGAGTCAAGTGACCGCGCTTACTACAACACAATTAACCAAAGGACTGACCAGCGCTCAAATTGCAGCACTGACGACTGCGGATATTGTCGCCCTTAATACCACTCAGATTGCCGCCCTGTCCTTGGGGATTCAAGCTCTGACCACCAATCAGATTGCCGCGCTCACCACCGCTCAAATTTCCTCTTTAACCACGACTCAGGTAACCGGCGGCTTGACCAGTTCCCAGATGGCGGCACTGACAACCACAGATATTGCCGCCTTGAAGACTGGTCAAATTGCCGCGTTAAGTTCAGGTATCAAGGGGCTGACCAGCCCCCAAATATCGGCGCTGAGCAGCAGCCAGTTTACAGCGCTGAGCACGGCGGGCGTAGCTGCCCTGACTACAGCACAGATTGCGGCTCTGGGGACCCAACAAGTCGTCGAGCTGACTACAAAACAGCTCGCACAAGGCCTGACCACCGATCAATTGGCCGCACTAACCACAACCGAAGTGGCCGCACTGACCACAGCTCAATTGGTCGCACTGACCACCACTCAAATATCTCAAGGACTGACAAGCAGCCAGATTGCAGCATTGGTAACCGCAGATATTGCAGTCTTAAAGACCAGTCAGGTTGCAGCCTTGACTTCAGGAGTCAAGGGCTTGAGCAGTGCACAGATATCCGCGTTGAGCAGCAGCCAGTTTATTGCGCTGAGTACAGCGGGTGTGGCCGCCATGACTACAGCTCAGATTGCCGCCCTGACGACCCAGCAAGTTGTCGAGCTGACGACAAGACAGGTTTCCCAAGGCCTGACCACCGATCAATTGGCAGCAATGACCACGGCGCAGATCGTTGCTTTTACCACGAATCAGATAGGCGCGATGACTGCCGCGCAAATTACTGCGCTGATGGCCCCCAAGACAACGCATCAACCGCCTGCAGGCCTGACTACGGCTGATGTGGCTGCTCTAACCACGGCTCAAATCGTTAGCATGACCACAGCCGATATAGCTGCGCTTTCCACGGCTGATATAGCCATCATGACGACAAAACAGTTGGATGCGCTGACAACGGTACAAATTTCCCAAGGACTAACCACCGACCAGATTGCAGCACTGACTACCGCACAAGTGGCTGCTTTAACAACACGGCAAGTTTCTCAAGGGCTGACTACGGATGACTTGCTCGCACTCACTACGAAACAAGTCGTAGCCTTGACCACAAGTGAGATAGCCGCGCTAACCACGGATCAAATTGCTCAAGGCCTGACTACTGACCAGATTGCAGCGCTGACCACCAGCCAAGTTACCGCGCTGACCACCACACAGATTGCCCAGGGTTTGACCACCGATCAGGTTGCCGCTCTGACTACCGCTGACATTGCCGCTCTGAAGACCCGGCAAATTGCCGCTCTGACTACCACTCAGGTTTCACAAGGACTCACCACCGATCAGATTGCCGCTCTCACTACGCTTCAATTTACAGCACTGTCCACAGCAGATCTGGCTGTACTGACTACGGATCAAATTTCGGCACTCTCCACGGCTGATGTAACCGCGTTGACCACGATGCAGATCACCCAAGGACTGACGACTGATCAAATTGCCGCCCTGACAACCGCTGACATTGCCGCGCTTAATACCCGGCAAATTGCCGCCCTGACTACCACTCAGTTTTCCCAGGGACTCACCACCGATCAGATTGCCGCGCTCACCACGCTTCAATTTGTAGCACTGTCCACAGCAGCTCTGGGGGTTCTGACTACAGATCAGATTTCGGCGCTCTCCACGGCTGATATAGCTGCTTTAACCACAACTCAGCTCGTTAGCCTGTCCACCGCTGACTTAGCCGCCCTGACTACGGCTGATGTGGCCGAATTGACCACTAAGCAATTGGACGCACTGACTACCACACAGATGGCCCAGGGGCTGACCACCGACCAGATTGCCGCGCTGACCACCAGCCAAGTCGCCGCACTGACAACCACACAGATCGCCCAAGGTTTGACTTCCGATCAGATTGCCGCGCTGACCACCACTGACATTGCCGCGCTAACTACCCGACAGATTGCAGCGCTGTCGATGGGCATTCAAGGATTGAACAGCGACCAGATTGCGGCCCTGACTTCAATTCAATTTGCCGCGCTAACCACGGCCGCAATTGCTGCGCTGACTACGACTCAAATAGCAACTGTATTGAACTCAACACAGATAGCAGGTCTGACTACACAGGAAGTCGCCCAAGGATTGACTACAGCACAAATTGCTGCCATGACTACGGATG
>Ga0364880_10231_pt2 | contig 14067 bp, 10 predicted proteins | sample ExccelJu500001D3_5_FD_206927 | JGI IMG/M metagenome (GOLD analysis project Ga0364880, IMG submission 206927) | Enriched cells from Trout Bog Lake Hypolimnion, Wisconsin, USA - BchlTB.July30.5000.01.D3 | ecosystem: Environmental > Aquatic > Freshwater > Lake > Hypolimnion/Profundal zone | place... | reverse complement strand
GATCAGGTTATTTTCATTGGTAATCAGGTCCAGCGTTCCCAATAGACCAACTTCATATCTTTTCAATGAAAAATCATATACTTTTTGAGCGCTTTCCACATTTTTCTTACTTGCATTCAGTTTTTCGAGTGCATTCACCGCATTGGTATATGAGGTATAGATGTTTTGTTTCAATGTAATATTTGCCTGGTCTCTCTGAAGCACCGTATTCTTTAAATTCAGTTTGGACTGTTCGTAAGCTACCCTGGCCTGACCATTATTAAAGATGGGAATACTAAGTCCGATCCCTATACTTTGTCTGAAATTATCATTTAACTGACTGGAATAACTTAACTTTTTGCCGGACAGATAATCTATATCCTGACTATTATAAGTTGTTCCCAGGTTGTAATTTGCGCCAATGGTTGGATATAATCCCGCTTTATTGTACAATACATTCTTTTCTGCAGACTTTATCTTCAGTTCATTTTCCTTTTGAAGGGGCTGGCTGTTAAGTGCCAATTTGTATACCAATTCGGGTTGTAATTCTGCAAATGTTTCCAATGGGATCTTATCAGCAGCAGGTGTTTCTACGTCAAATGGAAGGGCTGCGTCCAGATTCAGCATTGCTTTAAGAGAAAGCAGACTCTGGTCGAATGTAGATTTATTGGTGATATAGTTGCTACTGTCATTAGCCAACTGTGCTTCTATCTGAATAAGGTTAAGTTCGGGTAATGAACCGGCATCTACCTGTTTGCGGGTAATTTCCAACTGGGTTTTACGCTGTGCGATCTGAACGATACTAACATCCACCTGTTCTTTTGCAGCCAACACCTGCAAATAATAGGTAGCCACATTGAGGGCCACATCATTTGCTGCACGTTCCACATCCAATAAAGCGGCCTGGGCACTGAACAGGTTTGAAGCAACATTGTTTTTTAACCTGTTCCAGTTATAGATCTGAAAATTACCACTTACACTGTAACTCTGTGCATATAAGGGTGCAGTAGTATACTGGTTGGTAGTAGGGTCAATAGATCGGCCAAACTGAGGTCCATAACCGGTATTAAAAGCAACATTGGGATATTGATACAATTTGGCCTGCTGTAAAAGCAATGCACTAAGGCGGGCCTGAACATCAGCCTGTTTTACCGAAATATTGTTTTGCATGCCATAATCCACACATTTTCGAAGATCCCACTTATCATTATTGGACTGTGCAAATGAAAAAGTAACTGAACAGGTCACTGTAAGAATGGTAATCAGATATTTCATAATTCAACAAAAGTAATGGAATACGGCAAGCCTGTTAATAATTTAGATGAGCGGAAAGTAAATCGTTCAAACTGTCTAAAAAGCTTATGAAAGAGATTTACATGGTAGCAAATGCTTGTTCCAGGTCCTGGATGATATAATCAGCCTCTTCCAGTCCAACATATAAGCGCAGCATACGGTGTTCCCTTACCGATGGATCAAAAGCTTCCCTTTTCATACCGGCACATCCAGGTATGATCAGACTTTCATGCCCTCCCCAGCTTACAGCCATCAGGATATGTTTCAATGAGTTACAGAAAGTTTCTATCTGCATTACAGTTTCTGCTTTTATGATAATAGTAAGCAGACCGCAGGCGCCACTCATCTGCTGTTGAGCCAGTTCATATTGCGGAAACGCGGGATCTAAAGGAAAGATCAGGCTTTCTACCCGGGGATGTTGTTTTAAAAAGTCAATGACCGTATGGGTGGTTCGGGTGATTCGTTCCAACCTGGCTACCAATGTCCTTAAACCCCTGATCAACAACCAGGCATTGAATGGCTGGATGCCGGATCCTATATTATTGTATTCGCTGTTAAAGATCTTTAGGATCATTTCTCTGCTGCCACTTAAAACACCTGCAACCGTATCACTATGGCCGGAAATATATTTGGTGGCAGACTGTAACACAAGGTCAATACCCATTTCAATAGGGCGTTGGTAAATGGGGGTACAGAAACTATTATCGCAAATGGTAATGATCCCGTTCTTTTTTGCCAGGTTAGCCACTGCTTTCATATCCTGCAATTCAAAGGACCAGCTATTGGGTGATTCCAAATAAATGACTGTCGTATTGGGCTGAATGGCGTTTTCAAAATTTTGGATAGCTGTACCATCTATATAGGTATGGGTTACATTGAATCTGGGTAATACCACTTCAAACATCTTCCTGGCCCAGGAATACACCCCTTTTACACTTACAATATGGTCTCCGCTTTTAACATTAGCCAATACAGCTGCAAAAATAGCGGCAGCACCACTGTTAAATACGAGGCAGTCTTCGGCACTATCCAATGCGGCTAATTTTTTACGCAAAATTTCAACGGTAGGATTCAAGCCCCTACTGTAGATCCAGGTACTATATTCATCTTCAAAACTTTTGCGTAGATCATCCACTTTTTCAAACGCAAAATTGGAAGTCTGTACAATTGGGGGTGACACTGCACGAAAATAGTTTTCCCTTTCTTCCGCATATTCATTAAGAATGTATGATATGTCCATATCCATTGTTTTTGTCCTTTTTTAACTGATACTGCAGAGAACCTTATATTTAAAGGAAAGAATTGCTACAAGTGTTGGTTTTTTGCTGCCAGTAGTTATTGGGCGAAGTTAATTTTTTTTCAGGCCGGTATCTTTACATAAAAGAATTTATTATCGCTTTCAAAAACAGACCTGTACCTACTGTATCAAATTCGTACAGTTCCTGTACTGCATTCGAACAACATTTCAGGAATATTTTCATAAATGGTTGATTGTCAGTATAATTTTCTCTGGCACAGCTTTGGTTATTCCTCGTTAAAATATCTTCAACGGTAAGGTTGATTAAAACACGAATGAAACACAATGATTAGAAACTATATCAAGATCGCCTTTCGCAATCTTTCAAGAAATAAAATCTTTTCTGGCATCAATATTTTGGGACTCTCCATTGGTATTGCAACCTGCTTGATTATCATGCTCTTTATAACTAATGAACTTGGTTATGATCGTTACAATACTAAAGCAAACCGCATTGTGCGTGTATGTTTTGAGGGTAATATACAGGGAGAAAAAATGAAAGAAGCTACAGTAATGCCTCCTGTAGCACAAACGCTGAAAGCAGATTTTCCGGAAGTGGAAGCAGCAACACGCATCCGAAATTATGGAACCCCCAAACTATTTTATGGAAACACCACTTTTAAACAATAGAAGGTGATCCTAAAACAGCTTTACTGGAACCCAATTCAATCGTCATTACAAAAGCTATTGCTTATAAATATTTCAGAAATGAAGAACCTATAGGTAAAGTAATTGCTTTTAAAGATGGCAAAAACACAGCCTTTAAAGTTACTGGTGTAATAGATAAAGTACCGGTGAATTCACATTTCCATTTCGAATTATTTGCATCCATGACTGGCCTGCCTGAATCCCGGGAACCCAACTGGATGATTTCCAATTTCTATACATATCTTCTCCTTCCGGAAGGTTATGCATATAAAAAACTGGAAGCTAAATTGCCACAGGTCATAGAAAAATACCTGGGGCCTCAAATGTTGCAGGCTATGGGACTTACATTGGCCGATTTCAGAAAAAAAGGTAGTGAGATCAGTTTTCGTTTACAACCTTTAACCGACATACATCTTCATTCAGATTTTTCTTCCGATCTTGGTCAACCGGGTGATATCCGATATGTCTATATTTTCGGTGCTATTGCTTTATTCATGCTGATGATCGCCTGTATCAATTTCATGAACCTGTCCACCGCAGGTGCATCTAAGCGTTCCCGCGAAGTGGGTATCCGTAAAGTATTGGGTTCAATGAAATCAGACCTTGTAAGGCAGTTCCTGCTCGAATCAATTATCCTTACCTCCATCGCAACAGTAGTCGCCTTAATTTTGGTGCATCTGGCATTACCGCTATTTAATGACCTGGCCAACCAAACCTTAACACTCAGTTTTACAGAACAACCCTTGTTAGTGCCGGTTTTGATCTTATTTGTATTGTTTGTTGGAATCCTCACAGGAAGTTACCCTGCCTTTTATCTCTCTTCCTTTAAACCCATAGCAGTACTGAAAGGTAAATTTACTTCCGGCAAAAAAAGCATAGGGTTAAGAAGTGGCCTGGTCGTTTTTCAATTCATTATTTCCATTATCCTGATGGTAAGTACAACGGTTGTTTACAATCAACTCTCTTATATCCGGCATAAGAAACTGGGTTACGATAAAGAACAAGTATTGATATTATCGGATGCCGGAATCCTCAATAAACAACAGGAAGTATTTCGTCATCAATTATTAACCAATCCGGGGGTTCTGTCTGTAAGCAATTCTGGATATATACCTGCCGGTTCCACTTACAATAATAATTTCTTTGTGTCCACTGATGAAGATCCAGGCAGACTGATTAAAACACTGAGGTATGATGTAGATGAAAATTATATACCTACACTGGGTATTCAATTGCAGTCTGGAAGAAATTTTTCTGCAAACCAGGGTACCGATTCTGCTGCGGTTATTGTAAATGAAACCGCTGCAATGGCTTTTAAATGGGGTACTAAAGCAGTTGATCATTCCATTTCAACGACTGACCATGAGGGTAAAAAAATAACGTACCGGGTAATAGGTGTGGTAAAGGATTTTCATTTCAGATCATTGCACGAAACCATTTCCCCACTCGTAATGGTCCTGTCTCCTGATGCAGGAACTCTAATTGTCAAGTTGAAAACAAATGATATCGCAGGGATGATTTCAAGACTTAAAAAGAGCTGGGCAGCATTTACAACCGAAGAACCACTGTCTTATTCATTTCTGGAAGATCGTTTTAATAATACTTATAAGGCGGAGCAAAATACCGGTACCATAGTAGGCATTTTCGCAGGACTTACCATTTTTGTGGCCTGCCTTGGACTATTTGGTCTTGTTACATTTACAGCCGAACAACGCAGAAAAGAAATAGGTATCCGAAAAGTATTGGGGGCATCAGTAAGTGGGATTGTATCTCTATTGTCCAAAGAGCTGCTGAAGCTCGTATTCATTGCCTTCATCATAGCCGCACCGGTTTCCTGGTTTATTATGAACAAATGGTTGGAGGATTTTGCTTACCGGATCAATATCAGTTGGTGGATCTTTGTATTGGCCGCTTTATTAGCGATCCTTATAACCATCGTCACTGTAAGTTTTCAGGCGATCAAAGCAGCAATTGCAAACCCTGTAAAAAGTTTGAGAACTGAATAATTCGATGTACTACTGGACAATAAACTTACTCTTTATTTTGTCTTGCCTTTTCAGCTCTTGCTTTGCAAAGTAATCACCAAGACTGGATTTCATTGCCTATCCATAGAGCGCTGCGTTTACATTCATTTAAGATAGTAAGACTTTTCTCTTTAGAAGAGATTGGATTGTAATGAAGATACCAAAAAAAAAAAGTCGTTGCCTAAACAACGACTTAAGTTCTAACATTCAAACAGATTTTATTTACCAGTTCTTCAGACCCAGTAACTTCATTCCTAGTTCATTAAGTTCAGCAGTATCATATTTAGTCTGTTCCCAATTTCTGGGGTCTCCGGGAAATGCATACCCCTCAGGCGAGACTCTGTTTTTCCAGGATTGAATGCGCCATTGACGTAAAGCTTCATTATTTTCTTCTGCCGGCATCATCGAAATATATTGTGCTATCCGCACCTTATTATCACTATTATTGGCTCTGATCCCATGTGGTTGTGTACTATTGAAAATCAGCAAATCTCCTGCTTCCAACTTAACCTTAGTAGGTATAAATCCTGTGGTATCCGGCTTAAACCGATCCCTGTCTGCAGGCTGTGTTAGTTTCCAGGTATCATACGATCTGAACAGTTCTGGAATACATTGAAATCCACCCATGTTTTCATCAGTCTGGTCAGCAAGTGCCAATACCCCTTGAACATTCACGGGCTTTGTTTCTGGATCATAATCCCAATGAATAAATCCTGTATATGAATGCCCCGGCCTTATTGGAAAATTTAAGTTGGCCCTATCAATTGTCACCCATAATTTTTCTGTTCCCCAGATATCAACAAATGCATCATATATTTTTTGGGTTTGACGATTATTCCACAAATACTGATTATTGTAACATTCTACCATTCCTGTATTGGCCAGTTCTTTCATCTTCATTTCAGCTCTTGGCGCTGTGTACCAGGTCTCTTTATCATTAGGATCTTTTTCCTCAAACTCCCACAAGAATTGAGCAGTTGCCAAAGCCTGTTCCCGGGATACTGCGTTTTTGATAACGATATAACCATTATGGATCCAGAATTGCCAGTCATCCTCACTCAACACCCGTAATGCTTTACCATTGCTTCGATCATTTAATTTTTCTGTACTACTGGTAGCTGTAGATGGATTGCCCGGAATATCCAAATGGGCATTATTGGGCTGCATGGTAACAGCCATAGTTTGTTGATTCATGCGTTATGTTTATAATAATGAACTAATACAAGGCAAAATTGCTGATTGACAAGGATGATTAAAATATCTGGATTGACCATTATTGACACTACATTGATAAAATATAGAAAATTTATCTCCAATTATGTTATTTTAGTACACATGAAGCTTGTATTGGAAACTATTCAACCCGACTCAGGAAGTTCATTCAGGATTCTGCTCACACCCAACCTGAATAATATTTTTTACTGGCATTTTCATCCTGAAATTGAGATCGTCTATGTAGAAGCCGCAAAAGGCATCCGTCATATTGGCAACCATCTATCCAATTATGAAGAGAGTGATCTAGCCCTGATTGGTTCCTATATCCCCCATCTCAATTTTGATTATGGTGTAAAGACAAGGGTTGAAACTGTGGTCATTCAGTTGAGAGAAGATTTTTTCAGCGGTGGATTAAAGGAATTCCCGGAGCTGGATGCAGTAATCGGTTTGTTTAACAGGGTTAAAACCGGCATTGCTTTTTATGGTGAAACCAAAAGGAAGGCAGGCGAACGTTTAAAAGCAATTTCCAGAATAGACAAGTTTGAACAGTTCTTCGAATTGCTCAGCATCTTCCAATACCTTGCCGGGAGTGCAGAATATATCCCATTAAATGTTAGACCCATTTCCAATTTGGCCCTCTTAAAACATCAGGACCGGATGTTCACCATCTATCAGCATGTGGAAACTCATTTTAAACAACCGATTGACACAACATCAATCGCTTCAAAAGTAAATTTATCGGTACCCGCATTTTGTCGCTTTTTCAAAAAAACAACAAAACTCACCTATACCGATTTTGTGAATCAGTACCGGATTATGTATGCAAAAAAATTATTGCTTCAAGATAAAACTGTATCAGAAACCTGTTTTGAAAGTGGTTTTGACAACCTCTCTTATTTTAACCGGGCATTTAAAAAAGTGACAGGTGAAAACCCATCTGTATTCAGAAAGAATAGTAGGTCAACATAAGAACCCTTTAATAATGGATATTCCATTGGGTAACGCTATTTTAAAAATTATTCCGATCTCTTTCTGTTGCATTTATATAAAACTGTTATTTAAGGTTACAAACAATCTCCTTTTCTTGTGCGATACATCCTAGAAATATTGGAATGATCTATTTATAATTCCCCCATATATCACTAATAGCCCCGCCCATCATCTTTTTATCTAATTGATAAAATGCAAAAAAATCTACACGGATTATTCCTGCTTTTCCAAATATTGAGTATATTACCAACTGCTCGCCATGAAACCAAAAAACAATACATTCATTGAAGACCATTTCCCGAAGAGCCTTTTTGGCTGGCACCACGAGACTGGCTGGCAGTACCTATCCTGCTATGCTTGCTATGGGTATGCTCAAATCTGCACCTGCACATCCTTTTAAACTTACCGGATCCGGAAACGGTAAACATATCATTATCCTGGGTGCCGGACTAACCGGCTTATGCAGCGCCTATGAATTGCAACAACTGGGCTACCAGTGTACCATACTTGAAGCAAGGGATCGCAGTGGTGGCCGCTGCTGGAGTATCCGCAACGGGTCTGTTCAGCAGGAACTGAACCTGCCCGATCAAATTGCTTCATTTGATCCGGGTCTTTATTTCAATGCCGGCCCCTCCCGTATTCCTCACCATCATCAGCTTACCATGCATTATTGTAAACTGCTGAAAGTGCCTATTCAGGTTTATAATAATGTCAATGAATCGGCCTATTTCTTCAGTGAGGGCAAAGGAAAACTATCCAATAAGAAAGTAAGGGTTCGGGAAGTCCATAATGATATCAGGGGCTATATGTGCGAAATGATGTCCAAAGCAATCGATCATGGTTCCCTGGACCAGTCCTTTTCTAAAGAAGATGCCCAAAAAATAATTGAATACTTACGTGCCGAAGGCGGACTGGATATTGATAAATTGTACAAAGCATCTGCCCGAAGGGGGTTTACAACAGCCCCTGGTGCAGGTAAGCAATCAGGTACCATTGCTGAGCCCCATCAGCTGGCTGATCTGATCCATTCAGGTTTCATGGACCCTGATTTTTACAATGTGGCTGAATATACCTACGAATTACAAATGACCATGTTTCAAGCGATCGGCGGTATGGACCAAATCGCTGCTGCATTCGAAAAAGCCCTGAAACCCGGTACCATACAATTCCATTCAGTGGTAACGGATATTCTCAATACCACCGATGGGGTGTCTGTTCATTATACAAACAAAGACGGAAAACCTGGTTCCCTTAATGCAGACCTTTGTATCTGCAGCATCCCACTGCCGGTACTTTCTAATATCAATCATAATTTTTCATCTGCTGCCTCCAAATCCATCGACTATATCTCTTATATCAATGCAGGCAAGATTGGACTGCAGTTTAAAAGACGGTTCTGGGAAGAGGATGAAGCCATTTATGGTGGCATCACCCATACCAATAATGAACTCACACAGATCTTTTATCCTTCCTACGATTATCACCAGCAAAAGGGAATCCTGATCGGCTATTATAATTTTAATGAAAAGGCAAAAGCCACAGGTGAACTGGGCATTAAAGAGCGGGAGGCCCTGGCCTTGCAGAAAGGAAGCCTCATCCATCCGCAATACCTCCATGAATTTGAAAACAGTTTTTCAGTGAGCTGGCATAAGACCCGCTTCAATCAGGGTGGATGGGCTTTGTACAGCAATGAAGAAAGACAGACCTTATATAATGCCTTACTGGAACCTGACCGGCATGTTTATTTTGCCGGTGAGCATATGACTTACCTGAATGCCTGGATGGCCGGAGCCCTGGAAAGTGCCAGAAGCACCGTAACAGCCATACATGCCAGGGTAAGCGAACAGAGGCTCAACTATCCGGCAACTTAAACCATTCATAAACCTAACACGTACATCATGACCAACCACATCAACAGAAGAAACTGGCTCAAACAGAGCAGCATTCTTGCAGGCGGACTACCCTTTGCAGCAAGCCTGATCAGTACCAACTGGGCAAAAGCGGCTGTTAGTTCACCTGACAAACATGAATTCATCTCAGACAGACAATTCGCAGAATGGGCTCCTGCTAATTTGAAAGCGAGGCTTTTTGCCAATGAAAATCCCTTTGGTCCTTCGCCCAAAGCAAAGAAAGCAATCATAGATGCCATTGACAGTAGCTACCAGTATCCTTTTATGTATATCAGTGGTTTGACTGAAAAAATCGCTTCCTTCGAAGGTCTAAAGCCCGAAAATATCCTGATGGCTTCCGGATCTTCCCCCTTACTTCAAGCTGCTGCCATTTATTATACCAAACCTGGCTGTAATATCGTAACCGGTGCTACCACTTACGAAGATCTGCCTACCAAGGCTTCCCATTTGGGTGCCAACTGGGTGAAAGTACCCATGACCAGCGATCATAAACTGGATTTGGTTGCCATTGAAAAAGCGGTAGACAGTAATACGACCCTGGTTTACCTGGTAAACCCCAATAACCCTACTGCCACCATGGTGGATACCGCCCAGCTTAAAGGCTTCTGCGAAAGGGTTTCTAAAAAAACAACCGTAATGATCGATGAAGCATATATTGATTACCTCGATAATAAAGAAGAAGTAACCATGATCGATGCCGTGAGAAAGAACCAAAATGTAATCGTAGCCAGGACCTTCTCCAAACTGTATGGCTTTGCGGGCTTAAGAGTAGGTTATTTTGTGGCCGGCGCAGAAACCCTCAAACAACTCAGCCGATTTACCGAAGGCCCTATGTCCATATCTGCAACTTCTGTTCAGGCAGCATTGGTCGCTTATAATGATACCGAATTCCTGCAGTCTGCACTGGCCAAGACCATCGCCAGTAAAAAATACCTGTATGAAGTACTAACCAAAGAAGGTTATGACTATATCCCTTCCGTAGCCAATTTTATGATGTTCCCTATCAAAATGGAATCTACAAGGTTTGTAGCCGAGATGATGAAGCGCGGTGTGGGTATCAGGGGCTGGAAAATGGACGGGAAAGATTATTGCAGGATCAGTATCGGCAGGATTGATGAAATTCAGGCTTTTGCTGATGCCTTTAAAGAAATCTCTTAGTTGGTAACCATTCATTGATTGATCATTTTTAAACTCAATTACAATAATGCAGAAATTGATTGTTGCTGTTGCCTTATTGCTCAGCGCTTGTGCATTTTCACAAAACAAAACAAGGCCTTTAAGCCTGGAAGAATACCAGAAAGTCAAGACCTTTCAGGTGGCTGATCTGGATAATGATAGTTATGTTAAGTTTGAAGGCAAGTATATCCTGGACCGTTATGAAAACAAAAAACCCTATTTCATAACCGGGGATGATGGCCTCAAAAAAAGGATTGACCTCTATAAGCTGATCGCAAAAGACAGCCTTCAGGAACTGGGTGTGCTCATTTATTATACCACAGAAAACGGTAAAAGGTACACTGCCTGTTTGCCCGGATATGCAACTTCGGGTGAAATATGGCGCAAATATTTCGAAGACATCCATGCCATTGATAAAGAGGAAAAAAACTTTGTCCTGAAACTATCCTATGTCCTTTCCAGAGAAGTGGGTTTTCAATTGTATAAAAACATGAATGCCAATAAGGACATGGGCAAAGAAGAGGGCACTTATGGTACAGATATCTGTTTCCCGGGTGATATGCAGGTTACCATGGCCAATGGAAGCAGGAAGCCCTTGAGTGATATCAAAACCGGTGACCATATTGTTACGGTGGACCCTGTAACGCATGGAAGCAGTGTGGTAATAGTAAAGGAACTAACCATCCATGCTGCCAAAAACTATGGCATTACCAGCCTGATACTCATGCATACGGTTGAGCATACCTTAAGCACTGGAACCGAAATAAGCCTTTCTGTTCAAACGATTATGGCTACGCCCAACCACCCTGTTCTGACCACTGCAGGTGAAAAGAAAGCTGGCGAGATCCGGGAAGGGGATGAACTGATCTGTTTTAATGAAATCACGCAACAATATGAACCTTATCAGGTTTGGTATACTCAAGCGACTGTGCCTGCTGTACAACAGGTCTATAACCTGGTCACAGATTCAAAAACACTGTTATTAAATGGGGTGATGATGCTCCAGAAAAGTTTAAAAACACCGTAATAGCTTTACTGTTGGGAAATGCAAAAGGGCGGCACTGGTGCCGCCCTTTCTGTTTAGGAATGTATTTCAATAAGATCTAATCGCTTTTACACCACATGATGTTTTTTATGATAAAACAGGAAATAGAGGATCGCAAAAAGTACCAGTAAACTAATACCAGTTAGTGCAGCCATGGGATTATCGATCACAACAGCAGTAGCCACCAATGAATAAGAGCTTACAAAGAATATACAAAGCAAAGGCAGTATTTTAGTGATGGATCCTGTTACAGCCGCATCACCCTGCTTTCTTTTACGCAGGATAAAGAGCGTAGCTGCTGAAGTACTCATCCCAATACAATCCAGGAATATGCTGAAGCTGAGTACATTGTCCACCCCCTTTCCAAAAAAAGTAACGGCAATGGTCATCAGTGCATAAACCGTTAATCCGGGTATCAGTGCATCGGTTTTAGGATGCCGGTAACTGAAGATCTTGGGCAGCATCCCATCCTCACTCATCGCATACATGACCCTGGGATTGCTTAACAGGATCACATTTACATAGGCCAGCACACTTAATACCATACAAAGGTCAAATACTTTGGCCCCCGCTTTCCCAAACCAGGCTTCACAAAGAAGGGCACCAATAGCATTGGCATTCTTCATCTGGTCGAAACCGATCACTTTTACATAGGTATAATTGATGGAGAGATACAGGAATAGTACGATAAGTATACCGGTGATAACCCCTCGCTGCATGGTAGCAGAAGATTTGATCTCCCCGCCAAAATTGATGGTTTGCTGATAGCCTCCATAGGTGAAAGAAACAGCAACAAGACTTAAGATCAGCAGGAGGCCTGTATTATTGCCTGTATACTTGTAGATATTTCCGTCATTGTATCCATGCGGTAGCACATGCAGACTGGTAAAAAAAGTGCTGATCAATAAAAGGATAAGGGTGATTTTAACGACCGTAAGAAAATTCTGGGTACGGCTGCTGGTTTTAAGTCCCATCAAATTGACCCCATAAAAAAGGGCAACAGCAGTGGCGGAAACAGCCACATTAAAAAAAGTACCCGAGGGTTGGCCATACAGCAGATCACTCACATAATCTGCCCCTATCAGGGCTACCACCGCCAATGATGCGGCATTACTAACGAGGATCAGTACATTGACAGTAAACCCGATACTGGGATGGTAGCATTGAGCAAAGATCTTGTAATAGCCACCTACGACTGGAAGTCGCTGGCCTATTTCGGCATAAGTCAATGCACCACAGATAGCCACAACACCCCCAATAAGCCAGGCCGTAAAAAAAATAGCCGGTGTTCCTGCTTTGGCTGCAATAGTAGCGGGTGTTTTAAAAATGCCCATGCCAATGACCAAACTAACCACGATCATGGTAAGGCTGAAAAGATTGAGTTTTTGTTTTCCATGCATAATTGAAGCGTATGTTTAAATGTAGGGAAAACAGTTAAGAGTAAACAAATTGAACAGGATTGATTATCAAAAAAGAAAAATGGCCCCCTTTGAGGGACACCTTAAAGGGGGCCATTGCAAGCCTAAGTACGAACTTTTAGGTGGGAGATGTGCATGCTATTCTAGCATATTAAAAATCCAACAAATCTTAACTTGACCATGCTTAAAACCTGGCTTTTTGTGATCAGCAATAAGAAGAATGATGGTAAGCCTACCATACAAAATGTATAATGCTGTCATTGACGCTATATCAAATCAAAAAGTATGATGTTAATTTATTGATTTTCAACCTCAAATTTTTATCTGATAGTATTTGTAAAAACATATATATTTGTGTTATAGGCAACTAGCATTGACAGACTTTCACTATGACACAACCACAAGACGAACACATTAAAATCCTGTTACGTTTTAATAGTAATGTTTAGAGCAAGAAACTGTTGAGACAATGTGGGCGACAATTGTCTGCAAAGAGAAAGGTTTGTATAAACTCGACAATATTCATTTTTATGGACCTCTCGTTGCATTTGACGACATAATTTTTGCTGAGTACAACAAGACAGAACAAATGTTGACTTATCGCAGGAAGGGTCATTTTTTCAATCGGCTTCGGTTGTCGGCTGACGAATATAAAATTCGAGAACAGCAGCAAGCAGGATGCGTCAGCGGTAAGCTTAAAAAAGACCCAATCATAACAAAACACAAAAAATCACATTCACAATGAAAAGATCATTTATTGCGTTAGCATTCATATTTTTTTCAACGAATTTGTTTGCTCAAAGCACATCTGAAACTCCTATTCAAAATATTTCTCCTGACACTACTATTACGTATAGACTCTTTGCGACTAAAAACTTGTACACATTTATCAAATTGGATACAAGAAACGGGAAAATGTGGCAAACTCAATGGAGTACTAAAGGAACCGAATATAGATTTGAAAATGTATTATCTGACATTTCTCAGGTGAATAAAGATGAAGAGAAAAAAGGTAGATTTTTTCTTTATCCAACAACAAACATATATAATTTCATTCTACTTGACCAAATAG
>Ga0364880_10217_pt1 | contig 14160 bp, 10 predicted proteins | sample ExccelJu500001D3_5_FD_206927 | JGI IMG/M metagenome (GOLD analysis project Ga0364880, IMG submission 206927) | Enriched cells from Trout Bog Lake Hypolimnion, Wisconsin, USA - BchlTB.July30.5000.01.D3 | ecosystem: Environmental > Aquatic > Freshwater > Lake > Hypolimnion/Profundal zone | place... | reverse complement strand
TATTGAACCCAACAGCGAGCCGTTTAGCCAGACATCCGCTTTATAATTAATCCCATTTAAAATCAACTGTATTCTTTTATTTTCTGTCCCGGCCGGAAGTGGCAAAACCGTGCGGTACCACCAGTCTGTCCGGCATAGGGTATCGGGGATGGAGAGGTTATTCAACCCATAAAGGGGATCGGGATAATAACCTCTGTTGACCAGGGTTGTGAGGATCGTCCCCGGAACAGTGGCATTCATCCATGAATCAGTAGAATAGGCAGCCCTGGTAATTTCCGGACCTGTTGAATTGATTTGTTTTGCCGCTGCAAGTTCCCATCCGTCAGAAATGATCCATTCATTATTCGTGCAATTGAGCAGCTTAGTTACCGGCACTGTTTTTGGAAGCACTTTGGACGGGATGACCGATACACGCGATTTTGGAAGATCGGCAGGATTTTGCGGAACGCGCAACCCCTTGTTCTGTGCAAAAAGAGAAGGCAGCCAGGCAAGAATTAAAATAAATGCAAAAGTTGTCCGCTTAGGAAATAGGGAAATACACATTCGTTGATTCATAGGTTAAGTTTTTTAAAAATCTTTATTCATTACGAAATCTGAGCCGTATAATGCCGAATTTATTTTTTTCTTCTTTTGACCTCCCCCGACCCCTTCAAAGGAGGGGAGTAAGAAGTAATTATTTAATAATTAATACAGAGCATATTCCCTTTGGGGAGATTCAGAGGTGAAAAACTCTGAATTTGAAATTTATTATAGTAAATTTCATTTCCCCGGTTACTTGGTTAACTCTGACTATATTTTCTTTGCATTCAGGGCCTGTTTTACCTTGCATTACCTTTAATCTCAAGGATAAGTACACTACCTGCAGCCATTTTTTCCTTCCTGACAAAGGAGTCTGAATTGTAACTCTTCGCTGTGCCGGCTCCGGCTCCGTCGATCACCGTTACATGATATTTTTTGGATGGGGGCAGTCCTGATTTATTACAATCCACCTGATAACTAATCGTATGGGCAACACTATCCAGGTTGGTAAATACCAGGCCCAGAGTCCCATCCTCACCCTTCCAGGCGGAGTGTGAAACAGCGGCCATCTCTAATTTTTTTTGATTTTCACCCAAAGGAACCTGAAGCAACGGATTGTCACCATCCAGCTTTGGAGGACGGACCATTTCACCAAAGAACAGGTATTTCCTGACCGATTCCTTGGCCAGTGACTTGCAAAGAACCTTCAGATATTTAGCCTCCGGACTCTCCAGATTCACAATGTTCGGATCAAACCATCCCATTTGCTGTCCCCAGATATACATCCGGGCGTTCCCCATTTTAAAGGCTAATCCAGAACTGCCGGTACCCTGTCCATAAAGTAAGCAGTATCCGGAATAAACATAATCAAACAACGGGATATGGTCAGGGAAGATGTTGTACACATTACAAGCCAGTAATCCGTCGAAGACATCAATATAGGGTTCTGCAAAATCCTCGGTGGTCAAAATTATCTCCGGATTGACCTTGCGGGCCGTTTCGTGGGTTTGCTCAATCCCTTTCCGGTTGCCGTCGATCCAGTGATGCCCTCCGCCAGGCGGATGACCATGCCGGGGATCGAAGCAATAGGCGGGCTGGCACGAAGCCGTCTGATCCATATACACCCCGTTCACGCCCAGTTGAGAAACCATTCTTGTAACTGTTTCAGATAGTTTATTTTGCCAGGTCTTCGTTGTCGGGCACATCACTGCAAAAGGATTATCCGCCCAGTGTTCCTTGACTATTGCAAGGTCCTGCCAGGCGCAGGTATTCCATTTTGAATAACTGATCAAATCATCCAGCATCAGAAATGGCGTTTTGCAGGCGTCCGGTTCCGGATGTTCGCTGGCCCAGCTTTTAGAATTCATATCCCAGATCCGGCTGTTGATATAAGGGACAATTTTTACCCCGGCACTTTGAAACTGCTTAGCCATACTTGAAAACCCCTGAATCGGAGGGAAGTAATCGGGATAGTAGGTGTCGAATGGATTCTCAGTCCAGCCATACCATTGAAGTACGGTCGGGACATCGAGGAATTTTGCGAGTGGAATCAGTTTATTGGTTGCCAACCCTTCAGTCCAGGATACAAACCATATTGGGGTACTCAGATACCACTTCGGGATATCATTCCGTTGTGAGAGTTTTCCCTTTGCACACCATTTCTGATTTGTTACCCATTGGCGATAAATCTTGGATGCGGTTATCCAGTCTCCTTCATAAACTCCGACTACCGCCTCGTAAGGCATCCGGTAACTGCTCTGGACTCCCGGAATACCCATCCCTTCGGGATAGTTCCGGATGCTGTATTTCAGAGTCTTATCCTTTTCATCAACATCATAACCAAATTTTTTCACATTGGCTTTCGGATCGTGAGCAGCAAGATACAATCCATTGTTATTCTTTGCGTCAAAAAGGGTACTAAATTGCATGTTACACCGGGCCGACGGATAACTCATAACCTGGGGTGGCCGGGGATCATCTTCTGATTTTCCGGGTATCCGTTTAACCGGATTTTTCAACAGACAGCCAATGAAATCGGGGTAGACCAATTGCATCTCTTCACTCTCCGGTGCGCTCATCCCTTTGATCGAAGGGTAGGCGACCTCCCATGTTCCGAATTTATTGCTGTTGTTTTCCACATTAATCTGCCAGTAAGCGAGTGAGGTTGTATCGAGCCTGACTGTTGCATCTACATTTACCGACTTTTCCTCAGTATCCAGTGTGATCCCTTTCCAAAACAGGTGCAGCGTGAGGTTGGTTCCATCTGCCGATTTTTCAATCGTATAGCTCCTGGCACATTCAGCGTTGTTATCAATCTTCACAATCCGGTTGGAAGCGTGCTTGAACTCTATTTCCCACAACGTGCTTCCCTCCATTTGCCCGGACATAAAATCATGATCCTTTTGAATATTTTTTATGCTGTACAAACCGAATCCGTCATCTTTGAAGAACTTCAATCCAATAATTCCATTGGATATCGCTATCCCGGTTGTGGTTTCCTGGACCGAAAAGGAGAGCTTTTCCCGATTTTCACCTGACGTCAGTGCCATGACATCAAACGCGGAACTCAATGAAATAAAAAGAAAAAATGTGAACAGCCTAACCGCAAAAGTAAAATTGCAAAACATTCGAACCTCCTTCTTTATGCTGTATTTGTCTTTCATAAATATTCTGTTAAACATTATCGACTATTCAATAAACTACTCCTTCAGACAGCGTACAGAAAACCCGAGGCTCTTGCCATAGCTGTAACTCCCCGTATATCCGGCAATGGCGGTTAAGTACCTTGTCCAGGACATGTAAGGATTTAACTCCGAAGAGCTCCACCACCCACCGTAAATGCCAAAGTGATTGAATTCACCGTTGATGCTTCGGTAACTACCCGGGAGGGCTGTAAAACCTGTTTCGTTTGTTGCACCTTTGTTTGGGGCTTGCCAGTGTGAAGCGCCTGTTTCCTTGAGTTTACCTCCGGCAACCTTAAAACCGCCCAGATAATTTATTAGCAGAGTCCATTCTGTATCAGAGGGGAGACGCCACCCTTCCGGACAAACCTTGCGCCCATCCATAATGGCATACCAGGTATATAATCTGCCATAAACAGCAACATTTGATTTATCTCCATTAGAAGGCCACTGATATTTTGGAGTGCTTTCGCCTGAGATATCCAACGTGGAAGGAATGGTTGTTCCAATGATATCTCCATTTCGGTATTTAGTTACCTTCAGATTCTCTTTCATCCAGACCTGGGTCCCGATATTTACGGTTTGGTAAGCATTCCCCTCAATGTCGCTCACGGAATGCTTGTCCTGGGCATTCAGACCGGTTAATCCAAAGGCCAAGAGCATTAAAATGAATAATTTGAATTTTTGGTGTTGCCTTTTCATTCAGGGTTTTTAAGTTTAAGATTAAAAAACGTTTCAAAAAAAGTATTTTATTCATTGCCACTGTCAGAGACAAATATATTTTAATTTGGTTTGATCCTAAAACGACTAAGTAATTGTGAATGAATAATGTTCAGTTTTAAATGGTGTTACGAATTGATTATCAAAGACATAGAACGTTTAAAATACGATTTTAAATCATTCCGCTTATTTAAATCAGTTGACACGCAGATTTTAAATAGTTGAAAATCAATTCTATTCATTTTTGAATCGTATAAAAATCATACACTATCTTCCAGCGAAACTCCTCTCCCGGTTTTACCTTTATTTTGAAATATGGTTCGGGGCACAGCGTAGTTGAACAAGCCCAGAAAACCAGATTCATCAGAGGCTTGTCACCACTAATTTTCACTCCGGCTCCTATACTTTGGTTTTCCACTTTTATGTGCCAATCCGTTGTACTCTTATTAAACCCTTCGATGGCGCCGCAGTAAACGGTTTCACTGGTTTTCAGATTTCGCAGGAATACGATTTTATTGTCTTTAATTTTAGCCAGTTCGCCGAATCCTTGACCTTCTCCGTGAATGTCAAATGGAAATGCGACTGAAAAACCAGGACCAACTGGCTGCTTGTCAATGAAAAAGAAGTTGTGATTGTATACGTTTGTTTCTATGGTTCGGCTTCCTGTGTTTCTAAGTGTGTGGACAAGCACCAGCAGTGGTTTCCCTTTCTTCAGCAAAACTGTCTTTTCATACCTGCAGGAGTAATTTTTATCCTTCAGTTCATGTATAAACCTGATCTGGTCAGATTCAGTTTTTACGATCCATTTACCGGCATTCACAAGGGGATAAAATCCGCCCGATGCATAAGGTCGTTCATCTGGTTTGGAGAGGATACCTACCCCAATTTTCATAAAGCGGCCTCCTGGTTTAGTATCCGCGTAATCCAGCGGAGCGAAATCTTCGGCCGGGCCCGTTATCGTGTCGTGAACATCGCGGTCATTTCCAGAGAACCACCGTCCAAAGAATTCATGGTTGCCGTAAACCAGACTTTGAATATTTCCGGACCAGTCGAACCGGGTGCCCCGGTAATGACCATGAACGGAATCGGGAAGGTAAAGTTTGGCGAATATCAGGTTGTTGGTGATCCCGGTCGGTGGAAACTTCACCAGGGACTCTAAGTTTTCAACCTTTTCCCCTGCGGTTAGGCTATTAATAAATGCAAGATTGAAGATGAATAAAATTGATAAAAATGGAAGGATTGTTTTTTTCATTTTTAGGTTAATCGTTAATTTATCCGGAGATAACCGGGTATAAATTTAAAGTCGTTCTGATAGACAGAGGACTTTAAATAATTAGGCACAGATTAAACAATTCATTTTATTCCGTTTCAGCCATGAATACTTAAGTAGTTGTCAATGAGTAATTTTTGATGTTATTTCGAATTGACTATCTGTGATATGGAAAGATATTATTACGACATTAAATCATTCCACATCGTTAAGCCCTGTTGTAATATCAAAATATTGAATAGAAGGAAATTAACTGAAATATAATCGGTACACCCATCTCCAGAAGCACCTTATCTAATGAAATTTGTAGCAACTTTTTTTTCTGCCACAGGTTCGTCGATCAAACCCGTTGTCGCTTCCTTCATTTTTAACAACCAGGCCATATTTTTACCCAATACACGCATGATCTGTTTCCCCTCCAAATCCTGGTTTACCTCGCCTTCACCTCTTCCATGAATGACATTCCAGTAATTGGCTGTGGCAATGATCATTTCTGAGTAGTTCAGATAATGGTTCATGCTGTCAAAGGTTGCAGATCCACCTGTTCTTCTGAGCGCAACAACCGCTGCACCAACTTTGTGCCTGAACAAACCACCGTTGGATCCCGAGACATAAAAAACCCGGTCTAAAAAACTTTTCATTGTCCCTGCTATTCCGGCATAGTAAACCGGTGAGCCAATAATAATGCCGTCAGCGCTTTTTAACTGCTGAATCCACTTGTTCAGGTCATCGGTTTTGATTGAACATTCCTCATCCCTGTTGACCGCACATTTACCACATGCATGACAGCCATGGATCAATTTATGCCCGACATGGATAATCTCAAAATCAATTCCTTCAGCAATAATTTCGTCACCAACCATATTAAGCGCCTGAAAAGTGTTTCCACCTTTCTTAGGACTTCCGTTTACCGCAATTACTTTCACTTGAATAAAATTAGGTTAACTTACTTATTTATAAACTATTGGCTCTTATGGAACCTTCTTGGATTTATTCATCTTTTTTGTGAACCTTAGTTCATGAGGGTATCATTTGAATTAAATTATTATGCTTACCAGATGAGCAAAGATATTAATCAAAATTAAAAAAGTAAGAGGTAATTTAGGTATGAAGGTTAGGATATTTTAAATCCGGGTGCACACAATCCTATTTAAGCTTATTTCCTGAATTAAATTATTGGGTTATTCCAATTTCAGGGTGCCTCCACCTAACCATCGGAGATATTCCGGTGTTTCTGTTTTTTTCAGGATTATGTAAAAGCTGATTAATATTAGCATTGTTTAATTTAATATGATAATTTTGATGAATTAAGTTCCAGACTTCCCTGATTTCTTTTTGTATTTATTGTAAAACCACTAAATTAAACCAAGATGAATGGCAAATTATTGTATATTAATATTTTAGCAGGTATTTTGCTGCTTGTTTCCGTAAATGGCTGCACAAAGGACGGTGCACATAATCAGGTAACTACGGCTGTGGATAACACGACTCTGCTGGGAAATTCGGCAGAAAAGAATGCTGTGATTGCAGTCTCAACCTTTGAGGGTATAAATCAGTTTGCCCAGGCGGGATTTATTTCATCCAACTTAAAAGCGGGTAGTATCTCATTTGGCAGTTGTCCGGCAATTATCGTTAATTATACAACCCCTCCTTACTCGGTTACACTTGACTGGGGAACTGCATGCACCGGTATTGACGGCGTAACCAGAACAGGGAAAATCGATATAAGTCTCAATGGAATTATGACAGTAGCCAACAATGTAGCTACGATGAAGATTGAAAATTACATGGTTGATGGAAAAATAATTACCGGTACAACAACCATAACCTCAGCCGGTCCTAACCCGGGAAATGGGTGGCCAAGATATGATATCGTCACGGAAGGGAAGATTCAATTTGCCGATAAGAGTGTACTTACCTATAAATACGACGGAGTAACTCTTCAGGCTGAGGGAACAGCTACTCCGACCGTTTTGACAGATGATATCTGGAGAACTGAGGTTCACAGTGCAAGCGGTGTCAATCAGGACGGTACCACCTGGACCGCCAAATCCACAAAAGTGATGATCAAAAATGGCGACTGTAAATGGTACAATAGCGGCACCTTTGAAATTACCCCTTCAAAAGGGGATATGATTACCATTGATTTTGGAACGGGTACATGTGATAACAAAGCTACCATGACAAAAGGCTCAGTTACAACAGATATCACACTTGATTAGTCTGAATATCAATTTATTATTTCTCAAAAAGACAAGCTTCCCGTTTACAGGAGCAATTTTACCGATACGATACTGTATGCAGTGATAATCAGGTTGACAGACTTTTTATCACTGCTTAACAGCGTTGCAATTGGTTCCATATTCTTTGTTGCATCGGTTTCCACGGCAGCAGCGGTACTGATTGCCAATGGAGATGTGACCTGCAATAATACCGGGGTGGATTTATTGTTTATTATGATTACTGTCAGATCATTGTTCCCTGCGTAAGCGGTAGACAATAAGCCGCTATCCTGTATGGTTGCGGCGATTCGGGTTCTGCCGGTCGCGTATTTGGCATAATGGGAAAGGATATAGCCCCTCTTGGTCGTTTCCCCTGCTGCTACCGGACTTCTTGGATCGGTATCGGCAACCATGGAGTAATATCTTTTTAAATACCACCACACATAGGCGTTGAAATTTGCCGCCATGCAGTCGTTGATCTCTTTGGCGATATTCGTCAGGGAAGGAGCCCACAACCAATCATATCCATTTGTTTCTGAATTCAAAAGATGCTCGGTCATCCAAACTTCTTTGCCTTTTTGTTGTGCCAGAGGATAATCAGTGAGACCGCTTCCATAGATATGACCGCCAATAATATCAAAGTTATTTACCGTCGTGATACTATTCAGCAGCGGGTCGGTATAATTCCGATCAAAGCGGAAAGATTCCGCTGCTATCGTTTTTACATTGCCCAATTGATGTCCATAATCTTTGACGAAATTAAAGATCTCTGAAGGGGTAAAGCTGCACCAATTCATATCCGGTTCGTTCTGGACAGATATCGCATAGAGATTCAGGCCATTGGTGGCCGAATATGCCACAAAATCCTTGAGATGGGTCGCATAATCTTTATAATATGCCGGAAGTAAGTATTTTGTAGTTTGGGCAGGATCAAAGGCTGAGGTACGTGTGCCGGTCAGGCTGGCAGGAGGCTCCCAGGGCGATGCGAAAACGAGAGCACCCAGGTCCTGGGCCTTTTTTGCTACTGCCATATCTGTGTTCCAGTCAGCCTGATCAGGGTACACCATCATTCGGACGATATTGTAACCTAACCCGCTTTGGCTGTACATTTTCTCCGTTTCCGCAAGAGTGATCTGATTGGCGCTACCCACCCAGGCAGGAGGGTCGATCATGCCACCGAAACCGGTCACCTTCTGATACGTCAACGACGGATTGAGGGTCATGGTCACAGGTACGGCAATATTCTGCACAATTGATATCTTGCTTGTTGCACCTGAGGTGATATTGGTCAAAATAATATTCTGACTTCTCGAACCTGATGTCAGATTGTGAGTGACATTAATCGTTATATCGGTCCAGCTGTTTGAAGTAATTTCATTCCCGCCAGCAGCAGAAGAAAATCCGGTGATAAAATTATTCCCTTCGGAAGAGATTTTCCATTGCGCGCGTGACCATTCAATGCGTATTTTTATGGTGTCGTCAGCTGCAGAAGCCGTCGTTTCCGTTGTGATAAACCGAGCGTAATTCCCCGATGAATCGCCCTTTTCCTTACTGCAATTGCAGAAAATAATAGGGCAAATCAGAATAAGAGAGAGCTTTAAGAATAAGAGTTTCATTCGTGTAAAATATGCAGGTTAATCTGAGTTTATGCGAATGAAGTCATACATAATTCTTCATGAATAGGCGGATTAAGACTGATTTAACCTTATTAATCAGTATAATAACACACCTTTAAGTTCAAAAGTCAATCATCCGGGGCTCACCTGATCGTCACTCAGGAAAAGACGGAACAGTTTTTCCCCACCATTTTATCCAGCGTAAATAATCAACTGATTCATATGGACTTATCGTTACCTTTGTATTTGCTGCCGTATCCCTGCAAAGGAATTTTTTCACAAATGCGGTTACCTCCGGATACTGGCTGGCTGGCAGTGAACAATGGGAATGTCCGCCAACAATAGAGAAGCCAAACCGGTCGGCTATTCCGAATGTTTTCCATACCTCATGGGCGGCCCTGCATGAGACATAGCCCGATTCACTGGCCAGCCATTCATAATCGGGATTTCCGAGACAAAGCAGGGCGCGTGGCGCTATCATTGCCATTAATTCATGGTGATCATAGGGCAGTTTTGAAACCGATTTGGCAAACCGGAACAACTCTTCCTTAAACCACACGTGACTGGTTCTCCCCAAGGTCTCCACTTTCCCCAGGGTTTCGGATACGCGCCAGGCAGCAGCTCCGCCACCTCCCGATTCCTGGGCTATGGTAAGCGCAATGCGCTCATCAAAAGCCCCTGCAAACAGGGCCATTTTGCCGGCAAAAGAGCAGCCGGTAACGGCTAAGTGTTTTAGATCTATTTTGATTCCCGGAACAAGTTCTATTCCGTCGATTAAACGGCTTACCCCCCAGGACCACGCACTGTAGGCGCCCATGGCAATAAGATCAGGATAAAGTTTGTTGATCGGTTCATTTCCGCGTTTTTGTCCCCACGCCATTACCTGCGTGAAGTTAAATGCGATGGTTGCGCAACCATTCCCGGCAAAGATTTCATGCGGAAGGCTACCCGAACCCTTGCCCATACCAATCACTGCAGGGTAGGGGCCTGGCCCGAATCTTGTACTGTCGGGATAGGTAATCTCGGAGGTCAGCGTTAGCGACTGACCATTTTTAATTATGGATACCGTTAGCAGGTTCGAATCCGAAATGCTGGCCGTAATGGTATCAGGACGAACAGGTTTTTCGCCAATTTCATAATTTTGAATCTCCCGGGCAATTTCAGCACGCCGTTTACTCCAGTTGCGGAATTTCGTGGAGCGTCCGTGCCGATCCGGCCTTTTGTAAGGATCTGTACCCGACCACATGAAGGGGTCAGTCAACGGCTGAATGGCTGGAAGATCGTTCAGGAGTGGTAAAACAGGCTTTGCAAAGCTTTCGCCGGTATTCTCAACGTTATAGACCAGCGGAATAGTTTGAGCGAACGAAACGGAAACCACAGAAGTATTCAGCAGCAGGAATAGCAGGATTGGTTTTGTACTCATTTCAGATTTATTCTGGTCGGAATTAGAAGCATTTCTTTAAGATTTACCGAAGTATTTACCGGGCCTGCAGCTCAATCCGGGCCTCTTTTATCCCGTTCGATTTTGCAGTTAAGGTTATCGTTCCTTTTTTGCCTGCCATTGACCGTACAATTACCAATGCCAATCCGTTAAAGGCATTGCGGTTGTGTGAGGCAAACGATTCCAGGTTATACGAATCTCCGTTGTCGGTTGCCACAATTTCTCCGGGTCCATCAATGCTGAACCTGATCGGGTTATCCGAACGTGGGACAAGAAGTCCGTTCTTATCGCTTATTTGCACGGTAATAAAGGCCAAATCTTTTCCGTCGGCAATAATCCGGGGGTGGTCGGCTGTTACCCGCAATTGTGAGGCTTCTCCGGTTGTTTTCATCACCTCTTCGGCCCACCTGATTCCGTTTTTGTAAGCGATCACCTTCAGTTCGCCCGGTTCATAAACCACTTCATCCCAGTGCAGGCGATATGCGTATTCCGCTTTTTTCTTTTTACCCAAAGATTTCCCGTTGAGGAATAATTCTGCTTCGTCGCCCGAAGTAAAAATGTGCACGGGGGTAACCTGTCCGATCCGTTCGGGCCAGTTCCAGTGTGGAAGAATATGAGCCATAGGTAGTTCCGGTCTCCAGTGTGCCTGATACAGGTAGAAGCGATCCTTTTTGAATCCGGCCAGATCGATGATGCCTGAATAGGAGCTCCGGGCCTCATAATAAGGGGTGGGTTCGCCAATGTAGTCCCATCCGTTCCATACAAATTCACCTGCCACATAAGGATGCTGTTCGAGTGAGCCAAAAACCTTATCGGCGGAGGAGCCAAAGTCTACCGCGTGAAGTTCGTAGCTGCTAACCTGGCAAATCCTGGAATCGCCGCCCCGGCCGTCACGGAGAGGAGCACTGATTTCCTTGGACACCGGGAACAGATAAATGCCGCGACTGCTGAAAGCGGAGGCCGTTTCGGTGCTGAGAATCATCTTTCCCGGAAATTTTTTATGGAATGCATCGTATTGCGGTGCAGTACGTATGCGGTCGGTTCCCTCAAATTCGGGGGATTGGCGAATCCCTTCACCCTGATAATTCAGGCCGATTACATCGGGAACTCCGGGGAGAGCCATGTCGGGTTTGGCGTAGTTCATTGCACAGGTTGCGGGTCGCGTAGGGTCTTCCTCCTTAACGATGTCGTACAGCCGTTTCCCGATGGCTGCCCCTTGAGTGCCGGTGTATTGTTCGCCGACTTCGTTGCCAAAGCTCCACATGATCACCGACGGGCAGTTCCTGTCCCGGCGCACAAAGGCGCGTGTGTCGGGTTCTGACCATTCCGGGAAGATCAGGTGAAAATCGTGGGGTGTCTTTTTTAGTTCCCACGAATCAAAAATCTCGTCGATAACCAGAAAGCCCAGCCGGTCTGTCAGTTCGAGCAATTCGGGAGCCGGAGGGTTATGTGACGTGCGGATGGCATTACAACCCATCTCACGCAATATCTCAAGTTGACGTTCTGCGGCACGGGTATTGAAAGCCGTTCCCAGAGCGCCAAGATCGTGGTGCTGGTTAACCCCTTTGATCAGGATGTGTTCGCCATTAACAAGCATTCCTTTGTCCGGATTAAATTCCACCGAGCGAATACCAAACCGGGTTTCATACGAGTCGATGATCCTTCCATTTTGTGATAACGTGGTCATTGCAATGTAACGATTCGGTTTTTGAGTTGGCGGCGGCCCCCAGAGGTTTGGATTTTTGATGATAAACGAGCCTTCGACCCGGTCACTTTTTCCTGCATCGACCCTTGAATCAGGCATTAATAAACTTGCAACGGCTTTCCCTGACTTTTGTCCGGCAGCATCCAACGCATAAATTACTGTTGTTGCTTCAATTTTTGCATCCGTTTTGCTGTTGTTGTCGATGGTAACTACCATATTGATTGTCGCAGAAGTCTTCGAAATATGGCTTGCAGTTAAAATGGTTCCCCATTGCCCAACATGAACGGGATTGGCCTTGATGAGCCACACATTGCGATAAATCCCTCCGCCGGGATACCATCGTGCAGAATTGTTTGGATTATCCAAACGTATTGCCAGTTGATTCTCGCCACCCGGAACAATGTAAGGTGTAAGGTCGACGCGCCAGGAGTTATAACCATAGGGCCAGCCGCCAACCAAATGGCCGTTCAGCCACACCATGGCGTATGACATCGCACCATCCACGTCGATAAAGATAGACTTTCCGGAGTCAGAAGCGGGAATATCCAGTTTTTTCCGGTACCATGCCACCCCATTACTCGGGAGGCGCCCCATTCCCCCGCCAACTTCAGAATTCCATCCTTTCTGGAAAGGTCCTTTGATTGCCCAGTCATGGGGCAAATCAACACTTTCCCACAAACGATCATCGAAATTGCCCTGAACGAATGGGAAATTGCCTCCGGGATTCCCTTCCGGACGGATGTGGTGTTTGGAGGCGTCTTTAATAAATCTGTTACCGGCGGGTAAAATCCATGGCTTAAGCACATCCTGAGTCGTCTCAACTTTGACAGCCTCGGTAGGTTTGGAATCGGCTGCCTTGTTATCCTTATTGTCCCTGACTTCGGGACGCCCGTCATATATCAGATGATCCGCACTTGCTGCTGAATCGTATTTATAGAAAAGCCAGGTTTGATCAATTGAAATGCGCTCCCTGACAATACCCTTCGGTTGGTGCTTGTCGTGCTGCCGTGCTGCCAATGGTGGTGCACAGAAAATGAATCCGGTCAGGGCAATGAATATCAATTTCAAATGTTTCAACCACTTCATCTGTATAATTTTAATCGAATTATGGGCAGATTATTGCTCACTTATTAATTTGCAACTCCAAATAATTAACAGGTTCTTTTGCCGTCGATATCCTTAAAATCGATTTCATATTTTTCGCCATCGAACAAGGTGATTGTTGCGCCCAAAGCCGAATAGGCAGGAGTTATATCCATAATCTTTATATCCCTGATGGGTGATAATTCCTCTTCAGTCCATTCGCTGTCATCCATTTTATGCAGCATAACTGCGATCATTAATTCCATGGCAGGGTTCTTTGCCAGCCTTTTTTTATGGGCATAGATCACCGTACTCACCTCCGCCTCTGCATTCCGGTTGGTATGGACTAAACTTTCCAGTGTATCCCAGCCATGATAGATGATCAGGGCGATTCTTCTTCCGGGAACGGCGGCGGTTATCACTTTTTTTGATCCTTCTTCAAACTGGTGGATTACGGCCTTTTTACCATCCAGGTGAGGCATGCCGAAATGACCCAGGGTTAGTTCATATTCAAATGCCAGACGGGAACGGTCGACCCGGATAACTCCTCCCGGAATGGTTATCTCAGCCAGGTCAATGATATAACCTACCCCGTTGTTCGGTGGTTTTCGCATAATCGCCTGACGGTATAAAACATCCTCACGAACACCGTTATAAAGCATGCTCTGAGAGGTGGTATATGACTGGTTTTTATCGGAATCGTTTGCTACGGTTTGACCTGTGAGATAAAAATTGACATCATCACCTCTCATATCTCTTGGGTCGAGACTGCGGAAACTGTATTCCATCGATGTCCCTCCCCGGGGATTATGGTCTTCCCATGGAAAATGGGTATTGTATACGAGTTTGGAATAGTTTGGATCGTCATAGTAAACTTTCCCCGGGATTATTTCAGAAGTCCCT
>Ga0364880_10489_pt1 | contig 14211 bp, 15 predicted proteins | sample ExccelJu500001D3_5_FD_206927 | JGI IMG/M metagenome (GOLD analysis project Ga0364880, IMG submission 206927) | Enriched cells from Trout Bog Lake Hypolimnion, Wisconsin, USA - BchlTB.July30.5000.01.D3 | ecosystem: Environmental > Aquatic > Freshwater > Lake > Hypolimnion/Profundal zone | place... | reverse complement strand
ACGCCCCCAGCCGCGTTGATTTCCTCAACCGCCAATTCGGCGGCATTCTTACAGGACGCTCCAACGGCGGGGAGCTGTCCGGTGAGCTCAGCAATCAAACCCACTTTGAGAGTTGGGCTCTCTTTCTTGATGCATCCGCCAAATAGAATTAATGCTGAGAGAATGAAAGGGGTACCTATCGTCTTGCCTATCATCCACTACCTCCAAAGTACCGCTAATGAAATGGAAATAGGACTAAACTTAACATGGCTGGTTCAATTTAACCAGTGTCCTGAGTCAAGACACCAGGGCCACCGCAAAGACATTATTGCGAGACTCCGAAGGAGTCGAAGCAATCCCAGCGCACTAGCTCTATCGACGAGCTGGCTTCGGCTCCGCCTCGCCATGACGGGCTTTGTCGACGACCTTGCGATAGCCCAGGTCAGGACACTAGCCGGTCATTTTCCACTATGAGACTAATTTCTTCGCCTGAGATCTTGCTGCCATCCGTTTCAGGCTCTCTACAAATTCCCCCACCGGATCGGACCGAACGAACTCCTGTGCGCGTCCTTTTGCAGCAGCTCCCAACTGCTTCCATCGATCTCTGTGCGTCCATGCCCTCTCCAGCGCATGATCCGTCTCTTCTACCGTGACGGTTACACCTTCGGGTGATGGAAATGAGACGTTCTCCCCGAAAAGCGTAGAAACCGTCAATTCAGGTCTGACCATTGCTTTCACCGTAACAGCCAATTCCGGGTTCACTCTTTGGTGTCTCGGAAGGTTCACCTAGGACCTATTCTTTTATACTTTTATGGTCTCATCGCCTTTTTCCCAGTTGCATGGACACAGCTCATCCGTCTGAAGCGCGTCGAGAACTCGCAAAACTTCATTAGGATTTCTGCCGATTTCGAGCAGCCAGCGTCGGGAGGAATCGGCGCGATGCTGTAATGCAAAATCCGGGAAGATGAGAGTTCTGGCGACGCTAATGGGCTCCGGTTCCCGGATGACATCCCACTGTTTCGTCGCGCAACATCGCCCGGCAGAAATGTTCCTCGAGCTTGCTATCGAAAGGCTTTGGAGGCTCTGAAGGGAATATAGGATCTCCGGACCGGACTTTGAGATCAAACGTCTTTTCATTCAAGACGATATCCGCTGAAAGCTCGAACTCATTGCACCAAGCGAGAACGGGAATCAGTTCGCCTAAAGCGCGACCATAAAGAAGCGTGCAGCGGAACAAGGAGTAGGGGCCAGATAAGGAAAGGACTGCTTTTCCTTCCACCGCGCCTTTGGTTACAACGCAAATCAATCCTTTCCACTTTGCGTGCTGCGCTTACGGCAATGGGCTGAGGGGAGCGTGCCTTTCAGTATTGTTATCGAGTGTGGTTTCAGGAGCGAATCCCCCTCAGGAGTGCCCATCTTTTCCAAAAACCTATCAAAGAGCCAGGATTGTGCGGCTTTAGAAGTCAGCCGGACACCGCATTGGCCCTCATTTTACTCATCCGCCTTCAACGTCTCCAAATACCCGCGGTAGCCAAACACCCGATTACGCTTTCCGCCAGTGCGCTCCTGGAGAATGTTTAGGTCGCTGAGAATATCAAGCGCCTTTCCCGCCGTGGGCTTGGTGACCTTTAGCAATTTGGTTACCGCCGCTGCGGTCACTACCGGGTGATCCGGCAGGAGCTCAAAGAGCCTCATGGCGGCAATGACTGTCGATTTGTGGTTAAGTAGTTTCTTACGATCGCTCTCAAAAAGGGCGAAGATGGCTTGTGCCGCTGTCACGGCCTCCTTTGCCGTCTGAGATACACCCTCAAGAAAAAATTCCGTCCATTCTTCCCATGTGCCGCCACGACGTACAGAATCGAGCTGGCGGTAGTACTCCTGGCGGTGTTGTTTGAAAAAGAGACTCAGGTACAAGAGCCGAGCGTCGAGCTGACACCAGGACTCCAGCAGAAGCGCAATCAGCAGCCTACCGACTCGGCCGTTTCCATCGAGAAACGGGTGAATGGTCTCAAACTGAACGTGAATCCACCCAATGCGAATGAGGTCGGGAATGTCAACCACCGGTCGATGGAGGTACTTTTCTAGATCATCAAGGCAAGCCAGCATTTCCTTCGGCGGCGGTGGAACGAAGTGCGCTTTTCCCGGCCGCGTGCCCCCGATCCAGTTCTGCGTCCTTCTAAATTCACCGGGAGCTTTGGTTGAACCCCGCATTCCGCGCATGAGCTTTTTATGAACTTCCCGAAGGAGTCGGAGGGAAACAGGAAGCCCCTTCGGATCGTTTAAGTGTTTTTTCCCATGCTCCAAGGCGTCCAGGTAATTGCAGACCTCGATCACGTCCTGATTTGCCTGAAACTCTTCGGGAGCCGCCTCAAAGTTTAGAAGGTCCGATAATGTGGCCTGGATCCCCTCAATTTGTGAGGAGTAGACGGCCTCCTTTCTAACGAATGCGTAGGCAAATAGGTTTATGTTAGGGACCAGATGCGAGGCAATCCTGAGCTGGGCGAGATCTTTTTCAGCGTCCGCAAGTACCTTCTTGAGGGACTCCGAAAGCTCGAAATTGGGTGCCTTTGGGGGGAGCGGTGAAGGGACGAAGGCGTTAACTTCCTCTCCGGAGACCGTGCTCTTTACGTAAATTCCCGTTTCCCTGCTCATTGAGCAAGTAAAACATCTTTTACTAACAAACACAACTAGTAAACGATTGTTTACTAGTACCTGTTCTAATAAAAGTAGTTTTACCACTCGACTTTTTCACCTCGATAATTTTCCACGCTCTCTCCACGCTCCGCGACCAACAAGGGTCGAATATTATTATCGATATTCAGTGGTTATATCGCGAGTGATGGGGAGCACGTCGATAATGCTGTTGCTAACTTTAATTAATTATTTCAATCACTTAACTTGTGGCGGGAGGGGGAATCGAATCCCGACTATAACAGCCCATTCGACTGCCTTTCGGTAGACGTCGAGTTTTTCGAAATCAAAATTCACCCGTTAATGGTTAATTCCACGGATAAGAAATGGAAAGAGGCAGAGGGGAGCGTGGGAGCGGTCGATTCCCGCCATCATCGAATTTTGAAAAAGTCGTCTGGAGCTATTTAAGTCGTTGGGTTGCAAGTGCTTGCAGGAGCGCTGGAGAAAACCCGAATCGAACCCCGATTATTTCTTGGAAAACCGGGCGAGGAAAGTGGAGGTAGTTTCTATCTTAAGATCACCAACGGACTTCAACTGGACGACCGCTTTGTCGCCGCTCACCAGCACGTCCGCAAATCCCATCAGGGCGGTCTCAATTACTTTATCGTCTTCGGGGTCATCAAGAATTTTAACGGAACCAGTTGGATCGAAAAATGCTGCGATTTCAGAAATATTTTCCAGGAAATAATCAACGACTGGTCCTTTCACACCAACCTTATTGATCAAATTTTTCCGCACTTCGTTGAGAATATGCGGGCTAATAACAATAAGAAATTCATTCTTCAAGGCGAGTTCGATTACCTGTAAAGGCTTTCCCCCAAATCCAATGCCGGACACATAGATATTGGAGTCTAGGCAAACGCTGAGTCTCTTACTCAACTTCGTAACCTACGTCCTTACGGGTAAGTTTTCGGGACTTCGCCGCCTTTTTCCCTTTAGCGCTCAGTTCCTTTAGATTTTGCATCGAGGAATACTGTCTAAAGCACTCTCGAAGAAGCTCGCTGACGGTCCGGTGTTCCCTTTTTGCGACCTCCTGCATTTCTTTAACGAAGTCCGAGGGGGCTGAGAAGCTTACTATTTTGAAATTACGCATATTACTTATTATTAACTATTATTAACCGATGGACAAGGATTTTTCGCTACGGCCACGATCACCTTCCGATGATACGCAGCACTTCCTTGGGATCGAGTCGTCTTGTGAACCGGATTACCAAAGCCTCTACCGGTAGGTCTTGTTCCGCACAATTCAACTTATCGCTTACGCAGAGTAGTAGGTTTGGGATTTTTGCTTCCCTTAGGCGCTCCAACTTTTTTCGCAAATAATCCGGGGTCCAGTAGCCAACGATCTCTAACAACCACCGCCGGGCAGAATCAGCTCTGTGTTGAAGTGCAAAATCCGGGAAGATGAGAGTTCCCGCAACGCTGATGGGCTCCGGTTCTCGAATGACATCCCAATGTTTTGTGGCCCGCAACATCCCTCGGCAGAACTGTTCCTCGAGTTTACTATCGAAAGGCTTTGGAGGTTCGGAAGGGAAAATGGGATCACCGGACCTGACCTTTAATTCTAGGGATTTCTCACCCAGCACGATGTCCGCCGAGAGTTTGAAATCATTACACCACGCGAGGACCGGAACCAGCTCACCCAAGACCCGCCCATAGAGAAGGGTACAGCGGAACAAGGAATAGGGACCTGAGAGGGAGAGGATTGCCTTTCCCTCTGCTCCGTTGGTTACTACGCAAATCAAACCCTTTCGCTTTGCGTGACGAACAACGGCACTACTCTGGCCAGAGAGCTGAATCTCGACTGACCGTGCTCGTGCCAATAACCCTTGGATAAGCATTAAATTCGTTCGCAAGGCTAGCTCAGTAGCTGGGACTGTTTGCGTCGGGGCCATTAGGCAACGCTGACTCGGCAGGTCGGCGTATAGACTATTTTCCAGCTCCTCAGTGTTAATTCCAAACTCGGATGCAACCCTCTCGCAAATTTCCTGGCGGTCGAGGAAACTGCCAGCAGAAGCCACGAAGAGTCTGGAACGCAAGTCCCGAGGAGGGACTCTGCTCACTACTTCAGAGCGGAAGATTCGGTTCAGAGTATTAGACACCATTCGCCTCTTTCCGTGCGGCGCGGCGAATGGCAGTTGGGTGGTTAATCGTTCGATGAGATCCTCTCTCGGTTTCCCGACTTGGCGGAGGTATTCGTCCCACAAGTAACCGAGCCATGGGTGATCTCGTTCATCAAGATAGTGGGGGATGATTCGCCCGTGGCTTGTACTAAATTTAAGCAAAGATTCGGGGAGCAAGAGATTCTGTCCTCCTCTGCCAATGGCGAACTTCCATTGTATTTTTTGCAACCAGCTCGTAAACTTTTGCGGTCTTTCCCGGGGTGGGACGTAAGCATCGTCCAATCCGTTGAATATGTTCTCGCTCCCCGTGATTACCTCCGAGCACGATAGCTACTTCGGCGTCAGGGACATCGATACCTTCATTAAGGACACGGCATGAAACCAAAGCACGAAGTATCCCCCTGCGGAATTTCTCTAAGATCTCCTCTCGCTCTTTCTTCTTGATGTCGCTCGTAATAGCGGCGATCAAGAATTTTCTCGAAATCTGATAGGCGACTCCGGTATCGGGCGTGAAAACGAGAACCTTACTGTCTTTGTGCTTTTCGAGAAGGGCATAAAGTGATTCTTCTTTGGCTCGCGAGGAACCCAAAATTCGCCTCGCTTGACGAAATGCGAATAACGCCCGCTTTCCTTCTGTTTTCTGTTTTGCCCCGGCAGCGAAGTCTGCCCAACGGGCCCCGGGATAATTTCGGGAAAATGATTCAAACTCGGCCCGGAACAATCCCATCTCGCGTTCATAACTTTCACGCTCATCAGGATACAGATCAACGTGTTGGGTGACATGATCGAAGGGCGCAAGATACCGGCCCGTTAGCTCGTTCACAGTAACTTCGTAAACTTCTCTACCGATAAGCTCCGTAAGCCGCTGGCGCACTTTACTATCAGTAACAGGAGTGGCGGTTAGACCGAGGCGGTACGGAGCAATGCACATCTCTAGCGCCTCATCTCGGACGCCCATCCCGAAGTGATGTACCTCATCTACGATAAGCAACTGAAAGCGATTTCCGATCCAATTCATGTAGCGGTACGCACTTTCGAAGGTCGCCACCAAAACAGGAGCAATGTCATGTTTTCCGTCGCCTAGAGCTCCAATAGGCATTCCAAATTGATCTCGAAGTCGGTCCCGCCACTGTTCGAGAAGGATACATGTCGGCACAAGACAGATGGCTGGTCTCTTGCTCAAAGCAATCGCGGCGATTCCAATGACGGTCTTGCCCGCCCCCGTAGGAAGCACGATAACGCCGCGGCCCTTCGCATCTCGCCACGCCTGAAGGGCGGCGTCCTGGTATGGGCGCAGCTCCGGCGAAACCAAACGAAGTGCCGCGCCCCAGGAATAAGCTACGGTGTTTTGCAATTGAGCGTCATGTGTCTTTAGGATTTGCAGCAAGCTACGGTAGTGGCTTGCTGGCGCTCGGTACGCCCCAACCCTTTCATCCCAAAGCACACCCGGAACGGATTTCAGCCAGCCCTGTTGTTGATCGGCGTGAAGTAGGATGGTTCCACGGTCGAAGCTTATTCGAACGTTTCTGAAGTGAGGAGAATGTTGTGTCGCTACGCTAGCCATTTCGATCTAAGAGTTATGAGGGATGATCGATTATGGCAATGATCAGAGGGGAGCGTGGATTTCCGTCATCCATTGGCAGTCTGAGCGCTCACCCAAACAACGGCGAAAGAGGTTCCTAATACTTGCTGACGAAGCTTTTGACAGTTTATAGACCATAAAATATTTGCTGAATCCATGAGCTCTTGAGCTTTGTTTTGCCAAAATATTTTGCTTCCAATAACCATGTCGAAAGTCTCAGGGGGCATTTCGCCTTGTCCACTGATATTAAATCCTCTCCCGTAAATGGGAGTTGGCATTTGAGTAGATTTAGGTTTGCGTTGAGATCTAGATGTTTGTTTCATAATTTGTATTTCTCTATCGGACTACTTCGTTGTTCCTCCGCGCGAAAGACAGTTCGCCCACGGATGGGAAAGGGCGAGTTCCCTGCCAACGCGAGCTTTAATCATCACGCTTCAATTCAATCTTAGACTTGCTCGTCTCCATGCTTTCTCTTAAGCAACCATCTTTTTCGCATCCACTTCGACTGAAGGACCACTCTCTGCGCGCTCTTTCTCTAGCTCAGCATAAAGCCTCGCTATTTCGGTCGGTTTCGAAACGAGCTTGGAAAGAGTGAACAAGCGTAGATCTTTCTCTGTCGTCCAAGCCATAGGCGTAGTTTTGGTGCCCGTCTTCTCCCATTTAATGACAGCAACGTGAGTTACGCAAAAGCGACCGGCAAAAGCTTGTAGTGTCATCCCTAGCTGCTGACGGATGAAGCGAACTTCAGCACCCGTGAGCCGGGCCGGTTTGTGACAAAGAGCTAGAAGTACAACTTTAGCAAGGTCGTTGTAGTTAATGTTTGGCGTCCACGCTCCCCGGACCTTAATCATGGGCACATTCCAGAGCCGGACCTTGAACCCAAATCCCTCATCGATAAACTGCTTTTGAATTTTCCGCTCCATATTCATCCTTTACTTAAATCGATCGCCGTAATGATCAGCATATTATTTTTATCGAACGAAACCACAATCCTAAGAGATCGGCCGTCGATGGTTTTGCCGCGGACCGAATAGTTCCAGGCTTGGTGAATTTCCTCGAACCTGTCTTTCCGCTTCTCGTGATACCCGTTTAAAAGTGCATGAAGATATTCAGGGCGGGTAACGTTTCGTTCACTCTGCCGTTGAGTGGCGTGCCGGGTATCAAGGTATCGCCCCTCCTCAATACACTTAGAGATAGTTTCCAGGAGATTGCTGATCTTAGGTTGCCTATCCACAGCCGCGATTGTAACTGAGTTACATTTCGCTTTCAATCACTCCGCAAAATTATTTCGCCACGCTCCTCCCATGCTCTCGCGTCTGAAGTTCCTAAATAAAATTGGATAGTTATGATTTAGAGGATCTCTTAGGGTCTTTCTAGAAAGATCGTTCTTTTACGACTTCCAATCGAGCCTAGGCTGCAATGTGTCATTGTAGGTTTTCTCTCCAAAGCTTGGTGCTAGGAATCAGATCGCAAAATTAAGATATTTTCCAGAAATCCGATTGAAAAGTCGTTTTTTTGCGATAAAGTATAAAAATAAATAGAAAAGATCGTAAATTTAAGATCTGTTCTGAATGCACAAAGAAGAATTTGAGAGGGCTTCTTGGAACGTGTGAATAAGCTTTCTACCGTGTCAGAGTTCCTTAAGCAACATCGACGTGAACACAAACTCACACAGAGACAACTCGCTGAGTACGCTGAAGTCAGCTACTCCTTAATAAATAGAATTGAGAACGAAGACCTCAACGTTACGCTGGGAACACTCAACAAAGTGCTCTCGGTGTTTGGATACGAGTTGGGAATAATACGAAAGAAATAAAATGGAAGTGGATTTCAAAAGTATCAACGAAGCAAGCGTCTATCTGCGTCAGACGCTTGTCGGAAAACTTCGAAAATTTACGTCAGACAAAGGGACGCCCGCATTCGGGTTTCAATATAGTCCGGAGTACCTTCATTCAAAGAACGCCATATCAGTAGCGATTAGTCTGCCACTCCAAGCCACGGAGGTTGTCCAAAAGGAACTTCATCCTTTTTTTGATAACCTCATTAGTGAGGGCTGGCTCCTTAGCTTTGCTGAGAAAGTCCACCACATAGATAAGCGTAACCGTTTTGCCCTTCTCATGGCCACTGGGGGCAATACGATAGGTGCAGTCTCAGTAAGACCGCTTCGTAATGATGAGGAGATAGACCTCGCGGCTACATACGACCAAGGCAAAACTGAGGAAACGCGAGTTTACGAAATCAACGAGCTGCACGTTCCATATTGTCTAACTTGTTTCTCGGACACTCACCCAAAGTGCACGAAGGAGCTCTGGGGAACTCAAAAAAAACTAACCATTGAACTCGCGGCGCGAAACCCAATCCAGTCATTTTCAAAAGTGATCTATGGCGGATCGATTTCTGGTGCTCAACGGAAAGGGGTCTTCTATTTGGATTCGTCAGGAACCCTAATCCCCACCGCTCAAAGCTCTGAGTACATTCTCAAGCCTCAAGGTGACTATCCAGAACTGCCAGAAAATGAACACATTACCATGGCAATAGCGGCGAAGGCGGGGATTGATATCCCCCCCTTCACTTTATTGGATGTAGAGGAAGTGGGGCGTGTATTTGCGATAAAGCGATTTGATCGCGTGGGAGCCAAGCCTCTCAAACTGGAGGATATGGGGCAAATAATAGATGTTCCGAGCGGTGACAAATATGAATCCAGTTACGAGAAAGTCGCAAAAGCGATTGAAAAAAACTCATCGGCTCCCATAGTTGATCTCGACCGGTTCTTTCGACGGGTTGCCTTTTGTTATCTGGTGTGCAACGGGGATATGCATCTGAAGAATTGGTCGTTGCTAGAGACCGAAGAAACAAGAACGTATAAGTTGTCACCAGCTTACGACTTGCTCAACACGAGACTCCCTTTGGGTAACGACGAGAAAATAGACACTGGATTAAAATTGAACGGGAAAGATCGGAAACACAGACCGAGCGATTTTGTTGCTTTTGGGCGACACATCGAGCTGAAGGATGATCGAATTAAACTGATACTCTCTCAGGCAAATGACTGGATGAAAATTATCGAGAAGTTGGTGCCAAAGAGCTTCCTCCTCGAGGAATCGAAAAGCATCTATGTAAAGTTAGCAAAAGAGCGGGCTGTGATTTTGGAGTCTGCATTAAAAGAAATCTAGGCCGACATCTAAGAACATCGATTGCTTTCCTTACACCTGTCATCCGTTCCCCATTGGGACTAAGCCGCTTCCGTTAGTAGTTTAGATGGTAGCGCCTCCTGTCCTTGTAACTTTTCCAGGTCCGCTCCAAGGTGGAGTGTCCCATCCAGACACTGATGTTCTCCAGCGAGTGTCCCTTTGCGAGCATGAGATCAGCAAAACCCTTTCGTCCTGCATACAGATCGATTCCTTTGCCAAAGTGCTTCCGCATCGTCTTCATTATGGGCCGTTTGAAAGACTTTTCTTTGAGGATCCTGACCGCGAACTCCTGTTCACTGAATAGAATGGGGATTGGCTTCCAGCGGTCTTCAATCGGAAGCGCGATGATCTTGGTTTGAAAAACCCAAAGAACCCGACGCCCATTCCCTAACTTTTCGACTGACCACATTTTATCGTCCCGGAGATTATCGACCTCCTGTGGTCGAAGACCAAACCAAACGGATAGGAGCAGCCAATGGTAATTCCCCCGATTCAGGTTCCGATAACGGGACTTCAAAAGCTCTGGAGCTAATGGCCTCGACGGCTGTCGCGATTTCCGCTCCTTTTCATAATAGGCTTGAATCAGTCGCTGCCGTTCATATCCGCGGGGAATCGGAATCGGCAAAAATGGTCTCCCCATCTTCCTGCAGATGAAGAATCCCCAGAGGTTCGCCATTTTCAACGTAGAATGGATGTATCGAACGCTGTATTTTCGCTGATGAAAATAATCGTTGATATCGAGCGTGTGATAAAACCAATCTGATGGTTCGACACCAACGGCCGCAATCATTCGCTGGGCGGCCTGCCAGAGTGAAAAAGCGCGAGTCCTTCTTCGTTTTCCCGCGTCTGTATCACTATCGCGGGAGCGAACAAAACGCACTTCGAACTCAGCCACGAATTCTTCGGGTAGAACCGCCTGGTGGCGCTTAAGCGTTTCTATGCGCTTCGTTTCGATTTTCCTGATCCGCTCTTCCTGGCGTTTGATAAATAGCTGAGAATTGAGTTGCCTCGCGCGGCATCTCGCCTCGACCGTGGTCATCGACTTATGGAACCCAAGCGACCGCCACCGATCCTTGTCGACATCCCATTCTTTCTTGGGTTTCACTGCCTCAGCTCTGTGAAAATCAGTCTTCTTGTAGGAAACGAACTGCACCTTCCACTGGGGTGCCTTTTTCTTTAGCGACAATGCTCGAACGTAATAGCCCACTTTTGTCCTCCTTTTATGGAGGACGAAAGCGTCCACCACGTCCGAATCGGACGTGGTTTTTTACTCTAAATAGCTGATATTACTCAAGGTTAGAGTGGAGGTGGGGGGAATCGAACCCCCGTCCGTAAGCGATCCGCCGAAGCCTCTACATGCGTGTCTCACTAATTAATTTCGCCTCCAAGCTTCTTAGTGAGCCAAGCTACCTGGAGACTAACCCCAGTATTTTTTAGAGCTCCCGTGCTGAGATTCCGCGGTTGCCCGATCCCACTAAATTGCGACCTACAGAATCCGTGGGAGAAACCCTGTAGATCGGGCTACTTTATATTAAGCAGCCAGTGATAGTTGACCTACGTCAATTATCGTTTTGCCGCCTTTTTTACGAGTCAGCGAGCGAACTCGACATGCGACTTCAAGCTTCAACACCCACGTCGAAGCCATGTCACCCCCGTTATTTGAGCAGTGTACCATACCGATTATTTCGGAAATATCAATCACGCAGATAGCGGCGCGGCTCACCGCCGCTTAAAAAATAAATCCAAAGGAAACGTAGAGAGAAGGAATGATCGTGGTTGGGTTCTTAGCCTTGTCGGCCGCCTGTTGAGTGTCGCTTTGGATGTCGGCCGCTATCTTGTTCAAGGCAGCTTGGTTGGCTGCCGTCCCACCCAAAGAGTCTGGTACGTTTCCGCCGACATCCACACTGACGGACGAAGTGGAGATTAGTGAGACACCGAGATTGAAATTGATGAAATACAGGGCGCCGGAAAAGATATGACCTATCGATAACGTCGGAATCGCCTGAGTGAAGGTGGCCGAGACTTGCAAAGCATTGTCAAATTGCTCGCCCAACGCCTGCAGGTTTGCGCTCAAGCCCGTGCTAGCCTGCAGAATAGTATACATAAACTGAATATAAAAGTTTCTCTCGGTCGGAAAAAATCGAATGTAAGGTGAGATGGAGCTTAGCGAATAGTTATTTACCGTAGCGGAAACTTGTCCCTGGACAAAAAAGTTACCTCCTTCGGCAAAGCTGATTGATTCCGTTGGTAACGTGATACTCGGTAGACCAACCCAGCTGGAGGTCATGAGGCCGTAGCCAAATCCAAGTTGGAACCAATCTAGCAAAGTGACTTGGCCTCCCAAAGCTGCCAGTTGGGGAACGCCGGCGCCTATATCGAATGAGATGGCTCGCTCAGGAATGGGCATGGCGGCAGTTGAATAAAGTAGAATCATCAGAGGAATGGATCGTTTAATAAATAGATGACGCATAACGTCGTGGGTCGCAACCGTTCTTAATCATAGCCCATTCTCGTGGGCAAAGAAGCCTAAAGTACTCATTTCTAAGTGGCGATAACCATTACGAGAGACGGCAAAGATCTCATTTATGGATGTTGCGTTGCGTAAAATACTGGGGACTCAATTGCGATGAAACCCACGGACGGAAAGAGCCGCATTCAGGAAAGGGCGAGGCTCTCGCTCCTATTACTGTTCTGCGTCTACCCTCTATTTCGAGTGAACACGGCATTTGCTCGCCCTCCCGAGGAAGCCGAATTTTCCGCCACCTCCGTCTTAGGAGAGGACATCGCTGATTGGGTCGACGGGTTGGAGAAACGACCCCAGTCCGTGGGTGTCTTCTCAGTGCGGGTTAATCAACCTCTGGAACAAGATTACGCCAATATCGTCGAGGCCGAGCTCCTAAAGAACCTGGCTAGGAATGGCTTTAATAATGTCATCTCCTGCACAGAATGCAAAGGCGCACAGGTCTCAGTTCAAGACGACCGATTAGTGATTACCAAAGGAACTCCCGACGGAGACACTCTCCGACGAGTGGGATCGAAATACCCCGTAGATGCCTTTTTAGCGGTGGAAATTTACCGAACCAAATTTTCGGTCATTGCTCAAGTGATTCTCTACGAAAATACCACAGGCGTGGTCCTGAATGCGGAACGATTTCATGTTGCCGCACTCAGCATTTCTGAAGCGTCGGCCCAAGTTCTTCTTACCGTAGGCCTTGGGAAAGTTCTTACCCCCAGCTCTTCGATCAGTAATTCTCCCTTGGCTACCATGGGAAATGTCAGCCTCTTGGAGGAGCTCGGCTTTGGAAAGGGCGGGTTAAACGTCGGGGCAATTACCAGCTCGCAAAATGGCACCTTAGTTTGGGTGACTCCGACGCTCGGATTTCGAGGTCACTGGGGTAGGAGCGCCCTCGGATGGTCGCTTCACTTAGGGGCGGGTTATGGATTTACATCGCAAGCTAACGGTTTCATGTTCCGTGGAGCCTATGACTTTTATTTGGGTCCCCTCGCTTCTTGGGGATTCGAGGGAGGGTACTTTCTCCCCGATCACTCGGTGAATACATTGCAATCGTTCGTGGGTTTCCATATCGGTCTTTCTTTTGGGCGTTAGCGTTTTTTAGATGGAAAAATGATCGACCTGAAACACAAAATGGCTTTCCTTTCGTTGGCACTGTTGCTACTGCATGTTGGCATTGCCTGTTTCGCCGGTAGTGCAGATGATTACCAGATCAAAGACACAGAGAATGGTGGGTTCGATTTAAGAGCTCCCGACGGCAGTCACTATTCCTTTGGTGACCCCAGAGTTACGGCCGGTCAGAACTATACACTCGAAGTGCCATTGAAAGATCTAAAACGATCCCCCTCCCCCTCGGAAGCCAACCGGGCTCCTGCCGCTTTGATGCCGTCTCCAACTCCCATGGAGAGCGTCACGACTTCTCGAGCGCCATCAACCGCTCCAACTTTGGCCCCTTCCCCGGTACCGTCACCATCCCCTTCGCCCACACCCGAAACCGTTCCCCGAGCCGAGGATTCCGATATCCTCATCTATATTTTGGAAGCCAACCGTCTTTACAATCACGGAAAATATTACGAAGCGCTGAACTACGTCAACGAAGTGACCAACCGCAGACCAAAATATGCGCGAGGTTGGATCATGAAGGGAAGTTTATTGTACGTTCTCGGTCAAAAGGATCTGGCCAAGATCGCCTGGGATCAGGCGCTCGCCCTATCTCCGAATGATGCCCAGATCACTCAAATGTTAGGGGTATATCGATGATTCTCATCGTCATCATACTCCTTGCCTCTCAAAATCTCGCTTGGACGGCGCCAGATCCACTCATCGCGGAGTCGAAAACGCAGTTGGATTTAGATACCGAAGTGGCGAGGATAATTCCGCACGAGCAATTTCTAATCCAGGTAAGCACCGACGTCATTTATCGTTCCGAACGAAAACTTCTGGAGGGTGAGTCCGTTTCCCTAACTGCACCCGAAAATACGGAACCCAAGTTTGTCCCTATGCCGGGATTCGGTCCCGAGCCGAAAATGGGGACGGAACCACAGAAACCGACTGAACGCCAGGTTTACCACTCGATCGATGTGCCGGTCCTCAATGCCATTAGAGTTCACGTCTCGTTTGATGATAAAGTTC
>Ga0364880_10487_pt1 | contig 14215 bp, 11 predicted proteins | sample ExccelJu500001D3_5_FD_206927 | JGI IMG/M metagenome (GOLD analysis project Ga0364880, IMG submission 206927) | Enriched cells from Trout Bog Lake Hypolimnion, Wisconsin, USA - BchlTB.July30.5000.01.D3 | ecosystem: Environmental > Aquatic > Freshwater > Lake > Hypolimnion/Profundal zone | place... | reverse complement strand
TTCGATTAATTCATGGTTTCCAATTGCTCTATATTGTACAAAGCGGATTTTCTAATTTGAGTTGTAGTTGCCTAGCAAGAAAGAACACTAGAAGCCGCAACAATCAAACACAACATCAAGAAGGTAAAAATGGTTAACTTTCAAAAAATAGGGAATAGACTTTATCTTGCCTTTGCTGTGTTGATTATCCTTGAGTTCATTACTGTCTTCATTGGCTATCAGCAATTTCAAACAATTCAGGTTTTGTCTGTGAAAGTCGCACATGATCAATGGCCCAAAACCGTAATCGCCAACAAGATTATTGACAACATCAATGGCAATGGCAGATCCGTGCTCGCTCTAATGTTTCTAAGCAACCCTGAGGAGATGAAAAAAGCCGTGGCACAAATGGCCGATGCCTCTAAGGAGTTGACCGGGCTTTACGAACAACTTGACAAAACAGTTACCGACGAACCGGGAAAGAATTTGTTGGCAAAGATCAAAGAAGCACGCGTCAACTACGTTGGAAACCGCAAAAAAGCGGTTGATCTTGCGCTGGGTGGAATGACTGAGCAAGCCAAGCAGGTACTTGTTAGCGAAACCATTCCTCTACAAAAAGTTTATTTGAATGCGATTTTCGAGCTGATTGGAATGCAGGGTGGCGCTATGGACAGCGCCATCACGAATATCGAACAGATCGTTTCCCGTGCTATCACTATTTCGATTGGAATTGGTGTATTTTCGTTGTTAGTCGCCATTATTATGGTGGTACCACTCACCCGAAGTATCACGCGTCCCCTTTCACATGCAGTTGAAATTGCCAAATCCGTGGCCAATGGGAAACTGGATAATCGGATAGAGACTACCTCCGGCGGTGAAACCGGAGAAATGCTAACTACCTTGAAGCATATGCAGAACACACTCCACACGATCCTGAGCGAAGTCGAAGACTGTGGCCGTCATATGGGAAAGTCAGCCGACCAAGTGGCAACCATTTCAAATGAAATTTCCGACGCAAGTAAACAGCAGGAAAGTCGCTCTGAAGAAGTCACGCACGCCATGCAACAATTGCATCAGATTTCTTCCGATGTTCAGAATCAAGCCATTGAAGCAGCCAGTCGGTCTGGTCAAATTGAAAACATGGCACGTGAAGGCATTCAAAGTGTGCAACATAACATTGGTTCAATGGAAGAAACCACGCATCAGGTCAGCCGTGCCTCAAGTGAGATTCAAGAGTTGGAGCAATCTGCACAACAAATTCATAACATCGTAAAGACCATCAAGGAAATTGCCGAACAGACCAATCTGCTGGCTCTCAATGCAGCTATTGAGGCTGCCCGCGCGGGTGAACAGGGACGCGGCTTTGCCGTTGTGGCCGATGAAGTAAGAAAGCTTGCCGAACGAACCACCCACTCGGCCACCGAAGTCGGCAATATCATTGGCGAACTCTCAGGCAAGGTTCAACAAGTCGCTACCACCATGGATGTCGTGGTTCAAAAAGTCAACGTAACGCAGGAAGAAGCCAGAAAAACTGCCCTTACCATTGAGGGCATGGCTAGCAATACAGCTGAAACGGCTCAGGCCAACAATAGAATTTCGAGTGCCAGTCACCAACAGTTGGATCAGTTCGGCTTGCTTGAGTCAACACTCGAAACATTGTTTTCAATTTTAAGGGAAAGCGGTACCAAGGTTGATACAACGGCAAATATCGGTCAAGACCTTCGACTGGTTACCAACAAGTTGAACAAAATCATGTCGGAATTTAAGTTCACTCGGGTTTAATAATTCGCAGCATTCCGGACAGTATTTTAAAGTGTCAACTGCTCACAATTCTTCCGGGGCAAAATCATCGACCATGATGACTTTACGGCGTAGTGCATAGTCTCGTTCTAAAAGTTGAGCTTGGCTAGCGCTGATGATACTTTTTTCCCTCGCTTCCAAAATGCGATTGCCTTCCTCCTGCGAGCTGACTTTCCCAGTTTTTCGTGCATTTTCCATCTTGACCTGTAGCCATTCGCATTTAAGCGTGCTGTCCAAGGCGGCCTCCAGTGCTCCTACGGCATCATTTTCATCAGTTGGTATATACATGCCTGAGGTCAGCCTATCCCTTGCTGGCCCAGGTTGCAGCATAAGAGTCGCGACTTCGTGGCCTACTTTGTCAGAGGGTGGAGCAAGACATTTACCCGCCGGGAAAATTAAAACGCGCAGGAGTAATGCCACAAACCGGTTGGGAAAGTTTTGCAGTACGCCATCCAAGGCAATTTGAATTTTATGCAGCGAATCTTGAATAGACCAATGAAGCAAGGGCAAATCCTCTGCCTGGCGGCCTTCATCTTCAAAACGTTTCAAGGTGGATGAACATAAATATAATTGGCTCAATACGTCACCAAGCCGCGCGGAAATCTTTTCCTGCCGCTTTAAATTCCCACCCAGTATCAACATGGACACATCTGCCAGCAACGCAAATGCCGAAGAATAGCGTGTTAATTGCTGGTAATAATGTCGGGTCGGCTGCTCTGTAGGCGCTGGAATACCCAATCCGCCGGACAACCCAAAGACCAGTGCTCGTGCGGCATTGCACATGCTGAAAGTGATGTGACCAATCAGTGCGGTATCGAAACTTTGCACCGCACGTTCGCTATCTGTGTCTTGTGCTGCATGAATTTCCTTGAGCACGTAAGGATGGGCACGAATCGCCCCCTGCCCGAAAATAATCATGCTGCGCGTCAATATATTCGCCCCCTCGACCGTGATGCCGATGGGGGTTTGCTGGTAAGCACGCGCAAGATAGTTGTTAGGTCCCATGCAAATCCCCTTGCCACCATGCAAATCCATCGCATCATTGATGACCGAACGTCCGCGTTCGGTACAATGATATTTGACGATGGCAGAGATCACCGACGGTTTTTCACCCCGATCTACGGACTGCGCTGTCAGTTTTCTTGCAGAATCGATCATATAGGTATTGCCACCGATGCGGGCCAAGGCTTCTTCAACCCCCTCGAATTTGCCGATTGGCATCTTGAATTGTGTGCGCACACGACCGTAGGCACCGCTGGTTCGTGCTGCCAATTTGCTCGTTCCGGTCGCACTGGCAGGCAGCGAAATTGAACGTCCCGCTGCAAGACATTCCATCAACATGCGCCAACCTTGCCCAATTCGCTCCTGACCTCCAATGAGGTAGTCAAGCGGGATAAACACATCTTTACCTGAAGTTGGCCCGTTTTGGAACGCAGAATCAAGAGGGAGATGGCGACGCCCCACATTGACTCCGGGTGTATTAGTTGGTATCAATGCAAGAGTAATTCCACGCTCGGTTTCCTTGCTCAACAGATGATCGGGGTCCTTAAGTTTAAAAGCCAGTCCGAGCAACGTGGCTATGGGTGCGAGCGTAATGTAGCGTTTTTCCCAGGTGACATGCAAACCAAGCACATCCGCTTTGCCATCGAATTCACCCCGGCAGACAATACCGAAGTCGGGTATCGCGCCCGCATCCGAACCTGCAAATGGCCCGGTCAAGGCGAAGCAGGGAATTTCGTTGCCCAGCGCCAGACCGCGTAAATATTTCTCTTTCTGTTCCTGTGTTCCGTAATGCAGAAGCAATTCAGCCGGTCCAAGTGAGTTAGGAACCATGACTGTTACAGCACCAGAAGCGCTTCGCGAAGCAATCTTGCTGACTACAGCAGAGTGCATTTGAGCAGAAAATTCCAGCCCCCCGTATTGCTTCGGAATAATCATGCCGAAGAACCCCTTGTCCTTGATGAATTGCCATACTTCTGGGGAAATATCCTGGCGTACATGGGTGATATCCCAGTCGTCCAGCATTGCGCAAAGCTGTTCGGTTTCATTATCCAGAAATAATTGCTCCTCAGCCGTTAGATTCGGCTTGGGATAAGCCAGCAGCTTTTTCCAGTTAGGATTACCGCTAAATAATTCACCGTCCCACCCCACGGTACCTGCGTCCAATGCTTCCTGTTCAGTCTGAGAAATGGTGGGAAGCGTTTTCCGGAAAAAATTAAGTATGAATCTGGTCACCAACAAGCGGCGCAGTACAGGAATGCCGAGTACTGGCACCACCAACGCCACAGTGACAATCACAATTTGAAATATGTCAGCAGAAAGACGGCTCTGAATACCTATAACAGGAACAATCACTGACATCGCCAACAGCCAACTCCAGATGGAAGCGCGAAAAAAAGCCAGTAACAAAAATGCTACCAGCGCTCCAATCAGCATTAGAACTGTCATTAAGACTCTCCAAAATTATTTGATAAGACAAACAGCACCCCCTCAGGTGTGACTAGCCACAATATTTGTCTATTGAAAGCAATTCACAAGATGAAGCCATAGATTACTTTCTATTGATGTTGGATAATACCAAACTAATTAAATTCCAGAATTCAATTTATTACTGTACCCGCCATGCCACAAGTATTTCTCTACGACACCACTCTGCGTGACGGCACGCAACGTGAAGACATTTCTCTATCCATAGAAGACAAGCTTACGATCGCAAAGCGCCTCGCAGATTTTGGCATCCATTATATAGAAGGGGGTTGGCCGGGCTCCAATCCCAAAGACGCGGAATTTTTTTCACGTGCGGCCAAGTTGAATTTGGGTGAAGCAAAGCTTGCCGCCTTCGGTAGCACACGCCACAAACATACACAATGCGAGCAAGATACCAATCTGCAAGCCTTGCTTGATGCCTCAACGCCGGCAGTAACTCTGGTAGGAAAAAGCTGGGATCTCCACGTGAGTCAAGTACTCAGCACCACCCCGGAAGAAAATCTGGCAATGATCCGTGAAAGTGTTGCCTACATGAAATCGAAAGGGCGTGAGGTTATTTTTGACGCCGAACATTTTTTTGACGGATATATTGCCAATCCGGAATTTGCCTTGGCAACCCTGGAGGCAGCATCGAGTGCCGGTGCTGACTGGTTAGTGCTTTGCGAGACCAACGGAGGAAGCCTGCCTTGGCAAGTCGAAGAAATTGTGCGCGCTGTCAAACAACGTATTCCCACCCCGCTTGGCGTTCACTGTCACAACGATAGTGGCTGCGCAGTAGCCAATTCTCTGGCCGCAGTACGCGGAGGTTGCGCGCAAGTTCAAGGAACAATTAACGGCTACGGGGAACGGGTGGGTAATGCAAACCTGATCACCATCCTCGCCAATCTGCAGCTCAAAATGAATTGCAATGTCGTCTCTCCGGACCGGTTGCGCGAGTTAACTCAACTTTCCCGTTATGTAGCTGAAGTGGTCAATCTGAAACTTGACGAGCATACGCCCTATTGCGGCCACAGTGCCTTCGCCCATAAGGGGGGTATTCACGTAGCCGCTATGCTTAAGTCACGTGACAGTTATCAACATATTGACCCCGCGCTGGTTGGAAATGAGATGCGCTCAGTTATCTCAGAACTTTCAGGTCGTGGAAATATTATTTTTCAGGCACAAGCTATGGGGATCGACCTTAATCGAGAAGATGCGCAACGTGTGCTTAACCATATCAAGCATCTCGAACACGAAGGTTTCACTTTTGAAGCAGCAGAAGCCAGTGTTGAATTGATGCTACACCGGTTGCGTCCAAATTACGTACATCCCTTCGAACTGATTGATTTCTTTGTCATCACAGAACGCCGCCAAAGTCGCGGACTATTATCTGAAGCCACCGTAAAAATTAAAGTCGGCGATGAAATCAAGTTTACTGCGGCGGAAGGCAAGGGACCGGTGAACGCTCTGGCAAGCGCATTAAACAAAGCATTGACCAGTGACTACCCTATTCTGGAAACGGTTAGGCTCACCGATTACAAGGTGCGTATTTTGGATAGCACCACAGGCACGGCTTCCGCCACACGTGTACTAATTGATTTCAAAAGCGGTACCGAATCCTGGACAACAGTCGGTGCCAGCCCAAACATCATCGAAGCAAGCTGGCGTGCTCTTTCAGACAGCATGGAATATGCTCTGGTCAGATTGGCGAAATCTGAAGTCTGAAGGAATTAGATTCAATTCTCAGTGTTGGTCAATCTTTCATATCAACCATCATATCAACCAAAAGACCAGCAAGCGCACGCGAATTTATGGAACATCCGGGCTGAGATACCTTCGTACTCCTCCGTTACTCTTTGGGAGGAGACCGCCCCAGTCAAACTGCCTACCATGCAATGTCGCTATTCACTGGGGTTCGACCAAAAGATTGTGGCTTTATTTCACCATCTCGCCTGTCCAGCAGCGTATGGTGCCCACCATCGTTTCAATCTCCGTACCAGAGACAAGTGAAATATCGGTATCGTCATAGCGAAACGTCACCGCGAAGGGATTCAATTTACGCAACTCATCCGCTGAGCAGGGTACGGCAACGTCATGTTCCTATAATGTCAGTGACAGCCTGACCAAATCGTGTATAGGCGGAAATGCGATGCCACGCTCAAACAAAACTGCCTTCAAACATTTCTCAACGGCCTGCTGCGCAAAAAAACAGGTTGATGCCATCGACACTTCCGGGGAGCTAAGCAGCGCCCTGAACGCGACAATATCACGATCCGCCAGCCGTAGCACCCGCAACGCCTCCTCATGGCCGGGCGTCATAAAGCACCTTCCCTTCACTGAACGCCCAGTACAAAACCGTTCCCGGCACCTGGCTACGGCGGTAAGCCTCCTTGTCCGAATAAACCAGCACATCTACACCAATGCCAACATCCCCTACCACCCTGTGCAGCCGGATCATTTCTTCAAACTTGTTGGTCACCTCTTGCTCGATCACCATCAAATCCAGATCGGAATCTTCGGTCGCATCGCCGCGCGCGTAGGAACCAAACAAAATCACCTTGCTCGGTTTTGCTGCCGCGACCAGCCGTTCGACGGCTTGTTGTATCTGTTCACTGGAAATCATAACTGCTCGCCCTGACGTGTCCAGTCGGGAGAGTATCGCGCAGCGCGCAGTTGCCGCACGAAAGCGGGCACATCCGCCATATTTTCCCGATAACGCCAAATACCCCAAGCGGGGTCATCCGTCACAAACGATTCTGGTATTTGGGTAGTTTGAGTGGTCTCTGTTTCAATACGAACAGTAACGGTTTGCTCAGGCAGAACCTTTAAGCGTTGCGCCCATTGCTGGGGTAATTCACTGGCTTTGAAATGCTCGATCACCAAGGTGGACAAAACTTCTCTCCTTTTACGACTGTTTTACTGCCTTTTGAACATGGCAGTTTATTACATTTTTGGATGTTACCGGCAAATATCCTGCTGGATTCGTTCTCGGAAATCTATACGTGGATTTTTTGCACAAGGCGGCATTACGGCAACGCAACGATTGCGCGCTTCTGATAACATCCGGCAGAACAGTGGTGCGTTCTACCCTACCGTGTTTTTCGAGGAATAAATGAGCAACCTTGATTCGAACATTAAGCTTTTACCACAAGGTCTTTATGAGCGTCTTATCTACGCTGATGAAATCGACCAATTGCAGGTACTGGCCGATTCACACTGTGCGCTGGTTGACCAACCGACTCAAGCGCAACGGCGGGAACATCTAATCCACGAAGTTTCGTCCCGATTGCCCGAGCTCCTCGATATTGTTGCGAATGCGACGGAGGGGCATATTGAGCAAGCACGTGCCGAATTAAAATTGATTGCGCATTTGATACGCGAAGCCCGCTTGGACACAAATGGCGATTTTGAGCCGCGTGTGCTTGCTGATCCTCTTCGATTGTTACGGGCACTGCATTCACCGAATGCTGTTCCCAGCATCCCGTTAACCGGTTTGCGACGACCTTGGCTATTTACCCCAGCCCGCAGCGATCCATCTTTATTCGGCGAATTACGAGCCGAACTTGGCGCAGTGGATCACGTTGATATTCTTGTCAGCTTCATTACGTGGAGCGGTGTACGCAAACTAATTGATGTGCTTAAAATGGCAACGGCGCTTGATGCACAAGGCTTACCCCGCACGCGTTTCCGCATTTTGACTACGACATACATTGGTGCAACAGAAGCGCGTGCGGTGAAAGCCTTAGCTGAATTGCCGGGGGTTGAACTCCGAATTTCATTGGATGGGCGCCGTACCAGACTGCATGCGAAAGCTTGGATATTTCATCGCAAGACTGGTTTTGGAACAGCATTTGTTGGAAGTGCGAATTTGTCTGAATCTGCGCTAATTGGTGGAATTGAATGGACAGTTAAATTCACGGAAGCTACGGATACGGATTTATTCTCCGCAGCAGAGGCTCACTTTGAATCGTTGTGGAACGATGGAGAATTTCAACTGTATGACCCCCACGATGAGGCACAACGGAAAGCGCTTGATGAAGCACTTCGTGAGCAACGACATAGACCAGAATTACGTAATGGAAATGAAGAGCCAATTGCGATCCATGCATGGTTTGAACTTCGTCCTAAAGCGTATCAGCTTGAAATGCTTGAGCGCCTTGCATCAGAGCGTCGAAATGGGCGGTGGCGCAACCTTGTTGTTGCAGCTACAGGAACAGGAAAAACGGTTGTCTCCGCGTTTGATTATCAATGTCGCGCACGCGAAGAGGGAAGTCCTCCTCGCCTGCTATTTATTTCCCATCGTATCCAGATTTTAAAGCAGGCAATTGCAACATTTCGGCAAGTTCTGCGTGATCCATCATTCGGCGAACTGCTCGACGCCAACAATGCACCAACACAATATGGACATTTATTTGCCACGATCAATACCGTTCATGGCCGTGGCTTGTTGGCGCAACTTGGGGAAGATTATTGGCGCGTAGTGATTGTCGATGAAGCGCATCATCTGCCAGCAAATACCTTTGATCAGTTTGTCAGTTCAGTGCGCCCGCAAATTTTACTGGGGCTAACTGCGACACCAGAACGCGCTGACGGAAAAAATCTGAATTCCTATTTTGACGCACGCCCTGACGGATCGCCGGCAGTATCACTCAGACTTTGGGATGCGCTCGATCAGGAGCTGTTAGCACCATTCGAATATTACGCAACGGCTGACGAGACCGATTTATCCAAAATCAAGTGGAATCGTTTAGAGGAGGCTGCGCAACTCGACGCATTGATATCGAGCAATGAAATACGCAGTCGATTGATTATTTATACGTTGCAACAGTATGTGGCGGATTTGAATCAACTCAAAGGCATTGCATTTTGCGTCAGTGTTCGGCATGCACAATTTATGGCGAACTGGTTTGAAAAATCAGGCCTGCCTGCGCGTAGTCTCACTGGCGCTAACACACCCGAGCAACGTGAAGATGCGATAAGAGATTTGCAGTCAGGAAAAATCAAACTTATTTGTACCTGTGATTTGTTCAATGAGGGTGTTGATATCCCTGAGATCAATACACTGTTGCTGCTTCGTCCCACGCAAAGCCCAGTGATTTTTCAACAACAGATTGGTCGTGGGTTACGTCTTGCAGATGATAAAGATAGCTGTCTTGTACTCGACTTTGTAGGCCAATATAGTGAAGGCTTCCGCTTTGATACGTTGTTGCGAACTATCACTGGGCTCACGCGAGCAGAGCTGAAAGATTCTGTTGAAAATGGCTTCGGCTTACTTCCAGCGGGATGCCATATTCAATTTGATCGCGTTGCGCGCGAACGAGTGCTTTCAAATCTGCGCGCGGCTCTGAACTTGAATGCAGTTCGTCTGCGCCAAGAGCTTGCATCATGGGCAGCGCTTCGCGCAGGTCAGCCACTACGATTGAAAGACTTTGTGCGTGAAAATCAGTTGGACATTACTGATCTGTACACTAATAACCGTTCATGGACTAGCTACAAACGGGATGTTGGATTGTCCGTTCCACCACTCGGCCCACGCGAAGATATGCTGTCTCGGCGAATGAGTAGTATTTTGCATGCAAACGATCCTGCCATGTTGGCTGCTTGGACGACAGTGCTTACAACTGGCGAAATCGATCCATGTCGAGTGCAGATGCTTGCATATCAGTTGCTAGATAAACGGGATGATTTAATTGACCCAACTGGATTTTCTGCGTTGATAAGTGCGCATCCTGCTTTGCGCGACGAATTGATTGAGATTGTGGATTGGTTACAAGACGAGAGCACCATTAGCTCTCAACCGCTACCGGATGCGCCATCTGATTGGCCGTTAAGCCTCCATGCATGTTACCAGCGGCGAGAGATTCAAGCTGCTGTCGGACATCTAACCCCCGGCTCTCGACCATTATTCAATGAAGGCTGCTTAATTTTATCAGAACAAAAAACTGAATTAATGTTTGTCACTTTAGATAAGCGAGAAGGATTCGCTGAACGGGTGCAATATCACGATTACGCGATAAGTCCTGAGCGTTTTCATTGGCAAACACAAAATCGTGCAGGCGCTAATAATGTGACGGGTCAACGATACATTGATAGCGGCAGTAATGGATGGGGTTTCCAGTTGTTCGTTCGCGAGAACCCCAAATGCGCGTACATCGCACTTGGGCCAGCCGAGCTTGAACAGTACGAAGGGGACCGGCCAATATCAATTATTTGGAAGCTGAAATACGCGATGCCTATCGAGATATTTCGGCGATTCAGCGTATTGAGAGGCGGATAAGGCATGTGGCCAAAAGCGTTACAAACGCCCCGGCAGCAACCAGGAATTTTGGGATGCCAAAATTGAGGGCAATCGGAAACGTGACAGACACGTAAGCCGTGAGTTGCGCCGTGAGGGGTGGAAGGTTGTGCGTATTTGGCAATACCAACTTGATAAACCAGCACGCACCGTGGGTCGCGTTATTCGCGCTTTGCACTCGGACTGATGCAATAAAACTTGCCTATTGGAATGCTATCCGATGAGAATAATGAACCTGCTTAAATTAGTCCAATCAGCGGTAAAGGATTCCTTTACAACTGCCGTCAACAGCACCCACCAGCGGCATCAAGCAAATTCCAGCCGGTCATTCTGCGAGAATGGGTCAATGTTGATTCGAAGTGAATGGATGGTAGCCGTCGGCACTTTGCGGCGATCAACATTTTTCAGCCGCACAAAACCGATCGCTTCGAGCTTGCCAAGGGTGCGAGTGAGGTTCGGTTGTGCGCGACCTGTCAGCACCGCAAGCTCGGCGATTGACTGTGGTTTCTTGTCGCGAATAACAGCCAAGAGCTGACGGTTCTGTGGGGTCAGCAACCGCATCAGCGCCTCGACAGAGTCGAACGTCGTGCCCCCTGCGTCCTTCGGTGCCGATTTATCCCCGCGCGCAACAGCTTTCATTTCTTCGCGCAATGACGCATGCCCCTGAATTTTGAAATGCTTCATGTTTGTCTCCTTCATTTAGGCAAGCGTCCTACGGTTCCATATTGAATCGAGATAGTTGATGTAGGAGCATAGTGTCCACCTCAATTTTAGTGGACACCATCATGACTATCGTTCTGCCCGCCCGCCATCGCCGTAACCATACACTTGAATTCAAGACTGACCTGGCCAAGATGTGCCGTCAACCTGGAATTTCTGTTTCAGCCGTAGCACTGGAGAATGGGGTGAACGCCAACCTGTTGCGGCGCTGGATGAAGCAATTTCCTGTCGATGCAAAACTTCCTGCTGCACCGACATCCACCAAGCTTGTGCCGGTTCAGGTCGAAACGGTCAATGCTTCGTCACCCAATGAAGACATTCAATTCGATATCCGGCGTGGCTCGACCCGGATTAACATCCGCTGGCCTATAGACAAAGCTGAGGCCTGTGCACAGTGGTTGGGGGCATTGCTGAAATGATCAGACCAGAGCAAGTATTCCTGCTTCAGGAGTGTGTCGATATGCGCTGGGGTATCGATCGCTTGTCTGGGATCATTCAACAAATTTCGGGACGTTCTCCCTGCGATGGCACAGCCTATGGTTTTACCAACCGTACCCATTCGCGTATCAAGTTACTGATCTGGGACGGCACCGGTGTATGGCTTTGCCATCGTCGTTTGCACAAGGGACGATTTCGGTGGCCCGGCCCTGATGAAATGCTGTTCCGCATGAGCGCCGAACAATGGCATTGGCTCACCACCGGAATAGACTGGCAACGGCTGTGTGCAACGCCTCCTTCAGAGTGGCGAGTTTAGTGCAAATGTTCTGCATTTTTACGCATGTTTTTTCTTTGCTTTTAGTGTATTAAAGGTTGCCGTATGATATAATTCAAGCCAATGAAACTACTCAATAAAACGGCCATTTCAACTGATATTCCAGCCCCTTCTGGCGAAGCTTTAACCCCTCAAATTCCATCCCGTGATACCGAAATTATCCGGCTCACCGAAATCATCAGTTCTCAGACTTCAACCATCCGTTCCCAAGACATCAAGATTCAGGCTCTGGTTCAAGAAGTAGCGTATCTCAGGCGTATTCGCTACGGCGTGAAGAGCGAAGCGATGAACGCAGAACAGCGACAGTTGTTTGATGAGGATATTGCACAAGACATCGCCGAGGTTGAGTCTGAGCTTAAGTTACCAGTGACTCCCGCTTCACCAAGAAGCAGGGCTGGTCGTCAAACTCTGCCGGAGCATCTGGAGCGGGTCGAGATTCGCCACGAGCCCGAGTCCTGCACCTGCCCGGCCTGCCAGTCGAATCTGGTCAAGATTGGTGAGGACATCAGCGAGCAATTGGATGTGGAACCGGCAAGGTTCTTTGTGATTCGCCACATCCGCCCGCAGTATGCCTGCCGTCAATGCGAAACGGTAACGGCAGCACCTGTTGCACCGGCAGTCATCGATGGATCGCTGGCTGCGCCCGGACTGTTGGCTTGGGTTGCCACCGGCAAGTATCTGGACCACTTGCCTCTCTATCGACTAGAACAAATTGCTGCACGGCAGCAAGTTAATCTGTCCCGCAGCACCATGAGCGAATGGATTGGTCGCATGGGCTTTGCCTTGCAACCCTTGGCCGATCGCTTGGCAGAATTACTCAAACAACGGCAAGTGTTGCATGCCGACGAAACACCTGTGAAGCAACTGGATCCGGGGGCAGGCAAGACCAAACGGGCTTACCTGTGGAGCTATCGCAGCAATGATTTGGATACCGGCCCGCCAATTGTCGTATTTGATTATCAAGCGAGTCGATCAGGTCAGCATGCGAGAGATTTCTTGCAGGGTTGGCAGGGCAGCCTCATGGTTGATGACTACGGAGGATACAAGAAACTATTTGCCCAAGATGCCACACACGTCGTCACCGAGCTTGGCTGTTGGGCGCATGCCAGACGCAAATTCTTTGATCTTCAGGCTACCGGTGTGCACCCGATGGCTGAAGAAGCATTAAGGCGCATTGGCCAACTTTACGCAATCGAGAAAGAAGCCTCGGCTATGGATCAAGCTAGTCGTAAACTACATCGTCAGGAAAACAGCCTGCCAATATTGGCGGACATGCATGAATGGCTGATTCGTTTGCGAACTTCTACTGCGAATAACAGCGGACTGGCCAGAGCTATCGACTACACCTTGAATCGCTGGGCGAGCTTGATTCGTTATGCACAGACAGGTGATCTCCCCATCGACAATAATCCGGTCGAGAATTCGATTCGTCCGATTGCCATCGGCAAGAAGAACTGGCTGTTCACAGGGAGTGAACGTGCCGGTAAACGGGCTGCGGCAATTCAAAGTCTCTTTGCCACGGCAAAACTCAATGGCATCGAACCGTCTGCATGGCTGAAAGATGCGCTGGAAAAACTTCCAGTCTGGACTATGCGACGTATCGACGAACTTTTGCCCATCAAACCTACAGCACAAACTCCCTCTGCTTCATAGGTGAGACGGCTAAGCGCTTACTCATTTAGCCTCTAAGTCAAAGCAATTCTGGCATCCCCAAAGGCAGAAAGCAAAACGCCCCACCAGATTTTGGAGGGGCGATTTGTTTATAAGGAGTCTGACGATGACCTACTTTCACATACGAGGTGTACACTATCATCGGCGCGAAGTCGTTTCACTGTCCTGTTCGGGATGGGAAGGAGTGGGACCAACTCGCTATGGTCGTCAGACATAACTTTCGGCTGAGTGATTTTCTCTTTTGGAGAGAATCAATCTGCCATCAACTGGAAGAAGTAAGAGGGTTTTGATTGCCGCGATACGTAATGTATCACCTGCACTACTTAATATTATAGGATCAAGCCTCACGGGCAATTAGTATCGGTTAGCTTAATCCATTACTGGACTTCCACACCCGACCTATCAACGTGGTAGTCTTCCACGACCCTTCAGGGGGGTTGAACCCCCAGGGAAATCTCATCTCAAGGCGAGTTTCCCGCTTAGATGCTTTCAGCGGTTATCTCTTCCAGATA
>Ga0364880_10485_pt1 | contig 14317 bp, 15 predicted proteins | sample ExccelJu500001D3_5_FD_206927 | JGI IMG/M metagenome (GOLD analysis project Ga0364880, IMG submission 206927) | Enriched cells from Trout Bog Lake Hypolimnion, Wisconsin, USA - BchlTB.July30.5000.01.D3 | ecosystem: Environmental > Aquatic > Freshwater > Lake > Hypolimnion/Profundal zone | place... | reverse complement strand
GCTGCCATGGTCAAATTCCTTAACCTGATTGCCTCGGAACCGGACATTTCCAAAGTGCCGCTGATGATTGACTCTTCCAAATGGAGCATCATTGAAGCGGGATTAAAGTGCGTGCAGGGCAAATCCATCGTTAATTCGATCTCGCTGAAAGAGGGTGAGGAGAACTTTATCAAGTACGCCACACTGGTACGCCGTTATGGCGCGGCAGCCGTGGTAATGGCTTTTGATGAACAGGGTCAGGCGGACACTTACCAAAGAAAGACGGAAATTTGTCGGCGAAGCTATGACATTCTGGTGAACAAAGTTGGCTTCCCGCCCGAGGATATTATTTTTGATCCTAATATTTTTGCAATTGCGACCGGGATTGAAGAACACAATAATTACGCGGTGGATTTTATTGAAGCCACTGCGTGGATAAGAAAAAATCTCGCGTTTGCCAAAATTTCCGGTGGCGTATCTAACGTTTCGTTTTCTTTCCGGGGCAACGAGCCGATGCGCGAAGCGATTCACACCGTCTTCCTGTATCACGCTATCAAGGCCGGAATGAACATGGGGATCGTTAACGCCGGTCAACTTGGCGTATACGAAGAAATTCCGCGTGATTTGCGGAATGCCGTGGAAGACGTGGTGCTCAACCGTAGCCCCGAATCGGGCGAAAAGCTAGTCAAGATGGCTGAATCAGTGAAGGGCGGTGGTAAAGAACAAATCGAAGACCTTGAGTGGCGCAAAGGAACGGTACAAGAGCGACTCACTCATGCGTTGGTGCGTGGCATCACTACCTTTATCATTGAGGACACGGAAGAGGCGCGCTTGCAAACCAAATTTCCGGTCGAGGTGATCGAAGGTCCGCTGATGACCGGTATGAATGTAGTCGGAGACTTGTTCGGCGCGGGCAAAATGTTTTTGCCGCAAGTGGTTAAATCGGCCCGTGTGATGAAGCAGGCCGTGGCGCATCTTGTGCCTTTTATCGAGGCGGAAAAATTGCGTTCGGGCAATACCAGCGCCAAGGGCAAAATTGTCATGGCGACGGTAAAGGGCGATGTGCACGACATTGGAAAAAACATTGTCACGGTCGTGCTGCAATGCAATAACTTTGAAGTCGTCAACATGGGTGTGATGGTGCCGTGCCAGCAAATACTCGACACTGCACGTGAGCACAATGCCGACATAATTGGTTTATCCGGCCTGATTACCCCGTCACTGGAAGAAATGGCGCATGTCGCCAAAGAAATGGAACGACAGGGTTTCACCATACCTTTAATGATTGGCGGTGCAACTACCTCCCGTGTGCACACTGCTGTCAAAATTGAACCCAATTATCCAAGTGGCGCAACGGTGTATGTAACGGATGCTTCACGTGCCGTTGGAGTATGCTGCAACCTGCTGAGTGAAACACTTAGAGATAGCTATGTTGCGGATATCAAGAATGACTATGCTCAAGCTCGTGAACTGCATGCCGGTAAAAAGGGGCAGGGGGCACACTACACCTTGGCTCAAGCTCGTGAACATGGCTTTAACACTGACTGGAATCAATACACCCCTCCTAAACCGAAGTTTCTCGGCGTAAAAGAGTTGCGTGATTATTCTTTGCTGGAAATCAGCCAATACATTGACTGGTCGCCTTTTTTCCAAGCCTGGGAATTAGCCGGACGCTATCCTAAAATTTTGCAGGACGAGGTTGTGGGTGACGAAGCACGCAAGTTGTTTGCAGATGCTCAAATGATGCTCAAACAAATTATTGACGGGCAGTGGCTCACGGCCCATGCCGTATTCGGCCTATTTCCCGCCAATACGGTTGGCAGCGATGACATTGAAATCTACACCGATGAATCCCGCACGACCGTGGCGATGACCTGGCATAACTTGCGCCAGCAAACTCTTAAACCGTTGGATAAGCCCAACCTTTGTCTCGCCGATTATATTGCCCCCGTTGACACAGGGGTGGCTGATTACATAGGTGCATTTGCCGTCACTACTGGTATTGGCATTGATGCTCGCGTGGCAGAATTTGAAAATCAAAATGATGACTATAGCGCAATTATGCTTAAAGCCTTGACTGACCGTCTTGCCGAAGCGTTTGCTGAATTACTGCACGCACGCGTGCGCCGTGAGTTTTGGGGCTACGCAGCGGATGAGCAATTAAATAATAATGCTCTTATTGAAGAAAAATATCGCGGCATTCGTCCCGCTCCCGGCTATCCGGCTTGCCCGGAACATAGTGAAAAGGGCCCATTGTTTGACTTGCTTGATGCCCCTAACAAAGCTGACATCACACTGACCGAAAGCTTTGCCATGTTGCCCACAGCGGCTGTGAGCGGTTTTTATTTTTCACATCCCCAATCTCAATATTTTGCCACCGCTAAACTAGACAAGGACCAAGTCGAAGATTATGCCAGGCGCAAGGGTTGGAGCTTGCAAGAAGCTGAACGCTGGTTGGCACCTGTGTTGAATTATTAAATTCGTTCGCCATGTATTCTTATGTGGGTATGCTCCTTAAAACGCACAGTATGTAATAATCCCATTTTTTCGGAGACTGCGAATGAAACCCCTTATTTTTTTACCCCTGGCTTTACTTTTATCTGCCAGTATTATTTCAACCACCGCTTGTTCCGAACAGGCGAGTACACCCACATCAACCATGGAGAAAAGCAAAGTGACTGAACTGATTAAAACTGATATTAAACTAGGTGAAGGCAAAGAAGCGAGCGCCGGGCATGATGTTTCTGTGCATTATACCGGCTGGCTTTACGACGAAAGTGCTCCGGATCACAAAGGTACCAAATTTGATAGCTCTCGTGACCGTGGCGACCCATTTGAATTTCCACTCGGTGCAGGCCATGTTATTAAAGGTTGGGATCAGGGCGTTGACGGAATGAAAGTCGGCGGTCAGCGCACTCTGACCATTCCGGCTTCACTTGGTTATGGCGCACGTGGTGCTGGCGGTGTCATTCCTCCGAATGCTACGCTTGTTTTTGACGTAGAGTTATTGGCAGTTCATTGAACTTAGATTTTATGGATTTAAAGCAGTCAGATTGACTCGGTTCAGTAATATTTCGCATAGATGAATCAAATTTCGAATCCACTTTTGGTGACTGTGTTGATGCTTGCAGTCTCCAACTTGTTTATGACTTTTGCGTGGTATGGTCATCTTAAAAATTTGTCCAGTTCGCCTTGGTATATTGCTGCTCTTATTAGTTGGGGAATAGCTTTTTTTGAGTACCTGTTACAAGTTCCTGCTAACCGTATCGGCTATACTGCTTTAAACCTTGGCCAGTTAAAAATATTGCAAGAGGTCATAACGCTGACGATATTTGTTCCTTTTGCCGTGTTTTATATGGATCAACCACTTAAACTGGATTATCTGTATGCAGCTCTGTGTTTGATGGGAGCGGTTTTCTTTATTTTTCGCAGTACCTAGTTTTTGAATTTACCTGGAATCAATTTATGCATTGCCCGATCTGTTCTACTGAAATGCAATCTGATTCAATTAGCTGCGAAACATGTGGTGCAACTCGCCTCACTCAACGTACCCCACTTGGCGTTTTGGTTGGTTGGCTTGGACTTACCATGCTGTTACTTTCTCTTATGATGGCGTTGTTTCTTCTGGCACTGGTTATATTTGGCCATGATTTATCTGGATTCCCATGGGCAGCTCAAATTTCAGGTTTCCTTGCCGCTGTAGGAATGTTGTATTACTCCAAGTCTACCTTACATGCTACCTGGGTACGTCGTGATAATTAATCTTCTATGAGTAAAAATAATACGCCCTCAATTCATATCCTTGGTATTTGCGGTACCTTTATGGGGGGGATTGCTGTTCTTGCCAAACAGGCAGGTTACCGGGTAACCGGTTGCGATGCTGGTGTCTATCCACCGATGAGTACTCAGCTCGAATCTCTGGGTATCGATTTAATTGAAGGTTTTGCTGTTGAACAGCTTGCCCTTCAGCCCGATGTTTTTGTGATCGGCAATGTTGTTTCAAGAGGAAATCCTCTTATGGAGGAAATTCTAAATCGTAATCTACCTTATATTTCCGGACCTCAATGGCTTGCTCAAAATCTACTCCATGATAAATGGGTTTTGGCAGTTGCAGGTACTCATGGCAAGACTACCACTACTTCCATGTTGGCGTGGATTCTTGACTACGCTGGCCTCAACCCCGGCTTTCTTATTGGTGGTGTCCCGCAAAACTTTGGGGTTTCTGCTCGCCTTACCGATTCATCTTTCTTTGCAATTGAAGCTGATGAATATGACACCGCTTTTTTCGACAAACGTTCTAAATTTGTACACTATCACCCCAAAACCGCTGTCTTGAATAATCTTGAATTTGATCACGCTGATATATTTCCTGATCTTGCTGCTATTGAAACTCAATTTCACCATTTATTACGTACAGTGCCTGGCAATGGTCTCGTTATTTACAATGATCGTGAACAGTCTCTTACACGCGTCCTTAATCGTGGTTGCTGGACTCCAGTTGAATTTTTCGGTTCTAACACGGGCTGGAATATTGATGACAATAATAACATCACGTTGAACGGTATTTCTCAAGGCAAGCTAGTCTGGGATTTAATGGGTCAGCACAACAGTATGAATGCTCTTGCTGCTTTGGCTGCAGCCCGTCATGTTGGTGTATCTGTCTCGTTGGGTTTATCTGCGCTTGCAGACTTTAAAAATGTAAAGCGGCGGATGGAAGTACTGGGCATTGTTAATGGCATCACTGTATATGATGATTTTGCGCATCATCCTACGGCTATCTCCACCACCGTTGCCGGTTTGCGGCGTAGGGTTGGCAATGCTCGTATTTTGGCTGTCTTAGAGCCTCGATCCAATACTATGAAACTGGGCGTCATGAAAAGTGCTTTGTCTAGTAGCTTGACTGATGCTGACAAAGTTTTTTGCTATGGAGCTAATCTAGGTTGGGATGCTGCTGAAGCGTTGGCACCGATGGGTGATAAAGCCATTGTCAAAAATGATTTGAATGAACTCACTGCTGCAATTACTTCCTGTGCATCGCCTGGTGATCATATACTGGTAATGAGTAACGGGGGATTCGGTGGAATACATAATATGTTATTAAACCAACTGTCATAAAATAGCTTTTTGAGTGATCGCTATCTATTGTCCCTTGTAATAGTAAAAGGCAGCTTGCGCTGCCTTTTTAATTATGAACAGTTACTAACTCCGCACTTTTACTTGCGTAATTTTTGGATCGCATGCAACTGTGCTACCGCTTCGATCAGTTCAGCTTGGGCTTGAGCATAGTCCACATCAGAAGCACGATTTCTCATTGCCTCTTCTGCTGCACGCTTAGCCTCAATTGCCCTTCCCTCATCCAGATCAACACCGCGAATAGCTGTATCTGCCAGAATTGTAATCAGATTAGGTTGCACTTCCAACATTCCACCCGAAACATAAATGAGCTCTTCCTCATCTTGATTCGGCAACTTGAGACGAACCGAGCCAGGCTTAATGCGGGTAAGCAACGGTGCATGGCGAGGATAAATTCCTAGCTCGCCCATTTCTCCAGGTGCAATTACAACCTCTGCCAATCCAGAAAACATGGATTTTTCAGCACTTACTACATCTACATGTACAGTTGATGCCATGTTATTACACCTTGTTCGTTTCTTGGCCTGTTAACTTTTACAGGGTCTTGGCTTTCTCAACGGCTTCTTCGATACCGCCCACCATATAGAACGCTTGTTCAGGCAGATGGTCATAGTCGCCATTTACAATACCCTTGAAACCCTTGATGGTTTCCTTGAGCGTGACATACTTGCCTGGGCTACCGGTAAACACTTCAGCCACGTGGAATGGTTGAGACAGAAAGCGCTGTATCTTACGAGCACGAGCCACAGCCAGTTTATCTTCCGGTGCCAATTCATCCATACCCAGAATCGCGATAATATCGCGCAATTCTTTGTACCGTTGCAGGGTTTGTTGTACACCGCGTGCAACGTTGTAATGCTCTTCACCTACCACCAATGGATCGAGTTGGCGCGAGGTTGAGTCCAGAGGATCAACTGCAGGGTAAATACCCAGCGATGCAATATCGCGCGACAACACAACTGTAGAGTCAAGATGCAAGAAGGTGGTTGCAGGTGAAGGATCGGTCAAGTCATCCGCAGGAACGTACACAGCCTGAATGGATGTAATCGAGCCCACTTTGGTTGAGGTGATGCGCTCTTGCAAGCGACCCATTTCTTCAGCCAGTGTAGGTTGATATCCCACGGCGGAAGGCATACGACCCAGCAGAGCCGATACTTCAGTTCCGGCCAATGTATAACGATAGATATTATCAACGAAGAACAGAATATCGCGGCCTTCGTCACGAAATTTTTCCGCCATGGTCAAACCGGACAGAGCTACGCGCAGACGGTTACCGGGCGGCTCGTTCATTTGACCGAACACCATCGCAACTTTATCCAGCACGTTGGAATCTTTCATTTCATGGTAAAAGTCATTCCCTTCACGTGTCCGCTCACCCACACCGGCAAACACTGACAATCCGCTGTGCTGCTTGGCGATGTTATTGATGAGTTCCATCATGTTCACGGTTTTACCCACACCCGCGCCACCGAACAGACCCACTTTACCACCCTTGGCGAATGGGCATACCAAGTCAATCACTTTGATTCCTGTTTCAAGCAGGTCAACTGAGGGAGACAATTCATCAAATCTTGGAGCCTTGGCGTGAATCGAACGACGTTCATCGCATGCCACTTCACCTGCCTCATCAATCGGGCGGCCCAAAACGTCCATGATACGACCCAAGGTGCCGTGACCTACAGGAACAGTAATTGTGTTCCCAGTATTAGTTACCAGCATGCCGCGACGCAGACCATCAGAGGAACCCATGGCAATTGTTCTAACAACACCGTCGCCCACCTGTTGTTGAACTTCGAGTGTCAAACCCTTTTCAGCAACCGATGTTTCATCGCCGGGTACTATCAGAGCATCGTAAACTTTGGGTATGGAATCGCGTGGAAATTCAACGTCTACCACCGCACCGATACACTGAACAATTCTTCCTTGACTCATTTTGAGGTTCCCCATCTAATTCTAAATTGGCTAATCTAAATTGACTCTTTAAACCGCTGCTGCACCGCCGACGATTTCTGAAATTTCTTTGGTAATTGCAGCCTGACGTGCTTTGTTGTAAACCAGTTTAAGTTCACCAATAACACTTTTCGCATTATCGGAAGCGGCTTTCATTGCGACCATCCGTGCACTTTGCTCGGACGCCTGATTTTCAGTCACCGCGCTGTATACCAGCGATTCAACGTAGCGTACGAGCAATTCATCCACCACCGCTTTGGCATCAGGTTCATAAATATAATCCCATGCCACACCATTGGTTGTTTCCAGACTTTCTCCGGTTAGCGGCAACACTTGCTCGATGGTAGGCTCTTGCTTCATTGTATTCACAAAGCCGTTGTAGCTCAGATAAACAGCGTCTATTTCTCCAGCCACATATGAATCCAGCATTACCTTGACTGCACCGATCAATTTCTCAATGTGGGGGGTATCGCCCAAACCAATCAGATGTGATTTCACGTTTGCACCGATGCGGGACATAAATCCAAATCCCTTGTTACCGATTGCGCACACGTTAATACCTTGTCCCTGTCCTTCCCATTCTTTCATGCGTCCAACCACGAGGCGCAGTATGTTGGTGTTTAGACCACCGCACAGACCTTTGTCCGAGGTAATAATAATCACACCTACATTTTTGATGGTTTCACGCTTGACCAAAAAAGGGTGTTTATATTCGGGATTGGCTCGTGAAAGGTGAGCAGCAACTTGACGAATCTTCTCCGCGTAGGGACGTGCAGCACGCATCCGTTCCTGCGCTTTTCGCATTTTGGATGCCGCCACCATTTCCATCGCACGCGTGATCTTGCGCGTATTCTCAACGCTCTTGATTTTGGTGCGTATTTCTTTGCTACCCGCCATTATTAGGCTCCAGCTTATAATCCACTATCAGGCGACCAAGTACATGGTTGCTTAGTAGTACGATTAGTTGTTTTATCAGTAAACAGCAGTCGACTTAAAGGTCTCAATTGCTGCGGACAAAATCTTTTCATTGTCACCGGACAGTTCTTTACTAGATTCAACTGCATCCAGTAAATCTTTGTGGTTTGATTTTATAAAGGCTTGCAATGCAGATTCAAATGCGAGAACTTTGTTCACTGCAATGCCGTCAAACGAGCCTTTATTGATTGCAAATAGTGTCACTGACATTTCAGCTACTGACATGGGTGCATACTGTGCTTGCTTCATAAGCTCCATAACCAGACGGCCACGTTCCAATTGCTTGCGAGTAGCTTCATCCAAATCCGATGCGAACTGAGCGAACGCTGCCAATTCACGATATTGAGCCAGTGCCAGACGAACACCGCCGCCGAGCTTTTTGATAACTTTGGTCTGTGCTGCGCCCCCCACGCGGGAAACTGAAATACCGGCGTTGATCGCGGGACGGATACCGGAGTTAAACAAATCTGTCTCAAGGAAGATCTGACCATCGGTAATCGAAATCACGTTGGTTGGAACGAAGGCCGATACGTCACCAGCTGCTGTTTCAATAATAGGTAGAGCAGTTAATGAACCTGTCTTGCCTTTAACTTCACCGTTGGTGAATTTTTCAACATAGACTTCGTTAACTCGTGCCGCACGTTCCAGCAGACGGGAGTGCAGGTAGAACACATCGCCGGGGTAAGCTTCGCGACCAGGTGGGCGGCGCAGCAGCAACGAAATTTGGCGGTACGCCCAAGCTTGTTTGGTCAAGTCATCGTAAACAATCAAGGCATCCTGTCCGCGGTCGCGGTAGTATTCACCCATGGTACAACCCGCATACGGTGCAAGGAATTGCATCGCTGCAGAGTCGGACGCTGTGGCAGCAACCACGATGGTGTACTTCATCGCACCGTGCTCTTCCAACTTGCGTACAACGTTGGCAATGGTCGATGCTTTTTGGCCAATCGCCACATAAATACAAGTAACCCCTTCACCGGCTTGGTTGATGATTGCGTCAACAGCTACAGCAGTCTTACCTGTTTGGCGGTCACCAATGATCAATTCGCGTTGGCCGCGACCAATTGGCACCATCGAGTCAATCGATTTCAATCCGGTTTGTACGGGTTGTGATACCGATTGACGATCAATCACCCCAGGAGCAACTTTTTCAATCTTATCGGTCATCTTGGCATTGATTGGACCTTTGCCGTCGATGGGCTGACCCAGCGCATTAACCACGCGGCCAATCAGTTCGGGACCAACGGGTACTTCCAAAATGCGTCCAGTGCATTTGACTGTATCGCCTTCTGTAATATGCTCATAATCACCCAACACCACGGAACCCACTGAATCGCGCTCCAAGTTAAGCGCCAATCCAAAAGTATTGCCTGGGAATTCCAGCATTTCACCCTGCATCACATCGGACAGACCATGAACACGAACGATACCATCGGTTACGCTAACCACGGTACCTTCGGTGCGCGCTTGTGTTAGCGATTCGAAATTCTCGATACGGCTACGAATCAAATTACTAATTTCAGAAGGGTTGAGCTTCATCTGCTTTTCCTTAATTTCGATAAATCTGTTATCAAGCGAGGGCGGTGGCCAGCTCGGAAAGTTTTGTTCGAGCGGAGCCATCTATTACTTTATCTCCGGCGCGAATAATTATCCCGCCCAACAATTCGCGGTCTGTTTTGCAGCTAAGCCTGATATCACGGCCCATGCGCTTTTTCATCGCCGCAGAAATTTTCTGTTTTTGTGCTTCATCCAAGTCAAATGCGGAAGTCACCACAACATCAATACTTTTTTCGGCTTCGGCTCGCATCGATTCGAAGCAATTTCCGGCAATATATCCAGACGCTGGTTTTCTACCAACAACTTGATAAAATTACTTTCAATGGTACTCAATTTTCCACCGCACAGCGCTTCCATCAAGTTTTCAAGTTGAGATTTAGCAACGCGCGGACTGGATATAAGAGCGTGAACTTCTGGATTGACCACGGCTTCTGCGCCAGCGAGTAACATTGCCGACCATCCTTTCAGGTCAGCCAATTTGCTCGCTTCGTCAAATGCAGCCACTGCATACGGACGTGCTACAGAGATAGCTTCAGCCATAATAATTAAATTTCCGTGAGCAGTTTTTCAAGCAGATCATTGTGGGCACTTGCATTAATTTCACGCCCAAGAATTTTTCCCGCGCCAGCCAGTGCCACACCCGAAACCTGGGTACGCAAATGCTCTTTGGCACGAAATACTTCCTGTTCAATTTCTGCATTGGCTCGTGTGCGAATGTTACCCGCTTCCACTTCGGCTTTAACCTTGGCTTCTTCCACAATTTCGCTGGCACGTTTATCGCCCAGTGCAATAATGTCAGCTGCCTTTTCCTTGGCTTCACGTAGAACTTCTGCGGAGCGTTTGGCAGCCAAATCCAGATCGTGCTTGCCACGCTCGGCAGCGGCCAAACCATCGGCAATCTGCTTCTTACGGGCATCCAGTGCCGCCATGATGGGCGGCCATACAAACTTCATGCAAAACCACACGAACATGGCAAACATGATCGTCTGGCCGAGAAGGGTCGCATTAATATTCATGCAAGAACCTTTATTGGTTTGTTAAACACGTGGGTTAAAACTGCTTTCACCCGAAATTACTTGGCTACGGCAAACAGAACGTACATGGCCAGACCGACAGCAATCATCGGCACAGCATCAACCAAGCCCATAACCACGAAGAACTGGGTACGCAACATCGGGATCAACTCCGGCTGACGCGCAGCGCCTTCCAGGAAACGACCGCCAAGAATACCTATGCCTACGGATGCGCCAAGAGCGCCAAGACCCATCATCAAAGCGCCGGCAATGTAGAGCAGGGGGGTTGCGAGTTCCATCTTTAATCTCCTATTGAAAAATAATGCAAAAGTAAACTTGGGTTATAAAATTATTATGTTAATGATGTTCCTGATGAGCCATGTCCAGATATACAATGGTCAGTGTCATGAAAATAAAGGCTTGTAGTGTCACAATCAAAATATGGAAGATTGCCCACGGCAAGGATAGTGTCCATTGCAGGTAAAACGGCAACAGCGCAATCAGAATAAAAATCATTTCGCCGGCATACATATTGCCGAATAAACGCAGTGAAAGTGAAACCGGTTTGGCGATCAGGTTAACGACTTCGAGAAATATGTTGAAAGGCAAACCAAACTTGCCGAAGGGTTGCAAAGTCAACTCGCCGATGAAGCCACCAAGGCCTTTCATCTTAATGCTGTAAAATATGACCAAGAAAAACACACCCAGCGCCATACCTATTGTTGCGTTTGGATCGGTAGAAGGAACTACTTTGAAATGCCCGACGCCCAAGTGTTCTGCAACAAACGGAACATAGTCAACAGGAATCAGGTCCATCAAGTTCATCAAAAAGACCCAGATAAAAATCGTCAGGGCTAACGGTGCTACCAATGCGTTGCGCCCGGTAAAAGACCCGCGCACACTGTTGTCAATAAATTCAATCACCCATTCAACGAAATTCTGCGCTCCACTTGGAACACCATGAGCTGCGTTTTTTGCCACGCGACTGAAAAAGAAGAGAAATACCACTCCTAGTACAAGCGACATTCCCAGTGTGTCTATGTTAAACGCCCAAAAGCCCATAGCCTTGGCTTCTTCGGCATTGTGCGCACATTGGAAATGACCCTCTTGCAATCCACAGGTCAGGTTTTGAAGATGGTGCCGGATATATTCCGTTGAAGTCAGCGCTTCAGTTGTCATTATGCGTTCTCAATTTCATCCAAATCGGGATAAATAACCAAGCTATCTGTCCCAATACAAAACCCGCTAACATCCAGATTGGCGCAAGTTTTAGCAATCCGAATCCGACCCCAAGCATTATTCCTGTCCAAACATATCGCTCTATTGCTGTGCGATATGCGTGACGTAGTGCCCATTCTGCTCCCAAGCTTACCTTGCTTTCACTTTGCTTAAGTCGCAAAGCAAGAAACAAGGTTGACGTCAATGCGATCAAGCTTCCAAATACAAGCGATTTTGACGCCGGGAAAGATACAGTCAAGCAAGAGAAAATTGCGCCTATTATTGTTATTGCGACCTGTAGCAAAATTAAACGTTTGTACTCAGGTTGCATGGCTTATTTTCAACCAACTCTGTAATCGTAACAATTTATAAAAAGTCTGTCAAATCATTCATTCCCAATTACCCCTAAAATTGCAAGAACCCCATCCAGTTGTTCGAGCGATTTATATTCTATTATCAGCTTGCCTCTTCCTTTCAGACCATGCTGAATCGCCACTTTGGCTCCCACTCGATCAGCCACCTTTTCTTGCAGCCTTATTGTATCTCGATCCGGTTCCGAACTTTTATTTTCACGTTTTACTACCGGCGTTAGTTCATGCTGAACCAGTTTTTCTGCCTCCCGCACCGACAATCCAGCCAACACTATTTTGTTTGCGGTAGTAATCTGCGCCACCCCCTCCAATGACAACAACGCTCGCGCGTGCCCCATATCCAGCTCGCCTTCCATCAACATTGCCTGTACCGGTTGTGACAACTTAAGCAGCCTTAATAAATTGGTTGCCGCGCTACGCGAGCGTCCTACCGCATCTGCAGCCGCCTGGTGGGTCATTTCAAACTCATCTATCAGGCGCTGAATTCCCACCGCCTCTTCAAGAGGGTTAAGATCTTCCCTTTGGATATTTTCAATCAGTGCCATCGCTAGCGCTGCATTATCCGCCACCTTGCGAACCAGTACCGGAACCTGATTAAGCCCGGCTAATTGTGCAGCACGCCAGCGTCTTTCACCTGCAATAATTTCGTGACTGCCATCAGGCAATATGCGCGCCAGAATCGGTTGTATCACTCCCTGCGCCTTGATAGAGGCTGCCAGCTCGTTAAGGGAGGTTTCATCCATACGACTGCGTGGCTGATATTTTCCGGGCTTGAGTTGAGTCACTTCCAATTCGCGCAATACGTCGTCTTGTTCTTTGGTATTACCGGACAACAACGCATCCAATCCGCGCCCTAACCCTTTATTTGGTTTCGCCATATTCTTCACCCTAAAAATTAACTTATGCTTCTTTAGATGCGTTATTCAGCAACTCGCCAGCCAGTGCAAGGTAAGCTTTAGCTCCCTTGGAAATTTTGTCATGATAAAGAACCGGCATACCGTAACTGGGTGCTTCTGCCAAGCGGACATTTCTGGGTATGACAGTTCGGTAGACTTTGTCTCCGAAATGCTGTTTCAATTGCTCTGACACCTGCTGAGCCAGCATATTGCGCGGATCAAACATCGTTCGTAACAATCCCTCGATTTCAAGCACTGGATTAAGATTCGCGCGCACTTTCTGGATCGTGTTGACCAAATCGCTCAACCCCTCAAGCGCATAGTATTCGCACTGCATTGGAATCATGACCGAACGTGCTGCACAAAGTCCGTTTAAAGTCAGTAAATTAAGCGCAGGAGGACAATCGATCAAAACATAATCATAGTCCTCTGCTACCGATTGAAGTGCATTCTTAAGCAACTTTTCACGATTGGGAACTTCAACCAGCTCAATCTCTGCGCCAGCCAATTCGCGGTTTGATGGTAAGACATCATATTTTCCTATCTCTGAACGGCGGCATGCCTCTTTCACCGAGTTGCCTCCCAGCAGCACATGGTAAACCGTTGCGGGCAAGTCCCGCTTGTCGATACCGCTGCCCATGGTCGCATTGCCTTGGGGATCCAGATCAACCAGCAGCACACGCTGCTTTGCCGCAGCCAAACTAGCCGCCAGATTGATTGTGGTGGTGGTCTTCCCTACTCCACCTTTTTGATTGGTTATCGCTAGTATCTTGGTCATGTTACCCTCAAGTTGCTTTTAGTAGAACCAAACAGCGTGCAGCATTCAGACTCGGGATCTGCAAAGAGATTACTCTTTCGACCTCTACTCCTGCCGGCAATCGCTCTAATTCTTGATCTGGCGAGCCTTTCATGGCGACCCAAGCCCCGTCCTGAACCAACAAATGCCGGGTCAATGAAGTAAATAAACTGACTTCGGCAAAGGCACGGGAAATAATTCCGTCGAATTTTTTCTCCGGTTTCCACTCTTCAACACGGCTGCAACAAACATTCACATTGCTTAAACCCAGTTCAATAATCGCCTGTTGCACAAAACTAATTTTCTTGCTGTTGCTGTCCAGCAAAGTAAATCCCCACTCGGGACGCATGAGTGCCAACACCAACCCCGGCAAACCTGCACCACTCCCCACATCCAACCATTGACCGGGCCACAAATGCGGAAGCACTG
>Ga0364880_10478_pt1 | contig 14402 bp, 13 predicted proteins | sample ExccelJu500001D3_5_FD_206927 | JGI IMG/M metagenome (GOLD analysis project Ga0364880, IMG submission 206927) | Enriched cells from Trout Bog Lake Hypolimnion, Wisconsin, USA - BchlTB.July30.5000.01.D3 | ecosystem: Environmental > Aquatic > Freshwater > Lake > Hypolimnion/Profundal zone | place... | reverse complement strand
TCAACCATCACGAAAGTGAGAGACCCAGATAACATCTTCAGGAATAAATGAAAAACAATGATAGCCTGCTTTAAAACAGGCTATCATTGTTCATTATTCGAATGGTTTACTTTCGGGTACTTGTTTTGCATTTTCCTTTTTTCGGAAAAACCCTTTCAGTAAAAAATTATGTTGCACGGCTTCCAGATCCTCCTCTAATTTTTTACTGCTGCTTTCAAGGTGATTCATCATTGATTTTAACTGTATTGCAACTTCTTTATCATTTAAAACCATTCCAATCGGTTTATGGATATCATTGATGCTTTCACTGGCATGATGTATATTACCGGCAATCGAATCCATCCTGCTGGTCATTAAGGCCAGATTATCTGAGGTTTTTTTCAGGTTAACAATACTAATTATGACTGTTTTAAATACAACAGTATCATTCACCAATTCCTGGGCAAGTGATCCCTGCTTATGCAATCCTTCTGAGAATTGCTTAAAATCATTTACTACCATTTCTGTTTTAACAGATATGTTTTTTATATTGGCAATGGATGCTTTCAGATCATTGGCCATAACAGGCTCATTCAGCAATTGAGCTAAAGTTCCTTCTCCTATTAATAATTTCTGGCTGACTGTTTTAATATTATTCGTTATATCCAGTAAATTTTTATTGTTTTCCTGCAAAGTATAAAGAATCTGATCTGTATTGGTTATTTCAGCAGTTTTGATATTATCCCCATCATTGATTATGGAAGTATTTTGTGTACCTCCTTTCAATACTACAATTCTGTTACCGATAAAACCATCAGAACTGATTTTAGCTGTTGCATCTCTGTGTATATGTTCCTGGGCATCTTTTTCAATAATCATGACTACTTCCACTTTTGACGGGCCATAGAAATTTACTTTACTTACTGTTCCGATTTTGACACCAAACAGCCAGATATTATTACCAGCCTGAAGCCCGTTAATATCATCAAATATTGCTTTGATGGTAATGGTTCTGATGAATTTTTTTTGCTGCCCTCCTAAAAAAAATACTGCAGTTACTAATAGTAAGAGGCCAATAGTAATAAAGAAACCAACAATTACAGAATGTTTATAGGGTGTTTTCATAGTCAGTTTATAAAATTGTAATCATAAAAGCTTTTGATCAGTGCATTATCAGTATTGAAAACTTTTTCAAAACTGCCCTGAATGAATATTTTTCCTTCACTTAATATGGCTACTCTGTTTCCTGTTGCTTTTGCACAGGCAAGGTCATGTGTAATGATAACAGAGCTTGTCTTATATGTTTTTTGCACTTCCAGAATCATATTATTGATTTCACCTGCAGTAACCGGATCCAGACCAGCAGTGGGCTCATCATATAACATGATTTCTGGCTGAAGCACCAATGTCCTGGCTACACCAATCCGCTTGGTCTGCCCACCGGAAAGTTCAGATGGTAATTTGTTGATACTATCAGAAAGCTGTACATGTTCCAGTACTTTTAAAATAGCATCTTCTACTTCTTTAGGGCTTAAATCTTTTTTATTTCTAATCAGGGCAAATTCAAGGTTCTCTCTTACCGTCATACTATCATATAAAGCACTTTTCTGAAATGAAAATCCAATTTTCAAGCGCAATGACTGCAACTCTTTTCCTTTTAAATGCAGCATATCCTTACCTAAAATTTCAACAGTTCCCTTATCCGGTTGCAGTAATCCGGCAATGATCTTTATCAGGACTGATTTACCAGATCCCGACTTTCCCAAAATCACCAGGTTTTCACCCTTATATAAATCAATATCCACCCCTTTTAAAACAAGGATATGGTCAAAGGATTTGTAAAGCCCCCGTATGCCAATAACAACCTCTTTCCCGTTTATAGCTGGTTTAATGTTCTCTTCTTTCATAGGTTTTAGCGTAGAAATGAATTAATGAACTGAACCACAACAGTCTCTTCCAGAAAAATGGCGAACATAGAAAAAACAACAGCCTGATTGGCTGCTTTCCCAACACCAACTGTTCCTTTACTGGCATTGTAACCTTTGTAACAGCTGATTATTCCTATTGTAAATCCATACAATGAAGATTTTATAATAGAAGAAAATAAATCAAGAAATGAAATTTTAGCAAAAGCTTCATGTAAAAAAGCTCTGTAACTGGTTAGTTCATTTGCATGAATATTAATATAAGACCCTAATAATGATACAGTTCCTGAATACAATACCAATAATGGCAACATGCAGGTACAGGCAAGAACACGGCTTACTACCAGGTATTTAAACGGATTGGTAGCTGTTATTTCCATTGCATCAATTTGTTCAGATACTTTCATACTTCCAATTTCAGCACCAATACTGGAGCCTACTTTTCCTGCCATTATTAAAGAGGTTACCAATGGGGCCAATGCACGGATGATTGCAATCGACACCAGGGATGGCAGCCAGGATGTTGCACCAAATTCTGATAAGGAGGGGCGGGATTGCTTTGTAAAGACGATACCGGTAATAAATCCGGTGAGACTGATTAAGGGCAGTGTTTTGCATCCCACTTCATAACATTGCCTTATAATTTCCTTCCACTCGTAAGGTGGCATAAACAGTTCCTTAAAAAAACGGGAAATAAAACAGCCAACAAGGTAGATCCCTTCAAAAAAATACAATGCTTTCTTGAAAAATAAAAGGACGGTTCTGCTATTTTTGAATTTTTGGTTCATCAATTAAACATTGTTACAGTTCAGGTATACAATATCCTATTATAAAATTCTGAGAATCTTATTCATAATGCAATGCTTCAATGGGATCCTTTCTGGAAGCTTTCAATGCCGGATAATAACCAAAAAACACACCGGTAACCGCACAGACAAGGAACGACAAAACAATCGAAGACTGTGACACTTCCGTTGGCCATGATAAAAACAAAGTGAGCAATTTTGCAGAACCAATACCCAGTCCTACCCCAATTAATCCTCCGGTGATACTGATCAGGATAGCTTCTATTAAAAACTGAAGTAAGATATCCAGTCCCCGGGCACCAATTGCCATTCGCAGCCCAATTTCCTTCGTCCTTTCCGTTACAGATACATACATAATATTCATAATTCCAATACCCCCGATGATTAATGAAATTCCAGCAATAGCAGTAAGCAAAACTGTTAATAACTGACTGGTTGAACTAAATGTGCTGATCAGCTCGGCCTGGGTCCGTACAGCAAAATCATCTGTATCCGTTAACTTCAGCCTGTGTGTAACCCGCATGATCCTGCTTATTTCAGCAGTAGCACTGTCCGTAACACTTTCGTTTAATGCAGCGGCATATATATTCTGAAAATAAATGGAAGTGGTAATTCTTTCCTGTAAAGTAGTATAGGGTATGATAATAATATCATCCTGATCCTGACCAAATGCATTATCACCTTTTTGCCCTAATACTCCAATCACTTTAAAAGGAATCCTTTTAAAACGTATAGTTTGCCCGATCGGGTCTTCACCACCCGTAAAAATATTAGCAATTACAGTTTGTCCAAGCAGGCAAACTTTAGCGGCTGATTTGATGTCTTCTTCATTAAACGCATATCCGCTTTTCAGTGGCCAGTTGCGGATGGACAAATAAGACAGGTTTACACCCTGTACAGTAGTTGACCAGTTAAGTGCTCCATTAATTGCCTGTCCTTTAGTTGAAGATACCGGCGAAACACCATTGATATATTGCCCTTGACTTTCTAATGCATTTACATCGGCAATGGTTAATGTTTGCACAGTAGTGGCATCCAGCCTCGCACCGGCAGTAACATTACTGTTTGGACGGATCATAATCATGTTAGAACCCATACTGGCTAATTGGGTCTGAATACTGGCTTTAGATCCCTGGCCAATAGCAACCATGGCAATTACTGCTGCAACTCCTATTATAATACCAAGCATGGTTAGAAATGTACGCAGTAAATTACGTTGTAAAGCTTTGTAAGCTATCCTGATCAGGTTTATAATATTCATGCGTTTCTTTTTACACTATACTTATTATGAAATTGCATTCAGTTTATTGTACATAATCCTCTGTTACCGGTAAAGCGGCAAGCACCACTTTTGCAGATTTATTTTCATTGGGTGAATCTTTTAAAATTTTACCATCTTTCAGCATTACTGTTCTGCTGCTGAATACCGCTATATCAGGTTCATGGGTTACAAAAACAATTGTTTTGCCATGCTGCTGGTTAACTTCCTGCATCAGTTCCATAATTTGATAAGAAGTCCGGCTGTCAAGATTGCCCGTAGCTTCATCTGCTAAAATCAAGACTGGTTCATTTACCAAAGCACGCGCAATTGCCACCCTTTGCTGCTCTCCGCCTGACAGTTGATTGGGAGTATGATCAAGCCTGTCTGCTAGTTTTACAGATTCCAGCGCATGCATAGCCCGTTCTTTTCTTTCTTTTGCACCTATAGCAGTATTGTATAAAAGGGGCAATTCAACATTTTCCAATGCGGAGGTTCTCGCTAATAAGTTATAAGATTGGAAAACAAAACCAATTTTCAGGTTACGCAAATGTGCCAGCTCATCTCTGGTCATTTTAGCAATATCTACTCCATCCAGTAAATAAATACCTGAACTGGGTTTATCCAGGCATCCCAGTATATTCAGTAAAGTGGTTTTTCCGGAACCACTGCTACCCATTATAGTCAGAAACTCTCCGGTATTTACATCAAAACTGATGCCTTTCAATGCATGTACACTTTCCGCTCCAATTGTAAAGTCTCTTTTAATATCTTTTATTTCCAATATCTTATCAGGCATATTCATCTAATTTTAAAAAGAAGTTCTACTTAGGTTTCTTCCCTCCTCCCATTTTAGGCATAAAAGGGCTGGTGGTAACTCCGGTTGCCTTGATATCAGTTTTTGTCTGATTACTTAGGTTATCCACCACTTCATCAGTTGGTTTCAATCCTTTCAGTATCTGTACATTGGTATTGTCATTTAACCCAATTATTATTTCTTTCTGAATAATACTATCACTTTGCTTTACCCAGACAAAACTCATTTTAGGAATGATTGCACCTGTAGAATCAATTACTTTATTTTTAGAAGTATTGGATAAATTTTGCTGATGATGTGCCACATGAACTTTTGTAATCGAATCAATATTTAAGGCAATTATTTTAAATTGCTTTTCAAGGGTGGGATCCGGATTAAACTTAAGTGCTTTTTCAGAAATGATCATTGCATTGCTATCCTCCTTTGTATAGATAATGATATTGGCTGTCATTCCGGGCTTCAATTTCAATTGGCCATTGGGTGCTTTTATAATTGTGATATAAGTCACAACATTAGCAGTAACAGTAGGTTCTAAACGGATTTGTTGCACATTCCCGGTAAAGGTATTATCCGGATAAGCATCTACTGTAAAAACAGAACGTTGACCTGGTTGCACATTCCCAATATCTGCTTCATCAACAGCTGCTTCCACCTGCATGTTTGTAATATCTTTTGCTATCACAAAGAATGTTGGTGTGCTGAAACTACTGGCAACAGTTTGACCAATGTTAATATTTCGTTGCATGACCACACCATCAACCGGAGAATAAATATCGGTAAATTAGAGTGTCTTGAGTGCTCCGTCCAGTTGTGCCTGTACACTTTGAACCATCGCTTTTGCACTATTATATTGGTACAAAGCAGATTCATAGTCCATTTTACTGATGGCACCTGTATTGTACAGAAGTGTTTGACGTTCAAAAGTACTTTTTTCAAAAATTAACTGGCTCTTCGCTACTGCAAGATTGGCCTGGTATAAGTGTACCTGAGCATTCAGTAATGATTTATCCAGCTGTGCAATAAGCTCCCCTTTCTTTACAATAGAATTAAAATCAGCAAACACGTATTTAATAGTGCCAGAAACCTGCGCGCCAACTGTTACTGTATCTACAGGTTGTATGGTTCCTGTTGCTGTAACACTTCTGGAAATATAGCCATACAGGGGTTTTTCGGTTTCCAGTACTATTTTCAACTCTTTTTTTCTAATGGCAAAATACCATATTACTACACCCGTTACGAGTACCAGAAATATGATCCCAAGTATCTTTATTGTTTTCAAAATATATTATTTAAAGATGAACAGGAATTCCATAATAAAAATTATATATCCTTATATATAAAACACTACTATATTTAGCCGATATATAAGATTGAAGTGACTGTATGTATAAGTTTTTTTGTACCAGCAAATCAACCAGATTAACAGCACCTGCTTTCAATTCTTCCCTTGCAATACGGTAACTTTCTCTGGTAAATTGCAATTGTTCAAGAGAAGCATCATATTGTGCTTGTGCATTCAAAACATTTATATAGGCTTGTTCAATCAATTGAGACAAAACAGTTTTTGTATTCAATAATGTAATGTCTGCCTGGCGGATACCAATCTTTGCTTTTTCTACATTGGTACTGTTAACAGCTTTACTAAATATGGGAATGGATAGTGTGAGCCCTATCTGCTGGTAAAAATTATTATCCAGTTGCTTCGTATAATTTACAGATTGATTATCAGAATATCCTGAAGCGAGGCTTGCCCCGATACTAATTAAAGGCAAATAACCGGTTTGGGCTTTTACTAAATCCAGTGTAGAAATTTGCCTGTTCAGTTCACTGTTTTTTATTTCAGGTCGATTTTCTGAAGCTACTTGTATAACAGTATCCAAAGAAGGAAAAACTGCATTTGCAATCAGTGTATCCGGAACTGCAATATCAAATGCCAGGTTGGAAGGAAGTAAAAGTAATTGCTTCAGGTTCAGAATATTTTGACGCTGTAAATTTTCAGCTGTAACCAGATTGTATTTATCTGTTGCCTTCTGTGCCTCTAATTCTATCAGGCTTACTTTAGCAATACTCCCGGCATTAAATTGCTGCCGGCCAAGATTTAATTCCGAATCAGATGTATTTAACAGGTCTTTTTCATAGATGATGTTTTCCTTGGCCAGCAAAATGTTAAGGTATGCCTGTGTTATGAATAATGTATTATCATTCCCCTGCTGCAGGATATTGAGGTTTGCTGATTGTGCCAATAATGTTTTTTGCCTGATATCATCTTTAAGATAGCCACCATTATATAAAGTAAAGGAGGAACTAATACCATAATTACTGGTAAAACTGGCCTCTGACTGTAATCCACCCACTACCGGGTTGGTATTATTACTATTGGTAACAGATTGTACCATGGTGCCTGTTACACCCGGCAAAACAGCAGATTTTGATAATACTAAACTCTGAGCCGCTGTTTCCTTGTTTAATCGTAAAGAATTCAATGCAAAATTATGCTTATCAGCATAATCCAGACATTGCTGTAAATTCCACTTTACCACAGATCTTTGATAGTTGCTATCCTGGCCAAACAACACAAGCTGGCTGCTGACAATTAAATATAAATAGATACTAAATGCTATTTTATATACCATATAAGGCTGAGGAATTTTATTACATATTAATTAAATAGCTATAATTATTCCTGCATTACAAAGGTCCCGAACCTTAGGGTATATATATTACACAGTTAAACCAACCAGTTACAGAATTCACTGAATCGGATATTTTAATTCAGGCAGGTTTGCGCATCACAAAATATAATTGTGCTTTAGCAACACGTTCATAACAGGGATTGCAATTGATAATGATCAGATAGCAGGCAAGTGAAGATAATTTCCAGTCTGTTTTAATATGTTGTCCGTCACAACGATATACCCGCTTGAAATTCAGGTTAAATGCCAGTTGCAAAGTACCACAGGTTTGAATAGCCCTGGTAAGTGATGCTTCTATTTCCATATCATCATCTATGTTAAGCATTTCCATTATTTCACTTACAAAATAATGCAGCCTTGCCTCAAAATACCATTTAAAATGATTGTATTCTTCTATTCCGTTATCGGGATGGTTTATTAATTGCAGCATAAAACATTTTTTTTAAGTTTACTACTACCCTGCTTATATACTGCTATTAAGAGTTAGAAACAACTGCGTCTTTCTCCAGAATTAGTTTCCGCTCCTGATATTCTTCAATAGTCAGATGCCCTGCTGCAAATTCTTTTTGTAAAATCTCCAGAGGAGAATTTTTTCTTTTTCTTTGCCCCGGAACATCATATGGCGTAAAAAATATCCAGAACAGGAGGATCATCCAGATAATCCACCAGATCAGATGCATGCCACCAAAAAAATAATCATTATATGTCATCATTTTTATTTTAGTACTTGTACAGAAAAAATACATTGTTGCTTACTGTTGCAAATGTGCTCTTAAAAACCAGGCCATGTGTTCATGTTTTTCCATCAATCCGGTAATAAAATCACCTGAGCCGAAGTCCTGGTATTCATTTACAAAACGATGAATATTTTCCCTGAGTTTTACAATTATACTTTCATGATCTTCCAATAATTCTGTTATAAATCCTTCACTGTCATTTTTTTCCCGGTTCATTTCAGTCAGCTGAGTTAATCTTAAAAATGAAGCCAGTGTAGCCGGTGCATAGTGTCCTATAGAACGGATACGTTCTGCTATACTATCAATAAAAACATCCAGCTGTTCAAACTGAACTTCAAAAAACTTGTGCTTGTCATAGAAATCAGCTCCTTCTATATTCCAATGCGCATTCCTGGTTTTAGTAAACAAAATATATTCATCTGCCAGTATTTTTGATAATTCATTGGCCACCATATGGCTATTGTTGTCTGTAATTCCAATATTTGTTTTCATAATTGTATTTTTATTTTTTTTATTACTCAGTTCATTGAATTGGCAGCGATATTTGCTGCATTCCTGATAGCTGTTTCCATCATTCTGGAAGCGATTATGTTTTCACATTCATTCGTTCCGGCTCCAGCATATATGTTGCAGAATCATTCACTTCACTTAGTAGTGTATTTTCACTTTTGGATGATTCTTTCCAGTTATTATCGCCAGTCTTTACAAAGACTTCAACAGACAAACCATATACATCCATAAAATGTTGCTTTAATTCACCTACGGACATTTCAGGGAGTATGGTAATAAAACCGGAATTGTGTATAGTCCTGCAATCACCTATAGTTTTCGAATTCTTTACAATTCTATTAACCGGGGCCCCTCCTTTTGTATTGGGTTTAGCTAAAAAATTTATATTCAAATCAGGAAATACAGCCCTGAATTCTTGCTGTACCGCAAATATTTTCCTGTAATTGTTAATAATTATTTTCATGGCAGTGTTTTAGGTTTGTTTCAGTTAAACTTTACAGAAGTTTTGTATGCAATAAAACTATTCAGGCACAAAGGTCATAATCAATGCATTAAAAATATTATACCCATATTAGTAAATGTTACATACTTCCCACAAAATGCACTGTGCTATATTTTTATAAATACAGCTGATAAAAGAACAAAAAAACCCGCTTTGTAAATAAATTGCAAAACGGGTTTGGCTTCCTGGTTTTTATAGAAATCTGTTTTATTTCTTATCTGAATTTTCTTTTAATCCCCAAACTTCCACATGGGCTTTAACATCTTTATAATTGGGAAGTGTTCTGTATTTGAATACTATTTTTTTAACGGTGCGTTCACCGCCATTTAAATCTATCACCCTGCTTTCACCTGGCACTTCAAATGACATCCTGAAATGTACAATCTGCTTATCACCGCTCCTGAAATATATTTCAAGGTCTTCCAGATCTATTGGAGCGTCTGTAACTTTAAATTTAACTGCTACAAACCGGTTGGATCCCAAAATCAGAATTTCATCATGATCATTTTTAAAACTAACAGTAGTATTTCCTATTTTATGCCAGCCATTTTTATCATTCAATACCACTGCAGGTATTTGAGCAGTTGCTTTTTCAAGTATTCCTGCTGATACCAGCAATAGAAATAATAATAACTTTTTCATTTTCTTGTTTTATTTATTAATTAAGAGTAAAGACTTTAATTAGAGATAATATCAATGATTACTGTCCTGTTATAAAAACGTTCTTCCGGTAATGCATTTTCAAAAGGTGACTTATCAGCTTCTTTTCCAAAACCGTAGGTTTCAAATTTCACCCCTTTCTTTCCTGCATTTAATAGTGCACGTTCCAGTATCTTTTGAGCCCCTTCTGCTCTTTCAACAGATAAATTGAGATTATATTTTTCCTCTCCAATAATATCTGTATGGCCTTGTATAATAACGGTTCCGTTTTCAGGTATCAATGGAACAATGATATCAGTCAGAAACTTTTCATAGGAAGCGATAGATTTGGATCGGTCAAAATCAAATAGAATACTATACCGTAACCCTTCCTGTTTTGTATTATCAATAGTCATAAGGGTCACAAAACTTGTCTTAGTAATAGTTTGACCGGTTTTTGTTTGGCCTGTCATCAGTATATTATAATTACCCTGCTGATTATTCCCAAGAATTGTTTTACCCGAAACAGAAGCCTGGTCCTGTGTAAAAGGCCCGTAATTTTGAATATGCCCCTGTTCATCTGTAACAGTTACAGACCAGGAATCCAGCAATTCAGCCGCTCCTGCTGCAGTAAATATCACATGACTGTCTAAAGGATCAGTCTGTATGGCATTGATCTGAACCGGACGCAATAAGTCTGAATTTGCTCCTCCAACCTGCCATAATAATTCAGGTGAGGTACTCATAATATCTACCCTTCTGTCACCTTCACGCAGTAAAGCCAAATCTTTTACTGCACCTGGTTGTTCTGATGGAATAACAGGTTTATCCCTGCCTTCTGTGCTGATCCTTGCAGCGTCTATTCCGTATATGGTTACTAAATAACTTTTAATTTTTTCAGCCATTATTTTCCCTTCTACCGGGTTTTTGTCGGCAGACCCAACCAGTGTAATAGTACTTTTCGGATTTGACCTTAACCGGTCTCCAACCAGATTAAGAATATTATAATATACATTCAACTGTCGGGCGGACCTGCCATAGTTTAAATTATCCGGTTGATTTTTTTGCAATTGATTTTCATTAAAAGTATTGGCCTGAGCTTGGTTCAATTGAATATAACGAACAGGTATTTCTACACTTCCCATCGTAAAGAAGACTGAATTCCTGAGGGGAAAGGTTTCCCTTACCTGCCTGTTAAATGGAACAGCTTTAGGAGAACGAACAGAAAACTGAATTTCTTTAACCGGAACACTTAATATGGAAACTAATTTCGTATTTATAGTATCATGAATAATGGTATTCACTGATTTTTTTGACTTTCCGGAGCCAAATTTCAAAGCAATACCAGCACGATACGTATATATTGACCAGGATTCAACAGTTCTGGGCGACTGGAATAAATCCGTTTGAAATGAAACAAAAGGAGACAGTGTCATTTGTGCTGTACTTGTTTTTTTAGACAAGGGTATATCAATACCGGCACCTGCCTGTGCTGCAAAAACAGTTTTGTTAATATCACTCCAGTCACCTCTTATATCTGTTTGTTTTTGTTGTGTATACACAAATTCCTTTGATATATTAACACCTAATGTTGGACCGGCAAATACATAAAATGCAGATGAAAAGGGTGCAATTCTTAAACTGGGTTCAAAACTTATATAGTTCAGCTTTGCAGTAATATCTGCAGGGCAATTACAAGGGGCAATTACCTGATTAAATTTACCTCCCCTGTCATCATACGCTATATTAAGCATCACCCCAATCACTCTCTTGGGTCTGTATTCTATTAATAAAGATCCGTAAGGCTTAATACTGTTACCCTGATGAAATGCTACAGGAGTGGAAAAATTGTCCGTAAGCATTTGTGTGGTACCCCGGTAATAATTAAAATTAGCCGCACCGGATTCTCCAAACCACCAGATAGGGCGTACTCTTTTTTCAGTTTGTGCCTGTAAAGTTAACCCTGCAAAAATCAGCATCAGGAATAACCAGGAATATTTTAATCTTTTTGAATAATTTTTTAACATGACAATGAATTTATAAATGAATATTATTTAAAGATTAATCCCGTCCCTTTTAGACGGGATTAAAACTATTTTCTAATGAGGCACATTAATGGTTGTATTGACCATTGTTACAGAAGCAATAAGAGATATCGCACGGCCATTTAATACGGTTTGTACCACATTTCCAGGAGTAGAGAAAGTAACACCGGAATATGCGATGATATTACCCGACATGATTCCACCACCAGCTCCGTTAATAGTAGCTGCACTGCCTACATACCAATACACATTATTGGGTACGCCTCCGTTAATCATCAGCACACTTCTGGCTCCTGCCGGTCCGGCAATACCTACTGTCAGGCCTGCTGCAGTCTGGAATATCCAGATCGCGCCGGGATTACCCTGTGCATCTAAGGTCAGATTACCATTACTGATATTAAATGTGCCACTGGCAGATTTATAAATTCCGGGAGGTAATGTCAATCCACCTAATTCACCAGCGCCGGGATCTATTCCTCCGGGTTTGGAAGCTGGAGAAATGCTGAGGTATGCAATATTTGCATCAGACAAACCTAACGTGGCAATAGCTGCTGAAGTTGCAGAACCCGGTGCAGGTGGTGCGGTATAAATCCTTCCGCTAACCAATCCAACATTTAATGGAGTTTCTGTATATACATCACCAGTTGTACCATCATGAAATCCGGTTACTAAAGTAGAAGCAGCTGTTGTGCCAATACTTCCGTTAATTACTGTATTAATGCCCTGATTGGTAATACCAGCATTGCCGCCAAAAGCACCGAATATAGCTGCACTACCCAGAACAGGAGGTACAATTACCGGAATGGGAGCTGTGGTAAAAGTCCACACATAATTAGTGGCAATCGCATTTCCATTAACATCTTTTACTCCTGTGGTAATGGTGCCTGTATACAACGTATTTGCTATAAGTAAAACTGATGGGGTAAATGTTGCCGTTGTTCCTGTATAGTTATAAGTACCAGTAACCTGAATAGCTCCCTGAAAAACAGTAAAATTCAATAAATTGATCGTTGCTGCATTCATGGCAGAGCTGAAATTTGCTGCAATGATTTTGTTAAGTACAACATTGGTGGCTCCATTAGCAGGATCAGTTGAAATAACTGTTGGTAAAGAACCGGTTGTCGTGAAACTCCAGGTATAATTGGCCGACAAAGGATTACCTGATGGATCCTTAGCACCGGTAGTGATGGTAGCAGTATAAACAGTATTTGAATTTAATGCAGCAGAAGGGGTAAACATAGCGGTTGTTCCGGAATAACTCACCGTTCCTGCAATTGCATTTGTACCCTGTTTCAATAAGAAAGTGGCAGCATTAATACTGGAAGAAGCCATTGAAGTGCTGAAGTTTGCAGCAAGTATCTTATTAAGTGGCACATTAACTGCCCCATTAACAGGATCCGTTGAAATTATCACAGGCGCATTGCCTGTTGTAAAACTCCAGACATAATCAAGTGGCAATATATTACCCGCAGTATCTTTCACTCCGGCAGTAATAGTACCTGTATATACTGTATTGGGGGTAAGTAATCCTGTTGGAGTAAAAGTAGCTGTTGTACCTGTATAAGTAACCACACCAGGAATCAGGATCGGGCCTTGTTTCAACAGGAACGTTGTTCCGGTAATAGTTAATGGGTTCATCAACTTGTTAAACGTGGCCGTAACAACTTTACTGAGCAAAATATTGGTTGCTGTATTAACAGGATCTGTTGCAATTACAGCAGGTATAACACCCGTTGCAAAACTCCAGTTATAATTAACTGCCATCGCATTACCAGCTGCATCTTTACTGGCAGTGGTAATAGTTCCGGTATATACAGTTTTAGGTGTAAGTGGGGATATTGGAGTAAATGTAGCTACCATTCCACTATAACTGATGGTACCGGGAATAACCAACCCTCCCTGAGTAATAGTAAATGAAGCAGCATTGATAGTGGATGGATCCATAACAGTACTAAATGTGGCTGTAATCAATTTACTGAAAACCACATCTGTTGCTCCGTTAACCGGATCGGTTGAAACCACTGCAGGAACTGCTCCTGTATTAAAACTCCAGACATAATTTACAGGCAAAGCACTTTTATAAGGATCCCTTACTCCTGTAGTAATGGTTGCGGTATATACTGTATTTGCAGTAAGATTAACTGATGGTGTAAAAGTTGCAGTATTACCAGAATAAGTAATCACACCAAATACAGGATTATTACCCTGATACACTAAAAATGTAGTCTCATTAATAGAGGCAGAATCCATGGTAACAGTAAATGTTACCGAAATCTTTTTATTCGTAATTACGTTAATGGCACCATTCGCAGGATCTGTAGAAAGCACAGCAGGGCAAACACGGATAGTTCCGGTCTGCTCTGTAACTTTCTTACATCCGGTTGCCATCAATAATGGAATTAATAATAACAGCCAGCGTGTTGGCAATAAACCGGAAATCACATTTCCAGTCTTCGCTATTTTGTTTTTTAATAATCGGATCCGACTTTTC
>Ga0364880_10471_pt1 | contig 14606 bp, 11 predicted proteins | sample ExccelJu500001D3_5_FD_206927 | JGI IMG/M metagenome (GOLD analysis project Ga0364880, IMG submission 206927) | Enriched cells from Trout Bog Lake Hypolimnion, Wisconsin, USA - BchlTB.July30.5000.01.D3 | ecosystem: Environmental > Aquatic > Freshwater > Lake > Hypolimnion/Profundal zone | place... | reverse complement strand
ATGGCCTGAGCCCGGACGGCAACGAAGTGCGTTGGGTGAAGGAGGATAACTACTTCTTCCGGATGAGCGCATTCCAAGACAAGCTGCTGGCCCACATCGACGCAAATCCGAATTTCATCCTCCCAGAAAGTCGAAAGAACGAAGTGGTGTCTTTCATCAAGCAGGGGCTCCGAGATGTCTGTATCTCGCGCGCGAATCCGGGATGGGGAATTCCGGTGCCGGGAGACGACAGCCAAGTCGTGTATGTCTGGTTTGATGCCCTTATTAACTATGTGGCCGCGACCGGATGGCCCGCCGACGGGTGGGAAGATCTTTGGCCCGCCGAAGTGCAGTGGATGGGCAAGGATATCCTCACGCGATTCCACGCGACGCTATGGCCAGCGATGCTGATGGGTGTCGGGTTGAAGCTGCCGGATACGCTTGTCGGCCACGCTTGGCTGATGGCGGGAACCGAGAAGATCTCCAAGTCGAAAGGGAACGTTGTCGCGCCGCTCGATGTCGCTAACAGCCTGGTCGAACGTGCTGGCTGCTCATCGGATGTCGCGGTCGATGCGGTTCGTTATTACATGGCTTCCGTCATGCCGATGGACACCGATGCGACCTACACTCAAGGTGAGTTCGACCGACTGTACAATACCGACCTGGCGAATGACCTCGGTAACGCGCTAAATCGCAGTCTGGCGATGAGCCACAAGTTCGTTGCCGGCGAGGTGCCTTCGGCGGCGATCGAAGCGGATGCGGCTCAAGCGATCCACGATGCCAAAGCCAATTTCGAAAAGGCGATGGTTACGTTCCGGGTCGATCATGCTGCCGATGCGGCATTAAGCGTAATTCGATTCCTGAACAAGTACATCGACACGCGTGCGCCGTGGGCGTTAGCCAAAACAAACGACCCTGCGTTGCCATCGGTTATGCGCTCGATGCTGCTATGTCTGCGAACTGCAGAGGGTCTTGTTCGGCCGATCATGCCCAAGACTGCCGATGCGATCGCGGCTCAGCTCGGCCTGAAACCGATTGCTACATGGGAAGAGGTGGGAACTGACGAGTCGCTGCCCGCCGGGGCGAAGCTATCGCTTCCCCAGCCGATATTCCCTCGCCTCGACCTCAGCAAGAAAGAAGAACCGAAGAAAATGGAACAGCCAAAACCGCAACCGACACCAACTCCCGCTCCTGTAGCCGCGCCCGAAACACCAATCGAGATTACGATCGACGAATTTGCGAAAGTAAAACTGAAGGTGGGTCGAGTCTTGGAGGCGGAGCCGGTAGAAGGCGCCGACAAGCTGATGAAGCTCCAAGTCGTGATCGGGGACGAGAAGCGACAGATCGTCGCCGGAATCCGAAAGAACTACGGTCCCGTCGACCTCATCGGCAGGCAAGTGATCGTTTGCGTGAACCTAAAGCCGGCGAAACTTAGAGGTATCGAGAGTCAAGGCATGCTCCTTGCCGCCACCGATACCGACGGCGGCGCGATCCTCCTCCAACCCGACCGCGAGGCCCCCGAGGGAACCGGAGTCAGGTAGTGCTTCAGGAGCCATTGCTCCTGAAGCGGCTCATGCAAGGGGGAGAATTCCCCCAGATTGTGACTTTGATGACGAAGGTGCCTTTAATTGACAGCCCTCCTCTTCCTCTTTCTAGCCACTGTTCCAATAGCGAGAGGGATTCCCTTGTCGACTAATTCAATTGGACCCGTCCGGGCGGAGCCATTTTCCCTGACTGATATCCGCTTGCTTGGCGGACCGTTCGCTCACGCGAATCAGGTGTGCGCCGACTATCTGCTGACGGTCGACCCGAGTCGGCTGCTCCACAGTTTCCGCGAGCACTCTGGCCTGAAGGCGAAAGCGCCGATCTATGAAGGTTGGGAGAACTCGGGCTTAGCCGGGCACTCGCTGGGTCATTACCTATCGGCCTGTTCTCAGCAGTTTGCTGCTAGTGGCGACATTCGCTTCAAGGCGAGAGTCGATTTGATCGTAGACGAACTCGTCGAATGCCAGAAGAGTCGCCCCGATGGGTACATCGCGGCGATGCCGGACGGGGACAGAGTTTGGGCAGAGGTCAAACGCGGCGAGATTCGCAGCAAGGGCTTCGACCTCAATGGTCTTTGGTCGCCTTGGTACACCCATCACAAGGTGTTCGCCGGGCTCCTCGATGCCTACCATCTGACCGGTAACAGGAAGGCACTCGGCGTTGCCGAAAAGTTCGCGGATTGGGCCATCGAAACGACAAAGAACCTCACCGCAGAGCAATGGCAGAAGATGCTCGGCTGCGAGTATGGAGGGATGAACGACGTCCTCGCTGAACTCTACTCCGTTACCAAGAAGTCGAAGTATCTCGAACTGGCGCGCAAGTTTTACGACAAGGTCGTTCTCGATCCCCTCGCGGAGGGTGTCGATTCGTTGCCGGGCAAGCACTCAAACACTCAGATTCCCAAGATCATCGGACTTGCCCGACTCTATGAGTTGACGGGTGAGGCAAAGGACCGAAAGATCGCCGAATACTTCTGGACGGAAGTCGTTCATCACCACTCCTATGTAATCGGCGGAAACAGCAATCACGAGTACCTTGGCCCGCCCGATGTGTTAAGCGAGCGTCTTTCCACGAACACCTGCGAGACGTGCAATACGTACAACATGCTCAAACTCACGCGACATCTGTTCGAGTGGGACCCGAAAGCGGAATATGCCGACTACTATGAGCGCGCCCATCTGAACGACATCCTGGCGTCTCAGGATCCAAAGGACGGAATGATGTGCTACTTCGTGCCGCTCTCAAGTGGCGCCCATCGTGAATACAGCACGCCATTCGACAACTGGACTTGCTGCCACGGCTCTGGAATGGAAAACCACACGAAGCATGCTGACAGCGTTTACTTCCACACCGGCAAAGACAAGTTGTACGTAAACCTGTTTGTTCCAACCGAACTTGAGTGGCGTCAAGCTGGGGTGACCCTTCGCCAAGAAACGAAATTCCCGTACGACGGGGCGGTGAAGATAACGATCGAAAAGGCAGGTTCAACTCCATTCGAATTGGCGATCAGGCATCCGGGTTGGGCAAAGGGGGGCGTCGATGTGCGCGTGAACGGCGAGTTGGCGATTCGCTCGGAGACTGCCTCCAGCTACATGAGCCTGAAACGAACCTGGCAAGCAGGCGACACGATCGAGTTCAATTTGCCGATGTCGCTGCACACCGAAGCGATGCCGGATAATGCGAAGCGACTTGCGGTGCTGTACGGGCCTGTTGTATTGGCCGCCGATTTAGGATCGCCTAAGGGCGCCGCGCCACGAACCCCGGTCATCGTGAGCGACAGCAAGCCGGTTGGCGATTGGGTGCGGCCGATCTATGGGAAGCCGCTGACATTTTTGACCACGGATGCGGGGCGACCGGCCGATCTCGAGATGCGACCGTTCTTCGAGCTTGCCCACGAGCGATATGCGGTCTACTTCGATGAATTCAGCGAGTCGGACTGGGAGAGCCAACAGGCTGCCTACCGTGCGGAGGAACAAAGGCAGAAAGACCTGATTGCGCGCACGGTCGATTCGATGCGAATCGGGGAGATGCAGCCGGAGCGGGATCACGACCTCAAGTCGGAGAAGAACGACATTCGCGGTTCCAACGGTAGGAACTTCCGCACTCCGCTCGAAGGGGGGTGGCTGGAGTTCACGATGAAAGTCGACCCTGCCAAACCGAACGAACTGGTTATGACCTACTGGGGAAATGAGAGGTCGAAGCCGGAATTCGAACTCCTGATCGACGGTTTGAAGTGGATAACGGAGACGATTCCCAATATAAAGAACAATCAGTTCTTCGACGAACTGCACGCGATTCCGGTTGGAATGACGCACGGTAAGCAGTCGGTCACGATCCGCATACAAGCAATCCCTCATCACCCCGCCGCCTCCGTTGCGGGCGCCCGGGTCGTCCGGGCTAAGTAGCGGGGGAACCGGGGAACCGAGGAACTGGGGAACAGGGAACCAGGGAACTGGGGAACCACGGAACCGCGGAACTAGGGAGGAAGGGGCGGGCTGGTTTACATAAGCCTCCGCAGGTTCCGTTCGACGTCAACATCCGGAGAAGAGGGCCGACGAAAATCACTCAGATAAGCGATGGGTGGGTTCGGGCGCCCCTTCAGGGCTGGGAGCGTGGGACGTCTTCCCGGGGGCTCGCGGCGGCCCCCGGGAAATTTCCGTGACCCCTGCGGGGCCGACGATGTGGCGTTACTGGGCACCCAACGTCGTGGTCAATGGCTTCCTTGGGATCATTTCGTCTCGCATGGCGGTGTTATAGAGGAACGTGGCCATGATGACGGAGGCTTGTTTGAGGTCGTCGCCTTGAATCCGATCGAAGACGTCTTGGTTCGAGTGGTGGGTCCTCGTTTGGTACTCGATCGGGTCTTGGATGAACTCGAAGCCGGGGATACCGATGGCGTCGAAAGACACGTGGTCCGTGCTGCCAGTGTTGCGGATAGTGACGTTACCGGCGCCGAGATCCTTGAACGGAGCGAGCCACTCCGTGAAGAGCGGGACCACCTTCTCGTTGCTTTGGCAGTAGATGCCTCGGATCTTTCCGGTGCCATTATCGAGGTTGAAGTAGGCGCTGATTTTGTCGTATTCGGGAGTCTTCGTCAATTCCCCACGGTTTGCCGGGGCCGCGCCGCCACCACCGCCTGCCGGACCGCCTGCCGGCGTTGGATAGCTTCCGAAGTGCTGGGTAACGTAGTTCCGAGAACCGAAGAGGCCCTGCTCTTCGCCGCTCCACAGGGCTACCCGTAACGTTCGGCGAGGGTGAAGGTTGAGCGCCTTGAGGATGCGAAGTGCCTCCATGGCAACAACGAGTCCAGCGCCGTTGTCGGTCGCGCCGGTGCCTGAATGCCACGAGTCCATGTGTCCGCCGCACATCACGATCTGATCTTTCAAATCGGTACCGGGCAGTTCGGCAACCGTGTTGTACGCCATTAGATCCTTGTCGTAGAAGCTCGTTTTCAGGTCCAGGGTGATCCGCAGCTTTTCGCCCTGCTTAATCATCCTGACCATTCGGTTGTAGTTCTCTGAGGAGACGGTTACTTGCGGCAGGGTCTTGGGAGCAGACTTGTCCCAGACCGAGACTCCACGGCGCGGCGCAGGGGCAGGAGGCGCCGTTTGCCCGGAAGCAGGCGTAGTCGTTGGAGCGGGAGCAACAGGTGCTGGAAGGTCGGCGGGCGGAGGTACTGTCGCCGATTGAACGAAGACGGTTCCGTCGTCGCTCCTCGATGCATCGAAGACGGCAAGAGCGCCCTCCTGCATAAAGAACCTCAGCTTGGAACCGGCCAATGCCGCTTGCCCTCGATTGGCGCCTGGGCGCTGACCTGGACCACCGGCTGCTCCCCGCTGACCTCGCGGCGCTTGCGGTTCTTTCATCGCTTCTAGCTCCTCATCCGTAAAACGGACGCCTTGGGCGGTGAATCGGGCCGGGATCGGCGTGTCACCTCCGTTCAATACGATTTTGCCTTTGAGTTGTCCTTTCAGCTTCTGCAGTCCGGCTTCATCCTGCACATCCACGAGGACGACGTCGGTCGTCACCGGTCCACGTACGCTTGGCGACCAAGCCTTCGGATAGGCAATGAGCGGAATGTCGTACGGAGCCGCAACCTGGGCGGAAAATCGATCTAGCTGCCAGCCTCGGCCGAAAGGTCCCCACGACTCGAGGTGGGCGTTCGATAGGCCCCAAGAAGTCATTTTGTCGCGGGTCCATTCGTTCGCGCGCTTCAGGCTCGGGGATCCGGTCAGGCGCTCACCGATCACATCGGTCAAGTAACTCAGGGTCTGCATCACCTGCGAGTGGTTTAGCCCTTCATCGCGAATTCGGTCCATCATGGCGGTATCGGGAATCTGGCCGCTGAGCATGGTGGAAGGGGCAAGAGTCAGCAAGAGAAGGCCGGAGCATGCGGAAATGGGCATAAGAGTTCACTCCAAGAATTGGAACAGAAATCATAACACGCCGGGCAGGGAACTGGGGAACGAGGGAGATAGGGAAGAAAGGAAAGTGGATTAGGCAAAAAGCTGTGTTATCCTGTTCGACGAGGTGGTTCCTTGAATCCGATCTGGTTTGTGGTGTTTGCTATATCTTCTTGGGTGTCCACACCCCAGCCCTTCCAAGTGCAATTTGCCCGGTCTGAGGTAGGGCGAGACGTTGTGGTCTGCATCGACGGGCAGAAGGTGGAACGGACATTTGCGGGCAAACTTACATTCCGTGATCAGAACCACACCTGGCAGTCGGTTTGCGCCGACGTGCGCAGCCCGATTCGGCACGGAGAGATCTTCACCGTTCGAGCATTTCGAGCGAGCAAAGTTGGGGGCAACATCGCACTCGCCGGGAATATCGTGGCGAAGTTCTTCAAATCCGCCCAAACCCCCGATCAGTGCGCCGGTCTGCAGATTGCAGTGTGGAAGGCGATTGAGGACGGGACTGAGCAGGCCGACTTTGGATCGGGACGGTTCCAGGTTCGAGCCACTCAATCGGTGCTTGCCTATGCCCAACAATACTATCAAGGAATAGGAGAACCGGGTGAGGCGATCTACATTCAGTCGAGTCCCGGCCAGTCTGGCCTACCCAATGAACCGCTGAAGCAGAGCCAACTCTCGACCACCTAAGCCGGTGTCGTCAAAAGTCACCACAGGGTTCTTCCAGACTCCCGGACCGTCCTGGGTGACCGAGAGGTAACCTCGTAGTGTCATGAGCACTCGCATCGAAAAAGATACGATGGGGGAGATTGCGGTCGACTCCAGCCGCTATTGGGGCGCACAAACTCAGCGCTCGATTCAGAATTTTCCGATCGGACAGGAGCGTTTCAAAATGCTCAATTCGATCGTTCGCGCAATGGGCGTCCTGAAGAAGGGCGCCGCCGAAGCGAACCGCGACCTCGGTGAGTTACCAGCCGATGTTGCCGAACTCGTCGTACAGGCCGCACAAGAGGTAATCGACGGCAAACTGAACGACCATTTTTCCCTCGTCGTCTTCCAGACCGGCTCGGGAACTCAGAGCAATATGAACGCGAACGAGGTCATCTCTAACCGCGCGATTGAGATCGCCGGCGGTGAGATGGGCAGCAAAAAGCCGGTTCATCCGAACGACCACGTCAACCGTGGACAAAGCAGCAACGACACGTTCCCGACTGCAATGCACATCGCGGTAGTGGAAGAGTTGCACCGGCAGTTCTATCCGAAAGTTCAGGTCCTTCGCGATACCCTCGCCGCCAAATCGGAAGAGTACAAGTCGATCGTCAAGGTCGGGCGAACTCACTTGCAGGACGCCACCCCGATCACCCTCGGTCAAGAAATCGGCGGATGGGTCGCTCAGATCGATTTCTGTCTTGAGCAGGTTCACTTTGCTGAGAAGGGATTATACGAACTTGCAATCGGTGGAACTGCGGTCGGAACGGGATTGAACGCCCATCCGAAATTCGGCGATCTCGCTGCGAAGTACTTCGCAAAAGAGACCGGGTATCCGTTCGTATCGGCTCCGAATAAGTTCGCTGCGCTTTCCGGACATGAAGCTCTCGTAGCCGTATCCGCTTCGCTGAGAACCCTCGGCGGCGCGCTGATGAAGATGGCGAACGACGTTCGCTGGCTGGCATCCGGCCCCCGAAATGGCATCGGCGAGATCATGATCCCCGAGAACGAACCGGGCAGTTCGATCATGCCTGGCAAGGTGAACCCGACTCAGTGCGAAGCAATGACGATGGTCGCCGTTCAGGTGTTCGGTAATGACGCCGCTGTTGCGTTTGCCGGATCGCAGGGCAACTTCGAACTCAACGTGTTCAAGCCGGTGATGGTGCACAACGTTCTAAGTTCGATCCAACTCCTGGGCGACACATGCATCGCGTTCAACGATAACTGCGCGATCGGTATCAAGCCAGACATGGCGAAGATCGATGCCAACCTCGCGTCGAACCTGATGCAGGTAACCGCTCTTAATCCGCATATCGGCTACGATCGAGCCGCTGCGATCGCCAAGAAAGCGCTCAAGGAAGGAACGAGTCTCAAAGCCTCCGCCCTCGCTCTCGGCGTGACCGAAGACGAGTTCGCAAAGTGGGTCATTCCGATCGACATGACGCACCCGAACTAGGTCGGCTTTTATCGAACAAACTATCCCGCGGCTACCGGAGCAATCTGTGGCTGCGGGATTTCTTCGCTTGCGCACTCGAGCTTCGAGCTCGAATCATATTCCTTGCCGGCACCAGATCCTGACGCCGGCACGAACTATCTAGCGACTACATCGGCTTGGTAATTTGGGAAGTCGCTAACATTTAAGTAAAATCTAAAGTATTATAGAGTCATGACCGGTAAGGTTTTGGCTGACGAAGTTTTTGCAGCGATCGCTGCGCCCGCAAGGCGAGCGATGTTGCAGATGCTGGCCCAACGCGAAACTCCGGTCATGGAGATTGCGGATTCGTTCGACATGACGCTTTCCGCCGTGTCCCAACATCTCACCGTCCTTCGTCAAGCCGGCCTCGTCACCATCAGGAAAGACGGCCGTCAGCGACTCTACAAACTCAACCCCCAACCCCTCCAAGCCGTAAGCGATTGGCTCAGCTTCTACGAACCGTTCTGGACCGATAAGCTAGCCAACCTTGGCCAGTACCTTGACGAGACGAGGCCCGTGGAGGGTGGCCAGTGACCGGTGGCCACCGGCCCCACCAACTCCCAACACTACAACCCAACACCTAACACCTAACACCTTCCACTAACCACCAACCACCGACCCCTGACCCACCAAGTTCCTTCCCATGAAAGACAAACTCACCTTCCAAGCTTTCTATCCCGATCCGCCAGAGCGTGTTTGGCGGGCTTTGACCGATTCTTCGGCGTTGGCCAGTTGGCTGATGCCTACGACTTTCAAGCCGATGATCGGATTTCGGTTTCGGTTTGATGGGCTGTCGCGCGGCAAGCGGTCGACGGTCGAGGGAGTGGTGCTCGAGATTGAGGAATCAAAGAAGCTCACCTACACCTGGGACGATGGCGAAGACGATGCGCCGGGAGTCGTCAGTTGGACCCTCAGTCCCAAGGATGGAGGAACTCAACTCACGTTAGAGCATCAGACGTTTGAGCCGGCAAAGCCGTATGTCCTGATCGAGGCGAGCGCGAACTGGAGTCATGCGCTTTCATCCTCGTTACCGATCCTGATGCGACTGCTTCGCAACGAAGAGCGATACCCGCGAGTGCCGATCGTTTATGTCGCAGAAGATGCCCAAACCGAGAGCGAACCGAAGAGAAGAGCCGGATTTCGGCAGGAGGAGGCCACATGCCAGTCGTAACTGCATCCGTCGTTCCCATGGTCGTTGAGCAGAGTCCTCGGGGTGAAAGAGCCTACGACATCTACTCGCGCCTTCTTCGAGATCGGATCGTGTTTATTGGCGATGAAATCTCCGATGGCCTCGCGAACCTCGTGATCGCCGAGCTGCTGTTCCTCGAAAAGGAGGATCCCCAAAAGGATATCGACATCTACATCAACAGCGGAGGCGGAAGTGTCTCCGCAGGTCTGGCGATCTTGGACGTCATGAACCATGTTCAGTGCGATGTGGCGACAACATGCGTCGGCATGGCAGCGTCGATGGCGACCGCCCTCTTAGCCGGCGGCACGACCGGAAAACGGTTTACGATGCCGAATTCGCGGATCATGATTCACCAAACGAGCGGTGGATACCGTGGAACGGTGTCTGATGCGAGGATCTATCTCGAAGAGATGAACCGGTGCTTTGAGACGTATGTGTCCGTTCTTGCAAAGCGAACCGGAAAAGATCCAGATCAGATCCGCAAGGATTGCGACCGCGACTTCTGGATGTCGGCTGACGAAGCGCTGGCCTACAACATCGTCGACAGAATCATCGAACCGAAGAAGTAGAGCCTTCCGCCTAACACGCATGCCCGAACGATGAAACGATATTTCACGTTCGGGTGTACTAACCGTTAGTCGATGATCGCCGTCTGCGCCGCCGTCATATCCATGCTCGCCGTTGGCAGCACCCTGCCTCCGGTGATGGGTGTCGACGGTCATTCCCACAGGCTGTTGATCGAAGCCCACGGCAAACCGGTCGTCGTCCTCTTCATCGCTCACGACTGTCCGGTATGCAACATCTACGCTCCTGAAATCGGGCGGATCGAAGCGAAATACGGCCGATCGCTGCAAATCGGATTGGTGTACACCGAGCCGAGGCTGACAAAAGTCGACGCTCGCAAGCACGCCAAGGAGTTTGGAGTCGATCGCGCAAGCCTCTTTCTCGACCCAAACAGTGAATTTGCAGCAGCTTGTGGCGCACACTTTACGCCAGAGGCGGTTCTTTTCGACTCGGCTGGCCGAAAGGTCTATTCGGGACGGATCGACGATCGGTTTATTGCCTTGGGCCGGTCGCGTCCTGCCGCAACTACGCACGATTTGACACTTGCACTTGACGCTGTTCTTGCCCATCGGCCTCCGAAAGTGGCATCCGGTCCCCCTGTCGGATGCATTATCGTCCTTCCAACCAAAAAATGAGCCCAATCCGTTACACCCTTCCAGCAAGTGCTCTGGCATTGCTGATCGTCGCTGCCGTTCCCGCCGGTCGTCGGCCCGATACGGGCAAGACGCCGAAGCGCACTCCGACTTTTGCAAAGGACGTTGCGCCAATCATCTACTCCAAATGCGCGCCGTGCCATCACGCGGGAGAGGTCGCTCCGTTCAACCTCACGAGCTACGAGGAGGCCAAAGACAAGGCGCCGACTTTGGCTGCTGCCGCCAAACAGAAGTTCATGCCGCCGTGGCAGGCGATATCTCACGGCGAATTCTCCAATGAGCGGACGTTGACGCCCGAGCAGATCGAGACCCTCGACCTTTGGGCCAAAGCAGGGGCGCCAAAAGGGAATATGGCGTCGGCGCCCAAACCGCCGAATTACACTCCCGGTTGGGCGATGGGTCAGCCGGATTTCGTCGGAAAGCCGGCGCAGCCATACGTTGTCGGCGCCGAAGGCGCAGACGAGTATCGGTGTTTTGTGATTCCGACGACGTTCACGGAAGGGCGATACGTCACCGCCGTGGAGTTGCGACCCGGAAATAGGCATGTCGTTCACCACGTTCTTGTGTATTTGGATAAGAGCGGAACGGCACGCAAACGAGATGGAAAGGATGGAAGGCCCGGCTACTCGTCGTTCGGCGGTCCCGGCTTCCAGCCAGTCGGCGCCCTCGGGGGTTGGGCGCCGGGACTGCAGTTCCAGAAACTACCGGCCGGGGACGGGTTCTGGCTTCCGGCAGGAGCGGACATCGTCCTTCAAGTCCACTATCACAAAGACGGGAAACAGGAGACCGACCTGAGTCAGGTCGGGATTCAGTTCGCAAAGGGTCCAGTGGACAAGCACGTTCGTTGGGAATCCGTGGACAACGAACTCATCTCGATTCAACCGGGCGACTCCCATTACGAGGTCAAGGCGGACATGGACCTGCCCGCCGCAATCACGTTGCTCGACGTGATTCCTCACATGCACCTGATCGGGCACGACATGACGGTCACCGCAACCCTGCCCGACGGTTCGAAGCGCGAACTCATTCATGTCGAGCCGTACGACTTCAACTGGCAGACTCGATACACATATAAGGAGCCGGTTCACCTACCTAAAGGCACCCATCTGGACCTGGTGGCGCACTACGACAACTCGACAGCGAATCCGCACAACCCGAATAATCCGCCTAAGAAGGTGGTTTTCGGGGAGCAGACCACGAACGAGATGTGCTTCGCGTTCTTTAGCTACACGTTCGATGGTGAACATATCTCGAAGGGGCAGAAGGTCGGCGACGAGATGGGAATGGATGCCCGGCGCGGTTTGACCATCAAGAAGATCTTCGACCATTTCGACGCGAACCACGATGGGTACCTTGACGTGGACGAGTTGGCTGACGTTGTTGGGTTCTTCCAATCTGCTCTCGGCGATTCCGACAAGAAGCAGGACCCCAAAGCCGCCGCCAAGTTCCTCGTGGCGATGTTCGGCAAAGTCGAGAAGGGCAAACTGAATCTAGATGAGTTCACCAAGATGTCGAAGCAGATGCATTAGGCCGAATATCGAAGGAGAGGACGAGCAAAACGGACCTACTGGTCCAAAGGCACTTCGTTTTCGGGTGACTTCAGCTTGGCGCTCTTGACGATATCGGCGAAGTAGTCGTCGGCAGCGCCGTTGATGTACCAGATGTAGCCTTGCCGCTCCTGATCGAGCCCGAGGCAATCCACTCCGTCGCGCGATCCGTCCAAAAACATGTTGCTCGACGAGTGGACCGAATACTTGGCGTTCATGAGCTGAGGCTGCCAACCTTCGCGGTCCGTCTCTGCGATCATGTCGGCCGTCCCGTCGGCATGTGGCGTGACGTCGACGTTCGTCTTGCCCTCGTAAACGATCTCACCGCTTGCGTTTACGACCACCAACGGCTCGCAAAGCCAAGTCCGTTCTTCCAGCGGATCTAGATGAAGTTTGCGCTTGACAACCACTACTTCCTTCTCGATGAAATTGCGGATGTTCACGCATTCACTCTGACAGAGTTCCAACCTCCATCCGTCCAGGAAAACTCGCCCTCGGAGTAACTTCTGCACACGATTGCAAAGCAAGGGTATCATGCTTTGCAATCGTGTGCAACCGGTGGTCACACTGGTTGCGCTAAGCCTTGAGGTTCAAATGATTACGCTGGAAGACATTGCCCGCAAAGCAGGAGTTTCTCACTCGACCGTATCGAGAGCGCTTGCAGACAGTCCTCTAGTAAATCCCGATACCAAGAAGCGAATTCGGCAACTGGCGGAGGATGCCGGCTATCAAGTGAACCAGGTGGCTCGGAACCTGAAAGTGCGTTCGACGCGCACCATCGGGCTCGTCGTCCCTGAAGTCTCAAATCCGTTCTATCCAAGAATCGTGCAGTTGGTTGCCGACCAAGTTCGGGAGGCCGGCTACACCCTCCTTCTTCATCTGAGCGGAGCCGATCAGGAATCCGAAGTCGCATGCCTTGCATCGCTTCGCGAGCATCGAGCCGACGGAATTCTGCTGGTAACTGCCGAACACGGCCTTGTGGCTAGAGATCAGGTGAATTCAATGGTCGGATCCGGCTTGCCGATTGTCCTGATGGGCTGGGTAGAAGGAGCCGATCACATCGATATGGTGACCGGCAACGATGCAAATGGAGGCTACGAAGTCGGTCGTCACTTGATCGAACTTGGCCACCGGAGGATTGCGGTGATCGGTAAACCGCCCCACCGTGGTGTTTTCGACCGAATGTTCGGATTCCAGAAAGCACTAAAAGAATCGGGAATTGAACTTCCTGAGGCTCTGAATAGCGCCGCCCGAAACGACGATGAAGTTGGGCGTAGCGTCAGGCAGCTACTAAGTCTTGCCGATCCTCCGACAGCGATATTCGCCTATCAGGATTCCCTTGCCGCTCTCGTTTACCGGCATTTAGGTGATGCCGGTGTCTCGATTGCAGGAGAGATGACGGTGGTTGGCTTCGATGACCTCGACTTAGCCACCTATCTATCCCCGCATTTGACGACTGTCGGCATGCACATCGAGCCGTTGGCATCCGAGTTTGTTCGGCTCCTGATCGAGCGAATACGTGTCGGAAGTTTGGATGCTCCCGCCCAACACATCTTCATTAGTCCGCGACTGGTGGTGCGGGCCTCGTCAGCGCCACCGCGGAAAGGCCCAATCACTACGGGGAGTACCCCCTGAATGACCACAACAAAGGAGTTATCTCGATGATCAGTAGAAAGCCGTCGGCGAGCATTCAATCGCTCTTAACAATCGGCATCGTTTTCGCAGCAATGGCGGATGCGCCGGCCCAAGTCAACCAAGAGATGTTGCATAACGGCAACTTCGCACATGGAATCTCGAACTGGAAGGTCGAGGAATCAGGGGCGAAGGGTCTTGCCGAATTCGTACCGGAGGGGCCGAACAAGTCGTTGGCTTTGCGCTTGAAGGTTGTCAGCATCGGGAAAGATGTATGGCGTCTGCAGGTGTACCAAGGGGGACTGCGGATTGAGAAGGGCAAGAAATACGCGTTGGAGTTTCGCGCAAAGTCTGCCAGCCCAGGCGTAATTACCGTGAATTGCATGCAGAACCACGAGCCGTGGGAGCATCACGGCGCGGCGCTCGAGATGCCTTTGGCAACCACTTGGAAGCAAATGCGTTTCACCTTCGACGGACCATGGGACGATCGAAACTCAAGGATTACGTTTACCAACCTCGGCACCAAACCCGGGCAGATCTACTGGTTCTCGAACTGCTCCCTCAAGGTGATCGGGGTGGCAAAGGCTGTTCAAACAACAAAGCACGTATCGAAGGGAATGCGCGCCGTTGTCTGGGACGGCGAAAAAGCCAATGTCGGCAGCGGATGGGCCAATCCGAAGAGTTCGTCGATTCTAAGGGCAACCGGTGACGCTCACAGCGGAAATACCGCTATGGAGCTCAAATTCAAGACATTCGATACGTGGGTCGGCGCTGGCTGGGATTGGTTCGCGTGGAAAACGGGTAACGACGTCGGAACCGATACCCGGGCGATGAAGAACCTATCGTTCTGGATTAAATCAAAGGGAAAGACCGGTGACCTTCAGGTCCAACTGCAGTGCAATGGCG
>Ga0364880_10439_pt2 | contig 14719 bp, 12 predicted proteins | sample ExccelJu500001D3_5_FD_206927 | JGI IMG/M metagenome (GOLD analysis project Ga0364880, IMG submission 206927) | Enriched cells from Trout Bog Lake Hypolimnion, Wisconsin, USA - BchlTB.July30.5000.01.D3 | ecosystem: Environmental > Aquatic > Freshwater > Lake > Hypolimnion/Profundal zone | place... | reverse complement strand
GCTTTTCTTGAAAAGGCGTTCATTTTCCGCTTTCCAAATGTAATCGGCACACCAGCGACACATGGTGTGATACTCGACTTTATTCGAAAGCTATCTCTTACGCCCGATAATCTGACAGTTCTGGGCGACGGTACGCAAAAAAAATCGTATCTCCATGTTAAAGAACTAATAGATGCGATGTTGTTTATCCGTGAAAAAGCGAATGAGAAAGTTAATGTCTTTAATATCGGGCCGAATGATGAAGGCGTGACAGTTCGATTTATTGCTGAGCAAGTTAAAAATGCGGTCTCTGAGAATGCTTCAATAACGTATGGTGATGGCGGACGAGGCTGGGTAGGCGATGTTCCAAAATTCGTATATTCAATTGAGAAGCTGCGATTGCTAGGCTGGGAGCCGCACATGAAGTCATCGGAAGCAATTCAACAATCTGTGCTTGAAATAGTTGCGCAAGAGGCTGCGGAATGAAGCAGGCAGTAATATTGGCCGGCGGCAAGGGAACTCGTCTTCAGGAGCGTCTTAATGGTTTGCCTAAGCCATTAGTTGATATTGCCGGTAAGCCGTTACTTGAGCATCAGATTCTATTACTCAAAAGGTTTGGCTATTCAGAAGTGCTTTTACTTGTTAATCATAGAGCAGAGTATATTGAAAATTATTGCGCAAGCAATAATAACTGGGGGATTGGCATTCATTGCATAAATGAGGGTGTTGCAAGAGGCACGGCAGGTGCAATATTTTCAGCATTTGATTTGCTGCATGAGGAATTTTTGGTCGTGTATGGCGATACGATGCTGGAAGTCGATTTGCAACGATTTGAAGAATTTCACCATTCATATCCTAATGCAGACGCAACTCTTTTTGTGCATCCAAACGACCATCCGCATGACTCAGACTTGGTCGAAATAAACTCCACATCACTTATTACAGCGTTTCATCCTTATCCGCATAAAGAAGGAAGTTATTTTCAGAATCTAGTAAATGCGGCGCTTTACTGTCTGAAACGAGATGCATTGAAGCCGTGGAAGGATACTCCCGGTTTATTGGATTTCGGTAAGGATATTTTCCCTGCAATGCTTGGTCAGTGGCAAATATTGCGCGCATACAACAGCCCCGAATATATAAAAGATTGTGGCACCCCCAAACGGCTGGATAAAGTAACAAGTGACTATGTTAGTGGGCGGATTGAGAGATCAGGCTTGTATCGAAAACAAAAAGCAGTATTTATTGATCGCGATGGCGTGATTAACAAGGAAGTCTCACATCTTAATTCTCCTCAGCAATTTGAATTGCTGCCCAATGTAGGCAAAGCGATCAAGCGCCTGACTGACTCGGAGTTTCGAACTGTGGTTGTAACAAACCAACCGGTTGTTGCAAGAGGTGAGTGTTCACCTGAAGCTCTTCAAGAAATACACAATAAAATGGAGAGTTTGCTTGGGCAAGAAGGAGCTTATGTAGACCGCATTTATTATTGTCCTCATCACCCAGACAAAGGTTTTGAAGGTGAAGTAACTGAATTGAAAATCCAATGTGATTGCCGCAAGCCCAATATTGGCATGGTCAAGCAAGCAAGTACTGAACTCAATATTGATACTGCTGAATCATGGATAGTTGGTGATACGTCAGTAGATATGTTAACGGGTGAGCGAGCAGGTCTTCATTCTATTTTAGTAGAAACAGGCTATGCAGGTCTTGATGGAAGGTATGGGGTTGTTCCAAATTTCATAGTGCCAGATCTCAACGCGGCCGCCGCTTTCATACTCGACGACTTTCCAAAACTGATTGCTTTGTGCGAAAAAATTGGTAAACAGGTTAACACACGGGATTTTGTATTTATTGGTGGATTGTCGCGAAGTGGCAAGTCAAACTTTGCGGGCTGCTTACGCCATAGTCTGAATCACAACGGCAAGCGTGCTGTAATTTTGCAGATCGACAGATGGCTACATAATGAAGTGGATCGTGGCGATGGTGTAGAAGGAAGATATAACACCAAAGAGCTGGCAGATATTCTTTCCGTGCTAACTAAACGAAAAGAGGCAATTGTGTTGGAATTGCCAATTTACGATAAGCTCAATCGCCGTGTGAGCATTAGTGGCAGTCGATTGCAAATTGAACCCGATGATATTGTGATCGTCGAGGGTACAATTGCGCTCCTTTTTGCAGATAACTTGGGAGTTCAAAATTCGCATAAGTGGTTTGTTGAAATTGATGAGAACCAACGAAGCGAAAGAGTACTAAAGGAATATCGTCTGCGTGGATTCAGCGACGAAGAGGCGCAATCGATATTAATCACTCGCCAACAAGATGAATTGCCCTTTATCATGAAATCAGCAGAAAAGGCTTCAATCAGAGTCGCCCTCCACATTGGGGAAGTAACTGCCCCACAAATTACATTTCAGCAACAAAATTCATTATGATCATTAGTCGAACACCTTTGCGCATGAGTTTTACGGGGGGCGGAAGTGATTTCTCATTATTTTACCGTGAATACGGCGGGGCTGTTATTAGCACTGCAATAGATAAATATGTCTACGTAAGTATCAATAAGAAATTCGACAATTGGATTCGAATAGGCTATTCAAAAAATGAAGAAGTTTCAAGCCTTAAAGAAATTGAGCACCCGCTGGTGCGTGCCGCAATGGAATATGTTGGCGTGGAAGGTGGAGTTGAAATAACGACGGTTGCTGACATACCCTCAAAAGGCACTGGTTTAGGATCTTCAAGCGCGTTTACTGCGGGCCTGATTCATGTGCTAAACGCATATTCCGGACGCTATGTATCAAATGAAAAACTTGCAAGTGATAGTTGCCACGTAGAGATCAATATTTGTGGCGAGCCGATTGGTAAGCAAGATCAATACGCGACAGCATGCGGGGGGTTTAATTTAATAGAATTTAAACCCGACGATTCTGTAATTGTTTCGCCCCTACTTATAAAACCCGAGATAATAGGCAAAATTAAACGAAGTATCTTGGTGTTTTACACAGGGAAAACAAGAAGTGCGTCAGCATTGTTAAAGCAGCAATCTCATGATGTTAGTAACGATAAGGCAAAACAAGACGTACTAAAGCGAATGGTCAAGCTGACATATGATTTACGCGACGAATTACAAAGAAACAATGTAGACGAATTCGGCGAGATTCTCCATGAAAGCTGGCTGTTGAAAAAGAGCCTTACCGATGGCATTAGCACCCTTGAAATTGACGAATGGTATAATTCAGCGAGAAAAGCGGGTGCCAGCGGCGGGAAAATATTAGGAGCTGGTGCCGGCGGTTTCTTGCTGATATTTGCAGATGAAGAAAAACACGAGGCGATAAAGGCGGCGTTGGATAATTTGCGCCATGTACCCATAGGGTTTGAACCACTGGGTAGCCGAATAATTTTTTATGAATAAATATTGAGAGAAAATCATGAGTGATTCAAAGAGCCCAACAGCGGCTTACTTTAATAAATTGATCTCCCTAATTGGGCAGCTTGATTGTGACGATATTGATAACGTCTGTGAGTTGGTGGAAGAAGCGTGGAAGAATGGAAAGCAGATTATCACCCTTGGGAATGGTGGTAGCTCACTAACGGCTTTGCACATGATCAATGACTGGAATAAGAGCATTTTCATTGAAACTAAAAGGCAATTTCGCGGACGCTCATTGGTCGATAATATCGGGTTGTTGATGTCATACGCGAATGATGTTTCTTTTCAAGATGCCTTTGTGGAACAATTGAAAAACATCTTGCAGCCAGGAGATTTGGTTATCGGGATTTCAGGTAGCGGAAATTCCGAAAATGTAATCAGAGCGATCCAGTATGCTAACGAAAATGGAGCAGTGACACTTGGCTTGTCTGGCTATACTGGTGGCAAACTAAAAAATATAGTGCAACATTCCGTATGGGTTCCAATAAATGACATGCAAATTGTTGAAGATATCCATATGGCCATAGCTCATATAGTCATGCAAAAGTTATGCGGCTGGATTAAGTAAGTCATGGTAAATAATTCAACGGTTCTTCCCTCAACATTTATCTCGATCAAATAATGAAGGTCTTGCTGATTAGTCCTTTTTCGAAACCGGATGTTGGCGGAGTTGAGAGCCATCTGGAAAAATTAACAACATACCTTTGTGACAAAAAAGCGATTGATGTTACTTTCGTAACGTACATGCCACTGGCATCAAATGAAGTTCCCAAGAAATACGAAAAATTTGAACATTTAGAAATAATTCGTATGCCGTGGTTTGGGAAAAACTGGTTCCGTAAACTGGAAGCATATTTCCCTCTAAACATGGTTTATCTATTTCCGGGTTTGTTTTATAAATGTCTTTGTGTTTATCTGTCGCGTCACAAAGAATACGATGTAATTCACGCGCATGGTTTTATTGCCGGAGCAATCGCAAAGTTATTAACGAAATATAGAAAAAAAAGAACCGTAATCAGCACGCACGCAATTTACTCTCTCAAAGAAGGATCATTTAAAGCAAAGGTATTTAAATGGTTACTTAATGATTTTGATGTAGTGCTTGCCGTGGGCGAGCCATCGCTGCAAGAAATAGTCAAGATCGGCATTCCTTCAGAAAGAGTAAGAGTGCATCCCAATTGGATAGATGTCCATGCCTACCATCCCGAAGTACGGGAAAAAGCGAGACAAGTGCTGGGGCTCGGCAGAGAAGATTTTATCGTACTATTTGTAGGCCGAATGATAGGGATTAAAGGTGAGCTGATTTTGCTAGAGGCCGCACGTATTTGCAAAGAGCAAATTACTTTTGTTTTTGTTGGAGGCGGCCCAGAGTCACCAAAAATTATTGATGAAGCCAAGATAAATAATAAAGTGGTATATCTGGGTAAACTCCCGGATGAGAAAATGAATCTGGCGTATGCAGCTGCAGATTTATTTGTTTCCCCGGTACTATATGATGAAGGCTTTGCGACTGTATATCTTGAAGCACTTGCAAGTGGTGTACCAGTAATTACCGCTCGGAGAGGATGTCTTCCATATTTTCTAGACGAAGAAGTAGCCGAGCTTCTCGATGAAGTAAATGTAGCAACCGTGTTGAATGCCATTCAAAATCACTACAAGAATCAAGAAAGTCTTGTTGAAAAACGAAAAAAATGCAGACTGTATGCAGAAAATCATTTTAGTGAAAAAAATGCCGATATAATTTTTGATAGTTACAAAGTTGAAAATACATCAGGAATTTAATAGATGCAATCAGTCAATTAATTAATGCAACTTAACCCCTTAATAGTTCAAACAGCATGCTTGTATTTTTAGCTAATCAATTTATCGGCAAAGAGATAGCTACAGGTGGCGACATTTTATTCATTGAGATTCTGAAACGGTTGCCGAATAAGTGCATAGTAATCGCACCCTCACAGATTCACTCAACAATACAATCATATTCAAGTCGGATCGATTTAATAGATAGCGATTCAGGCAAACAGGGCGGATCGGCCTCCAATATTCTAGGCGGTATTGCGACCGTGTGGCGGTATTTAATTCGAACTTATACCACTTACCGTTGGCTAAGAAACAATTCAAATGAAAGTACCGTAATTTATTTAACGGGTGATTTTATTTGTAACACCCTGCCCTTATTGCTCATGAAGATAAATGGGGTAAAGTGCGAAAAAGTGTGCACAAATTTCTTCCATAGAAATCCATTGCCCAAAGAGCGCCCTGGGAATCCTTACTGGGTGAGTTTGGCTTCAAGATGGCTACAGGGAATTGGTCTGAGCATCCTCAGGCAAACAGCCCAGAACATATTCGTATTGTCTGAAATAGGTAAGAACGAGCTTCTCGCAGAAGGATTTGATTCAAAGAAAATTGTCGTATCCGGTGCGGGAATAAACGCGGACATTTCTAAGTACCGTTCACAAAAAAGAATGATAAACCGTTTTATCTTTATCGGAAGGCTCAATATAACAAAAGGTGCATTCGACTTAATTGAAATTCTAGCAATTCTGGCACGATCTAATTCTCATTTTGAATGCATATTTATTGGGCATGGTAGCGATTCTGATAAACAACGTATGGCTACAATGGCAGAACAGTCTGGACTAAAGGACCATATAATTATAAAGGGGTTTGTTGAAGAAGAAGAAAAACTCAGACTGCTTGCAACTTCGACTGCACTATTATTTCCTTCAAAAGAGGAGGGCTATGGGATTGCGGTTCACGAAGCGCTGTATCTTGGAATACCGGTAGTTTGCTACAATTTAGACGTTTTGAAATCTCTCTTTGGTCGTAGCCATATCATTAACTTTGTTCATCAAAACAATCAGAGTGAATTTGCGAGTACTTTAGTCAGATTGTTATCTGAAAGTATCAAGGAGACCGGCCAATTTACAGAGCAGGAAACCCCGTATTTGCAGACATGGGATGATGTCTTTGCAATTCAATCGCGTTATTTGAACTTGAGATAGAGGTAAGTTAACCTAAAATATTTATTAAAACGCTGATTTTTCAATATAATAGACAAACGACTGTAAAAGAAAGAACTAGGTGACACAATGACTCGAAACAAATTAATTGCGAAATATGTAAGCTCTTTACTGGGTAAAAGTAAAATTTTGGATATTGGTTGTGCAGACATGCCAGAAGTTGCTATAACCAAACCATCCCTCCTGCACAAAATAATTGTTGATGCAGCATCGCAAGATGTAGAAGTGGTAGGTTTTGATCAAAATCGCGAGAGAGTGGAGCAACTAGTTGAACAAGGTTACAAGTGCATTTGTGGTGACATTCTGAATCCAATTATTGAATCACAATATGATTTATTGATCGCTGGAGAAATTATTGAGCATATCCATGATCAGTCAATGTTTTTTAGAAGTGTAGCAAAGCTCTTGCGTTCTGGGGGGACTGCATTAATTTCAACACCCAATCCCAGTGGCATTATGTCAGTTTTAGGATATTGGCTTATTGCAGAAGAACGAGGAGGGGATGGGCATGTATTGTGGCAAAGTCCGAAAACAGTCCGCAGTGTTGCTGAAAAAGAAGGGTTAATACTTGAAGAGGTTCACCATTGTAATTGGGACTATCCTGAGCCTTGGATGTATTTGGCTTATCCATTAGAGCTATTTCCAAGGATGCGGCCAACGCTTCTTTTCAGATTTGTTAAGAGCTAGACCAATAAGATTATTTCATCAACTGAGAAGGAATCTGGAATGTTGCAAAACAGCCTATTTCAGAGTTTAGAATTGGCTTAAGAATTGTCACAGAGTTTGAGGAGTAAGCCTAATGGGCTATAAGTTAAATATTGGTTGCGGTATTAATGTTATTGTCGGTAACGATTGGACGAATTGTGACAACTCACTCCTGGCGAAGCTAAAAAGATCACCTCTGTGGTTTGCTATTGCATGGTTAATCAACAGAGGAATTGTTTCTGAGATATATAGAGACTACCCTGATGTAAAAATAGTAGATATTCGGCGCCCATTGCCTTTTCCTGACAATTCTGCAGACTTCATTTATTGTTCTCAGGTTATTGAACATTTATATTTCTATGACTTAAGCAAATTTCTGTCAGAGTGCTCAAGAGTTCTAAAGCCTAACGGTGTAATGAGAATACTAACGCCAGATTTGAATAAGATAATTAACTTATACCAAACGAGAAATTTAGTGAAATTCGAAGAGAACGATGGCCTTGATTCGAAGTATTCTGCCGATCATTTAAATCTCGTTTTTTATCCCAGATCCTGGGTGTCGCGTGATAAGCGTACCCGTTTGGTAAGAATCATGGATGCAATACCGGAGCAACATAAGTACATTTTTGATTTTGAAACACTCTCATCATTATTACTAGAAAGTGGGTTCAATACAGTAAATGAAGTTTCTACAGAAGTTAGCGCATTTCCTGATGCAGACCAACTTGACAAATATCAAGCAATTTCACTGCAAATCGAAGCAAAAAAATGAATTTTTCATCTTCGTATTTTTCAAACTCAGATGATTTACTAAATAAAATTCGCAACAACCCGCTGTTTAAACAGTGGCATCTAGCTTTCTTGCTTGCAATAATAAGTTATTATTTACTTTCCCCTGTTTGGCAGTCCGGCATTCTGGTTGGGGGTGACTGGATATTTCCTTATACACAAGAGCAGCTATACGAGTTCTATAATAACTCAAAAACTTATTGGCACTTTAGGGAGTTGCCTACAGGAAGCCCTCTCCCGCACCATAATATTTATCCATTTGAATTACTGGCGGGGATTTTTTATTTCTTCGACATTAGCGGTATAGCATTTCAGAAAATACTAATTAGCATTGTTACTATCGGTGTAGGTCTGATTAGTTTCTACGCGTTTAATAAAATCACAAAAAATAGTTTTGCTTCACTTTTAGCTGCAATAGCTTATCTTTTCTCGCCAATCTATTTTGACTATCTAAGCATGGGATGGATTTTCGTCCTGCTGTTTATGGCATTACTTCCCCTTATAGTTTTGCTCGTCGATAGTTATTTTAACAATGCTCAATCTAAGACATTAATAGCAATCGGGCTGATAACTTCCATTGCCTTTGCGCAGTCACAAGCTATAGTTTGGGTGCCATTGGTCGTTATCACGTTTGCAATTAGTCATTGGGTTAGCGGTACTGTCTCAATAGGAAAAGTATTAAGTAAGTTGCTCATCTTGTTGATAGGAATCATGAGCATTGTATTTATAGTTCATATGTTCTGGATCATTCCCGCTATGAGTGGGGCATCGGCTTATGAGGGAGCAAAAAGCATATCGGTTTATGATTTTTCGAGATTTAACGTACTTAATGCACTCAATCTAATCCGCGATTGGGGTGGTGTATATAACAAACAATTTGAAATTGCATTTAATTCTGACTTGCTATTATTCAGTTTTTTTTCACCAATAGTTTTAGGATTGTTATTCATTAGAAACGTCAGGTCGAATAGATATGCTGTGTTTGCTTTGCTGCTAGTTATTCTTCCATTTGCTTTGTTTCTTGCCGGGGCAATGATTGCCGAGTTGCCTTTCGCAAACATAATTCGAGACTTTAATCGGTTTATGGTTTTATCAAACTTTGGATATGCTCTTGCTATTGCATTAGTGTTCGCTAAAATAAACTCGATTGGATTTCGCCTTCTCGGCCTTATTTGTTTATTAATATCAGTCCATCCGTTTCTAGATCAGTCACTTTATCAATGGAATGAAAGTCAAGGGATAAATACCGCCCCAAGATTTTTAAATAACCCAGATAACGAAATTGAGAAGCGAATTGATCAATATTCAGGATCTAGAAATTTGTTAATGCCTACTGGCGCCCATATTGGAACACTTAATGATCGAAGGTTTAAAAATCCATACGCTGAATTAGCAGATTTAGATGCCAGTTTTTCTCCAAATGCGACCGGCATTTATGTAAGTGACAAAAGCCCCCCCCCTCATATTAAATTTCGCTGATCAATATATTCATTCAGCAATGAAGGATAAGGAAGCCTTCTTTTTACTTTCAAGAATTTATGGGATAAATAATGTACTAATCAGAAAAGGTTTGTATTCCAGCTATGACAGAGGCCTGAATTCTAATCTTCTGAATGACTTGGGATGTAAGGCAGTCCAGGGTAGCAAAACAACAGACTTTTCGATTAGCAAGGTATGCAATATAGATGATAGTTACCCAATTATTTACTCACCAGCGAGAGTGATTGAGTCAAAAGGGAACGACATAGTCGATGTCGTAAGAAGCGAGAATTTAAGTTTAACTAAAGAACACATAGCCATAATCGGCTGCCCAAGTGACATTTCATTTAAAGATACAGAAGTCTGTGCGCCCAAGGTTGAAATTAATACCAAGTTAACTACGCCAAGGATAGAGTTTACAAAAATAGAAGAAACTAAATATCTAGTGGATGTTTCGGAAATAGCAGGTAACTACATGTTAGTGCTGAATCAGACTATCCATGATGGCTGGCGAATAAAGGATGCAAATACTGAAACAGATTTGAAATATAAAAAGATTTTAGTTAATCATCTAGTAAATGGATGGTTGGTAACAACTGATAAGAATTTGGGAAAGCAAGAGTTTATTATTGAGTTCACCCCAAAGGGGGCATCCCCTTGGCTACGATATATTTCATTAGCCTTCTTAGCGATTCTTTTTGTTTTGACGATATATCTTCGCCCAAAAAGTGACGGGGCATTTCGAAAGTCGCAGATTTGAGTAATGTAATGCTCCAAGTATAATTACTTAATTTTGAAGTGAATGAGGTGAAGTGCCCATTCTGAAAATATCAATTAGGGAATGGCAAAATGAATAATCAAAAAAATCCGTCTAATCGAACTTTTGGATTTATGTTCGTGCTAGTGTTTAGCATGCTCGGCTTGTGGAAACTTTGGAAAGGCGGGGGCTGGTTGCTAATTGAGCTAGCAATCTTCACCGCTTTGATAACTATCTTTCAGCCTAATTGGCTATCGCCACTCAACCGTGCGTGGATGAAACTCGGCCAATTGATGCACAAAATTGTCAATCCGCTTGTTATGGCAGTTATTTTTTTCGGCGTTGTTACTCCGGCGGGGATACTCATGCGCACTTTAAGGGGTGATCCTTTGCTGCGCAAATTTTCTCCCCAAGCAGAAACTTACTGGATAATGCGACAACCCCCGGGGCCTACATCAGAAAGTTTAAAACAGCAATTTTAGGAGCTAAAGTGTATTCCTTCGTTCTAGAACTATGGCAGTTCCTTAAAGCGCGCAAAAAATTTTGGTTGTTGCCGATCATTGTAGTCATGCTTGTAATCGGCGGTTTGCTAGTCCTTGCGCAAGGCTCGGTTGTTGCCCCCTTTATTTACACACTATTCTGATGAAGATTTTGGGAATTTCTGCTTACTATCATGACAGTGCTGCGGCTCTGGTTGTGGATGGTGAAGTTATCGCGGCAGCTCAAGAAGAGCGATTTACACGGAAAAAACACGATTCTGTTTTCCCTCATCATGCTGTAACTTATTGCCTTGCTCAGGCAGGTTTGAAACCTGCAGATTTGGATTTCGTTGCTTTTTATGACAAGCCATTTCTCAAGTTTGAACGATTACTAGAAACCTACTTATCTTTTGCGCCACGTGGTTTTAGTTCATTTGCGACATCATTGCCAGTATGGCTGAAAGAAAAATTGTTTCAGAAAGATCAACTCATACGTGAATTGAAAAATATAAGCCCAGATATCGACTGGCAAACCAAACTATTGTTTTCAGAGCATCATCTTTCTCATGCCGCCAGCGCGTTTTACCCCTCACCATTTGAAGATGCTGCTGTATTGACCATGGATGGAGTTGGCGAATGGACAACAACCTCTTTGGCAATTGGGCACGGCAGCGATCTCAACGTGACTAAAGAGATTCACTTCCCTCATTCCATTGGCCTACTATATTCTGCATTCACTTACTACACTGGTTTCAAGGTGAACTCTGGTGAGTACAAGGTTATGGGGCTGGCACCCTATGGTGTGCCGAAATATGCGAAGACCATTTTGGAACATCTGATCGATCTTAAGGCGGATGGTACTTTTAGACTGGATTTGAGTTACTTTAACTATTGCACCGGTTTAACCATGACTAATGATCGTTTTGATCGGTTGTTTGGCGGTCCACCACGGAAACCCGATGAGCCCCTCACGCAACGGCAAATGGACTTGGCCGCATCCATTCAAGTCGTCACAGAAGAGGTAATGTTGCGACTTACACGGTCCATTGCAAGTGAAACTGGGATGAAAAATTTGTGCCTCGCAGGGGGAGTCGCTTTGAACTGTGTTGCCAACGGGAAAATTCTACGAGACAAAAAATTCGAGAATATCTGGATTCAGCCTGCCGCGGGTGATGCAGGCGGGGCTTTGGGGGCTGCATTGACAGCCTATTATCGAAACGGGACATGTCTAAGAAAAGTGGATGGTCAAAATGACTCAATGAAAGGCGCATATTTAGGCCCTTTATTTACCCAAGAGGAAATAGAGAGGCGGTTACTAGCTGTTGGAGCAAAATTCGAGGTGCTTTCTGATATAGACCTATTTCAAACATGTGCCAATGATCTTGCCTCTGAAAAAGTGCTTGGATGGTTTCAAGGGCGAATGGAGTTCGGCCCACGAGCTCTAGGCAATCGTTCAATATTAGGTGATCCGCGGTCACCTTCGATGCAAAAAACCATGAATCTGAAAGTGAAATACCGGGAATCATTCCGCCCTTTTGCTCCATCAGTCTTGCGGGAAAAGGTTGCTGATTGGTTCGAAATAAATGAAGACAGCCCGTATATGCTTCAAGTGGCCGAACTGGTAAAGGAAAAACGAATCAACATGAGCGATGCCGATAACTCGCTATTCGGAATTGACAAACTCAATGTGCCTCGATCTTCAATTCCTGCGGTAACTCATGTTGACTATTCTGCACGTGTCCAGACCGTACATAGTGAAAGTAACCCGCGCTATCATGCACTAATTTCCTGTTTCAATGAATTGACAGGGTGTCCTGTAGTGGTGAACTCCAGTTTCAATGTTCGGGGCGAGCCAATTGTTGGGTCACCAGAAGAAGCTTATCGCTGCTTCATGGGGACTGGGCTTGATGTCTTGGCAGTCGGTAATTGCTACCTGGTAAAAGAGCAACAGGACGTAAACTTGCTGAATAGCTATACCAGCGAATTTGATTTGGACTAATTATAAAGAGCAGAGATCATATTGTGAGTGAACAAAAACAAACGAAATCAAAAGGCAGGCTCTTGTCGACACTTCAGAATACTTTGCTGGTTATGTGTTCTGTGATTATTGGGCTATTGTTAGTTGAAGCAGCACTCTGGATATTGCATCTCCCTCCGTACCCGGAGCGAGTTTATAATGTCCTTGAAGTTGACGAAGAGAATGGCTTTCGCTTTCGCCCAAATTCGGTTTCTCGAAGATCTTCATGGGAGTATGACACTCCAGTTGAAATCAACTCGATTGGAATGAGGGATTATGGAAGTGTTGGCAAAGATTCTCAACCCTTTGCATTTCTTTTGGGCGATAGTTTTGCTGAAGGACATGGCGTTAATGTGGATCAGACTATCGCCAAGAGACTGGAAGCAAAAACAGGCAAATTAGTGGCAAACTTAGGCATTGCCTCTGCCGGAACAATTGACGAGGTGAATATTTTCCGCCGCTATATGAGCATATTTTCCCATAAACCTAAATATGCCATACTTTTATTTTATGTCGGAAATGATTATTACGATAACCCTCGCCATGGAAAACAAACAGTATCGAATGGATATCTGGTAGATAGGGGAACAACAATTGTACAGGATGGGAACTGGTTAGTTTGGACTGATGACCACGGAAAAGAAATGCGCCGTTCAAAAAATCCTCAGTTCCATCCACCGAAGGGGTATGAAAACAAATTCCTAGACTGGTCAAAGATTTACAACCTTTTCGCTTGGGCAAACACTCCGAGAAATAAGAATTGCCAAATCAACAATGCCATTCCTGGACTTTTGGATAGTTCATACGATTTCGGTTCATCAAACGAGTGGAAATTGACTAAACAGGCGTTAGATGATTTCGTAAAATTGGCAAAAGACAATTCAGTTATTCCCGTAATTGCAATCATGCCCGCAAAATTTCAGCTTAATCCGTTATTGTTAAGCAATGCCGGTTGCAATATTGACAAGTTAGATGCGTATAAATCAATCAATATTTTAGAAAACTATGCGAAAGAAAATAGTTTGATAAATATCAATCTGGCACCAGTATTTACATCGCTCCCCTCAGAAGAGTTTGATAAACTTTACTATAAAATAGATGTACATCTAACCCCATGGGGAAATGAGTTTACAGCGAATGAAATTGCGAAAATATTGAATTAGATGGATGGAACCTTAGTACTTGTATACCTACAATAAGTTCCAGCGATGCTGTCGATTCATAATGTTTAGCTTTACGCGGGCAAATAAGGATTCCCTGAATGAATTTATATCGTGATTCTGAAATAATATCTAAGGGCACCTCACCTACTTCGATAAGTCTTGTCAGGAACACTAACCAATCAGAACACCTTCCTCTTAAAAAAGAATTATGTGTCCCAAAATTTGAAATTTTGTATGTCTTTATAGTTTACTTGCTAACCAGCATAAGCTTAACTTGGCCACTTGCGAGAGAGCTTAAGACAACACTGTTTGGCGACTATGGCGATAGTAGAGGCACTGTATGGGGTGCATGGTGGCATATAAATGGTTTATCAGCTTCGCAGTTAATCGCAGCGCCCTTTGGCGTTCCCGTTGACCATGGCTTTAGTCAACCAGTATCAGACTGGCTCTTTTTTACGATCGCAAAATTCTCAAATGAAATTGCGGCCAATAATCTGATTGTTATTTTTGCATTTACTTTAACAGCGTTTATAACCTACCTAGTATTATTTAAAGTTGTGCACAACAGATTTGCAGCCTTTATGGGCGGGCTCATCTTTGGGTTTTGCCCTGGTGCTGTTATGCAGGTGGTGGGTGGTCATACAACGTTTGCTGAGAACTTTTTCGTCCCTTGGTTCCTACTGGCCCTTTTTTATAATCAGACTCATAGAACGATTATTGCATCGATCAATCTCTCAGTTACGTTTGCTCTGATAACTTTGACATCACTTTATTTCGGCTATTTTGCAATATTTATAGGTCTGTTTTTTGTTACCTTCGATATGATTAACAGCGGTGATCAACAGGTATCAATAATAAAAAGCTATCTCTTTGCCGCGCTAATCGCAATTGCTTTAGTTCT
>Ga0364880_10304_pt2 | contig 14719 bp, 17 predicted proteins | sample ExccelJu500001D3_5_FD_206927 | JGI IMG/M metagenome (GOLD analysis project Ga0364880, IMG submission 206927) | Enriched cells from Trout Bog Lake Hypolimnion, Wisconsin, USA - BchlTB.July30.5000.01.D3 | ecosystem: Environmental > Aquatic > Freshwater > Lake > Hypolimnion/Profundal zone | place... | reverse complement strand
TCATGTTTATGAAAAATTGAGATGCTCATTTTAACGGCGCTCCGAAAGTTTACACGTCTCAAATTTGTACTTTTTTTGTAACCAAGTCGGAAAAACGTGATGAGGTTAAAGTGCAAATCATTATGCACTTTTGTCTGTGCAGGTGGGACATATTTTGAGCAAACATTTCGAGCTAAATTTTGAAACGAGAAACCTCCGTTCTCATTTCATTTGCAAGCACATGAAGGTCATTTGCAGAAGTTGCAGTTTGGTTTATGGTTGTTGTATTTTCTTCAGTAATTTCAGCAACTTTCCCAACTTGAATGGAAATATCTTTACTTGCCTGATTTTGTTCTGCTAAAGCTGACGTTATGTCAGTTACGACCACATTGACCTGAGATGAGCTTTCTCTGATTTTGATCATAGCGCTTCCGGCATGATTCGCCAGTTCAACGCCCTCTGTAACTTGCCCTACAGCGGCATGCATCGTTGTAACAGCAGAATGTGTACTTTGCTGCATTTCATCTATCATCGTTGTAATTTGCTCTGTTGCCTTAGAGGTGCGCTCTGCTAGCTTTCTTACTTCGTCAGCCACGACCGCAAATCCACGGCCCTGTTCACCTGCTCGTGCTGCTTCGATAGCGGCATTGAGTGCAAGTAGGTTGGTCTGATCTGCAACCTCTTTGATAACTTGAACGATTGATGACACTTTATCTGATTGCTCACCGAGTTTTTCTATGTCTGAAGCCGCTTCACGCACAGTCCCCGCAATTTGTGCCATCTCGGAAGTAGCCTTTGAAATAGTTTCACTGCCCTCGATAGAAAACTTTCCTGAACTATCTGAAATCTCAGTTGCCCGGTGTGCGCTACTGGAAACTTGCTCAATGCTCGCTGTCAATTCTTCAATCGCCGCAGCCATTCCTGAGGTTGCTTCACTTTGATGTGAAGACATTGCGGTAGACAACTTGGCTGAAGAAGACAGGCTCTCAGCGGATACGTATACTTTATCTACGCATGCAAGAACACGATTTAGTGACTGTTGCAAAGTCACTATAAGATCGTTAAATGACTTTGCAATCTGACCAACTTCATCAGTGCCACTAATTTGTACTCGTTTAGTAAAGTCATGATCTTTTTCCACCCCAACTATTGTGGAACGCAAACTTTCTAGTGGTGAGGTGATAGATCTCGAAAGTAAATAGATAAAACCGGAAGTGAATATTGAGATACTCAAGCTCAAAACCAATAACTGTTTATGTGCAAGTTCTGAAGTCGAAAGTGAACTCTTTTCGAGTTCTTCATTGGTTTTTAATTGACTCTCAAGCAGGCTCTTAAGGTTTTTTACCATGGCGCCACCCGCAACATTGGTTACTTTGGCACGATAGTCCGCAGCCTCATCCATTTTATTCGCATCGATTAGTTCAAACCAATGGGGCGCACTAGACTTGTATTGTTGATACGAAGAGAGCAAATCCTTCATCGTAGAATCATCACGTTGAAGAAATCCCAAATCAGTATATTTCGTCAAACTCTCTTCAAGTTTGCTATATAAGTTCGGGCGGCCATCCAGGATTTTTTTTCTGTTTTCGGGTGTTGCCAATGTATAGTTGGCAATTCCAAATCGAAGTTCCCAAACTGCATTGTTACCATCAGCTAGAAGCTTGCTACCAACTAAGCCTTTGTTATACATGTCGGTCATGGATGATGTCATATTTGACACCATGGAGTAACCCACAACTACAAGAAGTATTGTGAAAAAGACTACGGTCGCATTCAATAAGGCTAATCGGGATGTTATTTTCAGCTTGCTAAACATGTGCTGCTCCTTAGACGTATAACGCAGCAGCCGTATGGCTTGCTTGAGTAAATCGACCGTTTAGATCAGTATATGAAATGGTCGCTTTCCCATGTTTGTGTGGATATTCACGGCCAGTGAATGGTTGATAGTCGCCCATACTTCCCCCTAATTATTTTATTTAGCCTGTCTCAACTTTAACGACTGGATTTGAGCCAACTTAATGTATTTTAAATTATTCCTTGGTTCTCAATTGAAAAGTTAGAGATGTATTCACGTCGCAATTATCCTACTAAAAAGTATTTTAGAAAAAGTTGTAGCAGGTTGTAATAACGAAATTAGCGAAATATAGGATAGAAGGAAAGAGGCATCGGATTGACTGCTAATGGCACACTTCTGCCCACCATTTATCATAAATTACCTGCCGCATTGCTGCCAGTCATATTCAAAGAAAACTTAAGAGTCAAACTGAAAAACCACAAGGTATGTTACTGTTCAACCGGCTCATGGGGAAGCAGTTTGCCGAACGTCATTCTGCAACATTGGTTGCCAAAAAGCCGCCGTAGTTGAATATTCCTACAGTCGGGTAGCCATGCGCGGTACGCCATCATACAGTTGCCTTTTTGTTATCGTCCAAGCTCTCAAAATTGTTAATTTTCACGCTGCCATCTGGAAAATGCGCAACGATCTCCAGCATTCCACCCATGGCTTCTATGTGGCTACGCAGAAATAAAATCATGTATGGAGTTGGTGTAGGAAAGCTGCGCAGCCCATCTGCCAACTCTGGACGCGCTCTGCCCGTTTCGGGCTGACCACCCAATACTGAAACTGTTGCATGAATCGAATCGAGCGACTCATCTACCGCAACGAGATTTTCCTCTGCTATGGTTAACCACAGTTCCAGTGGGTCGATTCGGCTGAATTAGTAAAGCGAATACTAGGCATCAGGCAGCTGCTTTGCGAGCTTGAACATTCGGATGGCACTCACTTGATACGGCCTGCATTTATTCAGGCCGAATATTGCAGCAACGCAATTTTTGAAGTTTCCTAAAGGGCGTGAACAGACATCTGCAAAGGCCAGGGATAATTGCCAGGGATTGCGTCGGCGCGGAGAACAAACCTAAAACTTAGTTCGTGGATAGTATTGGACGGAAGTGAACCACGCTGCACGATAATACCTCCCTCTGCGCCCATCTGAATTGTGTTGCCAAGACCATCAATTTGCACTGATTCAAATACATCGCTGACAGGATTAAACTGCATGATATAGCCTGCCCGGCTATTTGTTTTTATTGAGAAACGGGTTGCGGATGGAACGTTTACGTAACCGCGCTTAATATCAGTTTTTGAAATTTTAAGCTGGCTCGTTTGAAAGTCGGTTTGCATTTTGGCATGTGCAATTACGGTGACCGAGACAGTCATGGCAGCACTCATCTGGGCTGCCTCGACAGTCGTTGATAAAATCGGTGTTATCCCAACGGCGGCGGCTAGTGAACATGCAACTAAGTTGCGCTGTAGTAACAACCCTCTTTCGATTTGGCCTTTGCTCGCATGACCGGCTGTAATTAATTCTTCGCCCAAATATCGACCGGTTTCAATTTGCCGACGTAGCGCATTATTAAGTTGATGTAGTGTAATGTGGCCGTTCGCAAAGAGAATATTTCCCAGAGCGAAATCTCCGTTGACTGGAAGGTTAAGTTGATCCAATTCTTTTTCTATCGTGTTGATTTTATCGATACCGATTTTCATATGTACTCCGATCCGTCAAGGTTTGGACAAACATTTATTGATTCTGGTATTGCGATTTAGATGGGTATGTCTGTTAGCGCATAAACCCAAGTTTGGTGGCTAGTAAACTCGCTAGGGAACTGTTGTATCTCGATACCTCCCATGATAAGGGGACTAAGGGGGTTGCATTTCGATTGGGAAAGACGCAAACCCAAACCCCTCCCAAGCCTCCCCTTGACAGCGGGGGAGCAAAGCGAGCCGGGCTGCGGAAATTTGCTTCGTATATACCAATAAATTTGATCAGAATAATTTGAAGGTATTTGCCGACAAGAAATGAAAATCAACTTGTTGGATGCACGCGAGAACAATCTTGTTCTCGCGGAGAAATAATTGCACTTATGTGCGGTGAATTACATTCACAATTCTTAGCTAACAAATTGCCGGACTAGATGTTTTCCGACAAAACATTAACGGATCGTATACTGCAATAATTTAGCACTTCTCCGAGTACAGCTTCAGCTTCGCTCAGTGATTTGAAAACACCCAAAAAAGTTGCTTCGTTGTCGTAAAGTCCGCGATGTGTTTGCGGGTCTACGGTGAGAAAAATTTTAAGCATGATCTTCTCCCTTCAGATATTTACCCGAGTTCTCTTGAGAATATCAGGTGTAAAAGCTGCAACCCAGGCTGCTTAATAATCCGATGCGTCGAATGCTGATTCGTTGAGTTCCATCAGGATATCGGTTGACTCAAACTCTTCCCATTCGTAATCCTCTATATCTTGTTCGCTCATATTGAATTCGACGATATCTTGAGGTTCATCCATATCCAGCAAGTCGTAAGGCATGGGTTGTTGGATGTGAGTAATAGTTACTTGTTGTGTGTTCATTTCAGTCTCCTTGGGTTAAATGCGTTAGGTGTTTCGATGGGTGCATTGTGCGCGGAGACGCGTGTAGGAAGAATCAGAGAATGTCTAATTCTTTTGTAGGAAGTTGTTTCGTGAATTTTGTAGGAAGAAGTCGTATAGCTCGGGGGGAGCCATATCGACATTATCCCGATTCCGCGTCAACTTAATGCGCGGAATAGCAGGGGTGTTTGGGTATTTGTTCGGGCGATAGTGATAAATTCGTCCTGTCTGCCGAATAAATTGTTTACACGGCGTTGCTAGTTTGAATCAGTTGGGTCAATTTGTTTTTCGCTGCACCAGTGGCAATAATTTCAGCCGCCTTCTTTACCCCATTCGCTAAAGTTTCAGCGAGTCCTGCTACATAGATTGCCGCACCTGCGTTGAGCAACACTATGTCACGTGCTGCTCCGGGTTGATTATCGAGTACGCCGAGTAACATGACTTTTGCTTCTGCGGCATTGGCAACTTTAATGGAATCCAGCGGTGCGAGTTTCAAACCAAACTCTTCAGGCATCAGAGTGTATTCATTCACCTGTCCACCCTTTAGTTCAGCAACATAGGTAGCACCGCTAATAGTAATTTCATCCAAACCATCGCTGCCATTTACAACCAGCACATGACGGCTGCCAAGACGTTGCAGTACTCGTGCTTGAATACCAACCAGATCGGGATGGAATACCCCCATCACCTGATTGTCCGCGCCGGCCGGATTAGTCAATGGCCCCAACACGTTGAACATGGTTCGCACGCTTAGTTCCTTACGCACTGGCGCGGCATATTTCATTGCACCGTGAAAGTTAGGCGCAAACATAAAGCCAATACCGATTTGGTCGATACTACGACCGACTTGCTCCGGTGTCAGATTGAGATTTACGCCCAGCGCTTCCAGCACATCGGCAGAGCCGCAGGTTGAGGAGACCGAGCGTCCACCGTGTTTCGCCACACGTGCGCCCGCTGCCGCAGCAACCAAGGCACTGGCGGTGGAGATATTGAAAGTATGTGCAGCATCACCACCTGTGCCACAGGTATCAACCAGATGTTCACGTTGCGTTACCGGAACCTTGCTGGCAAATTCTCGCATTACAAAAGCTGCGGCAGAGATTTCACCGATAGTTTCCTTCTTAACGCGCAAGCCAATTAATATTGCCGCGATCATAGTGGGGGGGACTTCGCCGCTCATAATCTGCCGCATCAGCGACAGCATTTCGTCGTAAAAAATCTCGCGTTGTTCAATTAGGCGTACTAGTGCTTGCTGTGGAGTAATCATGGTTATCGCTTTCCTTCAAGAAAGTTTTTCAACATATCATGCCCATGCTCGGTAAGTATGGATTCTGGGTGAAATTGCACACCATGCACCGCCAGAGTTTTATGGCGCACGCCCATGATCTCGCCGTCGTCAGTCCATGCGGTGATCTCCAGACAATCCGGCAGCGATTCACGTTCTATCACCAATGAATGATAGCGCGTAGCTGTGAACGGATTAGGTAATCCGGTGAATACACTATTGCCCTGATGATTAATAAGCGAAGTTTTGCCGTGCATTAGCGTTTTGGCATGAATGATTTTTCCGCCGAAAGCCTGGCCGATACTCTGGTGTCCGAGGCATACGCCCAGCAGTGGTATCTTGCCCGCAAAGTGTTTAATCGTAGCGACCGAGATGCCTGCTTCATTGGGCGTACATGGGCCAGGTGAAACGACGATGTGTTGTGGCTTCAGCTTTTCGACCTGCTCCACCGTAATTTCGTCATTCCGGTGAACTTCTATATCTGCTCCCAGCTCGGCAAAATATTGCACCAGGTTGTAGGTGAAGGAATCGTAGTTGTCTATCATTAATAACATGTGTTCTCCTAGCGATGAACTTTGGCATCGAGACCGTCCAACACCATCTCGGCTGCACGCAATACAGCACGAGCTTTGTTCTGCGTCTCTGTCCATTCGCTGTCCGGCACTGAGTCGGCAACGATGCCTGCGCCTGCTTGTACATAAAGTGTTTCGTTTTTCACCACCGCTGTGCGCAAAGCGATTGCAACATCCATGTCACCGTTAAACGCAAGATAACCAACCGCACCGGCGTAGATACCGCGCTTGCTGGGTTCCAGGTCGTCGATAATTTCCATGGCGCGCACTTTTGCCGCACCTGATACAGTTCCGGCAGGGAAAGTTGCTTTGAGTACATCCATTGCGCTCAAACCTGGTTTGAGTTGTGCATCGACATTGGAAACGATATGCATGACATGCGAGTAGCGTTCAATTACCATTTTGTCTGTAAGCTGGACGGTACCGTTTTGCGCGACGCGTCCTATGTCATTGCGTCCCAGATCAATCAGCATCAGATGTTCGGCCAGCTCTTTCGGATCGGCTAACAACTCTTGCGCAAGTTCAATATCCTGCTGTTGTGTCTTTCCGCGCGGGCGTGTACCGGCAATGGGGCGCACGGTGACGGTGTTACCTTCGAGGCGCGCCAATATTTCAGGCGAAGATCCGACAACATGGTGATCTCCCATATCGTAATAGAACATGTACGGAGATGGATTGATGCTACGCAGGGCGCGATATAGCGACAGCGGAGAAGCGGTAAAAGGTTGCACCATACGTTGCGACAACACCACTTGCATGATGTCGCCGTCGAAGATGTATTGTTTGGCAATTTCAACAGCATGTTTGAATTCAGTCTCGCCAAATTCTGATTTGGCTTCCAAACTTCTCAGTTGGGGAGCTTCTGGAATCTTTACCGATTGGCGTAATGTGCGTTGTAGCGTATCGAGTCGCTGACGTGCCAGCGTATAGGCACCCTCCACCGCCGGATCGGCATAAACAATAAAAGTAAGCTTGCCGGAAAGATTGTCGATCACTGCGAGTTGCTCGGTGAGCATCAGCAAAACGTCGGGTGTGCCGATGACATCTTTTTTAACTGTTTTGGCAAGACGCGGTTCGATATAGCGCACCGTGTCGTAGCCGAAGTATCCGGCTAGACCACCCGTAAATCGGGGTAACCCGGATAATGGTGCGACTTTAAATTGCGCCTGATATTCTTCGATGTAGTCCAGCGGATTACTTACTTCTTGTGTTGTTTCTCCGGTGGGCGTTGTTAGTGTAACTTGTGTGCCGCGCACAGTAATGCGTGTCTCGGCGGGGAGACCGATGAAAGAATAACGCCCGAAGCGTTCGCCGCCTTGAACAGATTCCAATAAATAAGAAAATGGCTGGTTGGCAAGTTTGAGATAGAGTGAAAGTGGTGTATCAAGGTCAGCAAAAGTTTCAACAACAAGAGGTATACGATTGTATCCTTGCGCGGCAAGGGTACTAAATTCTTGTTCAGTTATAGGGTGCAACATGAGAAACCTCCAGTATTCCGTAGGTTGGGTTAGCGTTTTTGCATAACCCAACGGGTGTTTTAGCACTATGTTGGGTTATGCAAAAACGCTAACCCAACCTACAAAAGTATCAGCACCATCGCCAACTGAGGAGGTTGTTCAATTTCATTTTCAGATACGTTTAATAAGTGGCATAGTGGCGGGCAAGTTGGCGATAACTGCATCCAAATCCAAACTCTCCACTGGTTTTCCGTGATTATATCCATAAGGAACGCAAAACACCGGGCAGCCAGCAGCACGAGCTGCAAGGGTATCATTTAGTGAATCGCCAATTAAAAGTAATTGTCCCACAGGTACACCAAAAAAAGTTGCCGCGTGCTGTAATGGCAGGGGGTGCGGTTTTTTCTCAGGAAGAGAGTCACCCGAAAGCACAATGTCAAAATAATGTGCAAGACCGATGCCTTTTAGCAGCGGCTCGCTATACCGTGCTACTTTATTAGTGATGCAGCCCAAGCGAAAACCGGCTGCTTTCATCTGATCCAATCCTTGTACCACACCTGCAAAAGGCTTGCTTTGCAACAGCAGCTCAAGGTAATGTTTTTCAAATATCGGCAGTGCTTTTTTGTACTGCGCAACATCGGGTTCGGCATGCATATCGCCCGTCAGGGCTCTTTTTACCAGCCATGAAATGCCGTTGCCAATGTAACTCATCAGCAATTCTTGCGACACCGGGGGGCGAGCCAAGTCTCGCAACATACGGTTTGCAGCCTCTGCCAGTTCAGGAGCGGTATGAAGCAAGGTGCCGTCAAGATCAAGCAAGATAGCACTTATTGGTAGCGGAAACCGATTCAATATCTGCATCCCCATACTGCATTAGCGGAGAACATCAAAGATCGTCACCTTTTTTTGCCGCAGGAGCGGGTGCAGATGCCGGGGCTACGGGACGCGCCGCCGCTACTGCACTTATAGGCGTTGCCAACAACTCGCCGTTCGGGCCAATTTCAATTAGCTTCAACTTTAGGTCTTTATCCGCATTTTTCCAACCGGCAAGAATATCTGCAGGCCTTTGTGAATCATTTTCCTTCATGCACGGCTCAGGTGGTTTCTTGGATACCCGGCAAGCGTATCCGATAGCTTGCGCATCCAATACTTTAGGATCAAGGGGCGCAGCCCCACCCGTCAGGGCTTTAATTTTGTCGCAGCCAGCAAGTGTCAGAAGGCATAGAAAAATCAAAAGTATGCGGGAAGACATTGTGCGTTCCTTTTAACGTTTTACTTTAGCCAATTCGGCCCGTAATTCGCTGATGATGGTGTTGTAATGATTCTTGTCATTTTCATTACGCTTGCCAAACACGGCAGAACCGGCGACGAATGTATCCACACCTGCTTCAGCAACCTCTTTGATATTGGCGGGGCCTACACCGCCGTCAATTTCCAGACGGCAATTATAGTTTCCCTCGCTAATCAGTTTGCGTACTTTACGTGCTTTGTCCAAGACGAAAGGAATGAATTTTTGTCCTCCGAAGCCGGGATTAACCGACATCAGCAACACCATGTCCAGCTTGGGTAATGTATATTCAAGCACATCAAGTGGCGTGGCCGGATTAAATACCAGCCCGGCCTTGCATCCACTTTCTTTAATCAGACCAATAGTGCGGTCAATGTGTTCGGACGCTTCCGGGTGGAAGGTGATATAAGTGGCTCCGGCTTTTGCGAAATCGGGAATGACGCGATCAACAGGTTTCACCATTAAATGCACATCAATGGCAGCGGTTACGCCATGTTTGCGCAACGCTTCACATACCAAAGGACCAATGGTAAGGTTTGGCACGTAATGATTATCCATTACATCAAAATGTACAATATCGGCTCCGGAGGCAAGAACGTTATCAACTTCTTCGCCAAGCTTGGCAAAATTTGCCGACAAAATCGAGGGCGCAATCTGATAATCCATAATTTAATCCTTGTGCAATTGAAATTTAAGGCGATATTCTAACCGAAACATCTACAGCGCGCTTGTCATGGCTTGGAAAATGCGGTGAAATACACTGATGGAAAATTTAGCAGACTACAATATAAAAGTAACGGTAAAAGTTAGATACTTGTCAGAGCAATCTGACGAGGCTGATAATCGTTTTGTTTTTGCCTATACCGTCACCGTGAGCAATGAAGGCAAGCATCCAGCAAAATTAATTGCCCGTCATTGGGTAATCACCGATGCCAATCAGCATATCCAAGCTATTAATGGCAAAGGTGTTGTAGGTGAGCAGCCGGTTATTAACCCCGGGCAGCATTTTGAATATACCAGTGGAACTGTGTTGACTACACAAGTTGGCACGATGTCGGGTAGCTATGAAATGTCTCTGGATGACGGAACGGAGTTTACGGTGCCTGTTCCGCAGTTCGTTTTGAGTGTGCCTCGTGTTTTGCATTAAGCGAGCTGCCTTTCTTCGCGAGACGGGTATGAACCAAGATTTTCCACTAAGCCGAAAATCCGCCATTCCAGCCTGCGCGGGAATGGCAGTTCTAATGGAAAGTCTGGCATGCGGGTAAAAAAAAGTATCCGGTTAGTTTTGGCTACTGCTATTTTACTTTCTGCCTGCCAAACAAAACTAGCACCGCCGCCTTTCCCGCCCGTACCCCTACCTCCACCCCGTGTGGAAATTCCACCCGTTGCCAAGCCTTCATTGATATTAAAACAATGGGCAGAGTTACCCGACTGGACAACGCTTGATCTCACCCAGTCATGGTCTGCATTTCAACATAGCTGCCACGCGCTTAGGTTCAAGCCAAAGTGGCTGGCGATTTGCGCTGCTGCGCAAAAAGTTAATGCGGACGACACTGTCGCACAACGAATTTTTTTCGAGACTTGGTTTGCTCCCTACCAGATTTTTAATCCGGATGGCAGTGACCATGGCTTAATCACCGGCTACTACGAGCCTTTGCTCAAAGGCAGCCGTCATAAAAGTGAACATTTTCAATATCCCATTTATGGAGCACCGGACGATATGCTCGAAGTTGATCTAAGTGATGCCTATCCCCAGCTTAAGGGGTTGCGCTTGCGAGGTCGATTAGAAGGAAAGAAAGTCATTCCATATTTCAGCCGCGCAGAAATTGATGGCGGGGTTTCGCTATTGCGCGGCAAGGAACTATTCTGGGTGGAAAATGCAGTTGAACTTTTCTTTCTGCAAGTTCAGGGCTCAGGACGAATCGAATTGGAAGATGGGCGACGCGTAAAGATCGGTTATACCGAGCAGAATGGTTATCCCTACGTAGCCATTGGTAAAAAATTGATTGAGATGGGAGAACTTAAACCGGAAGAGGTCTCGATGCAATCAATCAAAAACTGGGCAGAAAAAAATCCCGAACGGCTCTTCGTCTTATTGGGGCAAAACCCAAGCTACATTTTCTTCCGCGAGTTGCCGGATACTCTTTCCGCTCCGCTTGGCGCACTTGGGGAGCCTCTTACAAACGAATATAGTCTTGCTGTTGATCCTCGCATCATTCAACTCGGCTCACCTGTGTTTCTATCAACGACTCAACCGAATACTATTAAGCCGCTCAATCGCTTAATGCATGCACAAGATACAGGTGGCGCAATTAAGGGAGCCGTGCGCGCAGATTTTTTCTGGGGGTTCGGCGAGTTGGCAGCAACCCAGGCCGGACGTATGAAACAGCAAGGGAGATTATGGGTGCTGTTTCCCAAAGGGGTGGAGCCGACATTGAATTAACTTTATTCTAATAACTCAAAATAAGGCGCTTTGCCTTGTTTGTGAAGCGCTACCCACCCTCACCGTAGTCGCATTCAAATCTGGATTTGCAGGCCATACACATACCATCAGCTTTTCGATGTGGACAATTTTCCACGTTTTATTTTGGCTAAAATTTCTATATTTTTCTCTCAAAAATAGTTAAGTTGTGCATCGCAAAATCAAATAACTATGTCAAATTACTTCTTTTCGGGAGTCGTGCTGATACCTTTCAGTTCTTGATAACGCTTTTTATCACCGTCAAAGCGGGCTTTTACTGTAGCCAATTCTTGCTCTTCTTGCGTCAGGTCTTTATGCAATTTGCTTACTCTGCTCTCGCCCTCTGCAATATCTTCGGTTAAGGAGGTGGGAATCTTTTTATTTTGTTTAAGCAAATTATCTTGTTCTTTGTGATGTCCTGCAAGAGACCCTTCGGCAGATCCCAGCATGGTTTTGATACTGCTGATACGAGCTTCTACTTGCTGCACACTTCTATCACGCGCAAGATCAATTTCCTTCTCGTTGCTGAACGTGCTTAATAATGCGTTATCCCTGCGCTTTGACTCAACGTTGGCCTGTTGTGCAGTATTTTTTTTGGCATCTTCATTTTCTCTTTGCCGTTTTTCTTCCGGGGTAAGCTTTTCAATGTGTTTTTCAACTTGTCCTTTGCTGCCTAGTTGTGTCGCATCTTTATTTGCATATTCCGGGGGTATCGTCTCACCATAGTGCGTTATGCCATTATCATCGACCCATTTGAAAAGTTTTGCTTCAACATTTACGCAGATCGCACTGCTTAACAACAGGCTTAATCCCCACAATTTACTTTTACGCATTTTTTACTCCGTAGCGATCACGATAGGCTTGCACAGCGTGCAAATTTTGTGTCAACTCTTTTTGCCCCTGCAAATAGCCGAGTAAATCATCCAGTGCGGCAATCGAAATAACGGGCAAACCATAATCGCGTTTTACTTCCTGAACGGCAGACAGGTCACCTTGTCCCCGCTCGACCCGGTCGAGCGCGATCACCACACCGCAGGGTGTTGCGCCTGCTGCTTGAATCAACTCGATAGATTCGCGTACAGAAGTGCCCGCTGAAATTACATCATCAATAATGAGCACCTTTCCCTGCAATTTCGCACCCACAGTATTTCCACCTTCTCCGTGATCTTTGGCCTCTTTGCGATTGAAACAATAGGGCACGTTTTTCCCTTGTTCCGCCAGCGCGATAGATGTACCGGCCACCAGTGGAATGCCTTTATAGGCAGGGCCGAACAACATGTCGAACTCGACTTCAGAAACCAGAATAGCCTGTGCGTAAAATCGGCATAATTCCCGCAATGCCGCGCCATCCTGAAATAAACCTGAGTTAAAAAAATAGGGTGACAAACGTCCGGCTTTAGTTTGAAACTCGCCGAATCTCAATACCTTTTGCTCGACTGCGAAACGGATAAAATCTTGACGAAAGACGTTCATAAAGCCTCCAAAATACAGCGACAATTTAGAGCCGTCATTCCCGCGAAGGCGGGAATCCAACAATTCAAAATGCCCTATTGTTAAACCCACTGGATTCCCGCTTTCGCGGGAATGACGAAGAGGGGAGTTTTGTAAGTAGCTTCACCATTATAATGCGAGCATTCATTAAACGAGAAAAATCATGCGCATCATTTCATTAAATCTCAACGGCATCCGCTCCGCCTACAACAAAGGGCTACTCGAATGGCTGGACAAACAGAACGCCGACATTCTTTGTGTACAAGAACTCAAAGCTCAGGCCGCCGACATGACTGCGGCGATGCTGGCACCGCCGGGTTATCACGGCTTTTTTCACTACGCCGAAAAGAAGGGATACAGCGGCGTTGGTATCTATTCCAAACTCAAACCGGAAAATGTAATCGTCGGGTTAGGTATTTCCGAATTCGATGCCGAAGGACGCTATATAGAAGCGCAGTTTGGTAACTTGAGTGTCGTGTCGTTGTACTTGCCATCCGGCACCAGCGGCGAAGAACGTCAGGCGGTGAAATTCAAATTCATGGAAGCGTTCATGCCGCATTTGGTTGCACTTAAACAAAGCGGGCGCGAGGTCATCGTCTGCGGTGACTGGAATATTGCCCATACCAAAAAAGACATAAAAAATTGGCGCGGAAATCAAAAGAACTCAGGTTTCCTGCCAGAAGAACGTGCGTGGCTCACCGAGTTATTTGACGAAGTCGGCTTCGTCGATGTATTTCGCAAACTACATCCCGAATTGGAAGCCTACACTTGGTGGTCAAATCGTGGGCAAGCTTGGGCGAAAGATGTTGGCTGGCGTATTGACTACCAAATTGCCACCCCGGCAATTGCAGACAAGGCCTTGGCAACAGGTATCTACAAAGAGCAACGCTTCAGCGATCATGCGCCGTTGATGGTGGATTACAACAGCTAGTTTTGATCTTGCACAATGATTTTAAGTTAAACTCTTTGTTACGAATTCGAGCTAAATATTAGCATTAATTATTGTGCCCCAATGCAGACGCTCACGAATTACCATGAGACTAACCTGCTATTGGAAATCCTTTATTTGGTGGGTGGGTAAACAGTTGTATCGTTAGCCCACGCGGTTTGCTCGACGCATCGTTAACGCGTGGGCACAGAAGCGTGCTCACCCTACCTGGCTTAACAGCCCTGGGCTCACGAATTACCGTTGTCGAAACGTTGCCACCCTTGTCGAGCGTCCACAACAGGGAGGCCAATTCAGTGGGAAAAATTTCTCCCGCACCCCTTTGCTGACTAAGTGACACAGATAATCTGGCGCTTACTTTTCTCCAAATACGTAATAGGTAGTCATATCATTCCAAATGCCTTTTTTGGTATTTAACATTTCAAGCTCACGCTCAAAATCAGACTGAGCCTCGGATAATTGTTTTTCAGTCATAGTTGACATTGGGTGCGGAAATTGTCCCGGTGCCGGGTGCGTGGCAGAAACCCATGAATTCCGCGCTTCTTCACTACTAATGTAATTGCCATCGGTATCGATTTTTATATCAATATTCCTGTAACCTGCTTGTTTTAATAGCTTCTGGCATTTATCTACCGTCCCCGTTGGTTTGCTCATCAAATATAAAACACCATATTTTTCGAGAACTAATTGGGCAACTACGCCAGTTACAAATGCATTCTCAGGGAACGCATGAAAGCCAATTTTTCCTGTGTCTTTAAGCCTTGATCGCCAATGAACCAAAGTAGATTGTAAGTCCGTCATCCATATCAACGA
>Ga0364880_10193_pt1 | contig 14808 bp, 16 predicted proteins | sample ExccelJu500001D3_5_FD_206927 | JGI IMG/M metagenome (GOLD analysis project Ga0364880, IMG submission 206927) | Enriched cells from Trout Bog Lake Hypolimnion, Wisconsin, USA - BchlTB.July30.5000.01.D3 | ecosystem: Environmental > Aquatic > Freshwater > Lake > Hypolimnion/Profundal zone | place... | reverse complement strand
ACCCAAGCCACTCGCAAATTGGGTCACTCCCCCCTCAGCAGCTCCTCCAGTACAAGCCTAATTTAGTTATTAGGGCATAGCGCTTGCTATGCATTTGGTCATCATGGTTGGAGCGGTAAATGAAATTAAAAAAATTAATATTGGCAATGGCATTTCTTGTGCCAGCAGTAGAAGTGTTAGCTTGCGCTAGTTGTGGTTGTAGTCTGAATACCGATATTGGTACTCAAGGAATGGGTTCTTCCCAAGGTTGGACCTTCGATCTGCGTTATGACAGTCTGAATCAAAACAAGCTTTGGTCTGGTACTAAAAGCATTTCTCAGCAAGCTGTGAACGCTGCCAATCCTAGTGCTGAGGTTGAGAACTTTACTCAGAATAACTATCTAACGGCCTCTCTGGATTACAACGATGGGGAGAGTTGGGGCGCTACCGCTATTCTTCCCTACATCTTGAGAACTCATAGCACTTTTGGCGTTGGTGGAAACGCTAGCAACCCCGATCCTGATACCTCATATCTATCAACGGCTTCTGGATTTGGTGATATCAAGATTATTGGTCGTTACTTCGGATTTGCGGAGCAAAAGGATTGGGGGTTCCAATTTGGACTGAAGTTGCCGACTGGGAGTAACTCTCAAACCACAACAAATGGAAGCGGGAATCCTTATCCAGTTGATCCTGGCTTACAGTTGGGTACGGGATCAACCGATGTCATCCTAGGGGTATATAAATTCGGCTTCGTGCCTCAAACTGAGAATTGGGGATATTTCGGTAATGTGCAATATCAAGCAACCATTAAGCCCACAAACGTCCCATCGAATATCTCTGCTTTAAATGGTGGTATGGATTCATACCGACCAGGTAATGCCTTAAATGTGAACGTTGGTGTGAATTACCAGGGTTTTGAAAAGTTTGTGCCAACACTCCAGATGAATTATTTAAATAAGAAGGTTGATAGCGGTACTGCAGCTGATACCTTGTCAACAGGGGGTAATCTGGTTTATCTCACCCCTGGAGCTTTATATAACGTTACGGATAAAACACAGGTGTATGCCAACGTACAACTACCGGTCTACCAAAATGTAAATGGCTACCAATTAGTGCCTTCGTATATTGCTTCGGTGGGCGTGAGAGTGCACTTCTAATTATTGATTAGTTAAAAGCGGGGCAACAAGTTCTTCAAGAAGTTTGGTATCGACAGTGGCATCACCTTTCATACCATTCTTCCTGAGGATGCCTTGTTTGTCGATGATGAAGGTGCTGGGAATACGCCAAATGCGCCCATAGTCTGAGTAATCCATTTGCTTTTTCTCAGCAAATAGAAAGGTGTAGTTCTGCATGATTTGTTTAGCTTGTTGCATATCAGCTGGTTTATCCACAGTGATAGCGAGAACTTCAAGTCCTTTTGATTTGTTCTTTTTCAAAAAGGCTTCAAGTGCCGGCATTTCCTCACGGCAGGGCTCGCACCAGCTGGCCCAGAAATTGACCAAGACCACTTTCCCTTTATTGGCCTGGAGCGAGAAGGGCTTGCCATCAATCAGGCTTCCTTCTATATTGGGTGCGGGATGGCCAACTTCAATTCCGGCAAGGGCAATATTGGACAGACTGGTAGCCAGCAGCACAAAAAGAATGGGATAGAAACGCGTCATTGGTATGAGTATTTCATGAAATGGATTAACAGGAGAGAGTAATGATAAAGAATCAAAAAGGATGGCTATTGAGCATTGCTTTAATGGCTTTTGTTACCAGTATTCAGGCACAAGAAGCAAAGGTAGGATCTATCAAGATTGAGAACGCCTACGTTCGTGCCACCGCGCCTGGACAACCCACTGCCGGCGCTTTTATGAAGATTGACAATAGCGGCGCTGCAGATCAGTTGCTCTCTGCTAGCTCTCCTGCAGCTGGCGAAGTGCAACTGCACCAAATGTCGATGGAAGGTAATGTGATGAAGATGGGGCAGGTTAAAGACATTGCTGTGCCAGCTAACGGCTCGGTTGATCTCAAGCCCGGCGGATATCACATCATGCTCATGAATATCAAAGCACCATTGAAGGCGGGAGAAACTGTGCCAGTCAAACTGAAATTTGCGAAAGCGGGTGAGGTAGAAGTGAAGTTACCTGTCAATGCCGTTGGTAGTGGCATGAATATGCACTAAGTATTTCAGGCATTCGTAAGAAAAAAGCCCCTATTGCTAGGGGCTTTTCTTTTACTTAACTGGCAACAAGCTTAGAGATCTAAATCGAGATCGGTGACAGCTCCTTTACTAGCAGTGCTAGCTAAGCTGGCATATTTTGCTAAGAGACCACGGGTATAGCGAGGCTTGGGTTTCTTCCAAGCAGCACGACGCTGAGCAATCTCATCTTCGCTCACATTGAGTTGAATCAGTAATTTGTGTGCATCAATCGTGACCGAATCACCTTCCTCAATCAGGGCAATTGTTCCGCCAACATAGGCCTCGGGGGCAACGTGACCTACAACCATGCCCCAGGTGCCGCCAGAGAAGCGTCCATCGGTGATCAGACCCACCGTCTCGCCCAAACCTTGCCCGACAAGAGCAGAGGTAGGAGCAAGCATCTCGCGCATGCCTGGACCGCCTTTAGGACCCTCGTAGCGGATCACTACAACATCACCATCTTTAATCTTCTGCGCCATGATGGCAGTCATTGCATCGTCTTCCGAATCAAACACACGTGCTGGACCAGTAATGGAGGGATTCTTCAGGCCAGTAATCTTTGCTACGCAACCCTCAGGAGAAATATTTCCCTTCAGGATTGCTAAGTGACCTTGCTTATACATGGGGTTATCTAAAGTGCGAATCACTTTTTGATCAGCGCGGGGTACGGAAGGAACGTCTTTCAATACTTCTGCAATAGTCTTACCAGTAATCGTCATGCAATCACCATGCAAGAGTCCGCCATCAAGCAAAATTTTCATGACTTGGGGAATACCACCGGCTTCATGTAAGTCGGTAGCCAAATAAGTGCCAGACGGTTTCATATCAACGATGACGGGAACTTTCTTACGAATTCTTTCAAAATCATCAATCGTCCAATCAATCTCTGCTGCGCTGGTGATGGCTAGGTAGTGCAGAACCGCATTGGTGGAGCCACCTACCGCCATGATCAAGCTCACGGCATTCTCAATCGATTTTTTAGTAATGATGTCGCGGGGACGTAAATTATTTTTGATTGCTTCCACCAAAACACGCGCTGATTCTGCAGCACTGGCTACCTTCTCTTCATCAACGTTCGACATGGTGGAGGAGTAGGGCAGACTCATTCCCAGTGCTTCAAAGGAAGAGCTCATCGTATTGGCGGTATACATACCGCCGCAAGAGCCACTGCCTGGACAAGCGTGTTGTTCAACGCCCTTTAAATCCTCTTCGCTTAAGCGACCTGAAGTAAATTCGCCAACGGCCTCGAATGCAGAAACAATATTGAGTTCTTTGCCTTTGAAATGCCCAGGCTTGATTGTTCCGCCGTAGACATAAATTGCCGGTACGTTGGTGCGTGCGATTGCCATCATGCCGCCGGGCATATTTTTGTCGCACCCGCCAATCACAACAACACCATCTTGCCAAAGACCATTGACACAAGTCTCGATGCTATCGGCAATCACTTCACGAGAGATGAGGGAATATTTCATACCCTCGGTGCCCATGCCAATTCCATCGGAGACGGTTGGGGTGCCAAAAACTTGAGCCTTAGCACCAGCCTCTTCTAGAGCATTGACCGCAGCATCGGCAAGTTTTTGCAGTCCGCTATTACAGGGAGTAATCGTGGAATGACCATTGGCGACGCCTACCATCGGTTTAGTAAAGTCCTTTTCTTGATAGCCCATCGCGTAATACATGGAGCGGTTAGGGGCTCTTGCGACTCCTTCGGTTACGTGACGTGAGCGTTCGTTTAGGCGTTTCATCTACTATGTACTCCAAAGTGATATTTGCTGAATTTGTAAAGGCTCTATTGTGCCGTGAGATCAAGGCGGGGAACTATATTGCACCGCAACATAATGGTTCCAGCAAAGAAGACTTCTCTTTAGCCCATATTCAACCTAGGGCTAGTTACAAATGTCATAAAACTGGGTTAGAGTCAAACTCCAATTGGAGCCTTCTTAAGAAGATCGTGAAAGCTAAAAACACCATTCCAGAAATTCGTAAAGAAGTCTTTGTAAAGGCTCGCGAAGCTTTGGGTTTAAGCGTCCAGGAGTTGTCTGGCAAAGCTTGCTTATCGGTTCGACAGATTCAGCAAATTGAAAATGGTGAAATCAATTCTTTCTACAGCCCAAATATCAAATTTACCGCAGCCAAAAAAGTAGCCCAACTGCTCAATTTGCAAACGGAAGAAGCATTTGATTTTGGAGATCTGGTTTCTCAATTACCTGTTGAGGTGAAGGAAGCAAAAGAAACAAAAGAAGCCAAGCCAAGCCCTGCTGTTATTGAGGAGAAGCCTAAAGCTAAAACTAAAGCTTCAGAACCTATTGCCAAGATCAAGGCAGAGAGCGTTACTGCAGCAAAGCCTGCTGAACAGAAGAGTAGCGCAAGTTCCAAAGATCAAAAACGCTGGTTACCGATTTTGGGATTTGTAGCGATTGCTGGTTTTGCTTTTCTGAGTTTGCGTCCCAGTTTGTTTGACACAGCAAGCGAGGTTCCCAAAGCGCCTGCTGAAGTGGAGAAGACAGAAACTTCTACGCCGCCTGCGGAACCAGTCGTGCAAGCCATCCCCGAGAAAGTGGCAGAGCCTGCTCCAACCCCAACTCCCGCTGCTGCAGTGGCGCCTGCCGCGCTGGCAACCACTTCTGCTGCTGAATGTCCTGTCGCAGATAACAATGTACCCGGCTTTAAACCCGATGCCCCCAAGAAATCAGCTGATATGGTCTATCTTGTAGCCAAGAACGCCCAAGTTGTTTGTGTTGTGGATGCGACGGGCAATAGCCAATCTAAGCAATTACAGGCTGGGGTAGGTGCAAGTGTGTACGGCAAGGCGCCTCTTAAGGTGTTGACCGCCGGCTTGAGTCAAGTCGATTTGTACTTTCAGGGGGTAAAAGTACGCCCCGGTAATGCCAGCAACACAATCTTGCTAGAGCCAGCTCCGCTAAGCACTGCTAAAAACGATAGCGATTCCGAGCTACGTTAGCAGTTCACTGTATTACTGCAGTCGTTCTCTATAGGGCCGCTTCGTTAGTCTCACCAGTCCGGATCCGGATGGTCTGATCAATCGGAATGACAAAAATTTTGCCGTCACCAATCTTGCCTGTATGTGCAGCTTTAGTGATTGCCTCTAGTGTGGCTTCGAGCTTGTCGCTAGCCACTACCACCTCAATTTTGATCTTTGGTAAAAAATCCACTTGGTACTCGGCGCCACGATAGAGTTCGGTATGGCCCTTTTGACGACCAAAGCCTTTGACTTCGGTGGCGGTAATTCCGCTCACACCAACTTCAGCGAGTGCCTCACGCACTTCTTCGAGTTTGAATGGCTTAATAATGGCTGTAATGAGTTTCATAGATCCCCCTGTTTGATTTCATCATACTCATTAGAACGCAGATTGCCTAAAGTGTTTGACAGTAATAAGTCAGCTTTTAGGCTCTAAATTGCGAGGTAATTGGGTAGCGCCAGTCTCGCCCAAAGGCCCGAGTAGTTACCCGAACTCCTGGCGGCGCTTGGCGGCGCTTGTATTCATTAAGCTTGATCAGGCGCGTGACTTTTTCAACGCTTTCAGCATCAAATCCTGCGGCAATAATTTGGGCGATGGATTGGTTCTGCTCCATATAGCGCTCTAGGATGCCGTCCAAGACCTCATAAGAAGGCAAACTATCTTGATCGGTTTGATCCGGACGCAATTCAGCAGAGGGTGCGCGCGTGAGAATGCGTTCTGGAATGACTTTTTCAATACTGTTGCGATAAGCGCAAAGGCGATAAACCAAAGTCTTTGCAATATCTTTGATCACAGCAAAGCCGCCCGCCATATCGCCATATAAAGTGCAATAGCCCACAGCCATTTCACTTTTGTTGCCCGTAGTGAGCACAAGTCTGCCGGTCTTATTAGAGAGTGCCATCAAGAGTGTGCCGCGCACGCGAGCCTGAATGTTTTCTTCAGTTGCATCGGGTTTCAAGTTCTGAAATTGCGGTGCAAGGGCGTGCTCTAAAGCCTCTACTGAATCGCCGATAGCAATCTCGTCGTATTGCACACCCAAGTTTTTAGCAAGTTCACGCGCATCGATCCATGAGATCTCTGCGGTATAGCGTGAGGGCATCATGACTGCTCGTACTTTTTCTGCGCCTAAGGCGTCTACTGCGATAGCGAGGACGAGAGCAGAATCTACGCCACCCGACAAACCAATAATGACGCCTGGGAAATGATTCTTATGAACATAATCTCGGACACCCAATACCAGTGCCTGATATGCCTGCGCCTCTATGCTTAAAGGCGGAACGATTTTACTGGGCTCGAGATCATTAGCAGCATTGACTTTGACAAAATCTAAACCGCTCTCGAATTGTGGCATCGCCATCACCAACTCGCCAGCTGAATTTAGAGCAAATGAACCGCCATCAAATACCAATTCATCTTGACCGCCTACCGCGTTCACATAAATTAATGGCATTTTGGTGAGCGCAATGTGTTCGCGCAAAACCTCAATACGCAGAGCCTCTTTATTGAGGTGATACGGTGAAGCATTGGCAACCAATAAGACTTGAGCGCCAGCTGCGTGAGCCTGCTGCGCAGGACCTGCATGCCAAGCATCCTCACAAAGAATGAGTCCAAAGCGCAGGCCACCTGCTTCAAATACGCAGGGCGTATTACCTGGCGTGAAGTAGCGTACTTCATCGAATACTTCGTGATTTGGTAATTCTTGTTTGGCATAGCTTGCAATGACTTTGCCATCGCGGACGACCGATGCCGCATTTTGCAAACCTTGCGTCGACTTTTGTGGGTGACCGATCACAACAGTAAGACCGGTCAATTGCGCTAAGGATTTTGTCAGCACTTGAAGAGTGCGATCACATGCCTCAATAAATGCAGGGCGTAGCAATAGATCTTCTGGAGGCTACCCTGACATGATTGATATCTCAAAAGATAGCAATACAGCGATGCTACAGTTTGAATCGACCTTTGGCGGTGGTGACTCAGGCGAGACTGAGTTGACCGAGCAAGATGCTTTAGATATCGATCACATCATCGAAGTAGACGAAGAGGAAATGCTAGTTTCTCTCTACTCGTATGTGCCGATCCCTGTTCCGGATAATCTCATTAATGCAGTAGGCATTGCTCTACTGAACATTAACCCTGAGACTCGCTACGGCAGTATTGAGATCTGCTCTACCCTCAATGAAAATGATGAGAACGAGCACTTCTTACGCTATCGTGCGGCCACCTATTTACGCGGCATCAAATCTGGCAAAGTCGAAGCTATTGAAAATATGGTTACCAATGGCTCAGCCTTCTTTGGCCTTGCTCTAGATGCCATGTGTGTCGATAAATCGATTAAGAAGTGGTTGCTTAGCTAATGTATTAGCGACCTATCGACAGCTATAGAGATAGGTCGTTGGGAAGTTACTATTCACTGTTTTACGCTGTTCAAGGATGGAAACAACACGTTTTCCATCCTTTTTGCATTCTGCGAGGGCAACCGCCTGCGCCTCAGACTCTTTAGCATCCTTTGGGGCATGAACTCCGATCGTGCCATCTGATTGTCGGTAGACCCCGAATTCACTGGTGGGAGTGCTACAGGCCGCTAGCATCAACAAACCAAAGCCTAAAAGGACATTTATCAAGTTATTCAAACGCATCATAGAGCTCTTTATCACCTCATTTACTTGTGTCTAATATACTCTAGAGCATGAAATCAATTGAGCCCATGCTCAATACTGCCAGCCATAACAAGGAATTTAAATATGAAACGATTAGCCCTCTGCCTAGCCCTTATTGGAGGTCTTGGTGCCTGCTCTCATAACAATGATCCTCAAATTAAAGCTGATGAAGCGCAAGCGGTTTATCTCGATACCGTTCTGGCAAAAAATGGCAACTCCAATACCCAAAGCTACGTTGGGCCCACTATCAATACGATGGATGCTAACAACACAGATCAGACCTTTGGCCTTCAAGCTCAAAAGACCGCTCAAGGTACAAAGAACTATCAGCTCATGGTCTTACTGGTCTATCCAAACAACTGGCGCTTATACGATTCTGCAAGCCTTGTGAATCAAGACAAGGTGACATTTAATGTTGTATCTAGAGAAGCGGGTGCTTGTATCAACGGTCGCTGCCTGATGCGCGAAATGATGGCTATTAGCCTCACAGAAGACTTCTTAATTCAGCATGCGAAGACTGGCTTTCAAGTCAATATTCATGCGCAGCGTGGTGGCGAGAGCGTACTCTTTGTTCCCTCACCTTATATTATTGGCTTTATGGATGCTGCGGATAAAAAAGGTCAGTAAGCTTGCACTAATCTGCTCAGTGTCATAGAGCGGTTTGACCGCTCTCTCCCGTTCTTATCCGAACCACCTCATTGAGTGGGGTCACGAAGATTTTGCCGTCACCAATTTTTCCGGTGTAAGCCGCACGAGAAATCACATTGAGTGCATCCTCTAATTTAGAGTCCTCTACCGCAACTTCAACCTTTAACTTCAAAATGAAATCAATCACATACTCAGCTCCTCGATAGAGTTCAGTATGTCCTTTCTGCCGACCAAAGCCACGAACATCATAGGTGGTCATACCATCGACCCCAATATGGGCAAGACCTTCTTGAACCTCATCCAATTTAAAAGGTTTGATAATTGCAGTAATGAGTTTCATGAAATGCAGCCATTAGTGATTGAGCAAACACCATTCAATCATTGTGACTATTTTGTGTCAATAAAATAATTGCCCTGATTTTGTGCATCAGAATAGATTGGATCAAACAACAAAAAATCTCACAGTAAAAAATCTATCTTGGTGCATGACTTAACTAATTTTGTGCATAGCCTATTTGGCTTACTGCCAATGGAATCTAATATGAGCCATGCGTATTGCAATCACCAAGAACCTCATTCTTCGAATTCAAGGCAAACCCGCAACAGAGGCTTTGGAGACGATCTTTCCGCCTGGCGAATACCCTGCGGTACTTACTCCTGAAGGAACAATTGAGGTTAGTAAAACCTCAAACATTAAGGCGCTATTTTCTTTCTCGCAGTTTCGAGAAAAGACTTCCCTTGGGGAAATTGTGGTGCTTGAGAGTTAAGTAAAATTAACTCTTGATTTGGGTGATCTCGTTTTTATCGCCAACCAAAACAATTTTAGGAACGTGCTTAGACACTTCTGAATCATCAATCGCACCGTAGGTACAAATGATTAAGTGATCACCTACATGAGCTCTGCGTGCTGCAGCACCATTCAATGAAATGATTCCGGATCCGGCAGGCGCTTTGATGATGTAAGTAGAAAAACGCTCGCCATTATTAATATTGTAGAGCTCAATCTTTTCAAACTCGCGCATATCTGCTGCCTTGAGCAAAGATTCATCAATGCCACAAGAGCCTTCGTAATGAAGATCTGCTTCAGTGACAACAGCACGATGAATTTTGGACAACAACATAATGCGCTTCATAACTGCTCCTAAGAAAAACATTTTGGCGGAGAGGGAGGGATTCGAACCCTCGGTACCTTTGACAGTACGCCTGATTTCGAGTCAGGTACATTCGACCACTCTGCCACCTCTCCGAACCGAATGGCAATTATAGCGAGGTGTTGTTTAGAAAATAGGCTTGAGCAGCTCTAAACCGCCTAAATAAGGCTGTAGCGCCTTAGGTATCGAGATGCTACCATCCACTTGCTGACGATTTTCGATTAAAGCCACTAGTGCTCTACCCACTGCAAGGCCGGACCCATTTAGCGTGTGTACTAGTTCAGGTTTTGCCTGTCCATCTTTAAATCTAGCCTGCATGCGTCTAGCTTGGAAGTCGCCCATATTGGAGCAAGAACTAATTTCTCGATAGGCTTTTTGCGAAGGGATCCATACTTCAAGATCGTAGGTCTTCGTGCTACCAAAACCCATATCGCCAGTACAGAGCAATACTTTTCTATAAGGCAATTCAAGTAACTCCAGAATTTTTTCAGCATGGCCCGTTAGCTCTTCCAACACTTGCATCGAATCTTGGGGTTTTGCAATTTGCACCAACTCGACTTTATCAAACTGATGTTGACGTATCATGCCACGGACATCACGGCCGTAGCTACCAGCTTCAGATCTAAAGCATGGGGTATGCGCCACATACTTCATTGGCAAACTGTCAGCATTAACGATTTCATCTCTGACTAAATTGGTGACTGGCACTTCAGCCGTCGGAATGAGATAGAAATTTTCTACACGATCTTCTTCTCCGCCCTCAACCGATTGCGTACCGCCCATTTTGCGAGGCACTTTAAAGAGATCCTCTTCAAACTTGGGCAGCTGACCTGTGCCGCGCATTGAGGCGGCATTCACCATGTAGGGTGTGTAGATCTCTTGGTAACCATGTTGGGTAGTATGGGTATCGAGCATGAATTGCGCTAAGGCGCGATGCAATCTTGCGATGGGCCCTTTAAGAACTGCAAAACGGGCGCCACTAATTTTGGCGGCCACTTCAAAATCCAAACCTAAGGGTGCACCTAAATCCACATGATCTTTGATCTCAAAATCGAATATGGGTTCTTGGCCCCAGCGTTTGACTTCTTGGTTCTCAGTTTCATCTTTGCCATTAGGTACTGACTCATCTGGCAGGTTTGGAATGCCCATTAAGAAGTCAGCAATTTCTGCTTGAAGGATGGCTAAGCGGCTAGCGCCTACCTCCATATCAACATTGACTTGGCCAGCTTCTGCTAGCTTTTTTCATACCAATGGCTTTTGCCAGTTGATTACGTTTAGCTTGCAATTCTTCGGTGCGGGTTTGTAAAGACTTGCGCTCGCTCTCTAGAGCGTTGAATTTCTCGACATCGAGCTTAAATTTGCGCGCCAGTAAACGAGCCTCTACTGAAGCGATATCTTTACGAAGTAATTGGGGATCAATCATTTATACGGCCTATCGATACTGAAGTTTCTGATCAGGGCTCTAGTTTAAGCGTAAGACCTCAGCACCTTGAGGCGGCTTGAAGATAAAACGACTAGGTGGAACATTGATATTGAGCTGAATCTGGCTCAGAGTCACTAAAACTACGCTACCCAGGCCATCTGTTAACTCCAAGGCTTTTGGAAGGCCATCGGCCATACCGATAGCAATCTTCGTATAAGGCAAATCGCCGCCCTTGGCATTAGGATCCTTCTTGGGCTGGAGATCTACCCACTTCATCCCTAAACGCTCTGGCCCTTCCACCAAATCAAAATGCTGATCGAGGGAAGTTTCACCAAAAAGAATGGCTGCGGGGGTACTGGCTAATGCTTGATTGCTGGGTCTAAAGGTGGCTTGATTTAAATCCTTATCCCACAGGATCAGTTGCTTGCCGTCGGCAATGAGTTTTTGCTCATACGGTTTTTGCGTATCCCAGATAAAACGCCCTGGTCTCTGAAATACAAAATGACCCTGGGTCTGGCGAACAACTTTGAGGCCTTTGTCTTGCGCTTCATTAGCGCGGGGAGCTCGGAGTTGTTGTTGAACAAAATCCCCTTCAGCTGTTTTAGAATTCTGCACAAACTGGCGTAGCTGATCAGCTGCAGAATGATCTGCGTACACATGAGCAGAACTAAAAACGGTAGCGAGCAGTAATGCAAAGATGATTCTGAACAAGGGGAACTCTTTACTCTGGAGCGCGCATCAGGATTTCACGGTTACCGCTGCCGCTCATCTTAGATACGAGTCCGGCTTTTTCCATATCCTCTAAGAGGCGGGCTGCGCGGTTATAGCCAATGCGCAAGTGTCGCTGCACGAGTGAGATTGAGGCTCGCTTATTTTCTAGGACGATGGCAACTGCTTGGTCATATAAAGGATCTGCTTCACCACTGCCGCCGCCACCGAGCACATCAATATTGGATTCATCGGCACCCTCAAGAATGCCGTCAATATAGTTAGGCTCGCCCTTCTCTTTGAGCCACTCTACGACACGATGCACTTCATCATCCGAGACAAATGCGCCGTGCACCCGAATGGGTAATCCTGTACCAGGCGCCATATAGAGCATGTCGCCCATACCAAGAAGCGACTCAGCACCTTGCTGATCCAAAATCGTACGGCTATCAATCTTGCTACTCACTTGATAGGAAATCCGCGTGGGTACGTTCGCTTTAATCAAGCCAGTAATGACATCGACGCTGGGGCGTTGTGTTGCCAATACCAAATGAATACCCGCTGCACGGGCTTTTTGGGCAATCCGCGCAATCAGTTCTTCAATCTTCTTACCAGAGACCATCATCAAGTCTGCCAACTCATCAATCACAATCACAATGACTGGTGCTTTATAGATCGGCTCTGGATCCTCGGGGGTTAAGCTAAATGGATTGGTGAGCTTCTCACCTTTCTCTTCGGCTTCCAAAATCTTTTTATTAAAACCTGCGAGATTACGTACACCAAACTTACTCATTAATTTGTAACGACGATCCATCTCGATCACCGCCCAATTGAGTGCGTTGTAGGCATGCTTCATATCTGTCACTACAGGGCACAGCAAATGTGGAATCTTGTCGTACATTGCCATCTCAAGCATTTTTGGATCAATCATGATCAAACGCACTTCATCAGGCTTGGCTTTGAAGAGCAGCGACAAAATCATGGCATTGATACCAACTGACTTACCTGCTCCAGTAGTACCAGCGACTAAACAGTGCGGCATCTTGGCGAGGTCAGCCACCATGGGGCTGCCTGCAATATCTTTACCTAAGGCCAATGTGAGCAATGAATGGTTATCGTTATAAACTTGCGAAGTCAGAATTTCAGACAAATAAACCGACTGGCGTGTTGGGTTTGGTAATTCCAGAGCCATGCAGGTTTTGCCCGGTATGGTCTCTACAACACGCATACTCACTACACCGAGTGATCGCGCTAAGTCGCGAGACAGGTTGACGATCTGGCTCCCCTTCACGCCTACTGCAGGATCAATCTCATAACGTGTGACGACTGGACCTGGATAAGCCGCAATGACTTTAACTTCGACATTGAATTCCGCTAGCTTGCGCTCAATCAAGCGGGAGGTAAATTCCAAGACGTCAGCGGAGATGGTTTCTTTAGCTTCTGGAACGGGGTCAAGAAGTGCCAGTGGTGGCAACTCTGAATCCGGGATATCCACAAAGAGGGGTTGCTGTTTTTCACGCTCAACCCGAGCGCTTTTAGGAATTTCGGCTGGTGCTCTGACAATTTGGACTGGGGCAGCCTCAACCACCCGTCCACGAATCTCTTCTACAAACTCTTCGCGCTCTTCAGCGGCGACTTCACCTAACTTGCGATCTTCCTGAGTTTGGCGACGTTCGCGGATGCGGTGATAACTTAACTCAATAAAACGACCCACTTTTTCTGCGACATCTAGCCAAGAGAAGTGCAAGAAAAGAGAGAGTCCGGCAAAGAGGCCGAATAGCAGAATCAAGGTTGCACCCGTAAAGCCCAACGCCATTTGCAAAGGGTCGCCAATCAGCTCACCTAAGATCCCACCAGGCGGTCTAGGGAGCTGCCAGGACAACGAATGCAGACGAATCGACTCAAGACCCATACTGCTGATTAAAGTGATAGCAAAACCCAACCAACGCATCAGGATCGAGTCAGGCTTAGCGTTTGGATCTGGGGGCAAAGGAATGCTCCAAAGCTCTTTCCAGCCATTCAGGACCCGGCGGCCAAATAGGACTACCCACCAAAAGGCAGAAATGCCAAAAACGTAGAGCATTAAATCGGCTATATAGGCGCCGAAGCGACCCCCCAGATTGCTGGGCGTCTCAAAGCTGGCGTGCGACCAAGCAGGGTCTGCCTTGGAATAGGTCAGCAAAATAGCCAATAAACCCAGGCAAAGACCTAATGAAATAAACCAGCGGATCTCCATCAGGAGGCGGGGCATCCGGCCTGGCCCCACATTATCGGGGGGTAAGGAATTCTGAGGCTTTGGATATGCGGTTCTTGCCATGTTCTACCGATTGTAAACAAGCAAACCTATAATTTGAATATGACTACTAATAATCCAAAACACTCCAAAGTTCTTATTCTCGGATCTGGCCCCGCAGGCTATACCGCAGCGGTGTATGCGGCCCGAGCCAACCTCAAGCCCACTTTGATTACCGGCCTAGCCCAAGGGGGTCAATTGATGACCACAACCGATGTGGAAAACTGGCCAGCGGATCCCAATGGGGTTCAAGGCCCAGAGCTAATGGACCGCTTTTTGAAGCATGCCGAGCATTTCAATACCGAAATCATCTTTGACCATATTCACACCGCAGCCCTTTCTGAAAAACCAATCCGCCTGGTCGGTGATGCGGGTACTTATACCTGCGATGCCTTGATCATTTGCACTGGGGCATCTGCCCAATACCTCGGCCTACCGAGCGAAGAAGAATTCATGGGCAAAGGTGTATCAGGCTGTGCAACTTGTGATGGTTTCTTCTACCGCAATCAAGATGTCTGCGTGGTTGGTGGCGGCAACACCGCCGTTGAAGAGGCGCTGTATCTCACTGGCATCGCCAAAAAAGTGACCGTCATTCATCGTCGCGATAAATTCCGTGCCGAGCCGATCCTGAATGATCGCCTCATGGCTAAAGTTGCCGAGGGTAAGGTAGAGCTCAAACTCAACTCGACTCTCGAGCAGGTACTGGGTGATGACAAAGGGGTTACTGGCGTCAGAATTAAAAAAGCAGATGGCAGCACTGAAGATATTCCTGTCATGGGC
>Ga0364880_10438_pt1:12500-14835 | contig 14835 bp, 12 predicted proteins | sample ExccelJu500001D3_5_FD_206927 | JGI IMG/M metagenome (GOLD analysis project Ga0364880, IMG submission 206927) | Enriched cells from Trout Bog Lake Hypolimnion, Wisconsin, USA - BchlTB.July30.5000.01.D3 | ecosystem: Environmental > Aquatic > Freshwater > Lake > Hypolimnion/Profundal zone... | reverse complement strand
GGGTTATCAAGTACTCATCAGCGCCCATTTCAAGCCCGGCAATTCTATCGGCTATAGCGGCCCCACCCATGAGAATGATGCCTGTTGTGGGAAAGCGCTGGCGCGTGTAGCAGACAAATTCATGCGCTAAATCGCTTTGCAGGTCAGTATCAATGATCGCAATGGCGGGTAATCGGCTTTTAATAACGGCAACGGCTTGGTTAAGAGTGGTGCAATGTGTGATCTGGACACCTTCATTGGAAAGCGATTTTTGAATCAGTCTAGTAAGCTCAGGATCCTGTGTGAGTAATAGCGCATCAGTCATGGTGGACTCGTCTTGCCAATGAGGGGCTATTGAGAGTACGCCCAGATATGCTGTATAAGCAAGCGCTCTAGAACGGGTTAGGTTATTGGCGATGGGGCGAAACGTTTCCATAGGGTATGTGTTGCCAATACCAGACACCAGACGCCTAAGCTGCCGCAGGCCAACAGCCAGGCCAATGCGCTTTTTTGACCGCCGGCTAAATCCAACAAAACACCCACCATCACAGGGGCTATAAAGCCTGCACCAAAGCCTCCCAAGGAATACACCGCCATAGCAGAACCACGGTTTTGCGCATTGGTGCTGGCCACCAACCCTGCGGTGAGTGCGGCGGAATCGGCCATGATGGCGGCAAAATAAACAGGCAGGACGGCAATCAATAGCCATGGGGAGGAAGCTGCAAAACCCGCTATCCAGGCCAATCCACCCGAGAGCAACATAACGCGCAAGATGTGGCGGTGACGGTCTCCTCGAATGGCCGCCTCGTTGCCCAAAATACTGGCGGGAATGCCCACCAAATTTACCAAGGCCGCAATGGCTGTGGCACTGAGCGGTAACTCAGATTGCGTGCCGGCGTAGGTGAGCAGCGCTACTATCCAAGCTCTGAAGCCAAACAATTCCCAGCAATGTGCACAATAGCCCAATACATGGCGACGTATCTCGGCATTTTTAAGTGCGACCCATTGGGTTTTGAACATAGACAGACGCGGATGGGGGACGGGGTGTTGAGCGGGCAGCAATCGCCACACCAACAAACCGGCCAGTAGGGGCAATATGCCCGCCAAGCAGAACGCCGCAGGCCAACCATAGGCTGTACCCACCCAACCTGAGAAGGCGTAGGAAAGGCTGGCGCCAATTCCAAAGGTGGAGGTGTAGAAGGCAATGAAGCGAGGCTGCAGAGATGTTTCTATGCGGTCGGTGAGGGCGCGCAAGCCGGGCATATAGGTGCCCGCTAGTCCGGCCCCCGTAACGGCTTGAAACAGGCAGGCCGAAACCAAATCATGCGCCAAAAAATAAAACCCCAGACTGCCTAGGCCGGCCAGTGCCGTTCCCAGTAAAAACACGCGCCGTGCATCCACGTGATCGGTGAGACTGGATAACCAAGAAATACTCACCACATAGCCGGCAAAGTAACTGCCACCCAATACACCCGCTTGCCATGCAGAGAGATGCCATGTGTTTTGCAAAACCGGCAATAAAGCTGGGACCGCAGAAAAACCGGCCATGCTGAGCGCTTCGGCAAAACACATGAGTAAAATAAGTCGGAAAGCGGTCATGTTGTGCGGGTATGGGTTAATAGACAGTGATAATATAAACAGATAAACCTGCATGGATGATAGCTTAAAAATGTCCCAATCCATTGAACATCGCTCTCCTCACAGCAGCCGACCCCTCACGGTGGCAACCTTGGTGGCGCGCGCTCTGTTGGAGGGGTTTGATAAACACTATCGATTATTTCGCGATGCCGCTCGGCAAGCGTCAGACTTTTTTGCCCAAGCCGATTGGGTGGCGCTGCAAAACATTACCACTGAACGGATTCAGTTTTATGATCTGCGTGTCACTGAAGCGGGGCAGCGATTAATCCGCGAATTTAATGCCGATTCACTAGATGATGCGCTGTGGCAGCAAGTGAAGATGGAATACATTGTGCTGCTAACAGACCATCGGCAGCCTGAGCTGGCAGAGAGTTTTTTTAACTCGGTGTTTTGCCAGATCATGCACCGCTCGTACTACAACAATGATTTTATTTTTGTGCGCCCTGGGGTTTCTACCGAGCATATTGATTCTAACCCACCCTCATACCGTTGTTATTATCCTCTGCGCGACGGCTTGCGCGGTGTGTGCTCACGCATTATTGAAGACATGGGCTTTAAGCAGCCCTTTGGTCATTTGAAACGCGATATGCAACGCACCATCAAAGCCTGGCGTATGCATTTACCATATCCGCTGGTGCTAGAAGCCAACCATCAAGTGCAAGTGCTAAGCGGCCTGTTTTATCGCAATACCTCGGCCTACATTGTGGGTAAGATCATT
>Ga0364880_10438_pt1:0-7500 | contig 14835 bp, 12 predicted proteins | sample ExccelJu500001D3_5_FD_206927 | JGI IMG/M metagenome (GOLD analysis project Ga0364880, IMG submission 206927) | Enriched cells from Trout Bog Lake Hypolimnion, Wisconsin, USA - BchlTB.July30.5000.01.D3 | ecosystem: Environmental > Aquatic > Freshwater > Lake > Hypolimnion/Profundal zone... | reverse complement strand
GTCGATGGGAAACAGGTTAATATTCCTGTACCTCAATGCAATGCGATGTGGGGACGGAGAAGGTTAAGCAAGCCATCTGTTGGAATAGGTGGTTCAAGCGTGTAGGGAGATCTCTCAGGCAAATCCGGGAGGTCAATTCTGAGACGTGATAACGAGGCACTTAGGTGCTGAAGTTGCTGATACCAAGCTTCCAAGAAAAGCCACTAAGCTTCAGTTGTATTGAGACCGTACCGCAAACCGACACAGGTGGGCAGGATGAGAATTCTAAGGCGCTTGAGAGAACTCGGGTGAAGGAACTCGGCAAATTAGCACCGTAACTTCGGGATAAGGTGCGCCCCGCTAGAGTGTAGAGACTTGCTCTCGAAGCTCGATGGGGTTGCAGTGAAATGGTGGCTGCGACTGTTTAATAAAAACACAGCACTCTGCAAACACGAAAGTGGACGTATAGAGTGTGACGCCTGCCCGGTGCTGGAAGGTTAAGTGATGGGGTGCAAGCTCTTGATCGAAGCCCCAGTAAACGGCGGCCGTAACTATAACGGTCCTAAGGTAGCGAAATTCCTTGTCGGGTAAGTTCCGACCTGCACGAATGGCGTAACGATGGCCACACTGTCTCCACCCGAGACTCAGTGAAATTGAAATCGCTGTGAAGATGCAGTGTACCCGCGGCTAGACGGAAAGACCCCGTGAACCTTTACTACAGCTTTACACTGGACTTTGAATTCGCTTGTGTAGGATAGGTGGGAGCCTGTGAATCTGGGACGCTAGTCTCAGTGGAGGCAACCTTGAAATACCACCCTGGTGAATTTGGAGTTCTAACCTAGGTCCATTATCTGGATCGGGGACCGTGTATGGTGGGTAGTTTGACTGGGGCGGTCTCCTCCCAAAGCGTAACGGAGGAGCACGAAGGTGCGCTCAGCATGGTCGGAAATCATGCAAAGAGTGTAAGAGCAAAAGCGCGCTTAACTGCGAGACAAACACGTCGAGCAGGTACGAAAGTAGGTTCTAGTGATCCGGTGGTTCTGTATGGAAGGGCCATCGCTCAACGGATAAAAGGTACTCCGGGGATAACAGGCTGATACCGCCCAAGAGTTCATATCGACGGCGGTGTTTGGCACCTCGATGTCGGCTCATCACATCCTGGGGCTGTAGCCGGTCCCAAGGGTATGGCTGTTCGCCATTTAAAGTGGTACGCGAGCTGGGTTTAGAACGTCGTGAGACAGTTCGGTCCCTATCTGCCGTGGGCGTTGGAGATTTGAGGGAAGTTGCTCCTAGTACGAGAGGACCGGAGTGAACGAACCACTGGTGTTCCGGTTGTCATGCCAATGGCATTGCCGGGTAGCTATGTTCGGACAGGATAACCGCTGAAAGCATCTAAGCGGGAAGCCCCTCCCAAGATTAGATCTCCCTGGGATCTTGAATCCCCTTAAGGGCCCTAGAAGACTACTAGGTTGATAGGCATGGTGTGGAAGTGCAGTAATGCATGAAGCTAACATGTACTAATTGCCCGTGAGGCTTGACCATATAACACCCAAACGGTGTGGGTGACATTTTTACGCGACCGTGTACGTTTCCATTGAGAAGAGTCCAGTAGGACTCCCGTGACCAGTTTGCCTGGTGGCCAGAGCAGACGGGAACCACCCGATCCCATCCCGACCTCGGAAGTGAAACCGTCTAGCGCCGATGATAGTGCAGATTACCTGTGCGAAAGTAGGGAACTGCCAGGCTCTTAAACCTCAAAAAGCCTCCTGACTCAATCGTCAGTGAGGCTTTTTTTCTTGGGCGATGAATGTTCCGCACCCCTCGTGATCACATCATCAAAGTAACCTTTATAATTCTGTAAATTCCTTCTTTACTTTGGGATTGGAGCTTCAGGACGAAAGTCGTCCATCAGTTAACTGAAGAATTGTGTCCATTCTTTTGGCCAACGCAGCATCATGCGTCACTACAAGAAAACTAACGTTAAACTCCTGATTCAGTTCTAGCATCAGTCCATAAACGTGATCGGCTGTCCTACGATCAAGATTTCCTGTTGGTTCATCTGCCAATACACATTTCGGTTTGGTGACGAGGGCGCGCGCTATGGCGGCTCTCTGTCGCTCCCCGCCTGAGAGCTCTCCCGGTTTATGCTCTACTCGATTGCCTAATCCTACTCTTTTGAGGATGTCATTTGCCTTCGAGCTTGCAATATCTACTGGAGTTCCTCCAATTAATAATGGCATGGCAACGTTTTCTAGAAGAGTAAATTCACCGAGCAGGTGATGAAATTGATATATGAAACCCAGGACTCTATTCCTGAGTTCCGAGAGCTTCTTTTCATTCATGCCAATGAGTGAATGACCATCAAGCGTTATTTCACCTGAGGAGGGTGATTCTAGTCCTCCCAGCAAGTGGAGCAATGTACTTTTTCCGCTTCCTGAAGATCCCATAATGGCAACTCTTTCGCCCTGGGCTACTTCTAGTGTTACCTCTTGTAACACGTCGACGAACAGGTTTCCTTGATCAAACCTTTTTTGAAGGTTTTTACATGACAATACTGGCTCATTCATATCTTAGTTCTTCTGCCGGCTTAATCTGCGATGCCTGCCATGCAGGATAAATTGTAGCCAAGATGGACAATATAAAGGCCACCCCGGTTATTCTATATACATCAGACCATTCTAGCTTAGAAGGAAGTTCGCTTATGTAGTAGACATCTGCAGCGAGGAATTGAACGCCGAAGAGATGTTCTATAGCAGGAACTACTGTTTCTACATTAAGTGCCAAGAGGATTCCGCCTAGAGCGCCTAGCAAAGTACCAAACAATCCAATGATGGTCCCTAGCACTATGAATATGCCCATGACGGTCATTGGCGTCATGCCTTGTGTTCTAAGAATGGCTATATCTGCTTTCTTATCTGTCACTACCATTACTAGTGTCGAGACTATGTTAAAGGCTGCTACCGCAACGATTAACAATAGGATTATGAACATGACCCTTTTTTCTGTTTGAATGGCTTTAAAGAAATTGCTATGCGCTTGTGTCCAGTCTGAAATCATATAATCACCGCCCAGATCTGGGCCAACATCTCGTACGATTTTTCTTGCCATAAAGACATCATCTACTTTTAGCCGTAGTCCTGATGTGGCTCCATCCATGCTGAAGAGTCGTGATGCATCATCGAGATTGATTAAAGCTAGATTCCGATCATATTCGTACATGCCAACATGAAAGATTCCGACCACGGTGAATCTCTTGAGGCGGGGAAGGATCCCTGCGGGAGTGGCTGTTATTTGTGGGGTTATGATCGTTACTTTGTCGCCAGGGATGACAGCGAGGTAATCAGCGAGTTCACCTCCCAATATGATGCCGAACTCACCAGCTTTTAATTCTTTAAGACTCCCGGCAACTAAGTTGGTCGCTACTTCAGATACCTTGGGTTCGTACTCCGGAAGTATCCCTCTCAACATCGTTCCACTGACCCTTCGATCAGAATTAATCATGGCCTGGCCCTCTACATAAGGTGCCCAGCCTAAAATATGCTTGTTCTTTTTAAGTGGTGTTTCTAGAGTTTTCCAGTCATTCAATGTGCCCTCGTATCCGGTTATGGATGCATGCGAAGTCATTCCTAAAATCCGGTCTCTTAGCTCTGCTTCAAAGCCATTCATCACCGAAAGTACTGTTATTAATGCAGTGACTCCAAGCGCGATCCCCATTACAGAGGTTAAAGTGATGAATGAAATGAATCTTGTACGCCTTTTTGCTCGTGTATAGCGAAGGCCAATGAAAAGTATCAGGGGTTTGAACATGTTCAACTAATGAATGTGAAGCCTTCGTGGCGGATTTAATTTTGTATTAGTCCGAAACCCGGGCCGTTTGACAGTTTGCGCATACGCCATAGAGGCACAGCGAGTGATCGGTTAGTTTGAAGTTTTGTTTTGCAGCAATCTCCAATTGCAATTTCTCGATAGTGGCGTCCTGAAATTCCTCTACATGACCACATTGGATGCATACAATGTGGTCGTGGTGATCTCCTTTGTTAAGCTCGAAAACTGAGTTGCCGCCTTCAAAGTGATGACGTTTAACTAGTCCCGCTGATTCGAACTGAGTGAGCACTCGGTATACGGTCGCCAACCCGATCTCCTCTTTTTCAGTGATCAAACTTTTATAGATCTCTTCGGCAGACAGGTGCCTATCGTTTACGCCCTGTTTCTCCAAAATTTCAAGTATTTTAATTCTTGGAAGGGTGACCTTTAGGCCAGCGTTTCGAATGTCTTTGCTTTCCAGGGTCTTAGCTCCACTGAGTGTTTTAACTTGGGCTATAGAGTATCATTTAGAGATTGCTGTATTCCGCAAGCATCATACCATGCCCTTTTTACGTATCATCATCGCTCTTCTAAGCTTAGCAGCAATAGGTGGTTGTTCTTTTGACGAACTACCCTTTGTCTATCGTTTAGATATTCATCAGGGGAACGTCGTTTCTCAAGAAATGGTTGACCAATTGAAGCCCGGGATGAGTAAACGCCAAGTCACGTTCATCATGGGCGCCCCTCTTTTGATTGACACATTCCATGAAGAGCGCTGGTACTATGTTTATTCTAATCAGCCGGGTGGGGAGCCTCGGGTCGAGAAAAAAATCAATCTCATCTTCAAGCAAGATCAGCTGGTAGGGCTTCAAGGCGACTTTAAACCTGGATCACTTCCCTCGATCGAAATGAAGAAAGACAGCACCATCAGCGTACCTAAAATTGCTCGTGAAAAAACCCTTTGGCAGAAGTTGAAGAGTCTGTTCGTTGATGATGACGAATGATTTATTGTTTTTTCAATAGAGCTCTTTCTTTCCTCTGTAGTTTTGGATCTGCTTTCAACGGTCTATAGATTTCAATGCGATCTGCAGCTCGTATAGGTTGATCGAGTGTGCAAACTTTTCCAAAGATACCGACTTGATTAATCTCTAGATCAATTTCAGGGTGTTTTTGTAGTATCCCTGACTTTGTAATAGCGGAGTGAACTGTATGAGAGCCCTCAAGATTCATTTGTATAAGGCTCTGTTTTAGGGGGGTTGCATAAATAACTTCAACTCTAATGCTCATCTTCTACTGCTGCTTAAATAAGGCTTAGAGCACTAAGAAGGATTGCAGCGACGGACAGAGGAGCAACATATCGAATTAATCCGTGCCATATTATTGTGCGATTACCAAGTTCTAGCTCTTCCTCAATTAGTTCATTTTTCAGAATCCAGCCGACAAAAGTGGCGATCAGAATACCGCCAATGGGGAGCATCAAATCAGATGTGACGAAATCAATCAGTTCATAAAAGTTTCGACCTGACCATCTGGTGGGCTCTTCGCTACTGAATGAAAAAACGGTCCCTATCCCCATCAGCCAACACGCGGATCCAGCCCATACGCTGGCCTTTGCCCTACTCACGTCCATTCGCTCAGTGAGCCAGGCTATCGTTGGTTCAATAAGAGCTACTGCTGAAGTTATGGCCGCAAAGAAAACCAGAAGGAAGAATATGCTCCCAAAGAGTGTCCCTCCTGGCATCTTTGAGAATGCAATGGGCAAAGTTTCAAAAATAAGCCCTGGTCCCATTGTCGGCTCAAGGTGATTGGCAAATACGATAGGGAAAATGGCAATACCGGCCATCAGGGCGACTAATGTGTCTGCGCCCGCTACTGCAATCGTAGAGCGGGTAATAGATATCCGATCTGGGAGATACGCGCCATAGGCCATGATCGCTCCCATGCCCAGGCCCAGTGAAAAGAAAGCCTGTCCCAAGGCAATAAGAAGGCTCTCCCCGGTTAATTTGCTGAAATCCGGCTCAAATAGGAACTGCATCCCTTGTGAGAAGCCATCCGAACTGAAGGCGTATATATCCAAGGTTGCAAGCATGATAAAAAGCGCTGGCATCATGAGGCCAGTAACTCGCTCTATTCCTGTGCTCAATTCGCGGCTCACAATCAGCATGGTTGAGATCATGAAAGCCGTATGCCATACAATTTGAACATCAGCTGATTTCCTGAGTTCTTCGAATGTTTGCTGAGAGGTTAGTGCGTTGGTATTAGCAAGAAAGCCCCCGGCCATTTTGAATAAATAAGCCATCGACCAACCGGCGATAACGGAATAGTAGGAAAGGATGAGAAATCCAGCGGCTAATCCCAGCCAGCCCACTAGTTGCCAATTTTGGCTGGCATTGGCCTTCTTTGCTGCTGATCGCATGGAGTTGACCGGATTTTGTTTTCCAAGTCGTCCAATTACTGTTTCAGCCATCATGATGGGTAGTCCTACGAATAGAACGAATATCAAATAGACCAAAACGAACGCACCACCACCATGCTCACCCAGAAGGTAGGGAAACTTCCAAATGTTTCCGAGTCCGATGGCTGACCCACTTGCAGCCAAGATGAACGCCAGGCGGGATGACCACTGGGCTTTATGAGGAAGTTGATCAGACATCGTTCTGGCCTTTTGCGTAATTAGTTTGAGCAGATATCCTTGATAGGAATTAATGCAGTAAAATAGCAAGATTCAATGAACGTGTCAGGGATTCTTAATTAAGTAACATGGCCGCAAAAAAAAATAAGAATTCGCCTGGCGGTTCCACTATCGTCTTAAATAGACAGGCGACCCATGACTTCTTCATCGAAGAAAAGTTTGAAGCGGGTCTCGTTCTTCAAGGCTGGGAGGTTAAGAGCCTTCGCGCTGGGCGTGGGCAGCTGAAAGAAAGTTATGTCATTTTGAAGGCTGGAGATGCCTGGTTATTGGGGGCACATATTTCACCGCTGACTACGGCTTCAACTCACATCATTCCTGACCCTGTTCGTACAAGGAAGCTTCTCCTGCATCGGCGAGAATTGAGTAAATTGATTGGTCATGTTGAGAGAAAAGGCTATACCTTGACGCCGCTCAGTATGTATTGGTCAAAAGGAATGGCAAAACTAGAGATTGGTTTGGCCAGAGGCAAGAAATTGCATGATAAGCGTGCTGCTGAGAAAGATCGTGACTGGCAAAGAGAGAAGCAACGTCTGATGAAGAGCGGTTAGCTGTTTTAATCACGAAACAGGGAATCTCTGTAGTTGACCCACTAATTAATTTATTGAACATTAGTCCTGCGACCGTCTAACAATGAATCGAGCATTTCATACAATCGTTCTTTTTATGATCCTTTTTCTAAGCAGCGGTCAAGTCTCTGCCAGGGAATACTCAGCATTGGTTGTAGAGCCAGATACCGGAAAAGTCCTGTATGAAAAATACGCTAACGAACTTCGTCATCCGGCATCGGTAACAAAGATGATGACCTTGTATCTGGTGTTTGAGGCTTTGGAGCGTGGCGAAGTAACTTTAAATACCCCATTTACAGTGTCCCGATATGCCGTTCTTCGTCCGCCATCAAGGCTAGGTCTGACAGCGGGTGATACGTTGAACGTTGAAGACGCCATTTTGGGGCTAGTGACACGGTCTGCGAATGATGCAGCTTCAGTTATTGCGGAAAATCTTGGCGGATCTGAACCTGCATTTGC
>Ga0364880_10460_pt1 | contig 14843 bp, 17 predicted proteins | sample ExccelJu500001D3_5_FD_206927 | JGI IMG/M metagenome (GOLD analysis project Ga0364880, IMG submission 206927) | Enriched cells from Trout Bog Lake Hypolimnion, Wisconsin, USA - BchlTB.July30.5000.01.D3 | ecosystem: Environmental > Aquatic > Freshwater > Lake > Hypolimnion/Profundal zone | place... | reverse complement strand
GTTCGACCCAGCTTTACGGGATGTAACTAAATAGCAGCTAAAGTGAAATTTTGATTTAACTTTATTTAGGAGAAACTAAAATGTCATCCATGATCTATTTGCCATTGGTGTTTTTACCCTTTATTGCGTTAAGTTTATTGATCATATTTTCTGGTGACCCAGATAAATAAGCAACGATATGTAACAAGCTCCATCAAGCATTATCAGAGACCTGGCCAATGTCATGTCTCTTTCTTTGTAGCATTGAAATGTTCGCAATTGATCTAGCATGGATAAACATCGCGCTGACGAGCACTACGCTTATGTCACCAGCTAGCACAATGACATCACAATCCACTGTGCGATTTTCAAGCTCAGTAAATTCAAGATGTAGATCGCTTAAGATATGGATGCGCATATCGACATGCTTTTTGATGGTGACAATCAATGTATATCGGCATAAAGACTTTTTTGTTCATTTTGGAATACTACAAGTGCTGCTACATTTCTGCTTGACTGTCTAATTGAACTGGAGTTTGCCCCATAGGACAAACGCTGATGAAAAAATACAAAAATTGATGATATATAGGGTGCACTTGAATTTGTATGCTTTCTCTCTGGATAATTAAATTAAAGGTGTAGATATGGCATCCTCAACAGAAGAATATGTAATCTTGAGCGAAGTACTAAGAAAAATTGACATGGACGAAAACTACAAACCAACAGACCGTGAACAAAAGATTGTATCTTCGCTGTTAGAACAAGAGGATAAATATTCAGATAGACGATCAAAACGGGCTAGGCATTCAAACTTAGAGTGGTAATAATTGACTTACCTGCTGTTGGGTTTAGCTGTTTCTGGTCTCGGCGGTGATGGTTGCATATAGATTGGTGGCATCTTCTATCTCCGGACTGGAACTTCTTATTTGAGCGCGCGTAGCTGGTCTAATTTGCTCGTCAACGAGGCCTCCGACAGTTCACCCAGGGAGCTATTCACCAGTCGGCCTTTGGCATCATAAAATAGAGTGGTGGGCAATGCCGTTGATCCGGCTTCATGACCAAAACCTGTACTAGGATCGAGTAGAACATTGACCATATCGAGTCCTGCGCCAGTTATGTAGTTTTGGGCCGTCGTTCCATCTTCTCCTTGGTTGGCAAAGACAAAGAGAAATTCCTTCTCCTGTTTTTGGGCTGCAGCAAGCACAGGCATTTCGTGGCGGCATGGTGGGCACCAACTTGCCCACAAGTTGACTACCATCGGTTTTCCGGCAGCCAGCTTAACAAGATCTACCGGTTCACCTGCGAGATTCATCAACGACACTTCAGGTAGCATCGTATTGTTCAATTGGGATATCGCACCGAACATTGCTCCCCAAGCAAGGGCTCCAGATACAAGGCCAATGCTCAGCGGTATACGAAGAGAGACACGGTGCCAGCCCTGCCATGCTGCTACCAACAACGCTGCAAGCAGTGCGACCCATAGAATGAAACCACCGTCGCGAATATCAAGCATTGACCAGGGGGATCTACGGTAAGTGTCAAACCAGACGGCAACGAAAGCAATACGTGACGCCAGAATGGCTGCGATCAGCATTTCGACCAAGATGTTGCCGATACTTATTCGCTGACTTCGCCCTGCAAGACGACCTGCCCACGCTGCTACGAGCAGAGCCACTATCACCAGAATCAAGGCAACCGATAGGGGAAAAGGCCCCAGATTCACTGTCAGCATAGGTAACTTCTCGGGCTGGAACGTACCAGCCTATAAAGATTTCGCACGGCTAAGGTTCATCGCTACATACTCGATTTCACCGACTATTTCACTGCCAAGTTTTACAACCTGACCTGAAGTTATTGGGTAATTAAATAGCCTTTAACCGACTTTGCTTATTCTAAATGTCTTTAGTGAAGTTTAAGATCGACATTTCTGTCAGGTAGTGAGAAAAGTTAATGTGTGCCAATAATCCCCAAAATTTCAGCAGTTGCTTTCAATAAGTTCAATAATGCTACTGGTAAAGTTTCATTTCCGTACTGTATTTTATAAGCTTGCCAATCGAAAGAGTCCTTTCCTTCATATTCCAGCAAATGAAGGGAACGAAAACTTGAGGGCGCAATTGAATACAGTAGGCCATATGAATAAGACTGATGTTTGTGCATTATTGCCTCCCGTGAAATATTTTTGTCATGCAATTGAAATACTATATATACGGTAATACATTAGACAATAATTGTTACAGTAATATTAATTCCATGAGTTTTACGATGAAATATTTTAGGTGCAATTGGCACAACGACTTGGTGAGAAATCTTTAACGCACGCTCCAGATTTTTATCGCGCAATCCAGCTGGAGAATCAATTACCAACCAATCGGGAGAAATGGACTGATCAACCGATTGAAGTAAGTCAATGATGGGATATTCGAATGGGCGTATCGTTAACCATTGGGTCGCTGATTTTTGTTTATCCAAATCAAGTAGGCTCACACGGTTGCCGCGAGAAGCAAGGTAACCTGCGATATTAGTTGAGAGCGTGGTTTTTCCACTTACTCCTTTGGGATTAGCAACTAATAAAAATTTCACGGTCAGATTCCCAATAATTTGATTGATTGCCATGACAGCTGATAAAGTCCAGCATGCTAATTCGCCCCTTGTAACAATAGTAGTGCTAGTGGCAGCCGTCCTGCTTAATCAACATATTATTTATTACATAATTATTTCAACCAGACGAGATATCCACAATTTCTGTTGATAAGTTTGTGAGCAAACTCCAAAAGGCCATTCCCGGCACCGCAAATTCTGAAGTGCTCATTAAATAAGCATATAATTTATACGGTATTACATCTTATAACAGCTGGCAATACGTCATATGCAATGCATTCAGAGCTTTTTTGGGCGGCCGGTCTTAATTTGCTCTAATTGTGATATAGATTTCTTAAGCTGAGTCATGCTGAGTTTTTCTAATTCCAGTATGCCAGCCCTCAACAATTCACTTTTCTTGACTTGCAATCCAGATTTCAATAGAGCCTGCTTAAGTAGCCCAATTTTTGAATAGTCACTTTGAGGCATGGTGAAGCTGTCACGAATCACTTTTAATTTTGGCTTAGGCTTAGCGATTTCCTTCGTTGCTTTTTTTGCTGAAACAATTGCAGTTTTTTTAGTGGCTACCTTTAGCTTTGCAGGTGCACTTTTAGAAGGGGAGATCTGTTTCACAGGCGAAGAGGTTTCTTCAGTTTGAGTATTATTATTTTCTGTCATGACAACTCCTTGTGTGGTTATGGAAATAATTCATAACAGTATATACCGTACTTGTAGAATATGGAATTCCAAAATAATAATTTTAGATAATGCGGCTTATGTGCGTGATATGAGCGATCTCTAAAGTAAATTAGAGAATTAATAGTTTGTCGGAAGTGTCAGAATATGGGTGGTTAGCAGGAAACTTTTAATTCCCAACAAAAAGCGAGGGGGATATTGTCATTTACTACATATTTCAGCTTTTCGAAAAACTGAACGCATTCATAGCAAATTAATTAGGCATTCACTAGGCAGCATGGATCGCAAGATAATTGCAAGCTATCTGCGCTAGGAAGAGCGTTGATCGATCCTCAATCAGTCCATTCTGGGCAGTCAGATAGCTCTGAAGTTGCATGTCATCGGCACTTCTCAGTTATTGTGTTACTTAGTTGTAATATTGCCTTAACCTTAGCGTCATATCATTTAAAGTCGTTCATTAGAAATGAGAATTGCGCTATGCAAAGGCGTATTAGTGGCAGTAACGCTTTATTGGTAAAGCAAATCCTTAAAGTTATTTTGGTTGGATTTTATTGCAGTTTATCTCCTTATTCAATGGCACAAACTGCTACAGTACAAGGTGCAACTACATCAAGTAGCAATTATGCCGCAGTTGAAGTTTCACCATCTGTTCACTTCTCTAAATCTGAACCAGTGCCGCCAGATTGGTGGTCTGTGAGCGGACAGTTCACGGGTCTCAGCCAATATCACCCCTCATTCTCTGCTCCTTACTCAGGTAAAAACAGTTTAAGTCCTGACAACCTTAGCAGTGCAACAACTGATTTGACACTGTATGCCGGAATTCGTACCTCAAAGGAGGGTGAACTCTGGATCAATCCTGAAATCGACCAAGGATTCGGTTTGAGTAACACAATTGGTATAGCAGGCTTTCCGAGTGGAGAAGCCTACAAAGTCGGAGAAAACAGACCCTACGTAAGGCTGCCCCGACTGTTTTACCGCCATGTCATTAATCTAGGAGGTGAGGAACAAGTCATTGCTCCCGCCGCCAATCAATTGGGGCGAACCCAAACCGCCAATAATCTCATTCTAACTATAGGAAAATTTTCAGTAACCGATGTATTTGATGCCAACACTTATGCGCACGATCCCAGAGCAGACTTTTTTAACTGGTCGATTGTGGAGTCGGGTGCGTTTGACTATGCGGCTGACGCATGGGGCTTTACCAAAGGGGCAACCATAGAATGATCACAATCCACATGGACTTTAAGGGGCGGCTTTTTTGCACTTTCCCAAACTCCTAATACAACAGTTCTGGACCAAACATTTACTCAACACGAATATGTCGGCGAACTGGAGGAGCGAATCCAGTTTTGGGACCACCCAGGAAAAATTAGGGTATTGGGCTTCGTTAATCAAGGCTTGTTTGGTAATTACGCTGATGCTTTGCAACAGGTAGCAGGATCCAATAATGCACCTGACACTTCGCAGGTCAGGCACTACAGTTCACGCCCGGGAATTGCCGTCAATCTCGAACAGGAAGTGACTTCCGATCTGGGAGTGTTTATGCGCGCAAGTAAAAATAACAGCACCAAGGAAGCAGACGATTTCACCGAGATCAATCAGTCAATTATTGTCGGGCTCTCTTTGAAGGGGAATCGTTGGGCACGGCACGATGACACATTCGGCATTGCCACAGTCGCCAACGCACTGTCCAGTAATGCGCAGGCTTATTTCGTTGCAGGTGGGACGGGCATCCTGATCGGGGACGGAAAATTAAATTATGGCCTGGAAAAAATTATTGAAACCTATTATTCCTATTCCATGCCAACAATTGAGCATTTTATACTTTCCTTGGACTACCAATATGTTGTTAACCCTGCATATAACCGTGATCGGGGGCCAGTCAGTGTTTTTGGAATACGGGCACATAAGGAATTCTGATTCATTTCCGAGTACAGATCTGAACTTACTCATTAAAACAAGAAAGGATTTACTAACATGCATATGCGATGTTCTTCCATGATGGTTAGTTTGCCCGATAACAATCCAAGTTAAAGAAAAAAATTACATAAAAATGATGTTCAGCAAGTTGCTTATAAATATCAACTAAGCAATCATGTCTAGTTGCCCTTGAATACAGGTTTCCGCTTTTCGACAAAGGCAGAGACCCCTTCCGCAAAGTCTCTGCTCATCGCGCAATCTACAAAACTTTCTTGTTCAGCGTTTAATTGCTCATTCAGATTTCGGTTCAGCGATTCATTGAGCAAGCGCTTTGTTCGTCCTAGCGCCTGCGTTGGTCCTTGGGCAAGTCGCTTGGCAAGGTCATTGGTTGCCATGGCCAAATCGTCGACGGGCACGATTCGGTTTATCAGGCCGAACCTGAACGCGGTCTCCGCGTCGAAACGATCACCCAGCAGAGCGATTTCCATGGCTTGCTTCAATCCGAGCAGTCGCGGCAATCCATAGGTGCCACCACCATCAGGCGATGTCCCAATATGACAATACGCAAGTGTGAAGTAGCTGTCGGATGCGGCTATAGCAAGGTCGCACGCGTTCATAAGAGACAGACCGAAACCCGCTACTGCCCCGCGCACGCTGGCGAGAACCGGCTTTTCCATACTGCGAATGCGGATCACGGATTCATGTACTTTGCCGATCATCCCTTCGAGAATCTCCCGGCGACGATATTCGGGGTCATTAAGTGTCAAATGAAAATACTTGATGTCACCTCCCGCCATAAAGTGTGGTCCGGCACCTTCAATTACAACTGCGCGCACGGCACTGTTACTGGCCACTTGCGAAGTGGCCTCGTCAAAACCTGCCACCATGGCCTGATTTAACGCATTAAGCGCTTGAGGTCGATTCAGAGTGATGGTTGCAATTCCGCTTGCTTCATCGACATTCAGCAGTACAGCAGAGTCGTCCATATTCATCCTTCAATTAATTTTCTGTCATTATTTGCTTTCCGTCACCAGCGAACTCAAGCGCATACAGATTTTGATCCTTTATACTGAGTGAAATTGAAAGTTTCCAAACTGTTCCCTCAATTTCATTTTATGGAGCTAGCCTGTCGCGGTATGAGGAAGTTGATTGACAAACTCTACCTCATCGGGGAGAGACCATTTCGCAACTTTATCTCCAAGATAGTCCAGCAGTTCCAGCTTGGTGAGCTTGCAATGATATTACAACAGCAATCACAATGCAGCCAATTGGCATGTTGCGGCAGTTCCAGAAACCGAAACTTACGGCATGATGCTGACTGGTCTGAGTTTGCCGGGAAACATGGCAAGTCGCAAGAAATCAGTCTAAAGCACTGTATTGAGGAGGGGCAGCAGACATTGCGGATTGTGCGGGCTATTATGGTTGCAGCAGAAATTGAATCCAAAAGACCCAGCGTATCCGCTGACAATGGGTGGAAACTAGTCGCGGTGCGGTAACCACAGCGGCAATGCCGCCTTGAGCCGTTTGCTGCACAGCTGGTCGGAGGCCATCCAGATCGTGCGCAGCGCTTCGATCAGCTCGGGTCTGTCGTAACGCGAAACCGGCCCCGGCTTGCCGACGGGCTTCTTTGTTCGCATGAACGGAGCACTTAACAACCGTAATGCATATTTGCGGTGGTAGCCACAAACAGCACAAAACTCATTCAGAATTGCAGTCTTATTCCCTTTGCGTGCACGCCGATACCGTGCTCTTATCGCCTCAAGATAGGCGCGTCGTTCTGGTTTGCCCATGTCAGATTACCCGTGTTAATTTCGGTAACCTTTAACTTGAGGCAACGTATCACTCCACACACTACCTTCGGTAACATTTAATTTGAGTCATACTCGATATTTCAATGAATTTTGCCATTTCACGGCGCGCTTGAGATAATCACGAAGGCAATTCTGTAACAAGCTGGGCGCTTAAGCCCGATTGTGTGTAAACACGTATCCAAACGATACTTATGGTGCAAATTTATGAGTGAATTACAATCCAGCCTGCTGATCATCGGCTTGGCAGTGGTGCTCGTTGTTTATCTTTACAACTGGTGGCAGCAACGCAAATACTCACGCAAATTCACTGAGGCATTTGAGCAGGCGAATGCGCAAGAAGACGCCCTTTATAGCAAAGTAGCGGAGCCATCGATAGTAGTCAGCGAAGACTTGCCGGATGAAAAAACGGAACAGTCCTTGCCTGCCGAGCCTCAAATTGTTGAGCCTCCTCCGGTAGAAACTCATCACATTTCCCCGTCTGAAAATATATGCAACCTGTTAGAGCCGGCGACCGATTATGTTGCCGTGCTTACATTTAAAGTACCCGCAGGAGCGGATTCGCTGGCCCTGTTGTGGCCCAAACGGTTCGATTTCGGTAAAAATGTGACTGTTTGCGGGCTGAATGAAACGACCGGGGTATGGGAAAAAGTGACGGCAGAAAGTCGCTTGTTTTATGCCGCGTTCAAATTGGGTTTGCAGTTGGCTGATCGTTCGGGGCCGGTCAGTGAAATAAATTTGAACGACTTTCGCGATCTGGTTCGCGATATTGCTTCACATCTCAAAGCCAAGGCGGATTTGCCGGATGTCGCTGCAGCCGCAAAACGTGCATTGGTTCTGGATAATTTTTGTGCCGGGGTGGATCAATTGATTGGGCTCAACATTCTGCCCAGCGGAGAGCGCACTTTCTTTGGCGGGGAAATCGCACGCGTGGCCGAACGGCATGGTATGGTTTTTCAGACAGATGGTTCGTTTCACTTGGCGGATGAACATGGACATACCGTGTTCAGTTTGGGTAATCTGGAAAACCTTCCGTTTCAGCATCACACACTGTCCCAGATGTGGGTCAATGGCCTGACCCTGTTAATGGACGTACCGCGTGTCGAAGAGCCGACGCAACGATTTGACGAAATGGCGGTGTTGGCCCGACAGCTGGCTATGGACTTGCGTGCCGCCGTGGTGGACGATCAGCGGGTTGCTTTGGGCGAGGCGGGATTTTCGCAAATACGTGCACAAGTTGCGAACAACGAAAGCCGCATGTTGGCCGGTTTGCTGATACCAGGTAGTGCTCAGGCACGCAGGTTGTTCTCCTGATGAATGAACTTGTAACGCAACGCATCGCCACTTTGCGTGCCGAAATCGAGAAACTTGGCTACCAGTATTATGTGCTGGATACGCCATTGGTTCCTGATGCAGAGTACGACCGCCTGTTTCGTGAATTGCAGGATCTTGAAACGCTTCATCCTGAATATGCCACGCCCGACTCGCCGACTCAGCGTGTGGGCGGAAAAATTCTGGATGGTTTTAAGCCAGTCAGCCATGCTGTGCCTATGCTTTCCATTCGTACCGAAACCGACATTAGTGATCAGGGTGCAATCGCTTTTGACACGCGAGTTATAAAAGAATTGGGTGAACCGGGGAGCATGGTTGAATATGCCTGCGAATTGAAGTTCGATGGCTTGGCAATTAACCTGCGCTATGAGCAGGGTGTGCTGGTGCAAGCTGCAACGCGGGGCGATGGCGAGACCGGTGAGGACGTCACGCAGAATATTCGAACGATCCATTCTATTCCCTTACGACTTAAAGCGTTTGAAGCTCCCGTGCTGGAAGTGCGTGGCGAGGTTTTCATGAGCCGTCATGATTTTGAGAGCTATAACGAACGCCAGCGTGAGCATGGACTGCCAACACTGGTCAATCCTCGCAACGGGGCGGCCGGTAGCATACGCCAACTTGATCCCGCCCTTGCCGCGCGGCGGCCACTATCGTTTTTTGCGTATGGTTTGGGTGAGGTCAGGGGCTGGGAGTTACCTCAGACGCACGGTGCCATTTTAGATGCTTTTGCAGCCATGGGGCTGCCGGTCAGCGATGAACGGGCCATCGTGCGGGGAGCGCAAGGACTGGTTGATTTTCATCGACGCATTGCGGTGTTGCGCGACCAGTTGCCGTTCGATATCGACGGCGTGGTTTATAAAGTGAACAGCCTTGTCCTGCAGACGCAGATGGGATTTGTATCGCGTGAGCCGCGCTGGGCCGTGGCGCACAAGTATCCGGCGGAAGAGCAGATGACCGTGGTACGGGATATCGACATTCAGGTCGGGCGCACCGGGAAGTTAACTCCGGTGGCGAAGCTGGAGCCTGTATTCGTCGGGGGAACTACGGTTTCCAATGCCACGTTGCATAACGAAGACGAAACGCGACGCAAAGATGTACGTATCGGCGATACAGTGATTGTACGCCGTGCCGGAGACGTGATCCCCGAAGTGGTCGGAGTTGTGTTGAATCCGGCCCTGGCTCAGGGGGAGCGGAAAGAAGAAGGACGATTCGATCTGTTTAAACGTCTGAATGGGAAATGCCCGGTATGCGGTAGCACCATTGTGCGGGAGGAAGGCGAATCCAACTGGCGCTGTACCGGCGGCCTCTTCTGTCCTGCACAACGTAAACAGGCCTTGTTGCATTTTGCCAGCCGCCGCGCGCTGGATATCGAAGGACTGGGCGACAAACTCGTTGATCAATTGGTCGAGCTGCACATCGTGCAGACTCCGGCTGATCTTTATGACGAACAAAAGCTAAAACAAAGACTGGCCGGTTTGGAACGCATGGGCGAGAAATCAGCCAATAATCTTCTGGAGGCGATCACTCGTAGCAAGCAGACCACTTTGGCGCGCTTTATCTATGCACTGGGTATCCGCAACGTGGGTGAAACCACAGCCAAAGATTTGGCGCGTTATTTCGGTTCGCTGGAGCGCTTTACTTCGGCAGATGAAACCAGTTTGCAAAAAGTGCCGGATATCGGGCCGGTGGTAGCGCAAAGTATTACAGCTTTTCTGGCAGAACCCCATAATCTCGAGGTGATTGCCCAGTTGCGCGCCAGCGGGTTAAGCTGGGTTGAGCATGAAGGAAATCAAGGCGAAGTTTTACGTTTGAGCGGAAAAACTTTTGTGCTGACCGGAACGCTTCCTACCCTGAGTCGTGACGAAGCCAAAGCAGCTCTCGAAGCCTTGGGAGCAAAGGTAGCCGGCAGTGTGTCGAAAAAGACAGATTACGTGGTAGCAGGCGCGGAGGCAGGTAGCAAACTGGACAAGGCGCTTGAGTTGGGTGTGCCTGTCATGGATGAGCAGGAATTAATCAATTTATTAGAGGCTCGCTAAAGTAAAATGCTCACTAATCAGCAAGCATGCGATATCCTTCAGCATGCGGAATTAATTGTTTCTGAAGAAGAAGTGCAGGCCGCTTTGAGGCGTCTGGCGCATGAAATTAATTCAGCATTGGCTGGTAAACATCCTTTGGTATTGTCGGTGATGGGGGGGGCGGTGGTATTTACCGGGCAGTTGCTCCCATTGTTGAACTTCCCTCTTGATTTTGATTACATTCATGTTTCGCGCTACGGAAAACATCAGCAAGGTGGAGCATTGCACTGGAAGGTCGAGCCGCGCGAAAATGTAAGCGGAAAAATCGTACTGGTGCTGGACGACATTCTGGACGAGGGCGAGACAATGGCTGCCGTAAAACAGCGAGTGCTGGATCTGGGGGCAACGGGATTTTACTGCGCGGTATTTGCCGATAAACTGCATGACAAAACCAAACCGGTCATTGCCGATTTTGTAGGCGTTACTTTACCCGAGAGATTTGTCTTTGGCTTCGGAATGGACATTCACGGTGTATGGCGCAATCTGCCCGCAATTTATGCTACACACCTATGAACGACGAAATCTACCCCCTAGGTAGAATGAAATCTGTAAATAGTTAAAAATTTGACTGCCAGAAAGCGGCTCTTGGCGAATTGGCGTTCTTGTTAAGGCTTGTCGGAGCCTGCCCTGAACCACAGACCGACCAGGGTATACGCTTGATCTATTGGCGTATCAATGGCGACAGCAACGCTCTGTTGGCGATGTCATCCTTGTTCGCTATTCAGATGACAGCGTGATGGGGTTTCAGTATGAAGGCGAGGCAAAGCGATTTCTGGTAGCAATGCGAGAACGCTTGTCCAAATTCAAATTGGAACTTCATCCGGACAAAACGCGGCTTATCCAGTTTGGGCGTTACGCTGCTGAATAATACCGGAAACGTGGTACGGGAAACTTTGATGCGACGACGCCATGAACTGATCACAGTCGTAGGACGCTGGTGGCAAGTGGTAAAAGGATATTTTTATTTACGGATAAGTTCTTAATATCTCTTAAGCTGATCTAGCCAAAGAAAGAAAATATTCGTGAAAGCGCACGTCATTTGTCAATTCTGGATGGAAAGAAGTAGCAAGAAAATGACCTTCTTGCGCAGCAACTATTCTCCCATCGGCGAGGGAAGCAAGAATCCTTGCATGGCCTTGCACCGATTCGATTATGGGCGCTCTGATAAAGAGCGCGCGGTAGGGTGCAATGGTCTCGCTGGCCGACCTTAGTTCGGGAATATCAAGGTCAGCCTCGAAGGAATCTACTTGGCGGCCAAACGCATTGCGTTCCACTTTAATGTCCATCAGATGAAGTAGTGGTTGCGGGCGACGCACATCTTTCGACATGAATATTGCCCCGGCACACGTTCCCCAAATAGCATGGTTACGAGCAAACGCAAGGATCGGTTCGATCAAGAAAAAGTCTGTGGCAAGCTTCCCAATTGTGGTTGATTCTCCTCCAGGAATAATCAAGCCATCGAGGGATTCCAATTGCTCTGGCAACCGTACCTCGGATGTGTCGACATCCAGTTTTTTGAGCATTGTAATATGTTCGGAGAAGTCACCTTGTATTGCAAGCACACCAATTTTCATAGGAATACTCTGAACATTACCAACCGCGTCCGGCCATTTTATCGGTATCAGGCATTTGTGAGACGTTAAGTCCAACCATCGGTTCACCCAGGTTCTTACTGACTTCGGCCAAAATACTCGCATCTTGATAATGCGTCACCGCTTTGACGATGGCTGCTGCTCGTCTGGCAGGATCTCCACTTTTGAAAATACCGGAGCCTACAAAGACGCCATCCACGCCAAGTTGCATCATCAGCGCAGCATCGGCAGGAGTGGCAATCCCACCCGCTGCGAAATTGACAACAGGCATGCGCCCCAATTCTTTTGTTATTTTAATCAGTTCATAGGGAGCACCTAGTTCTTTGGCAAAAGCCATGAGCTCTTCATCCGGCATCGTCTGCAATTGGCGAATGGCCCCAAGCACTGTGCGCGCATGACGGACCGCTTCAACAACATCACCCGTGCCGGCTTCACCTTTGGTGCGAATCATCGCAGCACCTTCACCCACACGGCGCAAGGCTTCACCCAGATTGCGACAGCCGCAAACAAACGGCACTTTGAATAATTGCTTGTTTATGTGATGTGCTTCATCGGCAGGCGTAAGCACTTCGGATTCGTCAATATAGTCAACCCCAAGCGATTCAAGAATTTGCGCTTCCACAAAATGTCCAATGCGGCATTTGGCCATGACTGGAATCGTTACTGCTTCCATGATTTTTAGAATGAGCTCAGGATCCGACATACGAGCTACGCCACCTTGAGCGCGAATGTCCGCTGGAACGCGCTCCAATGCCATTACTGCGCAAGCACCTGAATCTTCTGCAATCCTAGCTTGTTCGGGCGTTACGACATCCATAATAACGCCGCCCTTGAGCATTTTAGCCAAACCAGCTTTTACAGCAAATGTACCCTTTTGTTGCTCCATTCATATCTCCTTAATTAACTGACGAAGTACTTTCACCTGCACATGAGCCCTATGACCATATCAGAATTGTGTCTATTATGCGCCTACCTTCAATTTTCGCCCACATCAGTTTTATTTTATTGGCTCTCAAAAACACCAATATTTTGTTTGCTTTAAACTGCTAAAGCGTACCGTAATTTGATTAGCTAATGGCGGCAACGGTTAAATATGCCGAAAGTTGAGTTTAAATTAAGTGGCCGGCGTTATAAGTTGCGTCTTTGAATGTATAGCATGGAAACATGCTCTATTGGTTCCCTTGGACCATTCACCAATGCTCCATTTGTTGATAGCGTCGATCCTGCACATTGAGTTACATCTTTTTTATCTATCTTTGCCCTCGTACTCATCGTGGCGACGCCACCAGATGCCGGTCTCATTGCGCCCCTTGGGAGCTCGGTCGAGCCACTGGTACATGCCCCAAAGGCCGTCCAATCCCCGCGAATAAGCTGAATAGGTGTGGAAGATGACGCCATCCTCCAGTGCGAATGCGCTCATCCCCGGCCTGTCGCGAGTATAAGTGGCAACGTCCGTTCCAGTTGTGGCCGCGACCTGTGCAACGGGCCCCTCACCGCGTTTCGTTAGTGAGTCGCCGATACCGCGTATTTTCCACGCCTCCTCGTGCCGGTAGTTGTATTCGATGCCTCCCTCACGCTGTTGGTCCTCGGTGAACCAGACATTGAAGTCAGAGTTGAAGTCACTGTTGAATGAGGATGCCCAAGGAAATGTCCACCCCATTCGCCGCTTGTAGTCCTGTAGCTTAGCAAGTGGCGCCCTCGACACTGCATAAAGCATAACGTCGTGGTTCGCCAGATGAACAGCGAAACCATTGAACCCATCAGCAATGGTCGAGCACGAAGGACACCCCGCTGTATAATCGGGCCCGAACATGAAGTGGTATATTAAAAGCTGAGAGCGCCCTCTGAAAAGGTCCGCTAGCGAGGCACTCCCTTCATCTGACTCGAAACGGTACTTCTTGTCAACCCGAACCCACGGCAACTCTTGACGACGCCGTGCCAGATAGTCGCTGCGGCGCGTTAGCTCCTTCTCATCCTTGAGCAGTTCGAGACGGGCTGCAAGCCACTCTTCACGCGTGCCTATCATGTTTTTTGGCATGGCTCTCTCCTATCTGATAGTGCTGGTCAGTTTCATGTTCAATGCAATACATTTGAGCAGAATGCAACAGTTGAATATCATGCTCTTCATAACTTCAATAGCAAACAAATTTGCTCTTACCGGTTTGGAATGTTGTAACTTAAAAACCGTTTGAATTGTGTGCGGGTGTCTGAACAGGGAAAATAGGGCAATAGCTGATTATTTAGTCGGTAAGTGTCCTATGTAAGCCAGAACATGTGGGCTCTGTCATTTTTCTTATAGAGCTTTATCAGGATGATAGGCCGAATTAAGGAAACTATGCTTAAAGTGGGCAACCCCACCCTTGGCATTACCCGAGGCGGTATTGAGAAAAAATTGGCTCAGAGTATGTCAAGTTTACTAGCTCTCTATGTTTAGTAATTGATGGTGGAATTATTCCTTGTGTTTGCGTCTCTTTTTGTTGGCTTTTGCCTTAACCAGAACTGGCGTAGTTGGTTTTGTGGCATAAATACTTTAATGGATATCAGTTCCTCGACCCGAATTGATCATATCACTAGCACGCCTCATTCTTGCACGACGCACCTTGTTCCTGATTACAATGACATTTTTTTTCGATTAAGCATGGCTGATTCATCATCCCAGATATCTGGATTGTTTCCTTTCCAGGATCCAGCACCACCTGTTTCCAACCACTGGTTGTAAAGTGCTAAAGCCCCTCTCACTCCTGCAAGCATCAGAGCATCATATTCCGCAAAGCCAGGTCGGCTATTTTCTATTTGATCTGTAAGAAAAACTTCCTTGTCTTTTAACCAATCAATGAATTCCGTTTCCATCATTCCCTCCATTG
>Ga0364880_10455_pt1 | contig 15316 bp, 9 predicted proteins | sample ExccelJu500001D3_5_FD_206927 | JGI IMG/M metagenome (GOLD analysis project Ga0364880, IMG submission 206927) | Enriched cells from Trout Bog Lake Hypolimnion, Wisconsin, USA - BchlTB.July30.5000.01.D3 | ecosystem: Environmental > Aquatic > Freshwater > Lake > Hypolimnion/Profundal zone | place... | reverse complement strand
CGAGTTTGGGGCTCTCGGCTGAGGCGACCGAAACTGGGATCGGCAATCTGGTTTCAGCCGGGTTGCTTGATTTAGACATGGGCACTTACGAAATCCAGGTGTGTGACTGGTTCAGATTTCATCGATTTAAGACTGCTCGATCAGTAGGTATCCTTCTTGCCGGGATCGGAAAAATTCAGTCTGAACGCATAAAAAATGGTTGCATCAAACAATCAAGCATTTACTTGCCAACAGCAACAGCAACAGCAACAGCAACATCAACAGAAGCAGCAGCACCCGCGCGCGCGGAAAATTGCCCTGCGGCTAAAACTGGAAAAAAATTTACCTTGCATTCCAGTGGCATCGAATGCTGGGATGCGTCAGATGTTGCTGCTGCGGATCATCTGGTAGCATCAATAGCGACTGCTGATTTGGCTGCGTCAATCGCTAGCATCCGCGCTGCTGGCAAAGCTCCTGTCCCCGGCATGGTGCAGCGTGCGCTTCACATAGCCAAGAAACGCAGTGAGGCGATTAGCCGCCCGCCGCTCGTTGCAAATGATCTGCGGATCGACCCGGCTGCGCAAATAGCAGGTGCACAACTTCTCCCACTTGCGCTCCGCAATAAAATTGCATCCAAAAATAGGGCGGCATGAAATCAACTCAGTGCCACGCTATTCCAGCACATCTACAGCACGGCTGAGACTTAAGTGAGCAACCGTATAAAAATGCCAGCACGTCCACAGAACGTCTGAGAATTATTACGATTCATGAAATTAAATTGGCGTGCAAATACTCGGCAAAAATGCTGAGTATCTGTCTTTATTTCTGTGCAGAACCGACTATGCTTCCAGTACATTTACCATCAGCACATCCATCTATGCCAATTCTCATTTCATCAGATTCCTTCCCCCATATTTACTTTGCTGATGTGTTTGACGCAGAAAATGCCCACAGGAATCCTGTCGTTTGCACGCCTTTCTCTTTATCTGCCTGGGATTTAGAGACTCGACGCTTTGATCTGGATGGACAATTTTTCGAGATAACACCCAGCGCAACGGGGCTTCCGACCATGCGCGATAAGGATGTCTGGCTTTACTGTGTGAGCTGGCTGGCCAATGCCATGTTTGATGAGCGGCACAAGGATTTGAGTCGTAATCTGCGATTTGCTGCACGCGATTTTCTTGATTTCAGCAAGCGAGGAAACGGCGGGGCTCAATACGATGGCTTGGTTCAGGCACTCGATCGGCTCGCCGGAAGCAAGATAACAACAAACATTCCCCCACCAGCAGAAATAAAGGAAAGCGGCGGCAGTTTCAATTTTATTCGTTACGAGGCAGAGCTGGATCGTGATGGACGCATTGATGCTGTGAATATTGAGTTGCCTGAGCGGCTCTACTATTTAGCGATAGACTGGACGCATGTGTGCGCCATGCACCCGGACTATTTCTCGCTCACGCCATTACACAGGCTGATCTACATTCTCGCCAAAATACATTGTGGCGTGTGGAAGCCGTGGACTATATCCATCAATGAATTACACCAGCTGACGGGCGGTACGTCGCCTTTCCGTAAATTCAAACAATTTGTGCAAGCACTTAACGATAATTCAATCCCCGAATATCGGATCGAGGTGGATGCGCAGAATGCGACTCCGACCTTTTATCGGCTTTAGCAATAAACCCCATCATTCATGCCAGGAATGACCTCAGCAGGGCGTGCTCTGTAAAACGAATGCACTTTTATTTAGCAATTCAGTAAAACGGGTACACCGTTATCTACATGAATGTTATATGGATAATTTCTGTAAATCGGGTGCACGCGCCTTATTCGGATGCTGTAAAACGGGTACGCTTGTGTGTCGGCTTGTAAAACGTTCCGCTCATCAAAGCAATCCGGTAAAACGGGTACACCATTATCCACATGAATATTATATGGATAATTTCTGTAAATCGGGTGCACGCACATTTTTTTGACGCTGTATAACAGGTACATTTACCGCGCGGAACCGACGGTGCGCGTTGAAGTAAAGTTGCGCGGAAACGACCGATTCCGCCACACAATAAAATTACTGTTTTTTGTATTGGTTGACGTAAATATGGAAGATCACTTCATCACCGCAACGGAAGTCAGGGGCTCAATCAATCTTCTGCGAGTCAGAGTGGAAACACTTGAAACGATGGCAACCGGTCTAGGCAAGCGACATTTTGATTTTGTCATGGCAGAAAACAAGGTTCAGCCTTGGGGGAGCAAGAGCGTTTTATACGCACAAGCCAGGATGCGAGATAACACGCTCAGCGTAATATGGTACGAGGTTCACTGGTACGGATCCAAGGCCGCAAAAACTCGTCGGATGACAAAGAAGATTGTCCGCAAACCCAAAGACAAGCACGGGTACAACATGGAGGCATTGCTCAAGCTGGCGCAGCTGTGGGAAGCGGGCATGGTGCGAGACATTGAACAGGAACTGCTTCCCATACGCCGCGAGGCGACATTTATTGGCAAGGCCATCGGGCAGCTTAACCTCATCATCAGGAGTGAGGGTAAATAAAAGACATATAGGTCGTTTGCGTGCCCAACATTGTCTGGAGCTGTGCTAATCTCACGCCCCATGCAATCAACCAACGAATATTCTTTCCGCATCGTCACAAACGGTCGTCATCCAGCTCCAGGCTGGATACTTTTTGCCGGATGCAACATTCGTAACGCAGTTGAAAAAGATGCCTGCTTGTCCGCTCGCTCGGTGTGATCGGGTCCGAGTGAATATGCCAGCCCAGCCCCTGAAGCAGCTTCTAAAAATGGCCGTTGTTGCTGGTGTCGAAACTGCGGTGAAACTGCATATCCGTCGCGGTGATGACCTGAATGCCTGTGATGGTGCTGGACTTACCCCGCTCATGTTGGCCGCAAGTCGCAATAAGGCAAACATCTGTCGTCTTCTATTGGATGCGGGAGTCGATCCCGACTTGTTGGACCACTCGGGGCGAAATGCTCTAGCCATCGCCCATGAAGCCGCAGCCTCAGATGCCGCAGCAGTTATCATCGAAGATGCCAATACACGAAAAGTTCTGGATGAAGATGTTGTCGTCCCGAATAACGTAGATGTGTTGGCAACTCCTGTCCCTTCAACCGACACCGTCGAACCCGATATCGCAACCGTGAACGATGGCGGCGTCCTTCAGAATATCGGGGTATCAAGTAGAGACAATATGCCGATGGCATATTGCGACGAGGAAGAATGCAGCCTGGACCATTCCGCCTGGGTCATCGAGGAAGACGGCCCACCTCCAATCGGTGACGAATCCCTGGCCGAGGCTGCGACGAAACTCCACCAGGTTATTACCCTGCATAAGCCGGTGGATACGGCAGAGGACTGGGCGGACTTCGACATTTTCCTTCCCGAGTTTGCTGTTGCCTTGCTCCAGGCCGACGATGAGGAAGGACGCATAGACCTTCGCCATCTCTTTTTGCGAGCGATAAGGGAAGGCAGCGTTCCCGAACTGACGGTTCAGTTTCTCAGTGATGGTGCGGACGGTTCGACCCATGATGATGTGGAAGACCTGCTGAATCTGGTTCTTCACGACCTGGGGGCGGAAACGGATGAGCGGTTGGAGATTGAGGAGCCTTACCTATCCCAGGATGTCAGCGCTAAAGAAGAGGGTGAGCTGTCCGAAGCATTGGCATTCCTGGACGATGTTTCATCGGGCAGGAACGAACCGCTGAGATACTACCAACGGGAAATAGGGAAGGTGAAACTGCTCACGCGCGAAGGCGAGATAGTGATAGCCCAGCGCATCGAGGAGGGGCTCAAACACATGATCGGGGCCATGTCCGCGTGTCCCGTGCTCATCGCTGAGATACTCGCGCTGGCGGATAAGGTCGCCCGCGACGAGTTGGGCATAGATGATGTGATCGACGGTTTCATCGATTCCGAATCCGATGGTATGCAGCCCATCATCGAGGATGTTGATGAAGACGACGAGGATGGGGAAGCACGGGCTGCGGCATATCTGGCACAGCTCAAAGCTAAGGCCCTGGAGCATTTCGCCGTTATCTCGGGCCTGTTCGCAAAGATGGGCAATGCTGACGAAGAAGCGGGCTACGGGAGCCCGCAATACACTTCGTTGCAAGAACAGATTTCCAACGAGCTGATTCTGTTTCGCTTCGCCACCAAGCAAGTTCATGCTCTGTGCGGTACCATTCGCGATCTGGCCGAAGAAGCCCGTTACCATGAGCGCGACATGATGGAGTTATGCGTTACCAAAGCGAATATGCCGCAAGCGGACTTCTTCAAGGCCATCGCGAAAAACGATGAGAACCCTGGCTGGGTAGCGCAGGAGATAGAAGCGGGCAAACCCTACAGTGAGTCGTTGGCCTTTTTTCGGGATGCCATCGTAGAGCGGCAGAAAGAAATGCTCGGCCTGCAACGTCGCATCGGGATACCCATCAAGGTCCTGAAAGAGGTGGACGGGGAGTTGTCCGACGGTGAGGCGAAAGTTTTGAGAGCCAAGCGCGACATGGTCGAAGCCAACCTGCGGCTGGTGACTTCCATCGCCATGAAATACCACAACCGGGGATTGCCGTTTCTCGATCTCATCCAGGAAGGCAATATCGGGCTGATGAATGCAGTGGACAGGTTCGAGCATCGCTTGGGCTACAAGTTCTCGACCTACGCAACTTGGTGGATACGCCAGGCCATCACCCGCTCCATCGCGGATCGTGCGCGCACCATCCGCCTTCCCGTACATATGGTCGAGACCATCAACAAGATGGAACGCATCGCACGGCAGACCCTGCAAAGGACGGGTGCGGAAGCTGATGCGGCGACTCTTGCGGTGGAGATGGATATACCCGAGGAACGAATCATCAAGATATTGAACATCGCCAAAGAGCCCGTGCCGCTGGAAACGCTGGAAGGCGATATCGAAGATGAGAGCCTGATGCCGCAGTTCGATGTCGTGGCGCAGGAAAGCTTGGCAAAAGTCGTGAAGGAGGTTCTCGACTCGATAGACCCGCGAGAAGCCCAAATATTGCGTATGCGTTTCGGCATCGGTATGGACGACGACCACACCTTGGAGGAGGTAGGCCAGCAGTACGACGTCACCCGCGAGCGTATCCGCCAGATCGAAGCCAAGGCATTGCGCAAACTGAAACATCCATCGCGTTCGGAAAAGTTGGAATCCTTCATCTCGGAAAAAACAAGGGAAGCCATCCGCTTGAAGAAGTTGGATGTGCAGGTGTCGGCGGAAAATGACGAGTCGCTGGAATGCCAACAATGAACCAGGCCTTCAGAAACGCGCCTCCACGCGCGGGAGCGATGCTGGAATCCTTGAGGGGGCTGGGCTATACGACCGCAGCGGCACTGGCCGACATCGTCGATAACAGCATCTCGGTGGAGGCCACCGAAGTCAGGATCGATTTCAACTGGAGCGGCGCATCGAGTTGGGTGACGGTGCGGGACAACGGTTGGGGGATGGCGGATGCCGAACTCGAAAGTGCCATGAGGTTGGGCGATAGGAACCCTCTGGAAAAACGCGACCGGGCAGATCTGGGGCGCTTCGGAATGGGCCTGAAAACGGCATCCTTCTCGCAATGTCGCAGGCTTACCGTGGCATCGGTTAAGGACGGGGCAACATCCTGCTTGCGCTGGGACCTTGATGCGCTGGCAGCCTCCCAGGACGGTGGATGGCTCCTGTTCGAAGGTCCATCGCAAGGCTCCGAATCGTATCTTGCCCCGATCAACCGGATGAAATCTGGCACCATCGTCCTCTGGGAGACCCTGGACCGGATAGTGACCGATGGCTACACCGCCGACGACTTCAACGATATGATCGACCGGGTCGAGCAGCACTTCGCCATGGTGTTCCACCGTCTCATACAAGGCCCCAACGCCAGGCTCAAGATTCTGTTGAACGGAAAACCAGTAGTGCCTTGGGACCCCTTCATGACGGGCCATGCCGCGAAAACCTGGGATTCGCCCATCGAAAAGAAAACGACCCAATCGGGAGTCGTCGAGGTCGAATGCCATGTGTTGCCACACCGCGACAAACTGACACCCGCCGAGTTCGTTGCGGGTGGAGGCCCCGAAGATTGGACCGCCCAGCAGGGCATCTACGTCTATCGCAACGAGCGTCTTCTGGTGGCGGGCGGCTGGCTTGGCTTGGGACAAGGACGTGCGTGGAACCGCGAGGAAGCCTACCGGCTTGCGCGAATCCGCCTCGACATTCCGAATACCGCAGACGCCGAGTGGAAGATAGATATCCGCAAATCCACGGCAAGGCCTCCAGTCTCTCTGCGTCCTTGGCTGACCCGACTGGCAGAGGATACCCGCGAACGCGCGAGGAGGGTTTTTGCCTACCGGGGAAGTCCGGCACCGGGGCCAGGGGGTGTCCCAGTCGAGCAGGCTTGGCGCGTGGAACATTCCAAGTCGGGCGCGCGCTACAAAATAGATGAAAAGCATCCGGTCGTATCCGCCGTGCTGGACGGTGCGGGGGAGCTTCTTCCTATGGTGAAGGCCATGCTGCGCGTGGTCGAGGAGACGGTCCCCGTGCAGAAGATCTGGCTGGATACCGTTGAGAACAAGGAAACTCCACGAACCGGGTTTGCGGGAGAACCAACCGAGAAGGTTATTGTGGTGCTGAAAACGATCTACGCGGATATGGTCGGGCGGAGGGGGATGTCGTCAGCTAACGCTAAAAAAATGCTTGCCGTAACCGAGCCCTTCCAGAACTATCCGGGACTCGTGGCGGAACTGCCCGACGAACCGGCCCAAGGCAGGCAATAAATCAAAGGAAGCGAGATGCCCCAAACTTTCACGCATGTCGTCAGCATCGCCCAGACCCTTCTGCTTCAGGAAAAGGACAGGACGAAAATCACTCCCGCACTCATAACGGAGAAGGTTGAGCTGGCAATGGGGATCGTAGCCCCTTCGGGAGGGGTTGGGTTCGATAAGCAAACCGTCACCGGAGAACTCATCCGCAGGTTCAGCCTTTGGATAGGGCAGGATTCGATCCTGCACGATGCTGCGGGCCACGAGAACTGGCTCAACGCATCAAGGAAGAAGGACTGGCGCTATTGGGCCCGGTATCAGGGTTATCTGGAAAGGAAGATGTCCGCAACTGCGGTAGAGGCGTTGGATGTATCCACCGATAAGATATTGGAGCTGCTCGAAGACCCGGAACGCGAAGGTGCGTGGGACAGGCGGGGGCTGGTGGTCGGACACGTTCAGTCGGGCAAGACGGGCAACTATTCGGGGCTCGTCTGTAAGGCTGCGGATGCTGGTTACAAAATCATCATCGTGCTGGCGGGTTTGCACAACAACCTGCGCTCCCAAACCCAGATCCGTATGGAGGAAAGTTTTTTAGGCTACGAGACTTCATCGACGGGGGATTTGGGCCAGCCCATCGGTGTGGGCGAGATAGACAGTGATGCGAAGATCCAACCCAACTGTGCTACCAACCGGTCCAACACCGGCGACTTCAATACCAAGGTTGCCAGGCATCTTGCCATCTCACCCGAACAGAGGCCGTGGCTCTTCGTGGTGAAGAAGAACAAGACCGTCTTGGAGCGTCTGTTGAAATGGATACGCGCGCATGTAGCCGATGCCACCGACGCAGCGACAGGTCGCAGGTTCGTCTCGAATCTGCCACTTCTTTTGATCGACGACGAATCCGACCACGCATCGGTCGATACGGGCGAGCAACTATTCAACACCGACGGCCTGCCCGACGACGATCACCAGCCGAAGGCCATAAACAGCCGCATCCGCAAGATTTTGCACTCCTTCGCCAAATCGGCCTACGTCGGCTACACGGCCACACCGTTCGCCAACATCTTCATCCACCGCCGGAACGCGACGACCGACGAGGGCCACGACCTTTTCCCGCAATCCTTCATCATCAACCTTGCGGCTCCTTCCAACTACGTCGGACCCGCCCGCGTATTCGGCTTGAACTCTCCCGATGGCCGCACCGGTGGATTGCCCCTGACCCGCGACATTGCGGACCATGTAAGCGGTGACGGTCTGGGCGGATGGATGCCGCCCAAGCACGACAAGGAACACGTCCCCCTCTATGGGGGACTCGACATGGTGCCGCCTTCTTTAAGGGAAGCCATCTGCTCTTTCGTTCTGGCTTCTGCCGCCCGCGTTTGCCGGGACCAGGGTTCCGAGCACTCCTCCATGCTGATTCACGTCACGCGCTACAACTTGGTCCAGAAGGAAGTTCACCGGCAGGTTGAGGAGATCGTGAAGCGGATGAAGCAGAGAATCACCAGGCGCGTGGATCACGAGGAGGTGATGTCCGAGTTGCATGCCCTTTGGGATAACGACTTCCTGCCGACTTGCGAGGAGATAACGGACGGTCTTCCCAAAGAGGAGCGTCATCCCGTTACCCCGACTTGGGAAGATATTCTCGCCGTTCTTCCCGACGTTCTGTCGGATATTGCAGTCAAGATGATAAACGGCACGGCCAAGGACGCGCTCGACTACGCAGAACACCAGACCAAAGGATTGAAGGTCATCGCCATCGGTGGCGACAAGCTGGCGCGCGGCCTCACACTGGAGGGCTTGTGCGTAAGTTACTTCGTCAGGACCTCGAAGATGTACGACACGCTGATGCAGATGGGCCGCTGGTTCGGCTACCGTCCGGGCTACATCGATCTTTGCAGGCTCTACACTACTGCCGAACTCGTCGAGTGGTTCGGCCACATCGCCGATGCGTCGGAGGAACTGCGCGAGGAGTTCGATGCCATGGTCGAAAGCGGCGGGACACCGAAGGATTATGGGCTCAAGGTCCAGTCCCATCCCATTTTGATGGTGACATCTCCCCTCAAGATGCGTAGTGCGGAAACCCTTTTGCTCTCGTATAGCGGAAGCCTGGTCCAGACCGTCTCCATGTTCCGCGACCCTGTCAATCTGCGCCGCAACCTGGATGCGACCAAGAGACTTTTAACCGCCATGGGAGAACCTTTCGAGCGCGGGATATCGAGGGCTCGCGACGGGAACCCGGACGAGTGGAAGCGCTCGTTCCTGTGGAACGGTGTGGGTGCGAACTTGATTACCGATTTCCTGACTTCGTATTCGACGCATCCGAAGGCGACGAGAGCGAACAGTGCGGTATTGGCCGAGTTCGTAGGTCAGATGGTAGCTGCAGGGGAACTTACCTCTTGGACCGTTGCTCTGCTGGGCGAGGGGCACGCGACGAAACCTTACGCATTCGCCAACGGCCTGGAGATCGTGGCGATGCCTTCCCGAACCGACACCAAAGTGGAGGGGAGCTACTCGATAGGAGTGCTGACCGACCCCAGCGACGAAGCCATCGATTTGGATTACCCCGCATGGAAGAAGGCATTTGATTGGACCCTGGCGGAATGGAAACCCGATCTCGCACGCAACCGGGTAACACCTCCGGCGCGTCCTGGCGGGAAGAGGATACGCGACGTGCGGGGCTTAGGCAGGGATGATATCAAGGCGGCACCGGAACGAGGCGTATTGCTTCTGTATCCGCTCAACCCAGAAGGTGCGGGAGATTCCGTATCCAAGGATTGGATTGAGCCCATCATGGCCTTCGCCATCAGTTTCCCTTCCAGTGATTCGGCGGTGAAGGTGGCATACAAAGTCGATCATCTTAAGTGGGAGCAAGAGTATGGCCCGGCCGACTGACGAGTTTTTGCTTGCTTGGGAATCCCTTGCGGGCGAAGCCACGCAGGATGGATGGCGCAGCATTCCCGTTGCGCCAGCAGGCTCCTGCCAACTGATGGCGGCCCGACGATTTCCCGGCAACGGTGAATCGCTGCTCGCGCATTTCCCTTCGGTTAAGATTCCCGTCGCGGAAAAGTTGCCCGAGGGGCACGGCTTCACAATCGATAGGGTGGACCCTCACGGTGATGGAAAAACCTGGTTGGCGTTGACCAGGAAGGAGTCCGGCAGCGTCGAGCTTTTCGTGGCTATGGTGGGAGATGTTGTCGGTGTCATGGACACGGAGGCGGCATCGAGCGAGGAGCGGTTGCTGACTATTTTTCTGGGGCGCGTCAGGGCTTGGCAGGAGTTCATGCGTAAAGGTATTCAGGGGCTGGAGCCCGAGGCCGAGATTGGGCTCATCGGAGAGTTGTCGTTTTTGGCTTCCATGTTGGATGCTGGTATTCCCGCATCGCTTGCGGTGGAGTCATGGGTGGGGCCGCTGGACGGCATTCAGGACTTCGAGGTGGGCACGGGTGCGGTGGAGGTGAAGGCTACCCTGTCGGCTACAGGATTCCCCGCCAAGATAGGTTCTCTCGAACAGTTGGATGATTCCATCCGTCAGCCTTTATTTCTCGCGGGGGTGCGACTATCCCAAACCGGATCGGGGCAGAATCTGCCGGAGTTCGCGGAACACGTCCGTGGACTATTGAGGGTAGATGCGGAAGCGTTGCGGCTCTTCGCCGACAGGCTTCTGGCTGCGGGATTTTTCACCATTCACGCCGACAGGTATTCGAGACGATTTTCCATAGTTGGCACAAGGGTGGTCGAGGTGGTTGAGGGATTCCCGCGTCTAACACATGGAACCGTTCCGAATGGAATAAAAAGTGCGAGATACGAGATAGATTTCGACAGGGCATCGGGTGAGAACTTGGGGCCGATGGGTGCGTTTAAAAAACTGGGAGTGCTTTGAAAATGGAACTATCCGATTTCCTGCTGGAAACGCAGGCCGAAGTCCGGGCGCAGATGGTCGATGGAAGCCCGTTTGCGGAGATGATTTTTTCTGAGGTCGTCATGCAGCACATGGCTGAGATCGGCATGACCTTCGAGCCCGTCGTTTGCCACTTTACAGGTAAAGTAGGCAATGCCGTCCTGCGACTCTCGGGCTACGCGATGTCGGATGAAGCCGACCAGCTGGATCTCTTCGTGAGCCTATACGAGGGAGTGGACGTGCTAACACCGGTTCCCGATGCCGATACCAAGATGGCGGTCGAGCAGTGCATACGCTTTCTCAGTCTCTGCGCCGAAGGGAAGATGGCACCGAAACTGGACCCGTCCGACGAAGTCCTTTCGCTTGCGCTCACCATTCAGGAGATATACAACGATCTCGAACAGGTCAGGGTTTTCGTGCTGACTGACAAGGTGGCCAAAGCCAAGAGCTTCAAGACGCGGGAGATAGCCGGAAAATCCGTGCGCCTTGAGGTCATGGACATCGAACGACTGTTTCGCCACTGGTCAGAGGGTAAGCCGCGCGACGAACTGGTCATCGATTTCAAGGAGGTGTCGGGTTCTCCTTTGCCCTGTGTATACGTTCCGGGAGAGGCCGACGAATACGACTACGCATTGACCGCGATTCCCGGCGAAGCGCTGCGGTTCGTCTACGAGAGGTTCGGTTCCAGGCTGCTGGAAGCCAACGTGCGCTCGTTTTTGAGCGTTAAGGGCAAGGGTGTGAATGCGGGGATACAGAATACCCTGCGAACCAATCCCGGCCACTTCATGGCATACAACAACGGGATAGTGCTGGTGGCAGATGAAGTTCGATACGAAAAAACCAAGGATGGGGCCATAGGCATCGCCTGGTTGAAAGGCATGCAGATAGTGAACGGTGGGCAGACCACGGCCTCGCTCTACTTCGCCAAGAAGAAATTTCCCGAGACGGATCTGAGCCGTGTCCGTGTGCCCGCGAAGATCATCGTTATGCGTGTTCAGGACCCCGCCAAGGAGGAGGCGTTGGTCTCCGACATATCCCGCTTCGCCAACAGCCAGAACGCGGTTAGGCAGTCCGACCTTTCCGCCAACAAGCCCTTCCACGTCGCGGTTGAGAAACTTTCTCTGAATGTTTATTGCCCGGACGGCATCGGTCGATGGTTCTACGAGCGTGCGGCGGGCAGTTACAACACGCTTCTGAGCCGTGAAGGAACTACGCCTGCCAAGCTTAAGGTTCTCAAGGAGGCCATCCCACCGTCCCGGAAAATCACCAAGACGGACCTGGCAAAATACATCAATGCCTGGGATAGGAAACCCGATGTGGTGAGCTTGGGCTCGCAGAAAAACTTCGACCGTTTCATGGCGTCCTTATCCGGCGAAGATGGCGTAGAGGTTCCGATGCCTGGCGTTGCGGATTACAAGGCTATGATAGCCAAGACCAAGATATTCAAGGACACCCAGAAGCTCGTGCGCCCGATGTTCCAGGCCTTCCAGGCCAACGTGGCCGCCTACGTGGTGGCCGTCCTATCAGACAGGCTGGGGGATAAAATAGATCTGGATCGCATCTGGATTCGTCAGGGTGTTTCGCAGGAGCTGCTCTCGCAGATAGGCATTTGGGCAAGGGAGGTCAACGACGTCCTCCACAGAACTGCGGGGGGACGCATGGTTTCCGAGTGGGCCAAGAAGCCCGAGTGCCGGGAAGCCGTGATGGGTGCTACCTACTCCGAGCCTGCCGATAATATTCCTGAAGTGCGCTGAACATGCTCTCCGATATGAAACGCGAAGGGTTTGATAGGGTAGTATTATCACTACTTTAAATGTCAGCTTCTAACGCTAATGAAGAAAACGTTGCCATGACTACACCGCCAAAGAAAAAAAATCCTGATGATCTGACATTTCATGTCAATCCGCGCTTACTTACCCTGCTTGGTGACCAATTAATTCGGGATGCCAATTTGGCAGTGTTTGAGTTGGTCAAAAATGCCTATGATGCCAATGCAACAAAATGTGCGGTGATGCTTCAGAATCCGAGTGATGCCACGAATGCGCGTATTCTCATTCAAGATGACGGCACCGGAATGGACGAAGCCATTCTTCGAAACATCTGGATGATGATTGCAACGGATCACAAAGCGTTGCAGAGAACAGAGGGCACGCGAAGCGCTCCACCATTTAACCGTTTTCCTCTTGGTGAAAAAGGGCTTGGTCGTCTTTCGATTCATAAGCTCGGTCATTTCATTCAGTTGGTGACACGAGTAAAAGGCGGGGATGAACTGGTCATGGAATTCGACTGGGACAAGCTGGAAAACGCCAATAGCCTGATATGTATTGACCCGTCAAGTTATTTCTAAATAATGCATTAAAATCATTGTGCAGTGTGTGGGTAGCAGAACGGACGGTATGCCGACGGTTGATCAGTCTGATATGCGCGGGTTGGTTACCGCATGACAACCGATTCGTCGGGGAGCTGCCTCGCTCTAACTTCGAGGATCATTCCGTTGCCGGGTGCCTCCTAGGCTTTTCGAGGGTTCTCCCACCGTTGCCCATTCTGCTGCCGACACACTGCTTGCTCATGATGATTTCTCCTTACGCTTTGGCCGCTGGCTGCGGCAGTGTTTGCCCGATCGCCCAGATAAAACCGGCCAGCTCTCGTGCGATTGCCGTACACACCTGCACCTTCAGCTTGCCTCTGGCCTCCAGTAGCCGGTAACGCCCGCACAAGCGCGTTTGCGCCTTCCATGCGATCTCCTGCACCGCTTCCGACGTGCGCCCGGCACGTTTCTGCAAGACGGTTGTTTTTCTCGCCGGATGGCGATAAGTCCAAGCCGCCTCCACCAGCACCCGGCGCACATGGCCGTTGCCGGTCTTGGTGATGCCGCCGCGCGACTGGGTGCCGCCGCTGGAGTGCTCGCTGGGCACCACGCCCAGATACGCCATCAGTTGCGGCGCGCTGGCGAAGCGACGCAAGTCGCCGATTTCGGCCACAACCGTGGTGGCGGTCAGCAAGTTCACCCCGCGCAAGGACATCAAACCCTCAATCACCGGCCAGAATACCGATTCGGCTGCCGCGCTTTCGATCTGTTTGTCGAGCGCCCCAACGCGCTTGGTCATCGCTTCGACCGTATCGACGTATTCCTGGAACACGATCTGCTGCACCGGATGATCAAACTTCACCCCTTCCAGCCAACGATAATGCGCGAGCGTCCAGTTGCTCTTGCCGTCGTAGCGCTTGCCGTGCCGCAGCAGGAACGCCAGCAAACGCTGCTTGGCTTGCCGCTGCAGATGCTTCATGTCTTCGCGCGCCCGCGTCAGATCGCGCAACGCTTCCTGCGCGCCATCTGGCACCCATACCGCCGTCAACTCTCCCGCCCGATGCAGTCTCGCCAACATCAGACTATCGCGCCGGTCGGTCTTGACCCGGTCTCCCGCTTTCTTCGGAATCAGCGACGGCGCAACCACCTGGCAATCCCAACCGAGATCGGTCAGTTGCCGATGAATTCCGTATCCGCACGGCCCTGCCTCGTAACAAAAGGATAGGTTCGCGCCGCCTTTCCTGAGCTGTTTTACCAGCTTATCAATCGCCTCCGGCGTATTGGCTATCTCTCCGAGGTAACGCACCTCGCCACCATCGGCTTCCGCCACCGATACCGCTATCGCTTCTTTGTGTACATCCAACCCGACATATTTGCTAAACTTGTTCATGACCTATCCCCTCAATTTCGGCTCTGAGCCTCTGGTTTTTCGGAACCTCAAGCTTAACCCGCGTCGCTTGAGGTGCGGTAGGTCAATACATGATGTCTAAACGATGCTGTCGTGAGGCTTGTTCGGCGCCCCCCCGTTACATTTCCTGGCAGAAAACATGGAACAAAACTAGAGGTCAGTCGACTTAGGGAGTCGTGGACACGTGGAGAACTACGTCGCCTCCATCGGGCGGTTAACAGCCTTTGTTCCCCATTCAAGGGGCCAGTTGATTTTGAAGTGACACTTTCCGCTCCTGGCAATGAGGCTTGGCTGGAAGGCATGTTTACATCAGAAAACGCATATCAGTGTGCGCTTTATCATGTTCAAGGCTTATTTGAGGGAGGTACAGGTAGTTTTGAATATAAATTCACCCCCCCGCCCGGCACAGAAAAGCAGCTTACTCAGCGTAAAGAGTCAATGAGTGACTTCGGATTGGATCGTAGGGAAGGTAGAAAAAGTACCCCAATTGATTTGTCGATGTTTAAGATTGGTAAGGTTGAGTTTGAGTTTTGGATGTTTGACCGCGATCCAGCGGTTCTTCGATCAGTAACAGACGACATTAAGGGATTAAAGGATTACCTTGATGATAACGGTGGCATTCGAATCTACCGCGATGGTATCCGAGTTTATGACTTTGGTGAACCTGGAAATGATTGGTTGAATTTGGATATGCGCAGAGTTAACACACCTACTGCAAAAACGAGTAACAACCAGATTCTTGGCGCACTTCGGTTGGATGCAACAACCAGCACTGATCTCCGGGAAAAATCAAACCGCGAAGGTTTCATTGAAAACCAAGCCTACAAAGACCTGCAAGCTGCTGTAATTAGCGTACTGACACAAGTTGAAGCGGAAAAAACTAAGGATCAGAAACGTGTCAGGGAAGCTGCAGGTAAAGGAACGGGGCAGAAGCTATTTGCGAAAATGGCAGAGTTGCGC
>Ga0364880_10453_pt1 | contig 15319 bp, 15 predicted proteins | sample ExccelJu500001D3_5_FD_206927 | JGI IMG/M metagenome (GOLD analysis project Ga0364880, IMG submission 206927) | Enriched cells from Trout Bog Lake Hypolimnion, Wisconsin, USA - BchlTB.July30.5000.01.D3 | ecosystem: Environmental > Aquatic > Freshwater > Lake > Hypolimnion/Profundal zone | place... | reverse complement strand
AGTACGTCGTAGAAATGGGGAAGTTGATCTTTCCCCCTCCGGACTTCGAGGTTGAATTTCTCTGCCTTGCGCACGCAATTGCGGATCTGCTTTCTAAATCCGTTCCACATCTTATCGGGATCCGGATCCAGCCGAAGCGTTGCGATCGCCCATTGGTCCAACGGTTGAAATCCGGGCACATCAATCTCTGAGGCATCATCCAAGCAACGCAGGATGAAGTAAGCGATCTGCTTACTTTCAAAAATACTTAACGCAAGTTTAACTAGTTGGCGGCGAGTTTCCTCATCGTTGGCAAGAACAGAGCCGTAGGCGCCAAAAAGGCCGTTGGTCAGATGGCCCTGGAAGGGACCAGGGATGACAAAGAGCGGAAGGACTCCCTGAACGGAACCCAATCTCGATTTTCTTGCGATGAGAAAGGGCGCCCGCAGGCGGTAGGCACGTTCGGCCACGGTCTGCCAGCCGCGATGGTGGTAACAGGTGGAAAGGGGATGGGCCTCTACGTAATCGTCCCACTCTCGATGAGTCGCGAGAGACAGCTCTTCGAAAATGAATTCCTGGGTGGCGCGACCTTTAGGTGTGGGAACACGCGATTCCCGCAATGTAGAAGACGGGTTCCCACGGGGGCTCAGCGTCTCAAAAACAAGCGACATCGGTAAACTCCTGATCTCCATTGCTCGGGAGCACGGACATTCGGCCTTCGCTCCTACGACTCCCACCCATTTCGCGAATTTTTCGAAGTAGAACCCGCGACTCCTGTCAGCACAAGCCGACCTTAACACTTCAATTGTTCCTTTTCCAGAAAATGACGGGGGATAGCTACTAATATTTTGAAATTATTTGACTTTATAGAAATTACACCATTTCTCCACCCACCTAGTCTATGGCTCGAAATGAACCGAAAGAAGTCGAGTCCAGCATGCGAAAAGCCCCGCCACCGCAACCCTGGATCTGTTTTTTTATGCTCGTTATCGGGCAATTGCGAGTACACTGGGTGACCTGGCGGGACGTTGGCACTGGGCGATCTTCAGTAGGGCTGCCCGCCGCGAGCGCAAGAAGCCGCCTGGGCCTGTTGAAAAAGTCGTTGCGAGGGTGCGAAGTACCCGAAGCAATCCTTGCCCTCTGGGAGTTGATTATGAACCAAGATCCAAAGAAGATAAAAAATAGACGCCTCAATCGGATCAAAGCCATCGCTACTAGACGCAAGTTGTCGAAGCTAGATAAGAGTGAACAGGATCCCCTCTCGCACGGTTCTTCCCACCCGTTGAGCGATGAACGCATTGACAATACCGAGGGTCAAATGCGCGACGAATCCGCCACTGGATAGATTTCATCATTGGCTGGGCCGAACGAATCCGGCCGGAGTCAAAAGAATAAGCCTTTCAATGGAATATCGTCGGGGTTTGGTGACGAATCCTGACGTCCTGGCCAAGCTTGAAGCCTGACAATTCAATGCGTCACAGGTGCTCTCCGCGGGAAATCTAGTAAGAATTCCTATCGATAACTCCGCTAAACCTCTCCGAAATAAAGACCGAAAAGGATAGTAGAGGAATGCGCGTGTATCGAAAATTAAGAAAAGTTTTCCCGATACTCCTGTGCTTGATCATGTTCTGCCAATGCTCATCCAATCAAATTGAGGTCCAGAGTACGCCTTCTGGGGCGGACGTACTAAGTCCGGAAGGCGAGAAACTCGGGCAGACTCCGCTCGTGCTTTCGGGGGACACTCTGGTGAAAGCGGTTCGCAACGGACGACTCAACCTGGTGGTAACCATGCCCAAGTTTAATACGCGAGAATTATGGGCTGAACCCCACGGCGATGATAAATATGAGTTGAAACTCATTCCTCTGGACGCCGGTTATTTCACCCAACGTTTTTTGCACGAGTTCTCCCCTCAGGTAAATGAAATGGCAAGGCAATTACTCAGTATTCAGGGCAATTTACTTGCGCGTAAACTTAAAGACGCGGAACTTGGACTAGCGACCTTACAAAATCAGTACCCGAACCTGGCGGCCACTTTCGTTCTTGAAGCAGACCTACATTTAATTGAGGGCGATAAAAATAAGGCGAAAGCCAGCTTGCAGCGTGCTATCAGCATAGACCCAAAAGACGCGGCGGCTGTTCGACTTCTACGTAGTCTAAATGCGGCAGGTGACGAATGAAGGTTTGGCGTCCACTACTTCTTACAGGATCTCTATTCATCTGGTGTTTTGTTGCGCGTGCAGCGGAAATCAGCCCACGAGGACAGCGCCTAGTGACCGCGCTTGAAACAAAGCTACAACAACAATTCAAATTGTTTCTCGGTGAGAAAACGCGAATCGCGGCCTTCGTTCACATCGTCGAGTCAAAAACTCGAGCCAAAGCCAAAGAGAAAGCGGGAAAGTCCATGGATTTGGGGTACCTACCCGTTCCCGTCGACATGTACGATTCCTCTCAACCTAAGGGAAACCCCGAAGATGATGTCGTGTTGGTGGAGAAAGTGGAAGTGGATCTGTATGCGGATAGCGATCTCACCGCCACGACGATCAATAGCGCCAAGCAACTCGTTTCGAGCACTTTAAAGGGGATGAACCCGGCCATCATTGTGAAACGGCTACAAGCCCCTCCTCCGGAGGCGAAAGTCAATGAGAAGGATGAAAAGAAAGATCTGAAAAAGGAAGAAAACAAAATCGAACCTCCGAAGGAGAAGGACTGGCTCGAGCAATTGCAGCCCTACCAGATGCTTATCGGAATCGCAGCCGCTGGTTTATTCATTGGCTTCGGTTTGTTTATTTTGGGGGCTTTTTTCTTCTTGTCGATGCGTCGGTTGGGAAACGCATTTAAGGGCGCGGCGGTCGGAAAGAATCTGGGTGGGGAGAAAGTAGCGATAGACGTCGAAGCCAAGAATATCGAGCGCGTGGGTCCCGGTCCTTCCCGAACTGAGGTCAGGCCTGCGCTGAGACCGGGAAACGCAATTTCCGCGCGCGATTACTCACAAAATATTAAACTGATACAGCAGATCTTATTGGATTCCCCGCGTGTCTTGATCAGTATCTTTGATCCCCTTGGAGGGGATGCTGCCGGCCTTCGCTGGCTTTTACCGAAGTTAGGACAAGAGGTGCAAGAGACGTTGCGGAAATTCCTCCCTTCTCAACTTCTAGCCCAAGTTGATAAGGCGGTAATGCCGGAACATCAGGAGGAAGAGTGGTCGGCCTGGCTTCAGAGCTTCGCGGAAAGGTTGGTCGTCAAGAAACTACGCGCGGGAGCTCCACTGGACACGATTCTCGGCAGTGAGCGCGTTAGTAAATTGATGAAAATACCCCCGGAGACGCTCATCGATTTGGCGCACAAGCTACCGCCCGAGCACGCACCATCGGCTTGGCGACTTTTATTGGAGTTGCTTAGCCGCGAAGAAGTTACAAAGGCCTTGGGTTCCATTGGAGAAGTGGAATGGACGGCATTGAGTCACGCGCATCAAGTTGGCCTGCAGAACTTAGTGTCACTGGCGGATTGGATGTTGAACGCGGTTGCGCAAGATCCTAACTTAACTGGGGATCAAGACCAGAGTGAATTCTTCTCGACCCGTCTTTTGGACCCCGTCCTCCAACTTCTCGAGACCAAGAATCTGGGAGAAGATGACACTTATATTGATAGCTTGATCCTACACATGCCGCAGCTTGCTCCCTTGATCCTAGAGCGTTTTTGGACCCCTCGGACCCTCGAGCGGGTGCCAAGTGCAAATCTTGAAACTGCCTTCCGCGCAGCCAATAACCAGCAGAAAACGGCGTTGATTGTGAGCATGCCTTCGAAAATTTCGCAGCAATTGGAAAAGATGTTACCTGAGGGGAACGTAAGGACCATGGTTGTGGACCAAGTCAGACGGGCAAAGAATGCTAGCCTGACGGAAAAAGCTAACCTTCGCCGAACGGCGCGTCTCTTCCTGCAGGATCTTCGAACGCAGGTGGTGCAAGGAAAATTCGATCTGCTGCCGGACAAATCCTCTCCAGCCCCCTCCAATGCTAATGCCAAAGTTGATCCCGACAAGGAAAATCCAAAATCCAAAGTAAAAAAGAGATTGGCTGCATGAGATTCGCCAAAATTAAATTGGCGACTCTGCTTTCTCTTTCTCTTACCGTCTCGTTCAACCTGAAGGCTCAAGCGGAGTCAGAATCAAAATCCCCAAAGCTGGATCTCCGGATGACTAACAGTATGGTGAGCCTCGTTCAAGGGACAAAAACGGCGAGCTTTCTCTCCGTCGGGGGCCTCGAAGCCCAATTCCTATATTATTTTACTTCAAGATTCGCTGCCGGAGTCGATTACCATATCGATTTCGATTTTGCGAACCACAACATCATTTTTAGCGGCTTTGACGTCTTTGGCCGTTGGTACTGGTGGGGACAGGGAACCAAGACAAGAACCGAGGAAAGCTGGGGAGTTGTGGAAAATCGAAGTACCGTGAGTTGGTACTTGAGTCTCGATCTTAGTCAACGGGCTTATCATCCATCGGCTAAAAACTCTACCCCCGAAAGCATTCCCGCCAGTAGCGGATCTTTATCCATGGCAGGCGCTATCGGTGCCGACCTAAGGCTTAACCGAAAGATTGATCTCAATCTCGAAGTTGGAAGTACGTTGAGCAATTTCGCAAGCGATCCCACCGCGGTCCAGTACAAGGTGATGTATTTCGATATTGGATTGGCGTATCTTTTCTGACGCGGATCTCGCTACTTGCTAATTCTCTCCGGTGCTGACTTCTGGATGCGGATGACGATGCGCCGGTTCTTGGCTTGATTGGCTGGGATGGGGACGCCATGTTCGTCGCGGTTGGGCGCTACGGGTTCGGTATCGGCTAGGCCGACGGGACGAAGCAGACGGTGCTGAATTCCTCTGGTTTCCAGCATTCTTACTACGGTACCTGCGCGACTGGAGGAGAGCTCCCAGTTGCTGGGATAGCGAAATGAGACGATGGGTACATCGTCGGTGTGCCCCTCGACAACTACACGAAACTGTTTGGCCTCTCTAACCACAACGTCTGCCAATGCGAGCATTAGCTCTTTCGCTGGCGACCGTAAGTCGGAAGACCCCGAATCGAAAAATAGAGTGCCCTTGGAAACGAGCTCGATCCCGTCGGTAGTCTTTTTCACCTGTACTTCCTTATCTAGCTTAACGTCGCGCAAGACATTGTGAATACTGTTTTCCAGCCCCTCATAAGGGTCTTCATAAGTGACTCCCATTGCTTTTGAAGTCTCCGCCCTGATTCTCTCGATTTTTCCGGCGTCGGGGGTGGAAAGAGCGCTGATGATGACGAAAAACGCGAGCAGTAATGTCATCATATCAGCGTAAGAGATGAGCCAATTGCCTTCTCCATCATCTTGAGCGACATAACGAACGCGTGGCGCACGTTGACGGGGGACCTGTTTCATTGCGTGTTCGGACGTGGAGGCGGCGGATGCTTGATGTCGGCTTGACATAGAAATTTATAGCTTTAGGCGGCGACTGCTTTTGGCCTTTCGTTGGGCGGCAAGTAGCTCTCCAAATACTCTTTAACCAGGATCGGATGTTTTTGTTCCCTTAGCAGCTGAACGCCATCCACTACGATTCTTCTCATGATCAGATCATCCTCGGAGGCCTGGCTCAAGTTTTCGCCGATCGGAATAAAGACGAAATTGGCAAGGATTAGGCCGTAAAAAGTGGCAACCAATGCGATCGACATTGATGGCCCCAGTTTCTCGAAAGCGTCCTTTTCTCCCAGCCCCTGAAGAAGAGATATCATTCCCAAGCTAGTGCCGACCAATCCGAATGCCGGAGGAAACTTTCCAATGATCTTGAAGGTGAAACCGTCGCGCTTGTAGCGCTCATTCTGGATCTCGACTCTTTTCTCCAGTACCTCTTGCAGCTCGACTTCGCTGAGCCCCCCACTTTCGCATAGATGGAGAGCTTCACGCAGAAACGGGTTCTTGACTCCCTCGACCAGCTCTCGCAGTGGACGTCCATTATTGGTGGCCTCTGACAGTTCGACAATTTCAGTAATGGTTCGTAGCGTAGCCGCCCGGCGCCTGCCGGTCATCGTGCCCAGGAAGACCCCAATCATGTTGATGAAATAACGTATCGGAAAACAGATGATAGCGGCGGCGAACGATCCACCCGCGACAATGACCGCCGCGTGAACATTTAAGAAAACACTGGCGTTCTTGATACCATGGGTGGCCGCAAAGTAGACAATGCAGCCGGCCATAATAAAGCCAATAGGAACGGAAAGATTCATGTTTTCTCCGAATAAAGTGGAAAGCGGAGGGAGAACCTAACCTCTCTATATTACCAGGCGGATAAAGCTAAGTCATGCAAAGTCGTTGTTGCGAGGGCCCAAAGGCGGATGGCTTCAGCTCCGCCGCGCCACGATGGACCCTGTCAAACTAATGTCCCGAGGATGAATTGACCGGGTTGGGCCCATGCCGTTGGATTGAATTGTTTGAAGCGGCATGTTAGCAGGGTCAAAGATGAAGATAGTATTCCTAGTTTCTCTATTCGCTTTGGCGGCCTTCGCAAGCCCAGAGGCAATGGATCTCACGCCTCCCGACGATCTGGAGGGGGAAGTATTTTGGGTCGCCTATAGTCCCATCTCATCTCTTGTCGCCTTGCCGCGATACTATAACGGTTTTTCGCTAAAAGACCTCGACTCCGGAAAATGGATACGCGTGGAAGATGAACACGGCGCGGTCCGTGCAGCCTTTTCGGCAAATGGGAAGTATCTTGGGGTTACGGCGTATTATACGAAAACCGTCCAACTTTGGGATATTTCCAATCTTAAAAAAACGATAAAAATTTTCGAGACTCCGGATCTTAAGGGGAGTGGTCATTCGATTTGCTTTTCCCCGGACGGCAAGTTAATTGCTAGTGCGCACACGGATGGCAGAGTTCACCTCACCGAAGTGCCTTCAGGAAAAGAAAAGTTGGTTTTTTCGGGCAGCGATCACTATAGCTCTTCTCTCAGTTTCTCCTCGTCTGGGGCATACTTGACCGCATTAACTCAAAGGCGTGAATTAGCTAAGGGGGCAGTGGGTGAAATCAGGGTATGGAATCTGCAGAAAGCCGAGGAAATCCTTCATTTATCCGATCAAAATTATACTAGCACGGTTTTTCTACCGGCCTCTGAAAATCTCCTCGTTGCTACCGCGAAGGGCGCGCTCTTTAAGCTGAATCCGAATACCAAAGAATCGAAGGATGTGGCCAATCTCGAGGTTCACCCAGTTGAGAATCTCACTTTCTCAAAGAATGGTAAGTATCTTTCAGCGGCTTCGGAAAAGGGGGTCGTTATTTACAACGCTTCTGATTATAAGAAACTTGGCGCTCTTCCGGATAACGGGTGGGTGACAAGTTTCTCTCCGGATGGCCGAGAGCTACTTTCAGTCAAAATGACGAAAGAGGATAACCCCGCCTACCGTAAGCGGCAGTCCTATGGGCATGCGCGCTTGTGGGATCTATCGGCTCTGCTGCCGTAGTAACCGATCTACCTTATGCAGCAGCGACTCCCCACATTGCTTTGATGGCAACAAAGATCCATAAGACACACATTGCTTTCGTTACAGCACTTGTTCTCACCACCGCAGGTCCAACGCTCTTCCGAAAAAGCTAATCGCTCCTCCTTGGGTGGAGTCCCATTTCCCCCCGAGCAATTGGCGATATTCCCCGAGATAGGGAGCGGATTGGCAGTCAAATGACTATCTTGGGTCACAGCTGCAACTGAAAACTGGAGGTAAGAAAAGAGGGCCAGCAGAATCGCGAGAAAGGATTTATTCATATATGCACTCCTAATAATTCGTGTTTGCATCTCTTTTCTACCCCTGTCAATTCCCTTGATTGGGCCATAGTCGCGACGATCTGTACCTATACAATTTACTAATGATACCTATAGCCACGGTGGAGGAAGCCTTTGTAAAGGCCGATGACAAAGATCCCAAACGAATTCTGATTACGCGTTATCACGAATATAAAAAAGAGGCGAAGTGGAAGGAAATTAAAGACGGACAAAGCAGACATCCATTGCTCATCCGAGACTAAACTTTAAAGATTCTGGGTCAACTTCCAATTAGGGGCACGTCTTTTATGTCAGGATCGTAGTAGTCCCCCTTACGCTTTTTCAGTCGGCATGGTGGAGCAGAAATCGGGCCTTTCTGTTGTTCATCATACGTTTTCCGACACTTAATCTCCCAAGTTATGTACAGCTGGCTTCGTGTTCCGGTAAGCGTTCGGCAAAAAAGCCTATCAGCTAGTTCTTTGTCCGTAAGATCACCTATATCCGGAATAGCTGGATAATTTTTGGTCCCCGTATCTTTCAATAACTTTATAAGCAACTCCCTTTCCCTTCCCCTATTCGGATTAATAACATTGCCTGGTTTGGTGTCTTCGTCGATCTTTTTCGGGGCCGGGTAATAGACATCTTTATCTGGGTCGACGCAATATTTTTCTATATATTCAGTTTTTTCAATAACGTTTTGTGTGAGACGATTACATGTATTAGCGAATTCTGCTGGTTGTTTTTCACATTCCTTCAATGCGTTCTGCGTGTAGGCCCAATGGCATTCCGCTATCGCCTTATGGTCCTGGGCAGCGTTTTTGAGGCATTCGAATCTTTTCTTAACAAGGTCGGCTTTACATGCCAGTATCTTGGGGTCATCGGCATTGGGTTTGGGCTCATTTGAGTTCCTCTCAGGATCTGGGCTTCCAAAGTTAACATTACTTTCGCAAAATGTTGGCGTTGAGTCGTTATTTTCACCAGAGATGGAGGGAGTCTTATTTAAAGTGGTATTAGCAATATTTTCAGTTGTTTGAGGCTGGTTATCTACGGTATTCACTCCACCAACAACAAGTTCAGCCGATGCTCTACGTGAGTGAAAGAAAATCAACCCTATCAACAAAAAAAAAATAATTTTCATGGGTGTGCCCCCGGGCAATACGTTTATGATACTGGGGAATTGTGGGGAGATTATGGGGAGATTATGAAGTTAGGCGCGTAAAATATTTTTCACAAGACCGTCCCAAAAACAACCAGACCTGTTGAAGGACCTCCTTTTCAACACTTCCGGTGGTTTTTGAAACACCTGCCGAGTAACGACGTTCACCCATGTCCTGTGCTCTCTTGCACCCGTCCATTTCGGCAACCGTCCTTCAAATCGGGTTCCCCTTTTATCTCGGCTAATACTTGTCGCCCATCTTTGCGCAGCAGGTTCAAATCGAGGATAATCAACTGTAGCCTGGGAGCGTTGTCGTATGCCCGCGCGTCTGCCGCGAAGATAGCTTCATATTTACTGCACAGTTTGGGTTGATACTAGAAAAAGTGCAGCACTCTGGCCGTTCTCTGCACGGTGGGGTCTGATGAAAAAGTGGTACGTATGAGGGATATGATTTTCCGACCTATTTCTTCCTTTCTTTGCTTAGCGGGAACTTTTCTCAGTATCCTGATCCTGAACGGGTGCAGCGGATCCAGTTCCAGTTCCGCTTCTCGTTCCAGTTCTAGTTCTAGTTCTAGTTCTAGCACCGGCTCAGCAAAGATAAGTGGGGTTGCGATGTTCGGACCGGTAAGCGGCGCAACGGTGACGGCCCATGCCGTTAATCCGAGTAATGGGGCGTTGGTAACCACTTCGGCACTCGCTACTACCACGACGGGCTCGGACGGTAGCTATAGTTTTACGATCTCCAATTCCAAACTTCCGAGCGCTCCCCTCGGAATCCAGATGACCGGAGGAACGTATAAGGAGGAAGCCTCCGATGCTACAGTTAGTCTTGGCAGTAAAACTTTTACGGCGGTTCTGCCGACCGTGACCGCTAATTCCAGCTCCAACGCCGCGCTCGGACCACTCACCGAGATGGCCTATGAGTCCTTCAAAGCCACGGTGACGGCCGGTCTTCCTTCTGGAACCACGATCGATCAGGCAGTAGCTAACGCGACCTATGAAGTATCGAATGCATTCGGGCTGACCGATATCACCGGCGTTCTTCCCGCCAATCCTTCGAGCACCCTCCCCAATAATGAGAGCGGCCAATACACTTTAGTGCTGGCGACCCTTTCCTATGAGGCGCAATCTTTGTATACAGATAGCACGGCACTTGCCGCTGCATTGACCGCGAACTTTCTTTCCGCCGGGAACTTCAGCGCCGTAACCACTCCGGTTACCGTTACCAATGCTGCGGGAGCATTGGTTAATGTTTACCCAGTCTCTTTTGCGGCAATGTCCACTTTCGCATCGGAAATCCAGAGCGGGCAGATTTCGCTTTCTGGAATGACGACACCCACAGGGGTCACAGTACCCACCCTAGACGCGACGCCACCTACGACGGCCCCTTCGACCTTTATCGTAGGAAGTTCGACCAACCCAACGCCAACGCCAACGCCAACTCCGACACCCACTCCTACTCCGGCTCCGGCGGTATCCATTCCGATTACCGTCGGTGAAATGATGGATTTCTCCGGAACTCCCAATACTCCTTATGTCTCGGTGACGATCTGTGTGCCTGGAACTTCTAACTGCCAAACCATCCCCAATATACTTTTGGATACGGGAAGCGACGGGCTGAGGATCTTTTCCTCGCTCGTGAATATTTCGCTGCCAGCAGTCAATGATTCCGCCGGAAAGCCCCTTGGGGAATGCATGTCCTTCGGTTCGGGGGCGGGGGAGCTCCTCGATTGGGGTAACGTCGCCACAGCCGACGTAGTACTGGGGACGCTAACGGCTCCATCGGTTCGTATTCAATTGATTGACGCGAGCTACTCCAATGCGGCCGCGAATTGTGGTGGGTCCAATGCGCAAGTGACCCCGGCCCAAGCCGGATTAAATGGTATCCTTGGGGTAATGAACTCGGTCTCAGATTGCGGAGACTACTGTGCGGATACGGCTGACAACGGAATGTATTATGAATGCGTCAATGGAACCTGCACTAGCATTACTATGGGTGAGAGTGACCAAGTTTCGTCGCCTATCGTGTTTCTGTCCAGTCCCTATAACAACGGATTCAGCATTCAACTGCCGGCTGTTCCAGCCACCGGCGCCTCCTCGGTGTCCGGTACCCTGAGTTTCGGGGTTGGATCCCCCAGCGGTGTCACTGTATTTCAGACCGATCAGAACGGGTATGTTTCCACCGACTTCAGTGGGGGCAATTCCATCGCGAACAATAGCGATGACGATGAGGGCGCTATAGTAGATACGGGGACGAACGCCTTCTCCTATCCAAACACATATGGTGCTGGTGCTTCTGTCCCGGACTGTGACGCCGGAGGGTACGAATATTCCTGTCCGTCGAGCACGGTGACCCTTTCGGCCACGATGCTTGGCTGGAACACTTCCGTCCAATTGGTTGTCGACTTTCCGCTCGCAAACGCTCAAACGCTATTTGCGACGGGTAATACGGTCTTTAATGACCTCGGAATCGGAGAGAGTGGGTCCTTTATCTGGGGCCTCCCGTTCTTTCTGGGGCGGACGATCTACATGGGCAATGATGGTCAAAGCACAAGCCTCGGGAATGGACCGTTCCTTGCGTACTAAGGTGTTTTTGTTCGGAGAGAGAAAATGAACTCAATGACACCGTTTTTAATTTTACTAGCCCTCTTTTTCACCCTTTCTGAGGTTTCCTTTTCTGCTCTAGGGGATCGGGATAACGGCACACCGTCGAATCAAGCGGAGAAAGAGATAAAGGACGGCTACAGTATCTATCGCTATCGTATGGGCTCCGGAAAGGTAACCGAGTATGGACGAAATGGCGTCATTGTCGCAGTCAAGTGGGTTGGCCATTCCCGTCCAGACTATTCTGCGTTGCTTGGCAAGTATTTCAGAGAATACCAAGCCAAAGTAGACTCGCTCCCTAGATCAAAGCTACGCGATCGGCATCACTCATTGATTCAAACCGAAAATCTCACACTCATCGGGAATCGCAAAAGGGCACTGCTTTCGATCCGTGCCTATGTTCCCAGCTTACTGCCCTCAAATTTCGACTTTCACAGTCTTCCTTAAGGGGATCTCCTCTCAAACGAAGGGCGAAGAACCAAGAACCAACCGAAGACTATGACAATTGGTGGACCGGATGGGGATCGAACCCACGACCTCCGCATTGCGAACGCGGCGCTCTCCCAATTGAGCTACCGGCCCATCTCAACTTGAGGCGGCCAAGCTACCATTAGCTAAGTGTTTCATCAACTTCCGTCTTTGAGTCAGAGCTTGGAATGCCTCCAGTTTCCCATAGGACGCGTCCCAAAGTAACTTGCCTTGCTCGTAGCAGTCATTTGCCGTTATAGTCGCCCACATGTCAAAAAACCATGGGTATCATTGGAGCGAGATCTCAGCGCTGTTCAGATCTTCGATCCGAGGGGCGAGTGAGCGGCGAGTCGGGGTGGAATTCGAACGGATCGGCATGTGGCCGGATGGGACTGCCCTACATTATCAAAACGGTAAGGATCCCCGGGGGGAGAGCGTTCCCGGGGCGGAAAGACTTCTGCAAGAACTTGCCAGTCGCGAGGGTTGGCCTATGGTGGAAGGAGATCCCGGTCGCCCCATTGGGCTAGACACCCCACTGGGGAAAGTTTCATTAGAGCCAGGTAGCCAACTCGAATTTTCGTCTCTTCCCGCCGTCGATATTGATGAACTTAGAAAAACGACGCTAGAATTTGAGAAAAAGGTCGATGCTATCACTGTCCCTTGGGGACTTTCCTGGGTGGGGCTTGGCGTGAATCCCACTTGTGCCGTCGAAGAAATGGATGTCATTTCGTCGCCCCGCTATCGGATCATGACTGAGTACCTGGGGAAGACGGGTAATCTGGGCACAAGTATGATGCGGCTGACAACCTCGGTGCAGATCAACCTAGATTACACTTCGGAACGGGAAGCCATTGAGATGCTTCAGGTGGCATTGGCGGTTGCTCCCGTTTCCTATGCTCTATTCGCTAACTCTCCGATCGCACGCTCTCGAGCCACGGGTCTACTTTCCTACCGCGGCGAGATTTGGCGAAATACTGATAAAGATAGGAGCGGAATTCCCCACGAAGTTTTTGCTAAGGACTTTGATTTCGACCGATACGCGGAGTGGGTTTGGAAGAGACCCTTGATGTTTGCCCAGGATCGCAATGGCCAATATGTCGCCGCGAATGGGTTTAGCTTGGAGCAGATAAATGAAGGGGATCTTCCAGGCACGATCGCTGATGCGAATAATCAGCTAAGTGCGATTCGCCAGATTTTTACGGAAGCGCGATTGAAGCCGGGTTACGTGGAAGTCCGCTCCGTGGACGGCCTGCGCCCAAGAGACCGTTTCGCAGCGGTCGCTTTCTGGTTGGGCATCCTGTACGACTCTGGCAGCAGGGCGCTTGTTCTAAAGCTTCTCGGTGGAATGACTCCTAAAGAGCGCGATCAGGCGATGTGTGATGCTAGCCATATTGGGCTCGAAGCGAAGCTAGGTAAGTGGGAGATGGAGCAAGTGGCGGGCGAACTGGTATCTGCTGCCTATCAGGCACTCAAAAATCGGGGGCGTGGAGAAGAAAGATTCCTGGAATTGATCGTTGAGAATTTGGAGGGTTCCGTTTGTCCCGCGGACATGGTATTGCGGCTTTTTCAAGGCGAATGGAAGGGCAGTATTGCCCCGCTTGTCGCCTACTCAAGTGAGGTGGATGATGATCGAGTTGTATCTCGCGGAAAGTTGTCCGTATTGCGTGAAGGTGAGGAAGTTCCTCGAAGATAAAGGGGTCTCCTATGTGCTTAAGCCCATCCCGTTGGGTAGTCGCAGCAATTCCTTCAAGGAAGAGCTCAAGAGCATTGGTGGAAAGGCGCAGGTTCCCTTTCTCGTCGATCCTGCCAAAGGGGTAAAGATGTATGAAAGCGACGATATCATCGCCTATGTTGGCGAACACTGCGTTCCGCGAAGCTGAGGATCTCCTCCGAATAGTCATGATGTTCGAGCGCGATAAGACTCATTAAACCAGTCGGGGAGGTGACGTTTACTTCGGAGATTCGCCCCCCAATGACATCGGCGCCGGCCAAAATAATGCCAGTTTCCTTTAAAAACCTTCCCAGACGCTTCAAAGCGGCGGTCTCTCGAGCCGTAACGGGAGAGCTTATGGCCGTTCCCCCCTGCGCCAAGTTGGAGACGAAGTTTCCCGCCTTGGGGATCCGGGCAAAATGTGCCAGCACTTCACCATCCAGAAGGAACACCCTCCGATCCCCCGTGAGAGTAACCTCAGATTGGTAAGGTTGAACCAACAAATCCTCTTCTGGTAACTTTGGCACTTGGGAGGAACTTATTAGGGTGACGTCATGCCCGCCGTGGCCGAAAAATGGCTTAGCCACAATTTGAGGCCATCGCCCCTCCTGAACGAACTGATCCGCGCTTTTTCGCGTACCGATATGAGTAGGGATCAGATCATCGGCTTCAAGAAACCCGCGCAATCGAGCCTCCAGCGGGATTAGTTTTTCATGAAAGCGTAACAGCAACGATGGGGGATTCATCATCCATACGCGCTCTTCAGCGAGGCCTAGAAGCCAACAGAGCTTCACATATTTGGAATCGAAAGGCGGATCTTTCCGGATGAAGCAGGCATCAAAACTGAAAATGGAATTGCGTTCAGGGGCACAGACCAATGGCACTTCCCCGTCCTCACAATGGACAACCTTAGTGGCAGTAATCCTGAGATCCTCGCCCACGACTTCCAGGTCTCGGTCGGTAGCCCAATAGACGTGCATTCCGCGATGGAGTGCGCAGCGGAGGAGGGCCAAAGTACTATCCCCCTTCGGTTTCAGTTGGGTAATGGGATCGGCAAGGAAGAGAAGTTTCATTGGGCGACGGCGCCTCCCTCGTCCCGAGGATCAAAGACAGCGGCAAGGGTGCCAGAGGGCTCTCGCTCCACGCCGAAAACATTGGATGCCCATGGCCAGCCTTTGACCAAGTGCCCTTTCTTTGTCAATTCTGCTCTCACAGGATCACCAAATCCGTGTTCGAGATCCAACTGATCGGGGAGCCACTGATGGTGCACCCGAGGGGCGAAAATCGCCCGCTGCAAATCATAGGGAAAAATAACGAGACTGTTAAGACTTACCTGCAGAACGCTTGAAATAATTCGCGAGCCTCCAGCGCCCCCAACAGTTAGGACTGGTTCCCCCTCTTTGAAAAAGATCGTTGGGGTCATGCTGGAGACCGGACGTTTTAGGGGTTGGATGGCGTTAGCTTTAGATCCGGTAAGGCCGAAAAGATTGGATGCTCCGGGCTTACTACTAAAATCATCCATTTCATTGTTGAGAAAGATACCTGTTCCGGGCACAGCTATTTTAGCTCCGAATTCGCCATTAATCGTGAGAGTCATGCTGACGGCATTTCCCT